>SMVA01420549.1_pt1 | contig 11101 bp, 6 predicted proteins | sample 2456451 | NCBI WGS metagenome assembly SMVA01 (sample SAMN11095933, study PRJNA526329) | marine sediment metagenome | biome: Marine sediment; feature: Surficial sediment; material: Deep marine sediment; isolation source: Hadal surficial sediment | place: Pacific Ocean | collected 2014-05 | depth 0-1...
ACCTTGTATTGAAAAGCAATCGAATTTCCTCCAGTGGTGATATCACCGCGCAGCACATAATGATTGAGATCATGGCTGAAGAAATCTGTGAGATAGGAAACTAATTCCGGTTTCGGGTGTTGTACCTGGGTAGGTACGTCATAGTAAATTCCATCCATGGAGAGGTGATCCGCAACGCCTGGGGCGTCATGATGGTTCCATGCGTCAATATAACTGGAGACGAATTCTGCAGCACGCATTAGCAAATCCTCATGTCAATGACATACAAGAAATTCTAGCCTAATTCGTTTCAAGTTGTCAGGGAGTTTTGCCGGGATTAGAAATCTGCCGGAGGAGTAGCCCTGGCACGGTCCGGCTTCCAGAACGGCGTTTGCTTGACCTGGCAGCTAGCGACCTTGCTGTAATGCCTGAGTTCTTTTTCATAGTTAATTTCTGCCCAGAGTTCACCCTTCAGATATCTGGTCTCGATCATTGCCAGTGCAATATTGGCCTTCACGACAGGGGACCACATGGCTGATGTCACGTAACCTATGTCCTGCTTGCAAGCCTTATTATTGTAGATAAAAGCCCCTTCGGCTGGTTTGGTACCCTCGATATCCAGCTTGGTGAGCGTGTATTTTGGCCCTCGTTTTGATTCTTCGAGTAACGCCGCTCGCCCATTGAAATGGGGTTTCTTAAAGTTAACCATCCAGCCAAGGTTAAGTTCGAAAGGCGTCTGGTCATGCTCAAAGTGCACCGTCTTTAGCGCCTCGTTGAATTCATAGCCTGGCATGATGAACCCTGCTTCGATTCGCGTCATATTTGTCGCTTGCTCACCATAGGGGTGTATTCCATAGTCGCGGCCTGCTTCGTATAGAGCATCCCACAGTTTTAGGGCAAGCTCAGGATTTATCCAGAGTTCATAACCCAGGTCACCACTGAACCCGGTACGAGACACCATGAGTGAATCTCCGAGAAAATCGAAGTGGTGGATGGTAAATGGTTTCGCCATATCGATGCCTTCGAGTCCCATACGCTTGAGCACGGCACATGAAGTCGGCCCCTGGAGGGAGAGTGCCGCCAGGTCATCGCTTTTATCGATAATCGTTATGTTGTCGAAGCCAAGTACGCTTTTTTTCAACCAGACTGTACATGGGCTGCCACAGGTCAACATGAACTTGTCTGCCCCGAGCCTGAATATCGTGCCATCATCAATTAGCCTGCCCTCATCGTTACACCAGACCACATAGCTCACTCGATTGTTCCGCATCTTTGTCACATCTCGAGTCACCATGCGATTTAACATCAATTCTGCATCAGGACCACTAATCAGGTACTTCTGCATTGGACAAATATCATAGGTGCCACAGGTATTCCGTACGCAGAAATACTCGTACGCTGCATCGTAGAAGTACTCTGCCAGTTTGTAGCCATTCCAGGATGACCAGGCATTTCTGATGTTGCGCTCATCCAGTCGTGGTTGGAAGTGACTGGGTCGGAGTTGCTCTTTTGATAAATCGAAATTACTCATCATAACAATCGTCTTCGGGGACTGTGTTGGGGCGCCTCAGGTCCATCAGGATCTCTCGCGCAGCATTGGCACCACAGGCAGCTGAAACACCGCCCCCCGGGTGTGTAGATGAACCACACATGTACATGTTTTTTATGGGCATTCGATATTGTGCATAACCAGGGAAAGGACGATTAAAAAGTAACTGGTCTATGGTCAGCTCACCCTGAAAGATGTTCCCTTCTGTCAGACCAACCTCCTGTTCAATTTCATGCGGTGTTCGAATTTCGACATGCAGGATCAGATCCTTAAAGCCAGGGCTATAACGTTCAAGCTTGTCAATGACCGTTTGCCCAAATTGATCCCGCTTTTCAGGGGTCCAGGGTCCACTGGCAAGTTTGGACGGGCAATATTGAATAAAGTTTGACATCCAGTGCTGGCCAGGCGGGGCCACAGTTGGATCCCACGCAGAGGGGATCACAGACTCAATAAATGGATCATCCGACCAGCGTCCTCGCTTCCAGCAATCGTATGCCCGCTCCATGGTCTCCATGGATCCCGCGAAGACCTGACCGCCACGATTTACGTATGGATTATCCGGGACATTGGTAAATTTGGGTAAGCCGGACAGAGCGATATTCACCTTTCCGGACGATCCACGAATCTTGAAATTCATTGCCTTCTCGTAGATCCCATCCGGCAGATCATTTTTGTCCATGATCTTTGTGAATGTTCGTTTGGCGTCAAGATTTGAAACGATAATATTCGCACTTATTTCTTCACCACTTGAGAGTGCGACACCCGTTGCCCGGCCGCCACGGACTATTATTTGCTCAACGCCAGCATTGGTTTTTATTTCGCCACCAAATGACAGGAACGCGTTTGCAATGGCATCAGAAATTGATCCCATTCCACCACGGGCGAGGCTCCAGGCGCCAATACTCCCGTCAATGTCACCCATCACATGATGCAGCAATATATAGGAAGATCCGGGAGAATAGACTCCTAGTGCAGTTCCGATAATACCGGCACCAGCCATCGACTGTTTGACGATGTCTGTTTCGAAATACTCATCCAGAAAGTCAGCCGCACTGAGGGTGAAGAATCTGATGTATTCATACAGCTCCTTCTCTCCCAGTGCCCCGAACTGTTTTGCAAGGAATAACAACTCCCTGAAATCTCTCAGGCGGAACCTGGTGGGGTCTGGAGGTGTTCGCAGTAACGTTTTTCTGATGACAAGAGCATAACGACTCAGGTCTGTCTGAAATCGAAACATGGCATCAGCATCGTGCCGGGAATGGCGTTTCAGTTCGTTATAAGCCGCTTCCTCGCCGTGGTAGGCGATCAGTGTGTTACCGTGATCATCGAAATTCACGGTTCCAAAATAGGGTATCAGCATCAGGCCATGTCGGCTCAGGTCCAGGTCTCGATGCAGAGATTGCCGCAGCATGCTGCATACATATGAACAGTTTGAATAGGTCCATCCCTCGTACTGTTCACGGGAAACGGCAGCACCACCGATGTAGTCATTCTTTTCCACGACCAGTACATCGAGTCCTGCTTTGGCGAGATAGGCAGCGTTAGTCAGTCCATTGTGGCCAGCTCCAATGACAATAGCGTCATAGCGCTTCATGACAGAATCGCCCTGGCGGCATTGTGTCCGGGGATACCGGTGATATCACCGGCTGGATGAGAACCTGAGCCACAAATAAACAACCCATTAACCGGGGTGCGATACTGTGCGGCGCCATAGGTCGGTCGCATCATTAACATTTGATCAAACGCGATATCACCATGATGCCAGTGACCACCGGCAACATGATACTGAGACTCCAGGTCAACTGGCGTCAGAAGTTCGTGACTGACTATCTGTTCCCTGATGCCCGGTGCATAACTGGCAATAGTGTCTATGACTTTTTCGATAAGATTGTTTCGAGCCTGCTCGCTCCACTGGTCACTGTGTTTGTAGGGTGTGTACATTATCTGCACAGAAAGAACATGTGCACCCTCGGGTGCAAGGTCCGGGTTCTGCAAGGTTGGAATGGAAAGTTCCATAATCGGATTGGCAGGACTATCACCATACTTGGCATCATCGAAAGCCCACTCCATTGAATCCAGGTCAGGCGCGATGAACAGGCGACCCTCGGTCTTATCAAGCCCTTTAAATACAGGCAGACCCGAGAGAGCAAGATTGAGCTTTGCCACGAGACCATCACTGCGGATGCGTGCGATGCGGTTTGTGAATTCAATCTCAAGATTGTTCGCTCCCAGCAATTTCAAGAAAGTGGTCTTCGGATCTGCAGAGGACACGATATTTTGTGCTGTGATCTCTTCGCCATCTGCCAGTTTCACGCCAACCGCCTTCAATCCTGAGTCACTTCTATCAACCTGAATTCGGCTGACCTCGGCATTGGTTCGAACCTCAACTCCACGAGATAGGGCGCAACTGTACAGTGAGTCAATGAGCCTGACGATATCGGTCGTTCCAGCGCTGTCACCGGCCATTCGATAAAGCAATTGCAAAACCGAATTGTTAGGTGATCTGGGCGCCTGTTTGCTGCCGATCAGAGCATCCCAGCTGAGCAGGACTTTTAACCCCGGGTGGTCAAAGTACTCATCCATCAGGTCATACATCGGCAGTGTGACGACTCGGAAAAACTCACGCAGGTCTGACTGGCCAAGCAGCCTGAGTTTCAGGCCTAACTGTGTAAATGAGAAGAGTTCAGAAAAGGAGTTGTTGCCAATCGGGGGGACGGTCTTGAACCAGAAGGGTGTCAGAGCATCAGCAAAACGCTGCAACAGGCGATTGTATTTTTTAAATGACTGTTGCTCTTTCTCAGAGACACCCGTTAGTTTACCTCCTGCCAGTATAATATGGTCTCCATTGGCTGCCAGTCCAATACGGGAGATCGAAGCGCTGGGTTTGAAGCCGTGACTCTCGAGAGCGAGATCCTTTGATATTCGATTGGGGAAATGTATCGCATGGTGTGCGACGGCCACCTTGAACCCTGGATGGAATTCGTAGGTGCGAGCAAGACCTCCATAGTGTTCGGAAGCTTCGACGACCAGTACCTTCTGATTCTGTTGTGCAAGATAACTTGCGCAAACCAGACCATTGTGCCCGGCACCAATGATGACAGTATCGTATTGACTCACATTATAACTACGGGAGAGATAAGATCTGAGGGTATTGTGGTGATAGCCGCAGGGCCTCTCAGCCTACACGCAAAAAATCGCCTTACTTTCAACCAGTGAATTTAGTCGCTCTCCCTGATCTACGAGTTTGAGATTGAGAGCTAATAACTAGACGGTAAGCAGCAGGTGTTCTCGTTCCCAGGCTGTGACGACGCGGGAAAAAGCATCGATTTCTCGTTGTTTGAGATCGACGTAAGTTTTCACGAAGCGTTCACCGAGCAGTTCAACGAGCGCATCGCTCTGTTGAAGAAGTTCAAGAGAGTCCCGCAAAGATCGCGGAATGGTGTACGGCAGGTCTGAAGCATCTGCCTTTATAGGGTCATCCGGTCGTAATTGATCTCTGATTCCAAGGTAACCACAGGCCAGGCTAACGGCGATAGCAAGATAAGGATTGGTATCTGAGCCAGGAATACGATTTTCTATACGTGTTGATTCCGGACCACTTAGCGGTACCCTAAAGCCAGTAGTTCGATTATCAAGACCCCATTTTACGTTTGTTGGACAAGACTCAGCACCTTCAAAGCGACGGTAAGAATTTACATTCGGCGCTAGAATTGCCATTACCTGTGGTGTATACCTCTGAAGACCGCCAAGGTAGGCATAGAAAAACTCGCTGTAGCCACCCTGTCCATCGGTGAACAGGTTCTTTCCTGTCTCAATGTCCACCAGGCTTTGGTGGAGATGCATGGCACTTCCCGGGCAGTCCGTCATCGGTTTTGAAACGAATGTTGCATAGTAACCCTGGTCTAGAGCGGCCTGACGTGCGACTCGTTTGAAGTAAAACATTTCGTCAGCTTTGCAAAGAGCACCGGCATGATTGAAGTTGACTTCCAGCTGCCCCTGGCCCATTTCCTGGACAGTACCAGATGTTTCAATACCCTGGACCTGGGTATAGTCATAGAGCGTACTCAGGAAGGGAGCGTATTCAGCCATTGCTTCCAGTTGAAATGATCGTGGACTTTCCGGTTGCCTGCCTGACACGCCGGTTGCTGCATTTAATGGCAAAAGTGGATCGGGATTCTCTTCCACCAGATAGAATTCTGCCTCCTGGGCAACCAGCAATTCGACTCCCATTGAGGCAAACTTACTGATGATGTTCTTGAGTATGGTTCTTGGCGCGATAGCGAGGGTGTTTCCATCTAACGATTCGCAATCACACAAACATTGCGCGATGCCATTTGACCAGGGTTGTTTCACCAGAGTACTAAGGTCCGGGCTTAAAACCATATCGATATCAGCGACATCGAACAGGTCATGATCCTCACACCAGCCACCGGTGATATCCTGACCGAATATGGCTTCCGGTAACCGAATCTGACCCTCTGATAATTGTTGTGCCGGGATAGATTTTCCTTTACCGATGCCGTTATAGTCCGGCACAAGGCACTCGATGGTATGGATATTTTCTTGCACTAACCAGTCTGCTGTGTCGGACATTGATTCAACCATGGGAAAAAGCTCAGGTGAACTTTGCCAGTAGTTCCTGATTGTTGCAAATAGTTGTTTGTTCTATTTATTGAAGTTCGTCGTTTTACTGCTCGTTGATTGAAAGGCGTAAATTGGATATCTTAACTGTCGCCCATTTCTTGGAAAATAATTGATGTACAACTACACAACAGACCAACTGAAGGACCTGGACCGAAAACACTACCTTCATCCGTTCACAGATTACAAAAAACTTTCCCAGGAAGGCAGCCGCATCATTACCCGTGCCGACGGCATATATTTGTGGGACAGTGATGGCAATCGTTATCTTGATGCGATGGCTGGACTCTGGTGCGTGAATGTTGGTTACGGTCGCGACGAGATTGCAGACGCGGTTAGCGAACAGATGCGTGAATTGCCTTATTACAACAGCTTTTTCAAGACAGCCAACCCTCCGGCGGTTGAACTGTCAAGGCTCGTCTGTTCGCTTGCGCCGGAACAGATGAACCATGTTTTTTTTACCGGATCCGGCTCAGAAGCAAATGATACAGTTGTTCGAATGGTGCGCCACTACTGGGCTTCAGAGGGACAACCTGAAAAGAAGGTTATCGTTAGTCGCCATAATGCCTATCATGGCAGCACGGTGGCAGCTGCAAGCCTGGGGGGCATGAAATCCATGCATGCCCAGGGCGGGCTGCCAATTCCCGATATCACCTACATAAATCAACCTTACTGGTACCAGGATGGCGGCGATCTGCCGCAAGATGTGTTCGGTGAAAAGATTGCCGATGAACTTGAGAGCAAAATTCTTGAATTGGGTGAAGACAAGGTGGCGGCTTTTATTGGCGAGCCGATTCAGGGTGCAGGCGGGGTCATCATCCCGCCTTCAACTTATTGGCCAAGGATCCAGTCTATCTGCAAAAAGTACGATATTTTGCTCATCGCGGATGAAGTGATCTGTGGCTTTGGTCGAACCGGAAAATGGTTTGGTTGTGATTACTTCGACATTGACGCAGATCTCATGCCGATTGCAAAAGGTTTGTCCTCAGGCTATTTGCCTATAGGTGGAGTGCTTGTAAGTGATCGGGTCGCGACGGGATTGATTGAGAAGGGGGGTGAATTCAATCATGGATTTACTTATTCTGGTCACCCGGTGGCTGCTGCTGCCGCAATTGTTAACCTGACAATACTGCGTGATGAAGGTTTCGTTGAACGAGTTGAAACTGACACAGGACCCTACCTTGCCGAAAAATGGAATGCATTGTCAGACCACGCACTTGTAGGTGAGGCCAGGGTTGTTGGTTTGATAGGGGCGCTCGAACTGGTAAAAGACAAGAACGAAAGACGGTTCTTTGAAGATCGGGGAGCTGTCGGTACTGTCTGTCGAGACTTCTGTATCGACAATGGGCTGGTGATGCGTGCGATAGAAGACACCATGGTCATTTCACCACCGCTTTGCATCAGCCACACTGAGATCGATGAACTGATAGATTTGATATCTCGATGCCTGGATCTAACAGCAGAGAGGTGTGGAGATCAGCCCTGATCTCCCACCCTCTGTATTTGCTAGAAATACTTGGTGTAGTTAAAAACTAACTCTCGTGGACGTACGGAATAGACCCGGCCATCTGTCCAACGGGTTGGCACGTATGTGATAGCAACCTCATCCGCAACGTTATTCAGCGCCAGGCTTATGTTCCAGGATTCACGCTCTAGGCCTATTTTCAAATTCGTAATCGAATAGGAGGGCATCGTCGTAATAGCCCCTCGTAGAAGAGTACTGCTGGTCAACAACGTAGATCCTTGAGTCGCGTTCGTTTGCTCGTCCATGTAGCTGTAATCAACACGCACATAACCTTGAGCATTGAACATCGCCACCGGGAAGCCGTATTCGGCGCCAAGGGAGACTTTGTATTCTGGTGACAGAGGCAGTTGCTCACCTTTCGAGACAACAATGTCATCACCGATCGTCGCGCCCTCAGTCACTTCAGCATCAGTGTAGGAAAAAGAACCGTCAAATCTCAACCTCTGGGTGGCCGCAAACATAAAGTTTGTTTCAAAACCGGTGATCTCAGCTTCACCAGCGTTCACCGTGACCTGACCCCAACCAAAATCTATGGTCGGATCAGCGGCAACCAGCTGTATGTCTTCCCATGTCATGTGATAGGCAGCCATATTCAAGACCAGGCGACCGTCCATGAGAGTAGTTTTCAGACCAATCTCATTGTTGATGAGTTTATCGGCTTCAAATTTGTTGCTCGCTGAACTGACCGCACGAACGATATTCGTGCCACCCGTCCGGAAGCCTTCAGAATATGTATAGTAGGCTAGGACGTTATCATTGAACGTGTAGGTAATTCTCGCCAACGGCAATGTATCACTATCTTCAGTCTTGTTAGATGGCGCAGAAGTACCAATCCTGTTATTTGGCGTTATATTGCTCGCGGATAGGATGCAAACACCCTCCGCATCTTCGGCACAGTTTTGCGCCTGTGTACCATCGGCATTCAAGGTTAGATTTGAAATTTCTGTGTCAGCTTCAAAGTAACGAAGGCCGACAAGAACATTGAGGTCTTCAGTGACATCAAATCCAAACTCAGCGAAAACTGCCCATTGTGTTTCTTCCGTCTCACCCCTGCCGTACCAGGATTGACCGGGGTTGCGGACCACAAACCCATCTTTTCTTTGGATGATGGTTCCCGCGATACTGTCGCCATAGTCATCAACGGAGCCTATGAAGGTGTAGTCACTTTCAAACTTCTCGTAGAAACCACCGACCATCCACTGGTAACGCTGACCGTTATCTTTGGACGTCAGACGCAGTTCCTGTGAGAAGCGGTCGCTCTCATAGTCATCAAACATTGTAGACGTATTGTCGGTGAGTTCCGTAATATAATAGGTATATGCATAGGTAGCAGGAGTAAACCCGGTGATTGACCCATTGTAGGCGGGAATAGAATAGGTATAGGTGCTGTACACCTCGCCGTAATAGACGACACTCGCGATATCCAACGAATTATAATAAACACCGCCCACACCCTGGAACTGGTGGAGATAGGTCGATGAATCGAGATCATAAACGATTTCCCGATTCATGAAGCCGGTTGCCGATGTGAAGTCGGCAAAACCCAGATCACCCTCGACAACTACTGTGGCGATATACCATTCGTCATCCTTGGTTTCCTTCTTGAAGCGAATCTGGTTGAGATCACCGGAAGCTGGATCCCAGCTTGAAATACCGTCCACTTCTGTATCCTGGTATTGATACAAGCCGGTGACCAGCCAGTCATCATTCAGTTGCCATCCAGCTGTGAGACGAAAAGTTGTGGTTGTAATTTCCCCAATATCGTCTTCTGCAACGTCGGCATTTGATTTCGTCACGTGATCTATAGGCCCGCGCCCAAAATTACCCGTTTCGTCGCCACCGAAGCCATCAGGGTAAGAGTTATCAGATGCATACCCGGTGTTGAATGCAGGTGTCCAGTCATGGGTATCGGCGGTAGAGCCGAGTATATTGTCAACATACCCACCTTCTCTGGCCTGAGAAGCAACGATCCGAACTGCGAATTTATCTTCAATTACAGGAATGTTTATCACTCCTCGAAAATCGTAGCCGGGGTCACCCTCTTCCATGGCAGATCCCGAGGCATCTATATAACCGCTGAGTTCCGAAAGATCCGGCCTGGCGGTGATAAATTTCAGGACACCAGACTGCGCACTCGCACCATAGGTCGTTGGTTGCGGGCCGGACACGGCTTCCAGACGCTCCATGTCAACCATCGAAACTTCAGGGTTCACACCCTGAGACGAAATTGGCATTTCATTGAAATACGTTGCCGCAGACGAGTTGCCGCTGAAAGCATCCGCAGTGACGGTTACACCCCGGAACACCACGATGGAACTGCCAGGGAGCCAGGATGAATAGGTCAGGCTTGGAATAAGACGGGCATAGTCTTCAAGAGATCTAATGCCTTTTTTCGCAATATCCTCGGAACTGAACGCCATAACGCTAATAGGAACGTCTTGCAGGTTTTCAGACCGCTTCCGCGCGGTGACGATGATTTCTTCAATCACTGGGCCTTCCACTGCGCCTTCCTGCGCCACTACAGCAGGAACCACTGTAACGCCAAGGGTTGCGCCAATAGCCATGAGTACCGCGCGGCTTATTGGTTTCAATTTTAAAAAATTCTGCCCTCTATTGAAATCGGCTTCATCAAATGTCTGAGTGAGATTTGAATGCATTCCGATCTGTGAGTTGATGGCTGCCATGTCGTCCCCCGACTTGTACGGTTGTCACTGAAAAGCCGGATCAGGCTATCCAGAGTTGAATCGTGAGACTAGCTCCCGCTGTATCTTTTTACAATCCATGCCTATAGGCTCAAAAAAAATCCTTGAAAGCCATATTCTCGAAAACGGCAACTTTTGGCGCACTTTACCGTTTTTCTCTTCCAAAATTCGGTTAGGGGTTGTTTTAGAACTTAATCGTCACCCCTCGAATGTTGTCGAAAATCTGGCGGAAGAGTTGAGCTTCGGGATAGCTCTCAGACTGCAGGATGCAAATTTTAGTGCCTCAAAATCGTGCAAACTCACTTGATTGCAGATACACTCTGTTGCCACAGGGTTGTTTCTTGATACCCTCGTAAGCTATTGATTTTACTAAACTTAGCGTTAATAACCAGCCCATTTTCTTATTGATCGATGAGGAATTCAGCTGCATAACAACAGCCTGGGGCCAGGGGAGAAATTGGAGTAAGAAATGGATATTGGAGTACCTATCAAGGATTGGGGTGAGGTGGACACAACTATCTTGCGTGAGGCCATTTTAAACCAGGACGACCTTGCCTGGGACGAAGACGACCAACGACAAGATGACTATGACGTTCACAGGCAGACAAAATCGATAGTGATGCTGTTCGCCTCTCTGTCGTGGCCCCGGGTAACTATCACCCGGGAAAAGGGCTGGGACCGTATCGCAGATATCGCCAACCCCAT
>SMVA01149453.1_pt1 | contig 11100 bp, 10 predicted proteins | sample 2456451 | NCBI WGS metagenome assembly SMVA01 (sample SAMN11095933, study PRJNA526329) | marine sediment metagenome | biome: Marine sediment; feature: Surficial sediment; material: Deep marine sediment; isolation source: Hadal surficial sediment | place: Pacific Ocean | collected 2014-05 | depth...
CCAGTTGCTGCTGCAAAAGCGTTTTTAGCTGGCTATCGAAGTCGGATTTAAGCTGTTGCAGACCAGACGGCAACAGGTCGTTGATCTTGTCCGAGAGGCGGTTGATGGTTTGATTGCTGATCATGTTTGCCCCAAATTGGTGCGTGAATTGATGAAATATGCACTTTGAAGGTGCAAAAAATGGCCATAAGTCGCTAATTCTAACCAGAATTTGCCTGCTTGCCCAGTGTCTCCAAAATAGGCCACTGAAATTTTGGAGATTAGGCTTATGAAAATCATTACAGCGATTATCAAGCCGTTCAAGCTCGACGATGTCCGCCAGGCTCTTGGCGATATCGGGGTGCAGGGTTTGACGGTGTCGGAGGTGAAAGGTTTCGGCCGGCAAAAAGGCCACACCGAACTTTATCGGGGTGCCGAATACGTGGTTGATTTCCTGCCCAAGGTCAAGCTCGACATCGCCATCGACGACGACCTGCTCGACCAGGCCATCGAGGCCATTACCAGTAGCGCCAACACCGGGAAAATCGGTGATGGCAAAATCTTTGTAACCACCCTGGAGCAGGTCGTGCGTATTCGTACCGGCGAATCTGGTCCGGCGGCGCTTTAGGGGAATCATCATGGAAAATCAAATATTTCAATTGCAGTACGCGCTCGACACCTTTTATTTCCTGGTATGCGGCGCGCTGGTGATGTGGATGGCGGCCGGTTTCGCGATGCTCGAAGCGGGCCTGGTACGCGCCAAGAACACGACCGAAATTCTCACCAAGAATGTTATTTTATTTGCCGTCGCCTGCGTCATGTACATGGTCGTCGGTTACGACATCATGTATGGCGGTGGTTTGTTTCTCGAAGGGATAGCCGGGGGTGAAACCCTGGTCGCCGACGCGCTGGCGGCTTCCGCGGAGAATGGTTTCGAAGGGGCTGCGGTGTATGCGGCGCCTTCCGATTTCTTCTTCCAGGTCGTGTTTGTCGCGACCGCGATGTCGATCGTATCAGGCGCGGTGGCCGAACGCATGAAGCTGTGGGCATTCATCGTTTTCGTGGTCGTAATGGCCGCGGTCATCTATCCGGTCGAGGGTAACTGGACCTGGGGTGGCGGAAGCGTGTTCGGTCTTTTCAGTCTTGGCGACGATTTTGGATTTTCAGATTTCGCCGGGTCCGGCATCGTGCATATGGCGGGTGGCGCCGCCGCGCTTGCCGGGGTGTTGCTACTCGGTGCGCGTAAAGGCAAGTACGGCAAGCAGGGCCAGATAAATGCGATACCCGGCGCCAATCTACCCATGGCGACACTGGGAACCTTCATTCTGTGGATGGGCTGGTTTGGTTTTAACGGCGGTTCGGTACTCAAGCTGGGTGATATCGCCAATTCCAATTCTGTGGCGATGGTATTCCTCAATACCAACGCGGCAGCGACCGGTGGTGTTGTGGCGGCGTTAATTCTGGCCCGCATCCTGTTCGGTAAGGCCGATTTAACCATGATTCTCAACGGGGCGCTGGCTGGACTGGTGGCGATTACCGCCGAGCCATTAACCCCGTCCGCAGTGGAAGCGACGCTGATCGGAGCAGTCGGCGGTGTCATCGTGGTGTTCTCCATCGTCGCCCTGGACAAGCTCAGAATCGACGATCCGGTCGGCGCGATCTCGGTTCACGGCGTGGTTGGATTGTGGGGACTGCTCGCGGTACCACTGACCAATGAGGGTGCCAGTTTAGTCGGACAGATCGCAGGCGCCCTGACTATCTTCGTATGGGTGTTCTTTGCCAGCCTGGCGGTTTGGTTTGTGCTGAAGAAAACCATGGGTATCCGTGTCAGCGAGGAAGAAGAATACGACGGTGTCGATCAATCAGAATGTGGTCTCGAAGCCTACCCGGAATTTACCAGGACCCTATAGGAAGCTATTCGTATTGATTCGGGGTCAGCCATGCCTGTGCTACCATGCGCGATATTCTACCAACACGCCGAGCGGTCACATATCACCTATGTTCTGCCATATTTATCGAAGTAGCAATAAGCTGGATACCTATCTCTATATCCAGCAAAAGGATGATTTTTCAGAGGTCCCGGAAGATCTGTTACAGTTATTCGGCGAGCCTGAATTCAGCTTCAGTTTTAACCTGACCCTGGAACGCAAGCTGGCCAGGGAAGATACCAGCGAGGTGCTGGGAAATTTACAAACCCAGGGCTATCACCTGCAGTTGCAGGGCGATGTGCTGATCGAGCAGTTGCTGGCGATGAAAGCGGCGAACTAGTCTGCATTTTTAGAATTACAGCCGATCGCGCAGCGCGTAGTAGGTCATTGCCAACACCAGTCCCGGCCAGCGTAACAGGTCACCACCGGGAAAACGGCGGGTCGGGATTTTGCCGAATAAATCGAATTTCTCCGCCTCCCCGGCAATGGCCTCGGCGAGCAGTTTTCCGGCCAGTGTCGCCATGGCGACGCCCTGTCCTGAATAGCCATGGGCAAAGTAAGTGCCGTGTTTGCCGACCCGGCCAAAATGGGGCATTCGATTCAGGGTAACCGCCAGCGTGCCGCCCCAGGCGTAGTCGATTCGCGTGTCGGCGAGTTGCGGATAAACCTGTGACATCGGCTTGCGCACGAAGCTGGCTATGTCGCTGGGGAAATTCTGTCGATAATTTTCGCCGCCGCCGAAGAGCATGCGTTTGTCCGCGGAGAGGCGATAGTAGTTGACCACGAAACGCGAATCGGAGATGGCCAGGTCGCGCGGGTTGATTTCCCGCAGTAGCTGCTCACTCAAGGGTTCGGTGGCGATGACGAAATTGTTGATTGGCATAATCTTGCCGGCAAGCTGTTTTTCCAGTTTGCCCAGGTAACCGTTGCAGGCGAGGATGATGTGATCGGCTTCGACGATTCCACTGGAGGTCAGCACCCGGTTGGGTGAGCCTTCCCGGTAACCCTCGACGATGGTCGATTCAAATAATTTCGCACCGGCACCGAGCGCCGCGTCGGCGAGCCCGAGCGCATAGTTGAGCGGGTGTAAATGACCCGCGCCCATATCCAGGCTGCCGCCGAAATAAGTATCGCTGCCGACCAGCGCGGCCATCGCCTCGCCATCGAGATATTCGATTTCCTGGTAGTCGTACTGGCGCCGCAGAAAATCCACGTAGGCCTCGGTACCCCGGGCATACTCGGCTTTGTGGTTGGGATGGGCGATGCCGGGTTTCAGGTCGCAGTCGATATCGTGTTCGGCGATTAGCTGTTTGACCAGATTCTTGGCGTCTTCCGCCAGTTCCCAGAGTTGACCTGCGGCGGCTTCGCCAACCATTTTTGTCAGGTCGAGTTGATCCTTGCGTTGCCCGCTGCACAGCTGCCCGCCGTTGCGCCCCGAGGCGCCCCAACCGGGTTTGCGCGCCTCCAGCAAAATCACGTCGTATCCGCGTTTGGCCAGATGCAACGCGGACGACAACCCGGTATAACCGCCCCCGATAATACAGACATCGGCTCGGCGCGAACCATCCAGCGGGTTCAGGTCGATTACCCGATTCTGGCTCGCATGGTAGTAAGAGTCCGGGTAGTCGTTGCTATCGCTGCGATCCTGGGTGAGTTTGAAAGCCATACAGGCTAGCTGCTATGAGGCGATCGACTGCTGGGTCAGATCGAGACATTTCCAGGCAAGATCGATAAAAATATCGATTTCCGATGGCTGCAATACCAGTGGTGGTGAAATGATCATCGCATCACCGACCGCGCGCATGATGAGGTTATTGTCGAAGCAGTGCTCGCGACAAATAGAGCCGACATTCTGCTTTTCATCGAACTTGATGTAGTTTTCCTTATCCTTGACCAGTTCCAGCGCAGCAAACATGCCGACGCCGCGAACTTCACCGACCAGCGGGTGTTCACCCAGTTCGCGGAACCGTTTTTGCAGGTAGGGCGCGGTCGATTCACGTACCTTTTGCACGATGTTTTCGCGCTGCATCAACTTGATGTTGGCGACCGCGACCGCGGCACATACCGGGTGACCCGAGTAGGTGTATCCATGGTTGAATTCGCCGCCCTGTTGAATCAGCACATCGGCAATGCGATCGGATACCATGACGCCACCAATGGGCAGGTAACCCGAAGACAGGCCCTTGGCGATTGGCATCAGGTCTGGTTTCAAGTCATAGTAGTCACTGCCGAACCATTCACCGGTGCGTCCAAAGCCGCAAATGACCTCGTCCGCTATCAGCAAGATGCCGTATTGATCGCAGATTTTCTTTACTTCCGGCCAGTAACTCGCGGGTGGGACGATAACGCCGCCAGCGCCCTGGATCGGTTCTGCGATAAATGCGGCAACCCGATCCACACCCAGTTCTTCGATTTTGTCGGCGATGGATAGCGCCACGCTACGGCCGAATTCTTCGCGATCCAGGTCTTTGCCAAGCTCGCAGCGTCTGGCAAACCAGTTGGGCTGTTCGACGTGCACGATATCCGGGATCACGCCACCCTGCTTGTGCATCTCATCCATGCCGCCGAGGCTCGAAGCCGCGATGGTGCTGCCGTGGTAGGCATTTTTACGGCTGATGACGATGCGTTTCCCGGGCTTGCCGAGCAGATCCCAGTAGCGCCAGGTCATGCGCAGCACGGTGTCATTGGCTTCCGATCCCGAGCTGGTATAAAACGCGTGATTGAGATGCGATGGCGTTACTTCCGCCAGCAGCGCCGCCAGTTCCGCGGCCGGTGGATGCGAGGTCTTGAAGAAGGCGTTGTAATAGGGGAGTTGCTCAATCTGGGCGCTCGCCGCATCGATCAGGTCCTGCTGACCATAACCCATATTGACGCACCACAGGCCCGCCATCATATCCAGGTATTGATTGCCATCGGAATCGGTCAGGTATACACCTTCGGCGGATTCGATGATACGCGCAGCCTTGGTTTTCAGATCCTTTGGATTGGTGAATGGGTGCAGGTGATGGGCGACATCGAGGCCCTGCCATTTTTCAGTGTTACTCGACTGTGGTGCTGTTGCTGGTCGTGTCATTGCTGTACTCCTGCCCGAGGCTATACCTTTAACAGTAAATGTTCCCGTTCCCAGGGACTGATTACGTTGAGAAAATGATCGAATTCGACTTCCTTGACCGCGACGTAAGCTTCCACAAACGAGTCGCTAAGCACTTCGCGTAAATCCTTGCTGTCTGCCAGTCGTTGTAACGAACCATACCAGTGACGAGAAAGTTGCATCGGTTCGTCGTAGGCGCTGCCCGCCAGCGGATCGGTTGGTTTTAGTCCCTGCTTCATGCCGATGTAACCGCAGGCCAGTGATGTCGCAATCGCGAGGTAGGGATTGACATCGGCCGAAGCGATGCGGTTTTCAACGCGCATCGAATCTGGATTGTTATCCGGCACGCGAAAACCGATGGTACGGTTGTCGAAGCCCCAGTGAAAATTAATCGGCGCCGACATGCCCCGCACATTACGCCGGTAGGAATTAACATAAGGGGAAAGCAGCGACATGGCATCGGGTAAAACCTGCTGCAATCCGGCAATATGGCTGAGCAGCAACTCGTTGGGCTTGCCGCTGGCGGTCGAAAAAAGATTCTTGCCGGAGTCCAGATCGACCACGCTTTGATGAATATGCATCGCGCTGCCGGGCTGGTTTTCTATTGGTTTGGCCATGAAGGTAGCGTATAAATCATGACGAAACGCGGCTTCGCGCACGGTACGCTTGAACAGAAATGCCTGGTCGGCGAGTTCAATCGGGTCGCCGTGGAGCAGGTTGATTTCCATTTGCCCGATGCCTTCCTCGTGAATCAGGGTGTCTATTTCCAGCCCCTGGCTTTCACAGTAAGCGTACAAATCGTCAAACATCGGACCAAAATCATTGATCGCATCGATGTTGTAGGACTGGCCGCTGCGTTCCGCCCGACCGGTTCGTCCGATCGGCGGCAACAGGGCTTGTTTCGGGTCGGTGTTGGGTTGCAGCAGGTAAAATTCGAGTTCCGGCGCCACCACCGGCTTCCAGCCTTCGGCGTGGTAAAGCTCGAGCACGCGGCGCAGTACCTGGCGCGGTGCGATATCGATCGGCTTGCCATCTACATCGAAACAATCGTGGATGACCTGAGCGGAAGGTTCCTTTGCCCAGGGAAGCAGTCGAATGGTATAGGGGTCGGGTTTCAGCAGCATATCCACGTCGACTGGATTGGTTTCATCCAGTAGTCCGGGGTATTCACCGGTAATCGATTGCAGGAATATCGATTGCGGCATACGCAGCGTGGTGGCATCGGTAAATTTTGAGGCGGGCATTATTTTGCCACGGGCGGCGCCGGCGAGGTCGGGAACGATGCATTCGATCTCGGTAATCTGGTGTTTTTCAATCCAGTCTTTCATGATGGTTCACGGAATCTTAACGGTTATCTGACGGCTCTCGAACCTACCGAAGCAAGTACCTGGAATTGCTATATTACAGTCGGGAGATTTTTAGCCGAGCAATTGTGATCACAAGATTAAGCAAAGTCAACCTGTCTTCCCCAAAGAGAAACGAATCTTTTAGGTACGACAGTTAAATAGCAGGCAGGCAGTATTATCGCATTACCCGATTCCTGGTGATCACATTGTTTATGCAGTTTGGCAAATACTGTGTGGCCGAATTGATTCGGCCGATAGAAGGTAGTCATAGGATCGGTCGAATGAATTCGGCCCTACACGGTTTCGTCGGCGGTCATGCTCTGTTCGAGTTCGCGTTGCCTTTGCTGGCGCAGCAAGATGTAACCGGCCAGCAGCACGCCGACCGCCACCACCAGGATTATGATGGTTGCGAGCGCATTGATATCCGGGCGCAGGCCCAGGCGGACACGCGAGTAAATCAGCATCGGCAGGGTTACCGCGCCAGGGCCGGAGACGAAGCTGGCGATAATCAAATCATCCAGCGATAGCGTAAACGACAATAGCCAGCCGGCAAGCATCCCGGGCGCGAGCAGGGGCAGGGTGATATCGATGAGCACGCGGAAGGGTTTAGCGCCCAGATCCTGCGCCGCTTCTTCCAGATCCTGCGCCATACCGGCCAGGCGCGACTGGATGATGACCGCGACATAGGCCATGGAAAAGGTGATATGGGCGATAGTAATCGTGGTAAAGCCGCGTTTATCGGGCCAGCCGATGACTTCCTTGAGCGTGATAAATAGTAAAAGCAACGACAAGCCGGTGATCACTTCCGGCATGACCAGTGGGGCGGAGATCATGCCGCTGAACAGGGTGCGGCCTTTGAAGCTGCCAAAACGCACCAGCGCGAGACCGGCCAGGGTACCCAGGATAGTGGCGAAGCAGGCATTGACCGTGGCTATCTTCAAGCTCAGGCTTACCGCTTCCCAGATTGGCTCACTTTTAAACAAAACCCCATACCACTTGGTGGAAAAGCCGCCCCAGACCGGGACAATTCTGGATTTGTTAAACGAATAGACGATCAGCATGATCATCGGGATATAGAGGAAGGCAATGCCGAAACAGACCGTCGACATTAAAAATCGGGAACGTTTGCCGTTTCTCATCGCGCGTCGTACCCCTTACCCTGCATGTACTGATATAGCACCATCGGCAAAACCAGTACCAGCAGTAACGCAATCGCCACAGCCGATGCTACCGGCCAGTCGCTATTGGCGTTGAACTCGTTATATAGAATTCGACCGATCATCAACACGTTACCGCCACCGAGCAGGTCTGGAATGACGAATTCACCGGTTGCCGGGATAAACACCAGCAGCGACCCCGCGATGACGCCGGGTAGGGTCATCGGCAGGGTGACGGTAAAAAATGTAGTCGTGGGCCTGGCGCCGAGATCTTCCGCCGCCTCCAGTAATGTCCAGTCGAGCTTTTCCATGTTGGCGTAGAGTGGCAGAATCATGAATGGCAGGTAGGTGTAGACGATGCCGACATAAACCGCAAAATGAGTATATAGCAGGCGTATCGGTTCATCGATTATGCCCAGCGCCAGTAACAGGTCATTGATGGTGCCCTGATCGGCCAGCAAGCCCATCCAGGCATACACGCGTAGTAAAAATGAGGTCCAGAATGGCAGAATAATCAACATCAGCAGGACGTGCTTGGTGGTGTGACTGGAGCGCACGATCGCATAGGCCATGGGATAACCGATCAACAGGCAAACCAGCGTCGAGATTGACGAAATCTTTATCGAGCTCAAATAGGTTTTAACGTATAGATCGTCTGTCCAGAGATAGGCGTAATTGTCGAAAACCACCTTGATGCGCATGATGCCTTCATCGGCCCACTCGATCATCGGCAAAAATGGCGGGCTGGCGATGGTTGCCTCGGACAGGCTGATCTTGAAGACGATGAAAAAAGGTGCGAGAAAGAAAATCAGTAACCACAGATACGGGATGAGTAAAACCACTGATTTCCAGTTTTTCTGTAGCAGGTGGCCGATGCGCTGGGCCAGGGGTTGCAGGCCAGTTTCCTCGAGCGCGATCATTTGGTCAGCACCACTGAGCTGGATGCTTCCCAGCTCAGGTATACCTCCTCATCCCAGTCAATCGGCGGGTTTCCATCCTTGGGGCGTACCTGGTTGGGCGATGTGACTTCCATAATGGTGTCGTTATCGACCTGCACTCGATAGGTCGAGGTGCCACCGAGGTAACCGATATCATGCACCATGCCCTTGATCGTATTGAAGCTATTGTTTTCCGGTGGTTGCTTGGAAATTGTGATCTTTTCGGGGCGCAGCGCAACCCAGACCTTGCTGCCTTCCTGGATCGACAAACCATGGTCGATGTAAAAATTGCAGTGGGGCTTCTTGCTCACAACCGAGACATGGTCAGGGCCGTTTTCGGTCACGCGGCCTTCGAACATATTCACATTACCGATAAAGGTGGCCACCTGGCGCGTATCGGGAAATTCATATATCTCGGTCGGCGTGCCGATTTGCTGGAAGCGACCGGCATCCATGACCGCGATCCGCGTCGACAGCGTCATCGCTTCTTCCTGATCATGGGTGACCACGATAAAAGTCACCCCGAGTTGCTCCTGGATATTCATTAATTCGAACTGGGTCTGTTCGCGCAGACGTTTGTCCAGCGCTGCCAGCGGTTCATCGAGCAATAATACCTTGGGCTGCTTGACCAGCGAGCGTGCCAGTGCAACCCGCTGCTTTTGTCCCCCGGATAATTGATGAGGCCTACGTTTGCGAAACTGTGTCAGTTCCACCATGGCAAGCATCTCGTCCACGCGCCGGTTGACTTCGGTTTTTGCAATACCGTCCCGGTTCAAGCCGTAGGCGATATTTTTTTCGACAGTCATATGCGGAAATAACGCATAGGACTGGAACATCATGTTGACCGGGCGTTCGTAGGGCGGCACATGGTTCATATTGACGCCATCGATGGTGATGCTGCCCGACGTGGGTGTTTCGAAACCGGCGAGCATCCGCAGCAGGGTCGATTTGCCGCAACCTGAAGCGCCCAGCAGGCAAAATAATTCGCCCTTGTAGATATCCAGATCGACGTTATCGACCGCGGTAAAGTCGCCAAAATTCTTGCTCACACCCTTTAACCTGATAAAGGGTTCGGCGTCAGCATCCATCCATGGGCGGTCGGTATAGCCGGGGATTTGTGGCACGTACTATTCCCTGTTATTGCGGCACTAAAAAAAGCCGGGATGGCTGGACATCACCCCGGCTTTTATCGATCGCCTAGTTAGCTGCTTTGAAGTTGGTCCAGGTGCGGGTGCGCACCCGCTCCGCCTTGGGGGGCAGGGGTGATAACGTATACATGGTTGCAATCTGTGCCGGAGTTGGAAATGCAGCCGGGCTGCTGGTGATTTCCTCGTCGATCAATGGTATGGCACTCTGGTTCGCAGTCGCATACCAGCTGTAGTTACTGTCGGCGGCGGCTACCTCGGGACGCATCAGGTAGTTCATGAATAAATGCGCGTTTTCGACATTCTCGGCGTCTGCGGGGATGACCCATCCATCCACCCAGAAATTAGGAGCGGCTGGCGCTGAGGGCAAAAAGAATTCGAGAACTACCCCGGTACCAGCCTCTTCGGCACCTGACATCGCCAGCAAGCCGTCCGGTCCCCAGGTGATCGCTACGCAAAATTCTTTTTCCGGCATACGCTGGTAGGCATAGTTGTCAAAAGTCTTGATATAGGGGCGAACTTTTATCAGCATTTCCTCTACTTTCTGGTAATCGGCTTTATTGGTCGAATCAGGCTGAAGGCCCAGGTAACTTAAAGCCATGGGGATGACGTCGGTCGGGGAATCGAGAAAAGACACCCCGCATTTGGCCAGCTCTTTCATATGCTTGGGGTCGAAAATCATGTCCAACGAACCGATCGGCGCATCGGGGTAGGTTTGCAGCACCAGTTCCTTGTTGATGGTAACGCCATGGGTGCCCCACATATAGGGAACGATGTAATTATGGCCTGGATCCCATTTGTTGCCCACCTGTGCCATCACGTCGGCGCTCATATGCTTCAAGTTTGGCAGTTTGGTTTTATCGATCTTGCGCAAAATACTGGGTTTGGTAATGCGTGCTATCTGGCTGGCGGCGTGTATCACCACATCGTAACCCGAACTTCCGGCCAGCAATTTTGAATCGATCGCTTCGACCGAATCATAGGGCGTAAATATAACCTTGACGTCAAATTCCTTTTCAAAATTAGGAATCGTGTCTTCGGCCATATACTCGGCCCAGTTGCTCACATTGAGCGTACCGGCGGCAAATACCGCGCTAGCGCCGACCATCAATGCGGCGGTGCTTAACCCGACCAGGGCCGGTTTAAAAGATGCTACTGATTTCATCATATCCTCCAGGGGAATTAAGTGCTGTTTTCAAACGTCGAATTGATTATCTTCAGTCCAGATTTACCCTGGCTTGACCCTGCGGGCTGGCTGGCTCTGCACGTCCATGATCAGTTGACAGTAGCACAATGGCTAAACGCTTGTCATTGCTGAATATTATTCGAGGCCAGTCCGAATGTTAATCGCTTATCGTGATCACAAATATTTGAGTTGTCAATGCCAGCATTCCCGGTCGCCACCTTGATTCCCGTGAGTCAAACAACCTGCGAGCGATGAACGGGCTTTCAATGGTGATCACATTAAGTCGAAAGCGGTTGAATTTTTGCTTTCAACGAGGGGTAAATGGCCTCA
>SMVA01130907.1_pt1 | contig 11099 bp, 12 predicted proteins | sample 2456451 | NCBI WGS metagenome assembly SMVA01 (sample SAMN11095933, study PRJNA526329) | marine sediment metagenome | biome: Marine sediment; feature: Surficial sediment; material: Deep marine sediment; isolation source: Hadal surficial sediment | place: Pacific Ocean | collected 2014-05 | depth...
AAATGATCGAAGGCTTCGACCCGACCCGGATCATCGCCTGCGCGCTTCGGCCGCAGGGGAGTTGGGTCCATCTCTTGACCCTGGCGGGACCATCCTGGCCGCCTGGTCGGTCTCGCCGACCCGCGATCGAATCTTCGCCCGCGTACGCGTGGATCACTGACGCCTTCGGTCGGATTCGAGGACCGAGCAGTCCATTCGGACTAACACTGTTTTTCGATCGCCGCTTGAATCGTCAGGCCATCGCGCAGGGCACCCACGTCGTGGGTTCGGAGATAGTCCGCGCCGGCCCGCGCCGCATGGAGTTCGGCTGCGAGGGTCGCGGCCCCGATCTCGTCGATGCTGCGTCCGGTGATCGTGCGCAGAAAGGATTTCCTCGATACGGAGACGAGGACGGGTCGGCCGAAGCGCGCGCGCAACTCTGGAATCCGCTGGAGTACGGCGATCGAAGCCCTCGCATCGCTGCCCAGGAAAAAACCCATGCCGGGGTCGAGGATGAGTCGCTCCTCTGATACCCCCGCACGGATGAGCTCGGCGAACCGCGCCTCGAAGAAACGTTCGATCGATTCGAGGACCTGTTCGGGGCGGGCTGAATCTCGGGTGGCACGGTCCTGCTCGAGGAGCGAGTGGACGACGACGACGTCTGCCTGGGCGGAGGCCAGGCGTGCGTGGGTATCGGGGTCCGGAAAACCACGGATGTCATTGACCATCGCCACGCCGGCTTCGAGCGCCCAGGCCAGGACTTCGGGCTCCGTGGCATCGACGGAGAGGGGCAGAGATCCACGCTCGAGAGCGGCGATGACCGGCCGCAGGCGTTCGATCTGACGGGCCGGGGGGACGAGGGTCGCGTCGGGATGGCTCGACGCCGGCCCCAGCTCGAGCAGATCCGCGCCGGCCTCGGCCAGGGCGCGTGCGTGCGTGATGGCCGCCTCCGGAGCGAGGTAGCGACCCCCATCCGAGAAAGAGTCCTCGGTGATGTTCACAATCGCTACGATCTTCGGGGGGATACTCACAGCGGCTTTCTAGCACGCCAGCCGAAAAGAGGAGTTCCGACATGTCGACCGAGACCGCCGTCGAATCGCGCTCGTTTCAGCACTACCACGAGAGCGAACTCCTCGACCGATTGCGCGAGACGAGCGACCGGCTGCCCGCTGACTACGCGGCGACCCTGCGTCCCCTCGGCATCCGGATCCGCGATACCGCTCTGGCGGTGACGTATTGCGAGCGCGACCGGGGCATCGAAATCGTTTCTGGAATCGAGACGGCTGCGACCGTGATCGAGCTGAGCCACGAGAGCTGGGAACAGTTGACCCGCGATCTCGAGTCGTCGGCCGGATTGATCTATGGCGCGCGGGTCGAACGGCTGCGCGGCGATCTGATGGACCTGATGCAGTGGGAGCCGGCGCTTCGTTGGATGTTTGTCGGTCGCCCGGTGTACGACGAGGCTGCGGTGGATTTGACGGGCCCATCGGGCCGAAGATTCGATCCGTGTCACGGTTTTGGACCGGATGATGATCCCGAAGTAATGAAGGAGTACTTGCAGACGGTGGGATATCTGTGGGTTCGCGGGGTGTTCACGCCGGAAGAGGTTGCGACACTCCAGGCGGAAGCGGATGAATTGCGCGTCGAAGCGCGCGAAGGCGATCAAGAATCCTGGTGGGGGAAGACGCAGCAGGGCGAGTCCGTTGTTTGTCGCGTTCTGCGTGCCGGGAAGAAGCAGAAGATGCGGTCGCTTCATGGTGACCCGCGACTCACGCGTTTGGCAGAACTCTGCGACGTGCCAATGAAGTCGAAGCAGGGGCCCGAGGACAAGGACGGGGTGACGATTCTCTGGAAGCAACCCGGGGTGGTCGAGGGTCTCGGCGATCTTCCCTGGCATCGGGATTGTGGGATGGGGGGTCATGCCAGCATGTGCCCGACCGCAGTCCAGAGCATCTTTCTCGGACCGAATACCCCGGAAGCCGGCGAGATCCGATTTCTTCCGGGTTCGTGGCAGACCTCGCTGGCCTTCGCGGAGGGAGGTGCCGACTCCGCGCCAAAGGGTGTCGCGCCGCCCGCGGAGCCGGGTGATGTCACGTTCCATTATGGCGACGGCCTGCATGTCGCACCGCCGCCGACCGGGACCGAGGGGCCGTTTCGGAGTTGTGTCCTGATCGGCTACCAACGCGTCGGGGCGCATCACCATCTCGGGGATCGCCACTATAATGACGTCCTGCTGGGGAGTGAGGACGGTCAGATCGAGCATATGTCGCAGGTCGCCGCCCGGCGCTGACGGTCCGTCTGATGCAGCTCCCGATCGCGTGATACACGCGCCTGCGCGCCCTGGTGTTGCCCTCCCGAAATTTTACAGCGCTTTTACCTCGCAACCGCAGCGGATTGTTCTCCGGACTCCGCGATTCGGCTACACCTGCGCGCGTCTTTCCGCGATCACGAAGAGGCCCCCGGATGCGACGCCCTTCATGACGCGTTCGGACCCGTTCGGCGAAACTCGGCAAGATTCGAAAGCGCGCGCGAGTACTCCGTCCAAAGCTTGAAATCGAGCCTCCCAAAGCAACGCCCCCCGCGAAAGATCGACTGACTTCATGCATGCTGCGATCGACATCGATGCCCGCGCTCTCGCCGACCTTGCGCCCGCCGCCGACTCCCGGGTCGCGCCGGGCGTCAAGACGAAGAAGGGCACGATGCTTCGCTACAAGGCCGACCGCCGCTCCGTCTCGTACACGTTGGCGATGTTCACTTTACACGCGGCCGCCTTCTTCTTCGCCCCGACCTGGCTGGCTGCGCTCTGTCTGATCCCGCTCACGATCGGGAGTATGTTCGTGGCGCCGATCAATCACCATCACCAGCACTTCAACACCTTCCACTCGGCGTGGCTCAATCGGGTCTACGAGGTGGTCCTCGCTCTTCAGGCGGGCATCAGTCCCTACGGCTGGGTTCTGCACCACAACCTCGGTCATCATCGCAACTACCTCAACCAACGACCCCATGCGCAGCCCGATGAATCAAAGTGGACGCGCGAGGACGGTTCGCAGATGGGCCGGGTCGAATATACGATCGACCTCGTTCTACATCATCAGATCGACATGATTCGGATCGGCCGGCGATATCCGAAATATCTTCGCGCGTTCTTGCTGATGAAGATTCCGGTCTGGACGATTCTCGGAATCGCGCTTTACGTAAACCCCGTGAACGCCTTTCTCGTTCTGCTGATTCCATCCTTCATCACGCTCTGTCACACGTCCTGGGCGACTTATGAGCACCACGCCGGCTGCTATCCGACGGATCATCACGACGCCAGCAGGAACCGGACGAGCCCTCTCTACAATTTCATGACCTGCAACCTCGGCCTGCATACCGCACACCACAAGCGTCCCGGGGTCCACTGGTCGCTCCTGCCCCAGATTCACGAAGAGATCAAAGATCAGATTCCACAGGAGATGATTCTGACTACCTTCTGGTAGATGGCAGAATCCAATCCAGCGCTGAACGCCCGGACCGGCCTGGCACGCTTGCTACACGAATTGACGCATCGGGATCACACCCGGGGCCGGCTGCTCGTTTCGATCCTCGTGCTTGCGGCGCCGGCGGTCGTGGCTTCGTCGGGCATGGCCGTCTTCCAACTCTTCGATCTCCGTTTCCTCGGCCAGATCAGCGGCGAAGCCATCGCCGCTGCGGGTGCAACGAATCAGACCCTGCGCCAGATTTTCCAGGTCTCCGCCTTTGGGCTCTCGATTGCCATCCAGATGATGATCGCGTTCGCGGTCGGGCGATCGCGACTCGAGGATGCCGAACACATCGCGGGTCAGAGCTTCCTGGTCACGGGAGCGCTGGCTTTGGCTGCGATTCTTTCGGTGGGGCTCTTTCCAGGCTTCTTCGTGTCACTGATCGTGAACGAGGCTGCGGTCCCGATGGCCGAGACCTACGCGCGGATCACGTTCCTCTTCTTCGCGTTCAATATGTTTAGTCAGGCCAGCAACGGCATCCTGGTCGGTTCGGGGGACGCGACGACGCCGATGTTGATCGGGTTGGCGCAGGTCCCGGTCGTGATCTTCTTCGAGTGGGCGCTGGCGTTCGGAAAATTCGGAATGCCTGCGTTGGGCGTCGCTGGGATCGCCTATGGGACCGCGATCGGTGGCGGCTTCTCCTTCCTGCTCGCGATCTGGGCGCTTTTCAGCGGTCGGAGTCGCGTGCATCTTCGGCTGCACCACCTGCGACCCGATTGGGCGATGCTCGCACGCATCGCGCGAACCGCGTGGCAGCCCGCGCTCCAGATGGTTGCCCGGTCGACGATGATCATGGTGTTCATGCTGCTGGCGGGTCGTCTCGGGAGCCACGTGCAGGCGGCGTATACGATCGGGCTTCGGATCGAGATGATCGCGGTGATGATCGCCTTCCCGATTGCGAATGGCTGCGCGACGCTCGTCGGACAGAATCTCGGGGCGGGCGATCCCGATCGCGCATGGCGGGCCGTCTGGGCTGCGGCCGCGGTCGAGTCCGCGATCCTCTGGCCGGGGGCCGTGCTCCTCTATTTCTTCCGGGATGCGGCGGTCGCAGTCTTTACAACCGACCCGGCGGTTGCCATGGAGGCAAGCGAGTACCTCCGTTATGTCTCGTTCATTCTTGGCTTCTGGGGAGTCTATTTCGTCGCCTTCAGAACGCTTCAGGCGGCGGGCGACATGATTACGCCGATGGTGATCTCGATCGTCCTGGCGCTCGGTCTCGGTACGCCCCTCGCAATCTATCTGTCCGGTCGGCCGGAGTTCGGCGCATCGGGGATGTGGATTGCGAACGTGGTCTACTCGGTCGCGAATACGCTCTTGATGCTGGGCTGGCTCTTTACGGGCCGTTGGGCCCGCCGCTCCGGCGCCGAGGCTCGTTGATCCGAGTTGCGAGATCGATGCGGACCTCGTTTCCGTCGATCTCGACCGCAAAGCACGGAATCGGGAAGCCGTCGGCGTGTTCCGGATCGAAGCCGGTGCGGATGTCGAAGGGCCAGCCATGGGCCCGACAAGAAATCACGCAGCCGTCGAGTTCGCCCTCGGAGAGCGGGTAGCCCGCGTGCGGGCAGGCGTCCTCCATGGCGTAGACCGTCTCGTCAACGCGATAGAGCCCAATCCCGATTCCGTCCACGACGACTCGCAGGCCACGGTCGGTCGGAATTTCTTCGAGTCGGGCGACGGAGACGAATGACAAGGCGGCGTTCACTCCATGCTCGTCGAGAGCAGAGATGGTGAGCGCCGCAGCATGCCGCAGGTCGAAGAGGCGGACCACGCGACGGGTCGGGCGTTGTTCAAATCCGAGGCCGGCGGGGTCGCACCCGGTTCGGCCGTTGGCGCCGACTGCGGGCTAGTGCTGGGCCAGTGCTGCGGGGACGGCTGTGCGCGGACTGCCCTCGACGGAAACGATGCACGTTTCAAAGTCACTTCGCGTGACTGCATGCGTGCAGTCCATCGAGGAGGGTCCCGCGAGGCCTCGCAGAAAATCGTCGCTGCCCAGAGGGCCCGATTCTTCGATGGCTTGATCGAGTTTCATCTCGGTGACCGAGGCGAGAAAGCCTGGCTCGATCGAGGGGTTGACGTCGGGGGATTCGGCCGAGGCCAGGCCCGTCCAGGTCAGCGCGAGAAGCGCCGCAATTGCGAAATGTGATAGAGCTTGCATTTTGGGGGGGGCTCCTTTGGGGGGCCTTATCGGATCGCCGATGGCTCGCTTGAGGAGTTCTGACAACACCACTCAAATCTGTTGATGCTGGCGCGCAACGCGCTCGCAGCTCTCCAGCGAGACTGCGGAAATGGCGCCACGAGCTCTTCACCCGATCGCCGATCGCCGCAAAATCTGCGCAAAACGACCCGATGAATTCCGGAAACAGCGAACTAGACTTGTTTGTGTGGCAGGCCGTCGGCGGCATGGATGCGGATTCCGAGGAGACTGGAAATGCGACTTTGGGATGAGGAACTCGAAGGATATCGGGAAGAGGCGCGCGAGATGCTGCAGTATATGCCCGCGCTTGCGCAGTTTTCCGGCGAGATGGATCCGACCGAACGCGCGGAAGCCGCTCGCGCGGCATTCAACGAGTCGATGCCGGCCGTGCTATCTGAAAGCGCCGAGTGTTCGACGATTCCCGGTCCTGCCGGCGACCTGCCGGTGCGAATTTTCCGACCCAAGGGCGAGGCCCGCGGACTCTTTCTACATCTGCACGGCGGGGGCTGGATTCTCGGCAGTCCCGAGATGAGCGATCTCTCGAATCAACATCTCGCCGACGACTTCGACCTGGCGGTCGTGAGTGTCGACTATCGACTGGCCCCCGAGTCTCCCTACCCGGCGGCCCCCGACGACTGCCAGGCCGCGGCCGAGTGGTTGCTCGAGAACGGACCCACGGAATTTGGTGCAGACCGGATGTTCATCGGCGGTGAATCGGCCGGCGGTCATCTCGCGTTGGTGACGGCGCTGCGCGTTCGCGATCGTCTGCAAGCTGCAGACCGGCTCTTGGGTTTGAACCTCGTCTTCGGTTGGTACGACGTGAACGGGACGCCGAGTCAGAGGGATAATGGGGGCCACAAAGATGTACTCGATCCCGATAATCTCCGTTTCATGGTCGATTGCTTCACGCCGGGTCTTTCCGAAGAGGAACGTCGGAGTCCCGACATCTCGCCGCTCTTCGCCGACCTCGCCGGACTTCCTGCGAGTCTGATCAGCGTCGGAAGTTACGACCATCTTCGGGATGACTCGCTCTTTCTCTCCCCGCTGCTCACGGCGGCGAACGTCGACGTGGAGCTTCAGGTCTACCCGGACTCCCCGCACGGATTTCAGGGGCTGCCTACGCAGATGGCCGCGGCGGCGGCCAGGCGGGCTGATATCTGGCTCGAACGCGCGATGAAAGAGGCGGGAATCTGATCGGGGTGCGGCGGTGGCTCTTTGCCGAGCCATTCGGCACGAGCACACGAGAATACGAACCGACTGCTACCGAAAGAGGAGATATGTTATGGGGATGCATCGCCTGATCGTTTTTACGGAGCCGAAGCCAGGCGCGGAAGCCGAGTACAACAAATGGTATGACGAGGTCCACTTGAAGGAGGTCCTCGGGACCGAGGGATTCGTCGCGGCCCAGCGATTCGAGATCGCGGCTTCGCAGATTGGCGAGATGGGGGAGAAAGCGCCGAGTCGCTATCTGGCGATCTACGAGATCGAGGCTGACAACATCGATGTTGCACTCGAAAAACTGAACGCGGGCTCGGGGACGATGGTCATGTCGGATGCACTCGATCTCGGCAGCGCCACCGCGATTGCGTATTCCGCGATCGGGGATCGACAGGTCAGCGGCTGATCATCCAACGGGCGGAGGGGGCTTGCAGGACCGCGGCTCTGCTGCCCCGAAACCAACGAGGCACACGATCGGCCACTCGCTCGGGAAGAGGCCAAGGGAGAGTTCATGGACAATTATTCGGGAAAGATTGCGGTCGTCACCGGGGGCGCCGGCGATATCGGCCGGGCCATCGCCAAGCAGCTCCTCGCGGAGGGTGCCAAGGTCGTGATCTCCGATGTCGAGAAAGCGGCGCTGGATGCCGCGGTCGTCGAGCTGTCAACTGGCGGGGGAGACGTCACGGGAATCGTGTGTGACGTTTCGGATCCGGAATCGGTCGAGGCGCTCGCCGAGCAGGTCTATGGGCGGCACGCTGCCTGTCATCTCCTCTTCAACAATGCCGGCGTCGGTGCGCCGTCGGTCAACGTCTGGGAGACCACGGTCAACGACTGGAAGTGGGTGCTCGGAGTGAACGTCATGGGCGTGATCCACGGCATCCAGAGTTTCGTTCCGCGCATGATCGCGGGAGGAGAAGAGGGACACGTCATCAACACGTCGTCCGGCGACGGGGGGATCGCACCGATGGCGGGGCAGGCGGTCTACGCCTCGAGCAAGGCGAGCGTCTCGATCATCACCGAGTGCCTTGCGGCGCAGTTCAGCCAACTCCATCCGAACCTGAAGGCGACCATCTTCTACCCGGCGGGGGGCCTGCTCAAGACCGGGATCTGGAACTGCGCCCGAAACCGGCCCGATGACCTCGCACGCGAGAAGCCCTCGGGACAGCCCGATGATCTCATGGGTGCATTCATGAAGCACGCCAAGGAGACGGGTATGGAGCTTCAATTCCAGGACCTCGACGAGTTGGCCCAGGCGCTGATCGTCGATCTCAAGGCCGACAAATTCGTCGCGATGATCGGCGTAGAGGGCGCGGGGGAGACCCTTCACACGCGTGCCGACAAGATCGGCCGTGGTGAAGCGCCCTTCGACGAACACTCGATGATCGCGTGAGCGGGGGGAGTCTGCGCGGGACGACGTTCTCCGTAGATCGGAGGGCGCTCCTCTTCGCTACAGGCTGATGATATGTCCGTCACTCGGGTCGAGCGCGCCGGTCAGGACTTCCCGGTAGACGCGCTCGAGCGCGTCGGGGCCCACGTGGCGTTGGATTTTCATCCACTGGTCGCTGAACGCGGCAAACGATCGCCAGCAGGCGCCGAGGCGCTCCTGAAATCCGGCGGCGCCCCAGTCCTGGGTTCGTTTGACGATTCGAGCGGGCGCGAAGAAGAATTCGGGTTGTGGACCGGGCAGCTCACGCGTCCGCGGCTTGGCCTCCCAGTGGGTCGCGCCCACCGTGCACGAATATTTGAGGTCGTCTCGTAGCCGCTCGTGGATGCCCTCGATGACCTCGCCGTTGCCCGCCATGTCCACCATGATGGCGCCGCTGTGCGAATCGGCGCTGCCCGAAGCGCTGCTGCTCGAGATGAGCTCCGGGAGGGCGTCGAGTTCGTCGTAGAGAACGACTTCGTCATAACAGCCGAGTGCACGCACGAAGCCGCGGTTTTGGCTGGAGGTCAAGCCGATGACCTGCCCGCGGGCTCGAGCCTTCAGCAGATGCGCCAACGCGATCGAGGTCTTGCTCGAGGCGCTCGTCACGATCGACGAAGACGCCCCGTAGAAATCTTCGTCGGCGAGCAGATCATCGACGAGGAACGAGGTCATGAAGAGGCCGCGCAGGAGCAGGATCTGATCCTCGCGCGACTCTTCGTAGAGGGCATCGGTCTTCGTGTAGCTGTAGCTGCGGTAGATCGGGGCGTGTTCGGCTCGGTGGGCGACGCCATCCACGATTCCCGTGGCACCGGGTTGGGCGTCGATCACCAGGTATCGACTCATCGGGAAGAATCCGAAGCAGCGTGCGCCGACCTCGACCTCCGGGTGGCGAGTCTCGAGTACGTCGCCGAAGGACATCGCCGGGATACGCCCCCAACGTCCCGGACCCGGGAAGAATCCCCAATAGTTCAACATGTCGCCCGCGGCGGCGTAGCTGATGTTATTCGAGGTCAATGCGAAGCGATCGATCTTGAAGAGCACCTGTCCGTCGGAGAGTGAATCGATCGGGCCGCCCGGAACGAATCGGCAGTCCCGAAAGTCGTCGCGATTCACCTGGAAATCGAGCGGGTCAGTCGCCGAATTCGGCGTGTGCGGGGAATGGGCCACCGAGCTTCTCCGTTCTGCGCTGGCCGGATCGATCGGACGCGTAATGGTTCTTGATCCGGGCTCGCCGTCCACCCGGAATCGGGTTCGGTTCGCGTCGCGTCGGAATCAGCTCCAAAGGCTTGCGAGTTCCTCCGCCGTCGTCCGGGTCGTGATGCGGGCCAGGCTGTGTTCAATCACCGATTCCGCGTATTCCGGCGGGTAGCCAGCCACGCAATCCGTAACCAGGACGACATGGTAGCCGTGATTGATCGCCTCGATGACGAGGCCTTGGATACCCACATTCAGGGAAACGCCTGTGGCCACGACCGTGTCGATACCGAGGGACCGGAGGGTCGGGTCGAGATTCGTTCCGGTGAAGGGTGACATCCCGTGGAGGCGAACCGAGTCGAGATCCTTTGGAGCGGGGCCGAGTTCCGGGACCACCTCGGTCGAGGCTTCTCCGAGCAGCATGTGTTCGGGGTTCTTGAGCAAATGGTTGACCATCGGCACGTTTGAATAGGAGCCTCGCCGATCCGCGCGGAAGGCCGCGCGGCAGTGGATCACGGGGACGTCCGCCCCCCTGGCCGCATCCAGCAGGAGTCCCAGTCGCTTCGGAATATCCTGGGAGTCGACGACGTCCGCGAGCGCACGGAGTGCGCTGAGGTCTCCGATCACGCCGCGCTGCATCTCCATCGTGAGGATTGCTGATCGGCCGGGTCTAACGAGTTCCTCGAGTTTGCTCATTCGTCTGCATTCACTTTCATGTTCACTTTCCGGGTTGATTCGTTCGGTCGCCGCTCGCGGGCCGATCGCCAACGCCGGCTTCGACACCGTCCAGCTCGACGCGGATACGGCGCAGTTTGAGGGAGAGGATCCGCCATTCTCCGTCCGGGTCCAAGCGGTACTGATCTTCGTACCATCCGAGTCCCCAGAGATGTTCGAAAGGGGAGCCCTTCGGCCACCAGAGCATATCCTCCATGGCCCAGATGCCATCGGCCGAGTTGGGACCTGTCAGGGTGATGATAGGCGTGTGGCCGTGATGGCAGGTCTTCACGTTCTCGAGGATCGGTGGGAGATAATCCACGAAGGCCTGGCGGCCGTGCAGGATCGGCGTGCCTTCTTCGGTCGTATCGATCGTGACGTCTTCGCAGAAAACATCCGCCCATTCGTCCCAGCGCTTCTGGTCCATGAGCAGGAAATAGCGAGCCTTCAGCTGCTTGATCTTCTCGATCTCCACGAGGTCGTCGGGACTCATCTTCTCTCCTGTGAGGCGGTCCATTCTATCCATCTCGCGGGGGCCGGACAGGCCGGGTCGTGGGGCGAGAGCGGGACTCGCCGAGCTCGTGAAACGAGTCGTTCGAGGAGTCCGGAGGTCCTCGGTGGGCTCGTTTTCAACAGGCGCCATGGGCCGAACGAGTCTGGACACCCGGGGGGCCGAGTGATTCGGTGAGTCGTAAGCTATTGCTATAACTCAGGAAATGAACGGATCACCGAAGTGCAATCGGGTTGATTCCGCAATCAACTTTTTTGGATTTCAGGTGAAATCGACATTGATTTTCATTTTCTACCGTCATAGAATTTCGACTCTTCCGGACCGGATCCCTCGATGGGTCTC
>SMVA01156846.1_pt1 | contig 11098 bp, 9 predicted proteins | sample 2456451 | NCBI WGS metagenome assembly SMVA01 (sample SAMN11095933, study PRJNA526329) | marine sediment metagenome | biome: Marine sediment; feature: Surficial sediment; material: Deep marine sediment; isolation source: Hadal surficial sediment | place: Pacific Ocean | collected 2014-05 | depth 0-1...
TAACAATTTGCGCACGGGTCACAGCATCGTTTTTCAGCTATACGATGAGGTTGGTAATCGCGATGGCATCGGCACCAAGTTTACGATTCACTATGGACCAGATGCCGAGCGCCACCAGATACGCGAGCTCAAAGCCAGTGGGGGCTATCTTTCCTTCGATGAACCGCTCGCGCACTTCGGGCTCGGAGAGTACGAGCGCGTTGAGCGCCTCGAAATTAGCTGGTCGACCGGAGGCTCTACGATTATCCCCGGGCCATTCGCGGCGGGCCACATTTATTCTTTGCGTCGATCAATAAAAAATTGAGATGGAAAATCAAACAATAAAGCCCCCTGTAAGGGGGGGCTTTATATGATTGGTGCCCAGAAGAGGACTTGAACCTCCACCTACTTACGTAGACCAGCACCTGAAGCTGGCGCGTCTACCAATTCCGCCACCTGGGCATAACACCTACCAATCAGATCATCAATCGGCCCACCAAACCGCGTATAGTGCGATTCCTGCGGGTTGCGCACTTTAATCAAATGGCTGTCTGCCTGTCAATTGTGTGATCGCGATTTGGAGCATTGAAGCTTGCCAAAGCAAAAGAAAAAGACGTCCGGCCGGAACAAAAAGTACCAGCACCCGATTCCGTCCCGGGCCGAGCTGCTGCAGTTTTTGCAGGACTACGGCAAGCCGGTCAAGGTCGAGGACATCCTGAAAGGACTCAACCTCAAGGGACAGCGCTCGTTTTCCCAGTTGTTGGACCAGCTGAACAAGATGGTCCGATCCGGGCAGATTATCCAGAACCGTCGCTCCGAGTATTGTCTCACCGCTAAAATCGAACTGTTGACCGGCGCCGTTCTTGGCCACCGGGACGGCTTTGGTTTCATTTCTCGTGATGACAAAGAGGCAGATGTCTATCTGTCCGCGCGCGAAATGCGCGAGGTCATTGACGGCGACCGAATCGCATTTCGAATCATTGGTGAAGACCGGCGGGGTCGCCCGGAAGGGAAAGTTATTGAGGTTATAGAAAGAGGCGTTCGCGAAATCGCAGGCCAGTTCATACGCGAGCGCGGTATCGGCCTCGTCATTCCGGACAATCCCAAAATATCGCACCGCATGCTGATCGCGAAAGGCGAGTCAGGCAATGCCCGGCACGGGCAGATGGTGGTCGCCGAAATTCTCGACTATCCCGGTTCTATGGAGCAAATGTCGGGTCGCATCATTAAAGTCATTGGCGAACCCGGTCAAAAGGGCATCGCGACAGACATTGCGATTCACTCTCATGCCATCCCGACGCGTTGGCCGGCCGAGGTGGAAGCCTATGTTCAACAATTCGGGGCGTCCGTTCCCGATAAGGCAAAAAAGGGACGAGTCGATTTACGCGACGTTTCCCTGATCACGATCGACGGTGCCGACGCACGTGACTTTGATGATGCCGTGTACTGTGAACCTACAGGATCAGGTTGGAAATTGTTGGTCGCCATTGCCGACGTCGCCCACTACGTTGAGATTGGATCAGCACTGGACAAAGAAGCGATCAGACGTGCAACGTCCGTGTATTTTCCGGATCGTGTCGTCCCGATGTTGCCGGAAGTGCTTTCCAACGGTTTGTGTTCTATTAACCCCGATGTCGACCGCTTGTGCATGGTTTGTGAAATGCACATCAGCAAAGAAGGAAAAGTCACGAGCAGCAAGTTTTTCGAAGGATTGATGCGCTCGCAGGCACGCCTAACGTATTCCCAGGTGAGCGACTTTCTGACCGGAGCTTCAAAAGATTCTGTTCCGGCATCAGTCAGAAAGTCAGTGAAGGACTTGCACGATTTATACAAAGTATTCGCGCGCTCGCGCCGCAACCGTGGTGCGTTGGAGTTGGACCTACCGCAAACCCGTATCGAGTTGAATGCAGACGGCGAAGTGGAAAGCATAAAGGCAGTACCGAGAAACGATGCACACAAGCTAATCGAGGAATGCATGATCGCCGCGAACGTGCAGGCGGCGAAATTCCTGCACAAGAATCGAATCCCGGCGCTGTATCGCGTGCACGCAAAACCGGACCCGGACAAGTTTGATGAATTGCGTCTGTACCTGGTGACGCTCGGGCTCAAGGTCCCGCACCCCGATCATGTCAGTTCCAAGCAATTCAATAACATGCTGACCCAGGTAAAAGACCGGCCCGACTCGCACGCAATATCGATGGCCATGTTGCGATCGCTAACGCATGCGGAGTACACACCGAAAAACATCGGCCATTTTGGCCTGGCACTGGACGCTTACGCGCATTTCACGTCTCCGATTCGCCGCTATCCGGATCTGTTGGTGCACCGGGCGATTCGACATATCGTTCGCGGCGGCAAACCCGGCAAATACGATTACAACAACGCCTCAATGGAAAGACTGGGGACGATCTGCTCGGAACATGAGCGGCGCGCAGAGGACGCGACGCGCGAAGTTGAGGCATGGCTCAAAGCGCAATTCATGGCGGATAAAATTGGCGAGCAGTACTCGGGTGTCGTTACCGGGGTGACCAATTTCGGGCTCTTCGTTCTGCTTGATGAACTGCAGATCGATGGCCTGGTCCACGTGACGAGTCTCAGAAGCGACTATTATCACTATGACCGCACGTCGCAATCGCTGGTCGGCGAGCGCACGGGCACGCGCTTCCACTTGGGCGACCCGATTGACATCGTCGTGTCCAAAGTTGACATGGATACACGCAAGATCGATTTTCGGCCAGCGGATGACATGCAAGGGAACCGCGGGAAATCTGCGAAACGCAGACAGGGTTCGAAAAAGCGGGGCAACAAACGGAGGCGTCGATGAGCAAGGCGAAATACGTAGCGGGTCTGCGGGCGGTTGAGCAGCTGCTACGAAGCGGCGCGGCCGACATACGCAAAGTCTACGTTGAGTACCGAAGCGCCAATCCGCGCGTCGAGAGCGTCGTCGCCATCGCGAAAGACCGCCGTATAGAGATTCAGGCTGCCAACCGTGCCCGACTGACACAGATGTGTGGCGAATCCCGGCCTCAGGGAATCGTGGCGGAGATCGTCCGCTCCAGCGTGCTGGACGAGGGCGCATTGCGATCACTGGTCGAGGCCCGACTCACTGAAAATGACATGAGTCCGCTGCTGATATTGATTCTTGACGGTATCCAGGACCCACACAACCTCGGTGCCTGTTTGCGAACCGCCGACGCCGCGGGCGTTGACGCCGTCGTGGTGCCAAGACACGGTGCTGCGGGTCTTGGTCCGACGGTGAGCAAAGTGGCAACCGGCGCTGCGGAGTCATTGAATTTTGCGGCTGTGCCCAATATCGGACGGGTCGTAGGCTGGTTACAGGACTACGGCGTCGCGGTTGTTGGCACCAGCGATACTGCGGATAAGTCATTGTACGAATGCGAGCTGACAGGACCGCTGGCTCTCATCATGGGGCAGGAGGAGAAGGGGCTTCGCAAGAACATCGTTGAGCGCTGCGACCACATTGTGAGCCTGCCAATGACCGGCGTGGTCTCCAGCCTGAACGTATCCGTCGCCACCGGAATTTGCCTGTATGAGGCGTTACGACAGCGACAATCGCCGACACCGGCCGCAAAGCCCAAAAAAGCGCGAAAAAAGACCCATAAAAAGGCCTGAAGGGGCATTTTTTGTTGATAAGGCGGGTCGCCTTCGTTAGGATGCGCATCCCCTCTATGACCGGGGGAAACTCTTGCTTCATCGATCTAATCGGGAAGCTGTAATCCGCAGGCAAATATTGCGGTATTTCATCCAAAAGGGAAGACAATGAGACACTACGAAATCGTGTTTCTGGTTCATCCGGACCAGAGCGAACAAGTACCTGCCATGGTAGAAAAGTACCAGGGCATGGTCACCGAATCAGGCGGTACCGTTCACCGCTTCGAAGATTGGGGTCGACGCCAGCTCGCGCACCCTATTAACAAGGCCCACAAAGCACATTACGTGCTGTTGAATGTTGAATGCGACAACGCCGTGATTAATGAAATCACGAGCGCCTTCAAATTCAACGACGCGGTTCTTCGTAACCTGGTTATTTCCCGTAAGAAGGCAATCACCGAAGCATCGCCAATGGCGGTTGCTGTCGAAGAAGAGAAAGCGAAAGAACGTGAATCGCAACGCCGCCGTGATGCCAAGGCAGCGGCCGAGTCAGCCTTACTGGCCAGGCAAGCCGAAGAGCAAGCCGCCAAGGAAGCGGCCGGTGATAGCGAAGAGTCTGCCGACGATGCAGATGCCGTAACGAAAGCGGATGCGGAAGCTGAAGAAGCGCCAGCAGATGAAGCTGCTAAAGAAGTAGCGAAAGAGGCTCCGGCAGAGGAAGCCACTAAAGAAGTGGCGGAAGAGGCTCCGGCAGAGGAAGCTGCTAAAGAAGTAACGAAAGAGGCTCCGGCAGAGGAAGCCACCAAGGAAGTAGCAGAAGAGGCTCCGGCCGAGGAAACTGCTGCAGTCGAAAACGAAGCAGCCGATGAAACCGCTGCCGAAGCGAAAAGCGCCTGACGGAGAGATTGATATGAGTAGATATTCACGCAGACGTCGATACTGTCGGTTCACTGCCGAGAAAATTGAAGAGATTGATTATAAAGATCTCGTATTGCTGAAGGCTTACGTGACAGAGACCGGCAAGATCGTGCCAAGTCGCATCACCGGCACCAAAGCGCATTATCAGCGTCAGTTGTCGAGTGCGGTGAAGCGCGCTCGTTTTCTGGCACTGCTGCCGTACACCGATCAGCACTAGAATTTCTTTGAACATGCAAGCAATAGCCGCATGGCTGGTTGCTCGCCCGCAGAATGCAGTTCTGGGTCTCGCGAGCTCATTGGCATTGACCTTATTGATGCCGCTGGTGCAGATTCTCAGCGGAGCTGTATTGGCGTTCCTGGTCTTACATCAGGGGCCAACGAAGTCGATGTTGCAGGGGGCGATTGCGATCGCCATTGTAGCCGCGATCGCATTGATCTCCAGTGGTGGGGCAGGGCAAGTGATTATCGGCGGGCTGGTAACATGGACGCCGGTATTTCTGCTGGCTGCATTGCTGCGGCAGTGGCGCTCAGTAAACCTGGCGTTGCAGGTTTCGGTAATAGTTGCTCTTGTTGGAATGCTTGTGTTTTTCGCGGCGGTACCCGACCCGATCGCATTTTGGAAATCGGTACTGAGCGCATTTAGCCTGGTGTTTTCGGAGGCGGGCTTGCATGAACAGGCGGACGTCCTGCTAACGCAGCAAGACGTGATAGCACCGCAAATGACATTGATTTTCGTTTTTACAAGTTGGTCGATGGTTGTATGTATGACTTTGCTTGGCAATGCGCTGTATCAAAAGTTGCCGGGCGGCAGTTCGAATTATGGTCAGTTTCGTGACCTCAATTTCGGACGAGTACTGGCGATTGTGATGGCAGTAACGTCACTGGCGGCGATGGCGAGCAGTGCAGTGTGGATCCAGAACGTCAGTTTCCTGATGTTCTCGGTGTTCTGGCTGCAAGGACTCGCGATCGCGCACTGGCTGCGTGCCGAGGGTCGCATACCAGGCTTTGCGCTGGTACTGGTTTATGTTTTATTGCCGGTGCTTAATTTTTTGGTTGTTGTCGGCCTGGCAGTCGCGGGATACGCAGATGCATGGTTCGCATTCAGAAAGCGAGCGGCAAGCAAGAGTTAATTTGAGGATTTATTGAAATGAACGTTATTTTGTTGGATACAGTAGAAAATCTGGGTGCCATTGGTGACCTCGTATCAGTCAAGTCAGGCTACGGTCGAAATTTTCTGATACCCACAGGCAAAGCCGCTTTGGCAACCCATACCAATATCGCCGAGGTCGAAGCGCGACGCGCAGACCTCGAAAAAGCGGCAGCAGAAGAACTGGCGGCAGCCAGCGCTCGCGCCGAGCTGCTCAAAGGAACGGAACTCGTTATTCCTGCCAACGTAGGATCCGAGGGCAAGTTGTTTGGCTCAGTTGGCCCTGTCGACATTACAGAAGCCTTCGCCAAGGTCGGCGTAGAAGTCGCCAAATCAGAGATTCGTATGAGCGACGGACCGATTCACGAAGTCGGTGAATTTGTTATTGGCCTGCATCTGAATTCAGAAGTGAATGTCGACATTCTGGTCAAAGTTGTATCAGACGAGTAATGCCTTTATGTGATACTTTATTGCGAGACGGTAGCCGCTAGTATAAAAATAATTATCTGGCACCGGTCGCAATGGGCATACATCTAAAGCGGGCAGAGGACGCAAATGGTTCGAGCGCTGGAAGAGGGGTCAGCAATCGATTCAGTCGAGCATCGACTGAAGTTGCCGCCCAATTCTATCGAGGCGGAGCAATCGTTGCTTGGCGGTCTCATGCTCGACAACGCCTCGTGGGACAAAGTCGCCGATATCATCGTCGACATCGATTTTTATCGAAAAGATCATCGCCTGATTTTCGGTGCTGTCGCCAAGCTGATTGAAGACGGCCAGCCTTGCGATGTCGTCACCGTGTCAGAATTCCTCGACAACCGAGGCGAGCTGGAGGCCGCAGGCGGCCTTGAATATCTTGCCACACTGGCCAACGAAACGCCTGGCGCCGCAAACGCCCGGGCTTATGCACGTATCCTTCGTGAACGCTCGACACTGCGCTCGCTGATTCATGCTGGCAATGAGATTAGTGGCAACGCGTTCTCGACCGACGGCAGGACAGCCACCGAGCTCGTCGATGAGGCCGAGCGGCTGGTGTTTGAGATTGCCGAGAAAGGATCGAGAGGCAAAGCCGGTTTCAGGGCATTGAAACAGATACTGCCGGATGCGGTCGATCGCATTGACCTGCTGCATCAGGCGGGCGGCGACATCACGGGTGTTTCTACCGGGTTTGCCGAATTCGACAAACTGACCGCGGGTCTGCAGCCAGGCGAATTGATCATTATCGCCGGGCGTCCTTCAATGGGTAAGACAACACTGGCGGTCAACATTGCTGAAAATGCAGCGATTGGGGCCAAGATACCAACCGCGATTTTCTCGATGGAAATGCCTGCCCAACAACTGGCATTTCGTATGATCTCCTCACTTGGCCGGGTTGACCAAACGCATCTGCGCACTGGCAAGTTTCCGGATGAAGACTGGTCCAGGATCAACACCGCGGTTCAGTTGATGTCCGATGCGCCAATTTTCATCGACGATTCACCGGCACTGTCACCGACGGAGATTCGCGCCAGGGCAAGACGCCTGAAGCGTGAACACGGTTTGGGGCTAATCGTGATCGACTATCTGCAACTCATGCAGGTGCACGGCAGTACCGAAAACAGAGCGACAGAAATCTCCGAAATTTCGCGGTCATTAAAAGCATTGGCGAAAGAACTGGAGTTGCCGGTAATTGCATTGTCGCAGCTCAATCGAAGCGTTGAGCAGCGGACAGACAAACGACCGGTCATGTCAGACCTGCGTGAGTCTGGCGCGATCGAGCAGGATGCCGACATCATCGCTTTTATTTATCGTGAAGAAGTTTATGATCCTGAAACACCACGCAAGGGCGTTGCCGACATCCATATCGCAAAACAACGAAACGGACCTATCGGCTCGTTTCCACTCACATTCGTTGGTCGTTTTACGAAATTCGAAAACTGGGTTCCCGAGTCGTATATCGGAGATGAATACCCCTAAAGTCTCTGCTGCGAATGGCGATCCGCCAGCCGCGCGTTAGCTTGAGAAGAATCCCATCTTTACGCCGGCGAGTTGCAACACATCGTTGTCAGACAGCTTGCGAGCCTTGGCGCCAATCGGCTGGCCGTTCACCAGCGGATAGTCGCCTTCTTCGCCGCTTTCAACGTGAACAACGTAATAACCCTCGGCACGCCGGGTAATTGCGGCGACTTGCACACCGGGTCGGCCCAACGTAGTCAAAGCCTTTGTCAGCTCGAGTTCGCGACCGGCGAATGTGCCGCTCAGTACCTGTAGTTTTGCCAACGGCAAAGCATTGGGCGCGGTGCTCGGATCGATACCGGAGGCTGTTTGTGTATGAGCCGGAGTCGGAGTCGGAGGCGGTGGCGCTGGCTTCGGCGCAGGGGCTGGTTCGGGTGCCGGCGTATCATCGGTGTCCGGCATTTCGACACTGACATCCACCCGGTTCTCGGCGTCCGCAGAGACGGCTTCATCGGCCGCTTTTTCTGCTTTCGCCAACTGGGCGGCGTTTTGCTGTGCGGCCGGGATCACCATGGTTTTTTCGAATTCGTCTTGCTCGGGTTCGCCGACCTGTAGATCTGCGAATCGCAACTGGTGATGGCCGATGGTAATGACGTCACCGTTTTGCAGCGCATGCTTTTTGATCAGCTTGCCGTTAACGTAGGTGCCGTTAGTGCTGTTGAGGTCCTCGAGAAACGAGTCATTCAGAATATTGATAATGAGTGAGTGGTGGCCGCTGACAGCAGGGTTGTCTATGCGTACATCGTTATCGGGCAAGCGTCCGATCGTGTACCGCTCTTTTGACATGTTGTATTCAGCCAGGACCTGGCTGTCCAGACTTAAGATTAAACGCGCCATATCGCTTCTGCCGCTCTCTTATTAATTAGTTGTTACCAGACTTCGCGAAAAGCAGCCCTCTGGCTGCTCCGCACACGCCGTCTACCCTGAAAACCGAACTACAGGCGTAAGCCGATGTGCACTCCATGCTTCCCTGATAACGAATCAAACACGGGACCAAGCCTCAAGCCTTTCCCATGTTACCCCAACCTATTTACCGAACAACTTCGTCAGTCTTTGCAGGAAGCTTCGTTTCGCTGGAAACGAGTCCATAACCTGCGCCATCATCACGGACACGTTGTCTCGCCCCCCGTGATCGTTGGCCAGCTCTACCAACTGTTGACCAACCACATCAAGGCTAGCATTAAACGTGCTGATAGTTAAGTGAATATCCTCATCTTCGACCATGTCCGGCAGGCCGTCCGAGCACAGCAGGTAGACGTCGTCCGGCAGGACTTCGAATTCCTGTACCTCGACCTCAACAGTTGGTTCGACGCCAAGCGCCCGGGTGACGTAATTGCGGTTTGTTGACCGCTGCGCCTCTTCCTCGGAGTAAAAGCCCCTGTCGACCAGCTCCTGGAGTAGTGAGTGATCCAGCGTCAGTTGCTCAAAGCGCCCGCCACGCAGGCGATATGCCCGCGAGTCGCCTACATGGGCGACCGACAACTTGTCGTCATAAAAAATAGCCGCGACCAGCGTCGTGCCCATGCCCTCGCAATGCGTCTGACTTTGAGCAGTCTGGAAAATGATTTTGTTGGCCCTGGCGACGGCATCTCGAAGGACGATGGTCTGGCGCATCAATCCGGTAGTCGGATCGCGCTCATTTCTTTCCTCGCGCATGGCCCCTTCGGCAGCAAGTTCGCTAATGGTCTGGACGGCAATACCACTGGCGACCTCGCCCGCGTTGTAACCGCCCATGCCGTCTGCGAGCACCATGAGTCCAATATCTGCATTGGAGCCAATCGCATCCTCATTATGCTCACGGACCATGCCGACGTCGGTGATCTCGGCAAATTTGATTTTTCCACGCAGGCTCATATGTAAGTGTTTATTGCCAGTCCTTAAAGGTTATCGAGACGCGTATTTTGCACAATTTCTCAGTGCAATGGCCATCTCTCCACCATTTGAGAATCTATTTTCAGGTCTTTTGGCCAGCGCCTTGAACAATACGGAGTCCACGCTTGGTGGAATTCCGGCCCGGCGGTTAGATACGGGAGCTGGATCTTCGGTTGTAATCTTGGTCATCAACACTGCAATGTTTGTGGCATGGAAGGGCGCTTCCCCCGTTAGAAGCTCGTATAGCGTAACACCAAGCGAGAACAAGTCCGAGTGTCCGGTCAATTCTTCCGCATTCAGCTGTTCGGGTGACATATACATCGGTGTACCGAGAACGATGCCGGTCTTGGTGCGGTTATTGTCGGTCATGCGAGCGACACCGAAGTCGCTAATCTTCAGCAAGTCCTGTTTCGGGTTATAGAGAAGGTTCGCTGGTTTGATATCGCGATGAATGACTCCCATATTATGCGCATAGTCCAGTGCGTCGGCGGTGCGTGCGCACAGCTCGAGCGCCCGTCCGGGCGCCAGCAGTCTTTTGGGGTCGGTATATTGGGTCAACGGAACACCCGGTAAAAACTCCATCGCAATATAGGCAAGGTGTTTGTCTTCTCCGGCATCAAATACCGTAATAATGTTGGGATGGGTCAGGCGTCCTGCGGATTCAGCCTCACGAAAAAATCTCAGACGGGCCTCTTCAAGCTCTTCGTCTTCAAATTCTTTTTCGATCGGTATGACCTTCAGCGCTACCGGCCGATTGATTCGCGGGTCGCGTGCCAGGTAAACAGCCCCCATGGCGCCACGGCCCAGTTTGCGTTCGATAACATATCGTCCCAGCCGTTGAGGAGTGCCTTTCTTGCCAAGCATATTGAGCTTGGTTGAGCTGCTCGACTGCGTGCCTTGCGTCTGCTTCATCCAGTCAAGAACCGCATCTGCACGCTCTGGCTTCGCTTGTTGCTCAAACGCCAGCGAGAGTTTGTACATTGCTGTTGCCACCGTTTCCGTTGGCTCGCAGCGCCTGAACTCTGCAAATGCCGGTTCCAGCCGGCCAGCCGAAAGGAAATCGGCGCCTTTCTTGTAGGCATTGACTGCTGCTTTGCGCACGGTTCCGGCCAGCCACCAGGCAAGACTGGAGGTGCCAATCAGAATGACGATGGGTCGTCCCAGGTTGATTCGCAACTTGAATATGAACAGCAACAGGGCTTCCAGCATGATCAACCCGGCGACGGCGACGACGGCAACCAGCAGAATTTCCCGGCGCTTGCGCTCCGGCAGGTAGAGCACCGCGAGAATCGCCAATAGCACCGGCATCAGCCATTCCAGTGCCTTGATCCAGGTCGGCGCGATGATGACCTGGTGTTGCTCGAGATTGCCGAGTAATGTCGCGACGATTTCTGAACGGGTGACGAATTGTCCGGAAGGCAAAGTTGCGACTGAACCGGACAGGGAAGGATTGGCATCCACGAACACGGTCTTGCCGGTAAGTTGCAGCGCACCGTCTCGGGTCGCAAATATATCCCCGGGCGACAACCGTTCGACAGGTGACCTACGCGACAGAAAAACGGCGTCATCGGTAGCGGA
>SMVA01083927.1_pt1 | contig 11097 bp, 7 predicted proteins | sample 2456451 | NCBI WGS metagenome assembly SMVA01 (sample SAMN11095933, study PRJNA526329) | marine sediment metagenome | biome: Marine sediment; feature: Surficial sediment; material: Deep marine sediment; isolation source: Hadal surficial sediment | place: Pacific Ocean | collected 2014-05 | depth 0-1...
ATCCCAATATAATTTTGGTTCGCTCAACTCATTAGTTTTTCAAGCGCTCGCCTAACAACAGCGATTAATCGGTCAGCATCCCTTAGCGATATCACCATGGGTGGCTTGATCTTGATCACCGTGTTTTTCGGCCCATCGGTCGACAGTAGCACCGCATGATCCCGCGCATAGCCAACGACATCAGCCGCCAGCGTGCCGGTCAGCTCGATGCCGATAAACAAGCCTGCACCTCGCACATCCATAATCTGCGGGAAATCACGCGCCATCACTTTAAACTCGGACATCATATAAGTACCAACCTTGTTAGCGTGTTCAATCAGGTTTTCACTTTCGATCACATCAAGCGTCGCCGAGGCCGCGGCCATTGAAACGGGGTTACCGCCAAAGCTATTGAAATATTCCATACCATTGGCAAAGGCATCGGCAATTTTTCGGGTGGTAACTACCGCCGCAATCGGGTGCCCGTTGCCCATGGGTTTGCCCATCGTGACAATATCAGGCTTTGCGCTCTGCGCCGCAAACGACCACATGCCCTTGCCCGTTCGCCCAAAACCTACTTGCACCTCATCAGCAATACAAACTCCGCCCGCTGCCTGGACCAGTTCAAACGCCTTTTGCAAATAGCCTTCTGGCAGAATTACCTGCCCGCCACAGCCTGAAATCGATTCGGCGATCATCGCCGCAGGGCCATCACCTGCAGAGTGCTCTTGTGAAGAGTGCTCTTGCGCAGAAAGAATGCAATTTTGAACCGAAGTCAAATAATGGTCGAGCGGTTTATCACTGTTTGCCTCGGGCAGTTCAGCGATATGGATATGATCTTTCTTGCCTTTTCCCCCGTTACGATTAAATTTGTAAGGACTGACATCAATCAGCGCCGAGGTATTGCCGTGGTATCCCCAATCGAGGGTGATAATATCCCTGCGTTCGGTGAATACCTTCGCCATTCTAAGGGCTAGTTCGTTCGCCTCTGACCCTGTACACACAAAATAAACCACCTCCAGATGATCCGGCAAGGTGGCAAGAAGTCGGTCGGAATAGTCGAGAATAGTTTCGTGCAGGTACCGGGTATTGGTATTTAACAGGCTCGCCTGATCCGCGATAGCTTGTACCACACGGGGGTGGCAGTGCCCCACATGGCATATGTTGTTCACACAATCCAGATACTGCCGGCCGCTGTGATCAAACAGATAAGCACCTTGCCCGCGAACTATTTTAAGGGGCTTGTCGTAACTCAGCGAATAAGAAGGCCCTAGAATTTCTGCCCTGGATTTCACTAATTCTGCTGGTGAAACTATATCCTGATTGAAGCTCTCGTGAGCAAGACCAAGCACTAAATTGGGATCGGGTGTAATCAAACGCCAAACATTAGCAACAGCGGGTTCACAGGCGCCATTAAAATTGCCGTGTTGACCAAGCATCGTTGTCATAATCTGAAAATGCAAATGAGGTGCCCAGCCACCGTTGACAGTGATATCCCCAAGCGTACCGATAATGTCGCCAGCGTTAATATTTTGCCCGGCAGCTACAATGTCTAAAGTTTGCAAGGATAGATGCCCATACAATGTATAAAACACAGGTCCGTTCGCTCCTGCCTGGTGTTGGAGGATAACCGTTGGCCCATAATCAAGGGCGGCATCATTATTCTGCACGCTAACAACAACACCATCCATTGGTGCATGAACCGTTGTTGCTGCTGCAGTGAACAAGTCAATGCCGAGATGCACGGACCGGCTTTCACCTGCAACACTGTTAAATTGCTCCATCACATAACAGCTACGGTCCTCCATATAGGCACCGAGGGCAAATTTCGCCCCAGAACGATCCATTCCAGCATCAAGCCATTCGGCGTATTGTTGTTGGTCGAGAATAAATTCGGTACCCGGGCTGCCCGCTGTCATGGGTACTAAAATGCGCGACGAACATTGGATATCAAAGCCAACAACACTCTTAAATGCCTGTTGATTATTGTTGAGCCAATTGATGACCTGTGGATACGATTCAACCGCATCAAATGCGCCACACTCTCGTGCAAAGCAGGACAAAAAATCACTGTTTAAGCTGTCCAGTTTCCTTAGCAGATCAAAAGCAGGTTGTTGAGATATCGTCAGGTAGTCATTATCCGGGAAGTCCCTGGCCCGATTTGACGAGATGCAAACACTCATCACCAGCCGCATCGCCACCAGATCAAATAATATTTCAAGTTCTTCGGCTAAAAGCGGAAATCTAGCTGTATAACCTGTTATAACAGCACGGGCGGTACCGTACAGATCGCCCACGTCCATCAACATATAAGCCAGCGCAATCGCTAGCTCGTTAATCGTGCAACCGTAGGCAACATCACCGAAATCAATCACCGCCGCGACCTTGTCAGGGTCCTCCGGGCACATGATAATATTATTATCATTGGCGTCTTGATAAAGAACACTTTTCCTAAGCTGCCCTAACTTTGGTTGTACCAATGATGTGTAACGTTCGAACGCGCGCTCGACAAGCTGTCGATTTTCTGCGTCTGCAATATCGTTGGCAAAGCGCCCAACACTAGCAGCATTATCAAGTGACCATAGGAAACCGGGTCTAAAGGCAGCCGGGCTGCCAAAGCCCGCCAGTGCCTTGGATAATCCGCCAAGATATTGCCCTATGTTGAAATTTTGTTGCTGACTTCTGTCTGCGTCGGCAAGCAAAATACCGTCAACGTAGGTCATCATGCGCACAAGATGAAAACCTTGCTCGACTTTTGTGGGTATCTGCACCAGGTCCTGACCATCCAGCGCAGGATATAGCAGTGCCATAGATAGGTCTGGAGCGGCGCTTGCCAGATGCCGAAACAAGTCATTTTGCAGTGTTAAGATCGCTGCATTTTCAGCTACGTTAGCAATTTTCATCACGTAGCGTGCCCCATCATCAGCGGTGACCATGACATTCTGGTCTCGCTCGCCAACCAGCATCGTAACTGTCGCGATTAAACCGTAATGGCGTAAAAGTATTTCCTTGATTTCCTGGTTGGTGAAATCGGGTGCTGGCTGTTCAAATTCTGACATGGTTATCGTCTATTTAGCCGTTGTATCTTATGCTGGTGATTTGTAGCTTGACGGTTACACCGATGATATTGCTCTATTTGATTGTCCGAGAGCAGAAGCATAATCCCTGCGAGTTTGGCTTCAGGTTCGGAACCAAAGTAAAAGATTATCATGCCGCCTGAGCCAGTGCCATAAACAGCGATATTGAAATCGAACGTCAGCCATCGAATAGACTTGCTTTGAGGTCTTCAATCATGGGATCTTGACTTCAATAATATAAGGGACCCGAATTATTAAACAAACCATTGCTCTTGCATTAACCAGTGCGCCGTGCAAAGGCACCTCGGCCGGCCACACCTCAGCCGGCCGCACCTCAGCATCTTAAGAGCAGCCAGGGACTGCCGAGGCTAGTCGACGGGATTTTTAGCAATTTCTAGAAGCAACTGTTCATAACCCTCAATAATTGGAATGTGCATCGGGTTCGAACTGGGTTTGCCATCACCAAATGACTGGAAGTAATGCTTGAACTCTTGCCGCGCCTCGACATAACGTTTTTCAGCAAGTCGCAGCAGCGCAATCTGGCCTCTGAGGTACGACGGCACTTTCCCCTTAACCTCCAACTCCAGACGGACAGTTTCTAGTTTTTCTAGAATCGATATAGAGTGCATCGCAGCCAGATAAAAATATCCGTGATTGTAACAATTCACTTCGATCTTCATCTAATCTCCAGACGTCAAATCATCTGACATATATTTGGCTTCTGTCCGGTCTTAAGTCTAAGTCTGATAAAGGGAATCAAAATGTCTATAAGAACATTTCATAAGGTGTTGAAGAAAATTACGATTATCTTAGCGTTAGTGATGGTGTTTGCAGGTGGGGTATACGCTGCTGGTGTGGACAGCGCACTTATCATTCGACCGAAGGATTCAACGGCCTTTGCAGTAGATAAAGGGAATAGCGATGCTCTTTTGGCCAGGGGAGAACAGCTCTGGAATGACAAGAGCCTGAGTAAAAAAGGCAAAACTGCCTGCTCCAGTTGCCACAAAACCAGCACCAAGATGTTTAAGACAACATTTCTCGAGACCTACCCTCACTATGTCAAAATGGCAAGCAAGAAAGCAAAACTTGATTCAATCACCGCTGAGGGAATGGTTCAATTCTGCATGGTAGTCCCCATGAAGAACGAACCCCTGCCATGGGATTCTGAAGATCTCGCTGCACTCACAGCCTATTCTGAAGGTGTTATTCAACAAAAATACATCGAAGCGAAAGCCGCGAAGTAAACTCGTTAGAGGAATACCGATGATCTTACCCAGAGTAATTTTTCCTGTCTTATTAGCAATGGCTGGTTGTACATTTGCCGATGGGAATATCGACAAGGGCGCCGAGGTTTTTGAGAGCGTATGTACTATGTGTCATGGTGAACAAGCACAGGGTGGTGAAGATTTCGAAGCACCGAAACTGGCGGGTCAGTATGACTGGTATCTTATTGCCCAGCTTGAAAACTTCCGTTCCGGTATCAGGGGAACACATGAAGGCGATGATAATGGCCAGGTCATGCGTCCCATGGCACTCGCACTTAAGGAAGGAGATGTTGAGGACGTCGTGGCCTACATCATGACCCTGGATCCAAACTTCGTGGAAGAAGACTAGCAGGCAATATTTTTATCGACTCCACTGCGGTGTGCGGCTCACCGGATGGTAATGTGAAATATTTTATTGATTACTCACGAAGGATCTGCAATTTTTAATAGTTGCTTACCCATGTTCTGGCCTGTAAACAACCGCTGTAATGTCGATGGAATATTCTCGAAGCCCTGCTGAACATCCTCCAGATGAACAATCTTGCCTTCCTGCAACCACTGTCCCATTTCGTTGTGAAATTCAGCCATTCGATCCATATAGTCGATGATGATGAACCCTTCCATCCGGGACCGGGTACCAATCAGATTCATCAGGTTATTAGGCCCAGGGGGCGGAACTTCCTCGTTGTAACTTGAGATGCCCCCACACAAGATAACCCTGGCATGCATCGCCAGGGAATTGAGCGCCGCCTGAAGGATTTCACCACCCACGTTATCAAAATATATATCCAATCCGCTGGGACAATATTCCTTAATCATTATCGACACATCCTGGCCCTTGTAGTCGATGGCAGCATCAAACCCGGCCTCTTCGGTTAACCAGTTACATTTCTCATCGCCCCCGGCAATGCCAACGACCCGACAACCCTTTATCTTCGCTATTTGTCCGGCGACCGAACCTGTCGCGCCTGCTGCGCCGGATACCAGCACTGTCTCACCCTCTTCAGGGTGCCCAAGATCCAACAGCCCGAAGTAAGCGGTGAGCCCGGTAATGCCAAGTACACCCAGTGCCAATTCCGGCGTTACTCCCTGTGGCAGCTTATTTATTGGTATCAGGCTGCTGGATCCTGAACTAAAATAGTCCTGCCAGCCGCCTAACCCCTGAACCAGGTCACCGGTTTTGAATTCATCATTTTTTGATTCCACAACCTGGCCTACCGAACTCGCTCGCATCACCTCCCCTATTCCCACGGGAGGCATATAACTTTCCAGATCATTGACCCAGCCCCTTTGCGTTGGATCAAAGGACAAACTCAGGTTTCTAATCAGGACTTCACCTTCGGCAATGGCCGGTACGTCAACTTCCCTGTATTCAAAATGCTGCTCACCAATCAGCCCCTGAGGGCGTTCCTTTAATATCCACTGCCGATTAATTGTCATCGAGAGGCTCCACATCAATTTTTATTTTGGTGCCTAATAATACCCCTTCGTTAACATCTCTGCTATTCCTCGCCCTTATTTACAACTTTGTCACAGAAAAAATTATGGGCCAAATAAAGAAAGATGAGGTAGAGTACAAATCTATGCGGGGACGGTAGCCCGGGAGAACAACAGCAGGCAGGGGCCGCTACTTTCCGTATGAAAGAAGAAAATGGCGTATCTGATACACTTTACCGTTGCTAATACAAGATACCGAAAGAATATGCCTCGATATGCCAGGCATTACGGGAGATGACGACATGGGCGAAGAGTTTATTACCGCACAAGAACGCCGGGCATTCACCCGCCTCACAATAAATGCACCTGTACAGGTCCGCCAGGGCGAGTCGGTCTGGAACCTGGAACTCATTGACCTCTCCCTGACTGGTCTTGCCGTGACGGAGCCGGATGAGCTGGATGCCGATTATGCCAATCCGTTCTTCTTCAATCTTATGCTGGAGCCCAATAGTTCCCTGGAATTCCATGCCCGTATTGTCCACATGGACCCAGGTCACATCGGTTTTGATATGGGACATTTAGAAGAAGAACAATTAGCTCCCCTGGTAAAATTACTTGCTGCCCGATTGGATGCGTCTGTCATTAAAGAAGAGTTAGCACTGCTAGCCACGTTAAACAGCTAATCAATAGCATAACAAAAGGCGGGGGTCTTCCCTTACTGGCCGTCCCGCATCTGATTAAACGAATACCTGGCAAGCTTTAAAGCCACTGCCCTTCAGCGAGCCTAAATCTAATCACCATTTTTCGGACTAACGGTTCCACTATGTCGCGTTCTACCTTCCAGTGAAACTGACCATATTAACCCAGAGATCACCTGGCATAGTGACGATAATCAGATGATATGGGACGACTGCATGAGCCTTCCGGAAATTGCAATACAACGACTTAAATAATTCCATCGAGCTTGAATACCAGCGTAAAACTAAACAACAGTATCGCAGTACACAGCAGGCAAACGACAATTCTGTCTGATTTATTCATGGTCCCACCAATTAATCTAGAAAGGATAGGATGTTATGTTAGTAACAATATTGGACGATTCAGGTCATCGCGAGCCAATAATCGGTTTCAATTCTGCACGCTCATTCGGGTTACTTTGTCCGGCACGGGTTAAAGCAGCAATTTAGTCTATCTACGTGGTGGTATTAGGGTGCAAGGGATCAGGAAAACATTATTAATCGTCGAAATTCCAGGGGCGAGGATCCCTGTATCTGGAAATAGAGTCGTTCCGCTTAGCTGGCAACTTTTTGCGCAGCTTCCTGCTTGAGGAACAATTCAAGCTCAGCCGCTGGCAAGGGCCCACTGTAATAGTAGCCCTGGATGATGTCACATTTGTGCCTCTGCAGGAACGCCACCTGATCTTCTGATTCAATACCCTCTGCTGTCACGCTTAGATCGAGCGTATGGGATAAGGCAATGATTCCTCGCGCGATAGTGGACGCCTCGATGTCCTCGGGCACGCCTTCGAAGAATGACTTGTCAATTTTAAGCTCAGAGATCGGAAACCGCTTGAGATACCCGAGGGACGAATAGCCGGTTCCGAAGTCATCAATGGCCAGTGATACGCCAAGATTCTTAATCGCTCGAAGCACGGTTTCGCTTTCTACCACGTCAACCATGGCGACACTCTCGGTGATTTCAATGACAAGGCTGGAGGGAGCCAGTCCACTCTTTTTCAGGGCATAACTAATTGCATTGCAGAGATTCTTGTCACTGATTTGCGGTGCCGATACGTTGACGGACACCTTGAGTCCACCAAACCCTTTTTCCTGCAGGTGTTTGTTATGAAGGCAAGCCTGTTCCAACGACCATTCACCGATGGGGATAATCATGCCGATTTCTTCGGCTAGTGGAATGAAAATATCGGGAGAAATCAAGCCACGTTGCTTGTGGTTCCACCTGATCAAAGCTTCCATGCCCGTGGTTAAACCGCTACTCACCTCTATCTTTGGCTGGTAGTACAGTTCGAGTTCATCATTTTCCAGCGCTCGCCGAAGTTCGTTTTTGAGAGTGAAAATATCCCTTAATTCTGCATCCAGGGAACGCGAGTAAAACCTGAATGAGTCACGGCCTTCCTGCCTGGCATGATCAATTGCCACTGCAGCGTTTTTCATCAATGTATCTGGTTCTTTACCATCCGAAGGAGACACTGCAATTCCGATATTAGCGCCCAGGAAAACCTCCTGCCCGTCGACCTGAAACGGGTCGTGTAGACCAACCAGGATACGCCTGGCAATGTAAGCCGCACTTTCAGCCATGTCGATTTTTGATAGCAGCACAGAGAACTCATCCCCACCAAGGCGTGCAATATTATCCGATAACTCTGGAATTCCAACAAATTCATCATGTCGCAATGCAATCTTGAGGCGGTCTGCGACTTCAACAAGCAACCCGTCCCCTGCACGTGACCCGAGTCGCTCGGTAATCTCGTTGAACCCATCCAGACTAATCGATAGTACAACCAACTTCCTGTTTTCCCGGAGATTGCGCTGCATAGTCCAATCGAGGCGATCCAGGAACAATTTCCGATTCGGCAGGCCCGTCACCGGATCATAGTAGGTCAACTGGTCCTGGTAGAATTTGACCGTCAGCGTATTGCGCAAGCGCAATCCCAATTCACTCGAATCGACTGGTTTTGCCAGAAAATCTGTCGCGCCTAATTCCAATGCTTTGAGCTTGGTCTCGGAATCGGTGGAGGATGTGAGTACGATCACCGGAAGGAATTGGTGCTCGGGATTTGACCGGATAGCTTTCAGGATGTCAAAACCGTCAACTTCTGGCATCACCAGATCCAACAGCAAAACGTCCGCTCGTCCTTTATTCAGGGCGTTCATGGCCTGACGAGAGTCGTCGATCATGATGAAGTTTGTATATCCTTCCTCTTCGAGGAAAGCTTTAATCACTTCCATGAGAATCGGGTCATCGTCTACCATCATGATGGTAGAATCTCTTAGCCGATCGAAATGTTCGTCGACTTCCGGTTTCCGATGCTGTTGTTGATGGCGATCATTCATGTTCAGTAATCAGTTTCCTATTGACGCTGCTGTAGTGGAGGTACGTGAATGCGTCGATACAGGTCATCAATTTTAGCTATCGCAACTTCCGCTTGATCAGTTTGATGGTTTCGTGCACTTTCTTCAAGCAGTGTCGCAGCTTCATTAAACTCGTTGAAGCCTACCGAACCGCCGGTCCCCTTGAGCCAATGGCCAAGTTCAACAAGGCTTTCGTGGTCTTCCTGATCGAGCGCCTGTTTCATCTGGTTAATCTGGTCACCGAGGCGAACCACAAAACGCCTGACAAGATCATGAAATACCGGCTTGTGAACGGGCAAAATGGATTCCACTATCTCCGGCATGCCATCATCTGATCCCGCAGAATCAGCTACTACCTTAGATTGGGATGGAATTTTAAGCGCTACAACTCTTGAATCTGTGCTTTTTGTGACACTGGGTCGTTCCTCGCTAGCGATCGAAATACGCTCCTGGAGATCATGCAGTTTGCGGAATGCTTCACTCATGTCACCGCTTCCCTCGCGGGCGAGGTTTTCCAGCTTTCTGGCAGGTTCAGTAAAATCATGAAACCCCAACGAACCAGCAGAGCCTCTGAGCCAGTGAGCAAATACAGCCACCTCATCACGTTTATTTGCAATCACGGCAGCCTCGATTTTGCCCATCTTTTCGTCCAGTATTTTCACAAATGCCTCAACAAGGGACTGCATTTTGCTGCCTGTACCGGCGAGGCTTGATGTGATAGTGCCAGATTGCACCGTATTTGATTCCCCCGCGGACATGGAAGTTGCCGCTGGCTTCCCATGGCTGGCACCAAGCTCGCTGGCCATGCTTGCAAGTAGCTTTTCGATATCAATCGGTTTTGGTAAATAACCAGTGAACCCGGCCTCGAGACAACGATCCTCGACCCCTTTCATTGCATGGGCCGTCAATGCTGTTACCGGAGTCGTAATACCAGCCTCACGCATCAGGCCAACCGAGGTGTAACCGTCCATCACCGGCATCTGGACATCCATAAATATCATGTCGAACTCCATACTGGAAACCTTGTCCAGCGCCTCAGCGCCGTTGGTTGCAGTCTCCACAGTAAGGCCAGCCTCACCAAACACGAGTTCGAGCAGAGCGCGATTTTCATCACCGTCATCAACCACGAGAATTCGGGCCGCCGGGAAAATCCAATCCTGGTATTCAACCTCACTTTCACTTATGTCGTCATCTAGTAGCTGTGCCGGGGTCAGCATCAATTGTGGATCGACCTTGCCTGTTGTAACAGTCAGGCTGAATGTACTGCCTTCACCTGGCTGACTACGGACCAAAATATCCCCGCCAAGAGCCTCTGCATAGTTCTTACTGATAGGCAGTCCGAGACCGGTACCACCAAATCGGCGAGTAATAGAGTTATCAGCCTGCACGAAGGCCTCGAACACCTTATCTGCCTGCTCTGGCGTCATGCCAATACCGGAATCGACAACGTCAATGGCCAGCAGTGAGTCATCGCCGTCCTCGGTGAATCTGGATGTAATCGCGACACCACCCTCATCAGTGAACTTGATCGCATTGCTCACCAGATTGAGGACAATCTGACGGAGTTTGCCAGCGTCGGTCTGGATAACGGCAGGCAGTTTGTAATGTGGCTCGAAGCTTAACATGATATTTTTTTCGTCGGCTTTGACCTGCATAATCTGGATGACTTCACGAATGATGCGATGCGGCGAACAATCGACGACCTCAACCTCAATGTGCCCGGCTTCCACCTTGGATAAATCGAGTATGTCGTTAATAAGAGACAAAAGATGCTCACCGCTTGAGGAGATAGTATCCAGGTATTTTGTTGTGTCCTGTTTGCTCCTGCCGTACCCGCGCCGAAGAACATCGGTAAAGCCGAGAATCGCGTTCATGGGGCTACGAATCTCATGACTCATGTTGGCCAGGAATTCGCTTTTGTATTGATTGGCGGTTTCCGCTTCTTCTTTCGATTTCTGCAGTTCAATTTCCTTTAGTTCCAGTTCAGTGACGTCATCAAAACTGATCAATACACCACCAGCCTTACCGTCTCCATTGAGAACGGGCGAGCAATTAACCATGAAAGTCCAATATCGTTCTTCATCCAGAAAAAGTTTGACCCGTTGGCTCATCTTCGCGGATGCGGTAACTAGCGCCTGTCCCCAGGGCGTGTCTTCGGCATCCAGCGGGTTATCCGCATCGTCTGTCCAGGGGAAATTTGCAATTTGACGTCCAATCAGGGCGTCCGGTTCCTGATCCACAAAATCG
>SMVA01080024.1_pt1 | contig 11095 bp, 9 predicted proteins | sample 2456451 | NCBI WGS metagenome assembly SMVA01 (sample SAMN11095933, study PRJNA526329) | marine sediment metagenome | biome: Marine sediment; feature: Surficial sediment; material: Deep marine sediment; isolation source: Hadal surficial sediment | place: Pacific Ocean | collected 2014-05 | depth 0-1...
CAGCAGCGATGCCGGCGCCTCGTTCGGGCTGCAGGCGGCAAAGGCGCTGGAAGCCGGGTTGATCGACGGATTCTGGGCGAACGGCCTCGGCGCGGAATGCGCGGTGCGCAGCGGCGCCGGCACGGTCGTCCTCGACGTGCGCCGCGGCGACGGTCCGGCGCGAGCGCGGAACTATACGTTTCCGGCGCTGATCATGTCGGATCGGCTGATCGCGGAGCAGCCGGAGGCCGTCGCCGCCGCCACCCGGGCAATCGTCGCCGTCCAGCGCGCATTGATAGACGATGTCGGCCAGGCGACGACGGTCGGAGACCGCCTGTTCCCGGCCTACGAGGCGAGCCTGATCGCCGAAGTCGTGCAACGGGATCTGCCCTACTACGACCCGCGGATCGACGCGGCCGCCATTCGCGACATCGATGAATTCAATTCTAGGCTCGGTACGACATCTGTTCCCCTGACCTATGCGCAGGCGGTCGCGATCGATGTCTGCGATCTCTGGGACGCCTGATCGAAATGTCACAGGCAACGCCAGAGATACCGGCCGCGATTCCGAGCATCGTCGACGGCCGGCCGGTCGAGACCGACGCCTCCGTGACGACGATTCCGTGTATTTCGCCGGCGGACGAGGCCGTGTTGACCGAGTTGCACGAGGCCGATGCCGGCACGGTCGACGCCGCGGTCGCGGCCGCGCGGCGCGCATTCGACCACGGGCGCTGGCCGCGGATGGGGGTCGCCGAACGCCAGCACATCCTGATGCAGATCCGGCAGACCATCGTGGACCATGCCGACGAGCTCGCACACCTCGAGTGTATCGACGCCGGCCTGCCGTTGAAAAGCGTAACGGCGATGCACGTGCCCCGGGCCGCGATGAATTTTTCTTTCTTTGCGGAAGTCATCGGTCAGGAGGCCGGCGAGACCTACACGCAGACGGAGCCGTATCTTTCCTACGTCACGCGCGAGCCCGCCGGGGTCGGCGCGCTGCTGGGGCCCTGGAATATGTCGCTCGGGCTCTGCACGATGAAAATCGCCTCGTGTATCGCGTTCGGCAATACCTGCGTCGTCAAGCCTTCCGAGTACACGCCATTGTCGATGCATCGCCTGGTGGAACTCATTCACGAGACCGATCTGCCGCCCGGCGTCGTCAACCTGGTAAACGGCCGCGGACAGGTTACGGGCAGCGCGTTGACGAACCATGCGGATATCGACCGCATCTCGTTCACCGGCAGCACGGCAACCGGTGCCCTGATCATGGCCGGCAGCGGGGCGCAGCTGACGCCGGTCGCGTTCGAGCTCGGCGGAAAATCGGCGAACATCATCGCCGATACCGCCAACCTCGATCGGGCGCTCGACGGCGCCTTGTTCGGAATATTCAACGGCAACGGCCAGCAATGCCTGGCCGGGTCGAGGATCCTCGTTCAGCGCTCGATTGCCGACGCGTTCATGGCGAAGTTCGTCGAGCGTTGCCGGAACATCCGCGTCGGCGACCCGTTGCATCCGGACACGGAGATCGGGCCACTCTGCTACGAGGCGCACCTGAACAAGGTCCTGTCGTATGTCGACATCGCCCGCGCGGAAGGCGGGGAGCTGCTGACCGGCGGCAAGCGCCATGCCGACTTCGATCGGGGCTTTTACATGGAACCGACCGCGGTCCTGGCATCAGACAATCAGACGCGGGTCTGCCAGGACGAAATCTTCGGGCCATTCGCCGCTTTCCTGATCTTCGACGAGATCGACGAGGCCATCTCGATCGCGAACGAGACACGTTTCGGGCTGGTGGCTTATATCTGGTCGGAGCACATGCCGACGATCATGAAAGCGTCGCGGGAAATTCGTGCCGGGACGATCTGGGTCAATACGCCGATGACCCGGGAACTCAGAGCGCCGTTCGGCGGTTACCAGCTGTCGGGCATCGGCCGCGACAGCGCCACGGATTGCATGAATTTTTTCACCGAGGCCAAGACGACCACGATTCCGCTGGCCGATTTCACGATGCAGCAGTTTGGCCGCGGAGACTGACGAACGTCAGACGAAATAGTGAAACTCGACGAGCAGGCAGCCGCCTTCTGATTTGAACGGCCCGTGGTAAACGCCGGGTGGTCGGCAGGCGTATGTATGCGCCAGGAATGATTCGGCCTCGTCGCCAGTGCCCACGATCAGATCACCCGATAGGAGCAGGACCTCTTCATAGTATTCGTGCACGAACGGCACGTCGCTGAAGGCGCCCGGCTGAAACCGCAGCAACCGTGTGCGGCTGCCGCGCCTGGCCTCCTCATCCAGGTTGCTGGACAGAATCTTCTCCTCGATACCCTCCGGGTAGCCCGGGGGCACCGCCCAGCCCTCGCCCATATCCAGCGTCAGGAACTCCTGGTGCGCTTTGAACAACTCGTTGTCTTGCATCGGCCCGCCTATGAATTAACCGGCAGTGAAAAAATATCATACGCGTGCCTGAGATACAGGTCACGAACCGGATCATGCAGTTCCATCTCGAACCGGTGCGAGAACTTGATGCCGCCTTCGGCGGGGATGGTCCCGCAGAACATCAGCGTTCCGCTGGCGACGGGACCGTGCGCATTCTCGAAGCGACCGAGCAGCTCGTCTCCGGTCAGATTCGCGGACAGGCTGCCCTGCTGATAACACACCCGCTCGTCGCCGTCGTAGCGGTAAGAGCGCATTTCGATCGCGTCCCAGTGGTCCCGGATGTCGGCATAGCGCCACAATGACGTGCCGATCGGTTTGGGACAGGCCTGCTTGGACATCACGACGCTGGTAGCCTCGAGCTTTCGATCGGTATGGTCCGAGCCCACGCCGACCCACAGCTCGTCATCGGCCTTCAGCACGAACGCCTCGATTTCTCCGGTGGACGCATCACCCGGGACCTGGATGCCGGCCGCGGTCGTCAGGAGTGAAACACCCACCCGGTAGAACTCCGGCGTCCGTGCCGGACGCGGAATACCTTCGCGTTCGAGCTCGGCGATATGCTTCTCCAGCGCGTCCGCGTCCCGGCCCGCCCAACCCGCGATAACGAGCGCATCGATCTGCATCGATCGTTGTGACGGTTCACCGTTCGTCACGATCAGGAAGTCTATTTTCTGTGCCATGGAACCCGACATCGCCGATGTGTACTCCCGTGATTAATCCGACTGCGCCCGGGCGACCCGCACGACGCCCTGGAAGAATTCGAGAACCGCCTGCTCCGACATGTTCCTGGCGTTGGCCAGTTCGCCGGCGTCGGACGTGAACAACACGCGATTGTCCGGACCGATGACGACGATGGCGGGAATGCCCATCGCGATCGGGTTACCGTATTTTTCGACGACATCGAGATTGGCGTCGAAGTTGCCGACGTCAACCGGGACGACTATGAAGTTTTCGGCGATCACGTCGCTCAACGGCGGCAGCTTGAGAGATTCGCCGAGTTTTCTGCAGTCGGGGCACCAGTTTGCGCCAAATTCGAGGAGTACCAGTTTCTGCTGCGCCGCTGCCTGAGCGATCGCGGCGGTGATGTCTACGTTCGGATTCGCGTTGGCGTTGTAGGGCCCGACCGGGTTGCAGGAGATGAGTAGCAGTGCGATTGCCGGTGGAAACAGATGTTGGATTTTCATGGGCGACGTCTCGGGATCGAAACCATGGTAACAGATGGAAAAGGCGTCATACGCCATTTTTCCGGCACCACTCGTGTCCTACAATCTTCGTAGGAGGGGCTTACCGACGCGTGCCATTTCTTGATCGGGACTGCGTCGTAGGAGCGGCTTCCAGCCGCGATTCGTATACCTGCGATCGCGGCTGGAAGCCGCTCCTACGAAGTTCTCGTTCCGGCGCGAAGCGTGCGGAGAAAGGTGTCTGACACCTCAACCTCGCCCGTGTATAGTCGTTTCCTCGTAGAAAAGACCCCCAGTGCAAGAATACGAATCGAGGGCGTCCCCGTGAAACTCATCCACTGTATTGGTGTTTTCTTTGCCGTCATCGTGCTCGCGGGCTGCGATGCGCCACCTGCTGCCGACTCGGCGCTGCCGAGTCCGAGTTCAGTATCGTGAACGGCGTCAAGACAAAGCGCGTCGAAGGCTTCTCCAGGCTCGGATGAAAACCAGCGCCGAAAAAATTCTGACCACCCACGTCGGCAGTTTGCCGCGCTCCGAGGCCGTCACGGAAGGGGTCTTTGCCAAGGACGACGGCGTTCTCGAGGATGAGGCAGCGCTCGCGGTCACGATCGAACAAGCCGTCGATGCGGTCGTGCGCCGCCAGGCCGAGACCGGCGTCGATGTCGTCAGCGACGGCGAGCTCAGCAAGATCAGTTACGCGACGTATATCGGGCATCGCCTGACGGGCTTCGCCGGCGAAGGCAAGCGCGAGCCGGCGCAGGATCTGCTCGACTATCCGGGCGCGATGCGCAAGCGCGCGGCGCTCGGCACGCGTTCGGACCGATTGCCGCCCGTGTGCGTCGACGAGATCCGCGTCAAGGACCTCGGGCCGCTCAACGCCGATCTTGCGAATCTGCAACACGCCATCGAAGAGACGCCCGTCACCGAGGCCTTCATGAACGCGGCATCGCCGGGCGTCATCGCGCTGTTCCAGCCGAATGAGTTTTACCCGAGCCACGAGGCCTACCTCGAGGCGCTCGGCGAGGCCATGCGTGTCGAATACGAGGGCATTGTTCAGGCCGGGTTCCTGTTGCAGATCGACGCACCCGATATCGGCATGGGCCGGCACACGATATTCCGGAACAAGAGCGATGCGGAATTCCTGAAGCTGGCCGAGTTGCATATCGAAGTGCTGAATCACGCGCTGCGCAACATACCGGCCGACCGGCTGCGCCTGCATATCTGCTGGGGTAACTACGAGGGGCCGCACCACTGCGACGTGCCGATGGAACTCATCCTGCCCATCGCATTGCGCGCGAACGCGCAGGCGCTGTTATTCGAGGCCTCGAATGCGCGCCACGCCCACGAATGGACCGTGTTTCGGGACGCTGACATTCCGGACGACAAGATCCTGGTGCCGGGCGTCATCGATTCGACGATGAACTATATCGAACACCCGCAGCTCGTGGCCGAGCGGCTCTGCCGCTTCGCCGACATCGTCGGCCGGGAGCGCGTCATCGCCGGGACCGATTGCGGCTTCGCGACATTCGCCGGGTTCGGCGCCGTCGACGCCGACATCGTCTATGCAAAACTCGGCGCGCTGGTCGAAGGCGCGGAAATCGCCAGTCAGAGAATGGGGTCGTGATTCGAGGGAAAAGAGTCAGGGAAAGGCGTCCGACACCTTTTCCGCAAGGCTGACCGATGCCACGCATCATTAGCGCCATCAGCACTCCGCTCGCTTCCATTTTCGGCAGCGGGTTTCTCGTGATCGTACCGATACTCGCCAGCGCGGTTGGCCTGTATTCGCCCATCGCCATGGCCGGAGTCTGCGCACTCGCCTGGTGCGTCGGCACCGTGATTCGTTACAACATCCGCATGGCCGAACCGGTGCTGGCAGACAACCCGCCCAGAGCCACGCTGTCGCTGGAACGCGCATCCGATCTCTTCCTGGTGCTGGCCTACATTATTTCCGTATGCCTGTATCTGCACATCCTGTCCGCCTTCGTACTGAACGGCATCGGCTTCGATACGATTCTGAACGAAAACATCCTGACCACATCCATCATCCTGGTCATCACGATCGTCGGCTTGGTGCGCGGACTCGACATACTGGAGAAACTGGAACTCTGGTCGCTCGGCATCACGCTGGCGATTATTGCCCTGCTGATCATCGGGTTTGCGTGGTATGACTTCGGCATCAACAGCCCGGATACGTGGGTATGGCCGGAGCCGCCGAGCCGCACGCCGTGGGAGATCCTGACGATCGTCGGTGGCACGCTGATCGTCGTGCAGGGTTTCGAGACCACCCGGTACCTCGGCAGCGAGTATTCCGCCGAAGAACGGGTCAACGCCTCGCGCTGGGCGCAGATTATTTCTGCGTCCGTCTACATCGCCTTTGTCGCGCTGGCGATGCCGGTACTCCACGCGCTGAACGGACAGTACGACGACAACAGCCTGATCCAGCTGACGGTCGCAGCCGCCGGTCTGCTCGTCAGCCCTCTGATCGTGGCGGCGGCACTGAGCCAGTTTGCCGCCGCGGTGGCCGATACGCTGGCCGCCTGCGGCAACCTGGAAGAAGTCACGCATGGCGTTCTGGATGTTCGCTGGAGCTATCTGCTGGTGGGCGGCCTGGCCATTGCGCTGACCTGGTCCGCGGACACCTATGAAATTCTGGCCCTCGCGTCACGCGCCTTCGCGTTCTATTACCTGCTGCAGTGCCTGGTTGCCGTGAGCATCAGCACCACCTGGCTGCGCCGTGCGGGGTTGATGTTATTGGCTGCGGCGCTGGGATTTATCACGGTATTCGCGGTTCCGGCGGGGTGACGGATCGGCAGCGTTAAAGCGGTCCGGCAACTTTTACCGTCCGGGGCTTATTTCCGGCAATTCGCTACAATGGCCGTAAATCCAACCTGCCGCCGCCCCGGGGACCATCACACATGAAGCATATCCTGCAACTCGGCTGCCTGTTGCTGCTGGCCGCCCCGCCCACCTTCGCTCAGGACACCGAAAACACCGACTGGCCCCGGGAAATCGATACCCAGCGCGGACTCGTCGTCATGTACGAACCGCAGTCCGACACGCTGACCGACAACATCCTCGAAGCCCGGGCTGCCATATCCGTCACCCTCAAGGGCGCGACCGAGCCGGTGTTCGGCGCCGTCTGGTTCAAGGCGCGCCTGGAAACGAGCCGCGACGAACGGATCGCGACCATCGCCGATGTCGAGGTCGTTCGGACCCGGTTCCCGAACCAGTCCGACGAGAACGTCGCGGCGCTGAAATCCCTGCTGGAATCCGAGATCCCCCAATGGGATCTGCCGATCTCCCTCGATGCGCTCGTCGCAAGCATCGACCTGGTGGCGGAACGGCGCGAGGCCGCCGCGAAGATCAACACCGACGCGCCGGAGATCCGCTTCGTCGCCGAGCCCGCCGTGCTGGTCACGCTGGACGGCGAGCCGCGGCTCCAGCAGCAGGCAGGCACGTCGCTGATGCGCGTGATCAATACGCCGTTCACGATCCTGCTCGACACGGCCGCCAAGACCTACTACCTGAACGCCGACGCGGCCACCTGGTATCAGGCGACCGACCTGACGGGCGACTGGCGTATCGCGGACGCGGTGCCGAAGGAGGTGGCGGCGCTGGCGCCGCCACCCGATGACGAACCACCGGAGGACTATTCCGAGGACGGGGCGGAAGCTGAGCCCGAGGAGCCGGGCCCGGCGCCCCGGATTATCGTCGCGACGCGCCCGACCGAGCTGATCTCGAGCACCGGCGACCCGGAGTACACGCCGATCGAAGGCACCGACCTCTTATATATGAGTAACACCGACAGCGACGTGCTGATGGACCTGAACAGCCTCGACACCTACCTGCTGTTGTCCGGCCGCTGGTACCGCGCGGACGCGTTGACCGGGCCGTGGGCCTACGTCGCCGGCGCAGATCTGCCCGACGACTTCGCCAAGATCCCGGACGACAGCAACATGGGCACCGTGCTCTATGCGGTGCCCGGCACCGAGCTGGCGCGCGAGGCGGTGCTCGACGCGCAGATCCCGCAAACCGCCACCGTCGACCGCAAGACCGCGACGCTGGACGTGGAGTACGACGGCGAACCGGATTTCCAGCCCATCGAGGACACCACGCTGACGTATGCCGTGAACTCGCCGACGCCGGTCATCAAGTACGCATCCGCGTACTTCGCGGTCGACGAAGGCGTCTGGTTCACGGCCGGCGATCCCGAGGGCAAGTGGCAGCCCGCCACCGACGTGCCGGACGAGATCTACACGATCCCGCCCGAGTCGCCGATGTACTACGTGACCTTCGTCAAGGTCTACAGCTATACGGACGATGAAGTGAACGTCGGCTATACGTCGGGGTACACGGGTACCTATGTCTATAACACGACGGTCGTGTACGGCACCGGCTGGTACTACCCCGGGTGGTACGGCACCTACTATTATCCGCGTCCGGCGACGTGGGGTTTTCATGTGCGCTACAACCCGTGGACGGGCTGGAGCTTCGGCCTGAGTTATTCGAACGGGCCGTTCACGTTCGTCATCGGCGGCGGCGGCTGGTATCGCGGCGGCTGGTGGGGGCCCGGTCGCTATCGCGGTTATCGCCATGGTTATCGCCACGGCTACCGACGCGGCTACCGCGCCGGCGCGCGGGCAGGTTACCGCGCGGGCCAACGCAATTCCACACGCAACAATCTGTATCGCAGTCAGAACAACCAGGCCCGCGGCACCCAGGTGCGCGCCGACCGGATGGACAACCGCGCCCGCACGAAACCGGCGGGCGATCGCAAGAATGACGTCTTCGCCGACCGCGACGGCAACGTGCACCGCAAGACCGACCAGGGCTGGCAGGAACGCACGAACCAGGGCTGGGAGAATTCGCGGGATACGACGCAAGACCGCGCAACGACGCAGCAGCAGCGTGATTCGATGGCGGATCGCGGCGGATCGCGCGATCAGCCGCGCAACCAGCAAAGAAGCTCCCGCGAGCAACTGGATCGCAGCTACAACTCCCGGCAACGGGGCAGCCAACGAACCGCCAGTTACAACCGATCACGGGGCGGCGGCGGCCGCGGTGGGGGCGGGCGGCGGCGCTGATCTGAAATGGTTCGGAGGCGCCAGACCCCCCATCTGGTGTAATCTTTCCCCTTCAGGAACACAAGAGGTGACATGCCATGAGCAACCAAACCCCCCGCCTGAACAGCATCGAGCCCGAGGCCGCGAGCGGGAAAGTCGCCGCGATGTATGGCCAGGCGAAGAGCATGATGGGCATGGTCCCGAATCTCTTCAAGGGCCTGGCGAACAGCCCCCAGGCCCTGGAAGCCTACCTGTCGCTGGAGCAACTGATCAGCGCCGGCAGCCTGAACCCGGCGGAGCAGCAACTCGTGCGAATGGTCGCAAGCGTGCAAAACGGCTGCACCTATTGCGTGGCCGCGCATACGCTGGGATTGAAAGGCGCCGGCCTGAGCGACGCTGAGATTCTCGACGTGCGTCGCGGTGCCTCCGACGACAAGAAGCTGCAGGCATTGATCGTGTTCACCCAGGAGATCCTGTCGACGAAGGGATTCGTGTCGGACGACGATCTGTCCGCGGTGCGCGCGGCGGGTTATACGGACGCCAATATTGCCGATGTGGTGGTGGTGATTACGCAGAAGACGCTATCGAATTATTTTAATCACGTGCACGACACCGTGCTGGATCTGCCGCCGGCGCCGGGGCTGGATTAGCGAAACCCGTATCGGGGGAGGTCATGATGCAACGTCGGGTTTTCTGTCAATCGGCGCTCGCGACCGCGATCGCCGCCGCACTGCCCGCGGGCCGCTTGCTCGCGGCAGAACACGAAATCGTCGCTACCGCCGCGGCGCCGATCCGCGCGGTCACGGGCGCGGGCGCGGCGATCGAGCTGGAGCCCGCTGCCGTCAGCGCGCTCGGCAAGCAGATCGCCGGGCGCCTGCTGTTATCAGGCGATAACGGCTACGACACCGCGCGCCAGGTCATGAACGCGGCCATCGACAAGCGCCCCGCCCTGATCGTGCAATGCACGGGCGCCGCGGATGTGCGTTATGCCGTCGAGTTCGCGCACGAGCGTGAACTGCTGCTCGCCGTCAAATGCGGCGGCCACAGCTACGGCGGCAAGTCGACCTGCGACGACGGCATGATCATCGACCTGTCCCTGTTGCGCGGCGTCCGGGTCAACCCGGACGCCCGCACGGCGCGGGTGGCGGGCGGCAGTCTGCTCGGGCAGATGGATCACGAGACGATGGCCTTCGGCCTCGTCACCACGACCGGCACCGTCTCGCACACCGGCGTCGGCGGCCTGACGCTGGGCGGCGGCTTCGGCCGTCTCGCGCGGCGCTTTGGCCTCGCGCTCGACAACATCCGGGCGGTCGAACTCATCACGGCGGACGGCGCGTTCCGTCGCGCCAGCGCGGAGGAGAACCCGGACCTGTACTGGGCCGCGCGCGGTGGCGGCGGCAACTTCGGCGTCGTGACGGCCTTCGAGTTCGCGCTGCATCCGATGCAACGCGAGGTCATCGGCGGTGAGCTCATTTTCCCGCTCGACCGGGCACGGGAATTACTCGAGTTTTATGCGGACTATTCGGTCACCGCGCCCGACGATGTTTACACCGACTTCGTCATGATTTCCCCGCCGGGCGATGGCGGTGGTTTCGTCATGATTCATATCTGTTACAGCGGTCCGGCCGACCGCGCGGATGTTGTGCTCGAGCCATTTCGGCGACTCGGCGAGCCGACGTCCGATTCGGTCAAGACGATCGACTACGTCGCGTTGCAGAAGAGCTGGGATAACTCGGATCCGCGCGCGATGGGCGAGTACCTGAAGTCGGGTTTCACGACGGAGATCGATGCGCGGCTGATCGATGCGATCGTCGATGGGTTCGTCACGGACCCCGGTCGCTCGACCACGGTGTTCCTCCAGCAAGCCGGCGGCGCGATCAAGCGCGTGCCGACCGACGCGACCGCATTCACGCATCGTAATGCCGAACACACGCTGTTCTCGACGGTCGGCTGGCCGCGCGCGACCGACCGCGCGCCGCACGTAAGCTGGCTCAGGGCGTACTGGAAGACCCTGGTCCCGTTCACCTCGGGCTTTTACACCAACGAGGTCAGCACCGAGAGCCAGGAGGTCATCAACGCGAACTACCGGGGCAATTATGCGCGCCTGGCGAGAATCAAGGGCCGGTACGATCCGGACAACCTGTTTCGGTTGAATGCGAACATCGTCCCCGAGACCTGAAAGAGTGTCTGATAGCTTTTCCCCGATGATGGGAAGTTGGCGTCTGACACCTTTTCTCGTATCGCTGTGCGCCGCATGCACGATGGAGGCGCCAACGAATGTTGTCGTGACGTCGGGAACGCAGTTCGGTGTCGACGGCAACGACACGGCGCTGGTATTCGACCTCCAGGGTATTCTCTTTCACCTCCCTCCGGCCGGCGGCACCGCCACCCCGCTGACCGGCCCCACCGATGATATCCGCCGCCCCCGCATTAGCC
>SMVA01411617.1_pt1 | contig 11095 bp, 5 predicted proteins | sample 2456451 | NCBI WGS metagenome assembly SMVA01 (sample SAMN11095933, study PRJNA526329) | marine sediment metagenome | biome: Marine sediment; feature: Surficial sediment; material: Deep marine sediment; isolation source: Hadal surficial sediment | place: Pacific Ocean | collected 2014-05 | depth 0-1...
ACCCTCGCCGATGACCAACAGGTCAGCTTCTTCAATCACATCCTCGGCAGCACTCGTGACATGGGGACCGCCAACCACGACCTGGATGTTGTGTTTCTCGCAGACCTTCAACATGTCAAGACCCAGATTCCACTCAAAGCTGCGTACGCTGAGGCCGATCAAATCAGGTTTGAAGTCCTGAATCTTGGCCTCAAATCCTTGTAACTCCGTACCGGAATCCATACCCGTGACATCAAACAATTCGCAGTCGGCGCCGATCTTTTTCGCGCAGGCAGAGAGCATCGTCAGGCCAACCTGGGGCGTTTTCACGCGTTGGACGTTCGGGTAAACCAACAGTAGCCGAAAGCGCGTGCCCTCCGGCAGCGGAGTGAAGTCCAGGATTTCGTAGCTGCGTTTGTTGACGTTGAGTTGTACGAGTTCGCTCATGTCTCACCTATCGTTATCTGGTTTGCAGGACTCTTGCGCGGTCCTTACATGACCATTCCCCCGGGCATGTCGTCGAAGCATGTAGATCAAGTGTCGTCCTTCTGCTGTCGATATCGGACTGATGAAACACGGACTTTAGTGTCAACGATGTACTTGGACGCATCACAAAGGCCTAATTTTGCGTGGCATGCTCGTGTGTGCCTAGTTGGCCTGGCCCATGCGGAACAGTCACGGAGCTTGAACGGTCCTGGTGGTAGCACCAGGGTTGTTTGCGGGCCGAAATCGTGACAGCATTTGGGCGACTTCATCGATTCGGCGGAGACGGTGAAGGAGCGTCAGGCCAAGTCTGGCGTGGTCACGCACCGCAAATGGATGGGGAAGTTGCGGATCTGAATCGTTTGTGCGTAGGTTGGAGCGGCGGACCGGCCGGTCTCTGCGGCCAAGTAAACCCGGCCCAAAGCCAAGCGAACAGAGATAAGTATTATGTCCCCACGACTCATGCCCCCAAGACTCAACCAACGCCCTACAGCTTCGGTGCAGCAACTCTAGAAGCGAACCCCAAGGAGCGGCCTAAAAACGAAGGCCACGACCAGCGAGACCACGCAGAAGGTAAGCACCCAGTAGTTTTCGCCGGAGATCCAGGAAGGGCTGGCGGGCAGATCGATCTCAACCGAGCGCGCCGGTGAATCGGGGAGCAGCGGCGCCTCAGCGGGATGCAGAAGTCGTGTCGTCCAATTCGTGCCGGGCCGCACGGCGCTCACGCGCTGAAAACCGTTGCCGACCACAAGCTCCTTCTCGACGACCACGTCGTGAACGCGGAACTTCAATGTGTGGCGTCCCTCTTCGCCGCCGCGCACGCGCCAGACCACTTCTCCGCCACCCGGAACCGGGCCGGCCTCGATCGTCAGACCGGCATTGGGTGCCAGTACGATCTCGCCGAACTCATCGACATCCTCGTGCAGCTTCATCGTAACCACCGTAACTTCGCCGGGCCGCAGCGGCCGCCACTGGTAGCGGAGGCCCATTTGGGCCATGCAGAGCAACATCGGGATCAGCAAAATCGCAAACGGTCGAAGCAGGAGGCCCTGCAAGCGCAGGATGGCCCAGGCGACACGGCGCTGCGCCTGAAACACGACTGCCAGTTCATCTTTGTACAGGCGTAGTGCCAGGAGGTTGGCCTTAATGTCGTCCTTGGCGCGACCGATCGCCGTCTGATTCGAGGCATACCGAAAGACCATGAGCATCACCAAGCCCGCAGCCGTCGAGATGATCGTCAGGCCCAGCCAAACGGGCAGCGGATTGAGCACGACGTAGACGCCGTCGCCGAAGGCCGTCAGGATCGGGTTCAGAAAAGAGAGGGCCGGGGAGAGCACCGGATTGAGCACGCCGGACAGCACCGAGAACAAAGCGCCGGCCGCATCGACGATGCCCCAGAATACGCCAAGGACAATGTTGGCCGCAGTGATGAGCAGCCAGTTGATCAGATCCGTCATCGATGGTCCCCGATACCAGGTCGGTGCAACGGCATGCATGCCCGAGGGACGCGTCGTCCTCTACTCAATGTAACCGAGCCCCTTGAGGCGCTCGATGACTTTGGGATCGTCCTCGTTCTCCCTGGGCTCCAGCGCAGCAAGCTCCCGCTCGATGATGTGCAGGATGAACTCGTCCGGCGAGGCATAGCCCGCCTGCTCCGAAACCTTCTTGACGCGATCGTATAAGTGTGGATCAAGTTTGATCTTGGCCACGAGTGTCACTCCTTATCAGTGAGCGCGGGAGTGCCGCTGGCGGGGTCGGCGCGAGTGGCCGTCACCGCAGGCTGGGGCTTGAAGAGACTACCGCCATTCATGGTGTCTGGAGCCGGCACACCCAGTTCTTCCAGAATCGTCGGCGCGAGATCGACGAGCGCCGGCTCGGCGCGCTTAATCGGCCGGTTGCTGAAGATGACGCCCGGCACTTGGTCGGCGGCCACGCAATGATCCGCGCTCCAGGCCGAGTTGTTGTCCGCCAAGACGTCGGTCGAGATGTTGCCCAGGGTGGTGGCCCAGGATGCGCGATACCCACGATGGTATCCAATAATCAGGTCAGGGGCCTCCGGCACATGCGGCCCGGAGTACACTTCGTCGCTGCGGTAGACCTCAGCGATGACCGGCTGGCCGTTGATCGGATCGCGGACCTGCAGCAGCTTGGCACTGATCTCACGGAGCAGAGCGTCGCGCTCACCGGCGCCGACCACGCCGTTGCGTTCCCGCCCGGCGAGGTTCAAGTACAGTCCGTTCAGCCCGAGTCCATATGCTGTGGTTGTGCTCCAGTCGACGAGCGCGCCCCGCCGGCTATCGAGCAAAGACGCCGCGAACGGTGGTTTGACGTATCCATTATCGCGCAGCCACGTATTGAGGTTGAATTGTCGTCGGAAGTTGCAAAAGCCGTGGTCCGACATGACCAGGATTGTGGCCTCATCGCCGTAGCGCGTGGCGATGTCCGCAACGACGGCATCCATTTGTTTGTAGAGATCAGCAATGATCCGGTGACCTTCCTTCGCCGCTTCCGGCGTGCGTACGGGGTGCTTGTCGTCCGAATCCCACCAGAAGATATGAGCCTGAAGATCGGTGCTCGAGAAGTAGAAGAACAACAAGCCGTCCTGATAGTGCTTTTTGGCGTAGGCCAGCGTCTTGAGGCGCTCGCCGAGGACATAATCCGCTTGTTGGCGGTATTCTCGATCGGTGAAGACATTGTTGGAGCGCGCCTGGTGATCCTCTTGAAAGCCGGCGGTGTAGAACCGCCCCAACTCGCTCGATATTTGGCGGACGAAATCCGGCGGTTCGCTGATGAGCTGGCTGCCTGGGTCGGCCGGATCAATGTTAATCGGCGTCACGTACAGGCTGAACTCCGGATGCACGTCTTGCAGATAGAAACGGCAGATGCCTCGGACGGCGACGTTCGGCAGGAACTCCGGCATCACCATCTCGAACTCGACGTCGCACCACTCGCTCCATTCGCCCTTCTTCAAGACAATGGTCTGACCTTGCAGCTCGATCCGGGCGGAATTCTCGGTGGGGTGGCGGTAGATTTGCAAATCCACGGTCGCCGTTTTGGGTTTCTTGAGCTGATCATTCTGCGGCCCGGAAAGTGTGGCGGTGGCCGCGTGATTCAGGAACCGAACGAGCTGGCGGCGTCCGCCGCTCTCGAACCCCAGGTGGTCCAGCTTCTCCGTAAAGACCTGGTAGGTGCCGTAGGTGCCGAGCAGATCGGGCACACCCATGCCGCTGAGGCAGCAGACGTGGCCATGACGCGATTCACTCGGCGGGTAGTTGGCCGGGATCCAGTAGATTCTCGTCTCGATGCCCGCCTCGTCGAGATAATCCCAGAACGGCGTTCCGTGCCGCTTGAGCAGTGTCTGGGTCGGCGCATGATTGAAAGGCCAGAACGTCAGCGGAATGTTGTGCTCGCCGACCTCCCACCCTTTGTCGCCCTGCACCGTTTGGGCGGCCGAATAGTACGGCAGGCATTGCTTCGCCGGATCACGGTGAATGAAATCGAAGATTCCATGCACGCCGGGGTTTGCACCGGTGATGAAACTGGCCCAGGCCACCGGACTCTGCGGTGGAATGGTGGTGCCGAGTCGTCGATACCCGCCGGCATCCCGCATCTTGCTGAGATTGGGCAGTTCGCCTGCGTCCATCAGGCGCTCGCACAATCGTGGATCCATGCCGTCGAAACCGATCACGATCACTTTCTTCCGTTGCGGTTCGGTCTGCGCCCGGCAGGAAGTGAGCCACGCGCTGCCCGTGACGATCAGAGCGATCGCTGCCAACGTCCCGGCCACCCGCTCAAGTGTGCGACCGGAGCCGGCGGTAGAACCGTTTCCGGATGGGAACGAGCCGTCGGCATCGGCCACCGCCAACGGTCGGCCGTCCATCTGCGGTGTCGGCGCGACCCCGAACATATCGAGCACCGTCGGTCCGATGTCCATGAGTCGCGGCTTCTCTGCATTGATCGCCCGGTTGCAAAACAGAACTCCTGGCACCAGTTTGGGATCGACGCAGTGATCGCCGCTCCAGGCTTTGCAGTTGTCGTGGAACAGCTTGTCGGTCGGCCGGCCGATGGCTCCTTCCCAGGAAACGCGATAGCCCTCATTGTAGCCGACGATGATGTCCGGCCCCTCGGTTGCGTACGGGCCGCTGTAGCACTCGCGCGTGTTATAGGCCTGCGTGACCGCGACTTCAGCCTGTTCTTCATCGCGTAGCCCGGTGAGCTTCCGGCACAGTTCCTCGCGCAGCGCGTCAGCGTCTTTCGGATCAACAATGCCTTGTGCCTCGCGCCCCTTGATGTTCAACCAAATGCCGGCCAACCCCAGCCCAAAAGCCTGGGTCTGCGACCAATCCACGCCGGCGAGGTAGTCTTGATTCCGCCCGCCCTCTTTGAGTTTGAGATAGCCGTTCTGCTCCAGCCAGACATTGAGGTCGACGCCGCGGCGGAAGGGCTTGAAGCCGTGATCGGAAAGCACCATCAGCACCGTGCCGGGCTGATCGCAGACCTCCAGCGTCCGCCCGACCAGACGGTCCATTCGCGTGTACAACTCTTCGATGGCATCTCGATGCTGCGCCCCGCGCTGGCCCGCACGGGCCGGATGCTTCGGATCGATGTACCGCCAAAACATATGTTGGATTCGATCCGTGCCGTCAAACACACAGACGCACAGACCGCGCCGCACCTTGCTCAAGGCATCGAAGAACATCGTCTCCCGTTCGGAATCCGCTTCGAGGCATTGGTGCAGAAACGTCTCATCATCGAGAATCTGCGCGTTCAGCCCCCAAGTGTCCTCCGCCAGACCCAACGTCGCAAACTTGGCCTGCGACTTCGAGAGATACGCTGCGTATACTGCGGGATGGGAAATCGGTAGTACCGGTTTGTCGGGATCGATCTGGATCGGCGTCACGTACATCTCGAAATGCGGTGTCGTGCTCAGCAGCAGGAACTCGCAAATGCCTCGAATCTTGATCCCCAGGCCGGCTTTGAACACGACCTCGACCCAGGGCGTGTACCGCCCCGCCTCGAGTTCGATGGTTTGCCCGCACACCTTGAGAATCGCCCCGCCATCGCCGTTGGGCGTCACTGTAAATGGGCAGCGCAGCGCTTCGCCGTTCGCGCGGATGCTGTTCTCCGGGCCGACGAGGTGCGAGCGGATGACCTTCCCCGATCGCTGAATTTGAATCCGCTCGCCGCCGGTGTGCTCGTCATCGTCCTCCGTACGCGTCGTGTAATACGAGAAGGTTCCCTGGCTGCCGCGCAGATCGGGCACGCACATGGCCGACAGCAGCAGGCCGCGGAAACGCTCCGGGGGAAACGTGATCGGCACGCGAATGATATTGCTGAAGATGCCGTGCTCACCGAGTACGTTCCAGAACGGCTTGCCCTTTCGGAGCAGGCGGATGTACGGCTTGCCCAACGGCAGACGATACTTGCCGAGTTTCAGAATCCGCCTTGGTTCCTCGATGGCCACCGACGAGAGCTTGGGCATGTAAGTTCGCCGGTCACGGGTCAGGAAGTCGAAGATATTGTGCTTACCCGGATTGCAGCCTGTCAGGAAAGTGGACCACGCCACCGGCGAGAGAGGCGGCAGCGTGGTTTGCAGCGGCATGAACGTGCCGCTTTCAGCAAGCCGGCTCAAGTTCGGCAACTTGCCTTCCGCCATGTACTTCTTCACCAGCGATGGTTCCATGCCGTCCAGACCCAGCACCACGAAGCGTTTGATTCGCGCCTTGGCGTGGGCCCGCCGCTGGCGGATCAGGCGGGCCGCGCAGCGGATCGGCCACAGAACCAGTGCCATCAGCACCGAAAAGAACGACAGGAATGACGCGATGAGCGTCGTTCCAATGGCAATCCCTGCCCCCGGCCCGATGTAGGCCTGTGCGGAATCCGCGGTCACCAGGAGGCCGGCCGCCGCCAGCAGGACAATGCGACCCGCCCGCGAAGAAGCAGGCACGCGCACGGCGGAGCGTCGGTCGGCCTGACGAGGCCGACGTGGTTGAGCTGCAAGCTGCGCGGTGTCATTCGCCATTGGTGTCTCCGGGGTCGGCACTGGAACCGCCCCGCCGGACACGCACGCATGCAGGCGATCCAATGAGGCGACCCATCGAATCGTGCATCATAGATGATCCCGCTCGCAAAATCCTCTGTGTTTCCCGGCAAGTGCAGCACTTGAGAGGCCTGTCTTCGACGACCTGACTAGGCGCGGGTGCCAGGCTGGCGTAGGATGGCGACGGGGATTGTTGAAACGCCGCTTTGGATTCTCCCGGAGATCTGCCATGCATCTTGTCCGACACCTCTGGTGGCTTCCGTTGGTCTTGTTGTGCAGCGCCGTTCCAGCCTGCCGGAAGGATCCGCAGACCGAAGCCCCTGATTCAAACACCGCCCACGAGCGGTCCGTCCCCAAAGCCACTGAGCGGCCCCTCCCCGAGGCCCGTGATTCGTCGGCCGCGCCGAAAGCGTCCGGTCCCAACGTCATTCTGATCTCGATCGATACACTCCGCCCGGACCATCTCGGTTGCTATGGTTACCACCGCGATACGAGTCCGGCGATCGATCGCATCGCCTCCGAAGGCGTCCTGTTCGAGAACACGATCAGCAGCTCATCATGGACACTGCCGGCGCACGCAGCGCTGTTCTCCTCGCTGCCCGACTCGGTCCACGGATGCGTGGAGACGGACAGGTTGCTCGACGCCGGGATCGTGACACTCGCCGAGCGCTTCGCCGAGGCCGGTTATGTCACGGCTGGTTTCTTCGCCGGCCCCTATCTCCATCCAGTGTTCGGTCTCGGGCAAGGATTCGGCCACTACGAGAACTGCACTTCGTATCGAAAGACGATCGACTCCCAGCCGGCCGCCAAATGGGCCATGAACCACACCATCCTGCGCGCTTCCCACCAGGACATCACGAACCCGACCGTCTATCAGGCCGTCCGACGCTGGCTGAAGGACAATCGACGATCTCCCTTCTTCCTGTTTATCCATCTTTGGGACGTGCATTTTGATTTTATCCCACCCGAGCCCTATCGCTCGAAGTTTGATCCGGACTACCGCGGCTCAGTGACGGGGGAGAACTTCTTTTACGACCCAAGCATCAACGCCAGCATGGACCCGCGAGACTTGAAACACTTGATCGCTCTCTACGATGGAGAGATCGCCTGGACCGATGCCCACGTCGCGAAAATCTACGACGATCTTCGGGCTGACGGCCTTTTGGACTCCACGGTGTTGGCCATCACTGCGGACCACGGAACCGAATTCTTCGAGCACGGTGCGAAGAGTCATCGCGCGACTCTCTTCGATGAAGTCGTGCGAATTCCGCTGATCGTCCGTTTCCCCTCGAAGCTGCCGGGCGGCGCCCGAGTCACCGCGCAGACGCGGATCATCGACATTGGGCCCACTCTCCTCGATTTGGCCGGTTTACCCAAGCCGGAGGGCGTTATGGGGCACAGCCTGGTCTCGCTCGCACGCGGCAAGATGCTTGACTTCAACAACCAGGCTATTTGTGAACTGTTCTCTGTAGGGCGGCGTATTCGCGCGATCCGAACGCTCGACGGGAAGCTCATCGACAATCTGGGCAAGGACCGGCGCTACTATTTCAATCTCCAGACGGACCCCATCGAACACCGACCCCTCCACACATGGACCGATCCGCTGGGCCAGTCCCTGCTCACTGCCTACCGCGCAACTCTCGACGACCTCGCCACTGCGATTTCGAATCGACAGTCCTCCTCCGATGCACCGTCGATTCCGGCAGACGTCCTCAAGCAACTCCAAAGCTTGGGCTACGTCGGCGGAGAATGAAAGCAGGCGATGCCTGCAGGTTCTGCCGCCGAGGAGTAGACGGCGACGAGGGGGCCGCTCTGCAAGCCGGCGATCAACGCCCGACTCGTATAGCACGCGCTGGCTCCGCTGAGCCGGGCGGCGCGCTCGACTGACGGTGCGGTGCTATCGACGGCCGGTGCTGACAACAACTGCGGCGCTGACCCCGGGCGTCGTACTTGCTCTCCGTGCCCCCTGCCGAGTAGGATTCATCCATGAGGCGTCAAGCACAGCGAAATGCGCCCCGGCGTGGCATTGACCAGCTCGGTCCGGCGGAATCCGCCTCCGCTCAATCAGAGACCACCCGCACGGACGCGCGATCGAAGGACGCTCTACTCCTTATTGTCATCCTGCTGTTCGCCTTCGGGCTGCGCTTCATCTATATCACACAATTGCAAAGCAGTCCGATGTTCGATCGCCCAACGATGGACGAGCGTTACTTCGACGAGTGGGCGCAAGCCATCGCCAAAGGCGACACATACGTTGACGGCCCCTACTACCGGGCTCCGCTGTATTCCGCTTTTACCGGATGCATCTACAAGGTGTTCGGCCACAGCTACCTTGCTCCGCGGCTGATTCAGGCTATTCTCGGTTCGCTGGGTTGCGGGCTGTTGTTTCTGATCGGCCGCAGTCTGTTTGGGCGCCCCGTTGCTGCGGTCGCCGGTCTTGTGGCCGCTTCCTACTGGATGTTGATCTACTTCGATGGGGAACTCCTGATCCCTTCGTTGATCGTCTTCCTGGATTTGCTGCTCGTGTATCTGTTGTTGCGCGCCGCCCGGGCTCCGAGCGTGTGGGCCTATGCGCTCGCCGGGCTGGCGCTGGGTCTGTCCGCGCTGGGCAGGCCGAACATCCTGCTCTTCGGACCCGCCATTGTCATCTGGATGCTCGTTCGGCACCGCCCTGTGCATCGACGCGCGTGGGCCTATGTCCTGTCGGTGACCGCGGGGTGCCTCTTGATGGTCCTGCCGGTCACGGTGCGCAACTATGCGGTGGGTAGGGACACTGTGCTCATTTCCTCGCAAGGCGGGTGGAATTTCTATCTCGGCAACAACCCGCTGGCCAATGGTCGAGCTGTAACGCTCCCCGGTATGCCGGGCGATCTGTGGGGCGTCTACCGCGCGTCGACCGAGCGCGCTGAAGCGGCCCTCGGCCGAAAGCTCAAGCAGTCCGAAATATCGCGCTACTACTTCGGTCAAGGTCTGGATTTCATCCGCAGAGAACCCGGACGATTCCTTGTGTTGAGCTGTGTGAAGGTCAGCCTGTTCTGGAGCTGGGGCGAGATATCCAACAATAAGGACATCTACTTCTGGACTGCGCAGTTCACGCCGCTCATCAAATGGCTGCCGATCGGCTTCGGTGTGATTGGCCCGCTGGGCATCTTGGGTTTGGGATTGTGCTGGCGTCGGCGAGGCGAGTTGTTCCCACTGTGGGGGTTCATTCTCGTCTACATGTTGGGCGTACTCTTGTTCTTCTGCACGGCACGATTCCGCATGCCAATCGTCCCGCCGCTGATCTTGCTGGCGGTGTTCGCTGTCTCTCGAATCGTCGCGTCTGTTCGGCATGCGTCCTGGAAGTCGCTGGCCGTCAAACTCGCAGCGCTGACTCTTTCGGGGATGTTCGTCCATCTTACTCTCGGCGCCGGCTCCTTTCGCAATGACGCCAACTCCTATGTCATTTTGGGCAATGTGTACAACCAACAAGGCGAGCCGGAACGAGCGATGGAAAGCTATCGGAAAGCATCGGCGATCGCTCCCGGGTACCTCACCGCGCACTACCAACTGGGCCTGCACCATCAACGGGCGCAGCACTGGCCCGAAGCGATTGCCGAGCTGCGCCGGGCGCTGGCCTGCCGGCCGGTAGCCGTGCTCGGCGAGAGCAAGCTCACCTTGGCCGGCGTGCGGTACAACCTCGCGCACGCCCTGAGCGTTACGGGAGTTGTTCCTGAAGCAGTCGAACACTACCGCAAGTGCCTCGAGTTGGATCCGAGCGGTATGCAGGGCCGGGCACACTTCAATCTCGGATTGTTGCTCATCCAGCTTGGGCGACACGAGCAAGCACTCGAAGCTTTGGCAGGAGCAGTCCAGCCACTCGGCGCATCGCTCCGGCTCGACCCAGACAACCACGCCGTGGCCGGCGCGCTCGGCCGCGCTCTGGCCACGCTCGGGCGATACGAAGAAGCGCTGGCGCCCTTGAGCCAAGGGCTCGCCGCCGATCCGAACAACACTCAGTTGCTCGATGACTTCAGTTCCGCCTTGGTGCACACGCGAGGCTATGAGCAGGCGTTCGAACTGCTGCAGCGGGCGCGGCCGCTCCGCCGCCCGATCCTTCTAAATCGCTTGGCGTTTCTGCTGGCCACATCACCCAACGATTCCATGCGCGACGCGGCGACGGGGATCGAGTGCCTTCGCGAAGCGTGCCCTCAAATCGGCACCTGCGGGGCGCGCCACCTGGATGCCCTGGCCGCCGTCCTCGCGGAGATGGGTCGCTTTGACGAGGCCATCGAACGCGCCCGTCAGGCCGTCGAACAAGCGCGTGGTTCACCGATACTCGGCGAAAAAGCATTGGCCGAGCGGATTCTCGAACGCCTGGAGCAATACGAGGCCGGGTTGCCTTACCGCCTGCCTCAACCGTGATCGCGGCCCCGCGCTCGTGTTCGTAGTGGAAGGCGTATTGTTCGGGGGACATAATACAATGGCGATGAATTAAGCGATGATCCACTCGTCGCCGGTCAGCTGGTCGAGAGTCGATCGTCGATTCTGCCCGAAGAATGGCGATCCAACCCTCCAACAACCTTATGAAATTATTTGTTTCACCGCCATTGG
>SMVA01294100.1_pt1 | contig 11094 bp, 10 predicted proteins | sample 2456451 | NCBI WGS metagenome assembly SMVA01 (sample SAMN11095933, study PRJNA526329) | marine sediment metagenome | biome: Marine sediment; feature: Surficial sediment; material: Deep marine sediment; isolation source: Hadal surficial sediment | place: Pacific Ocean | collected 2014-05 | depth...
ACCCCTGATACGAAGCCGATTCGCCGATCGCGCCCATGGCGATATCGGCAAATGGCGCGCGGTTATTGATCAGTTGCCGAACATTGCGGGTGCAAGCGCCCGTCTGGACGCTTCTGCCGTAGCCGTCGCTGGTTCACCCGTCAATCCGCAGAATCGCCATGATCTCAGGGAATTGCTGCTGCAATTGAGACCATGGCGAAAAGGGCCGTTCAACATTCACGGAATTGACATCGATACCGAATGGCGATCCGATCTCAAGTGGGATCGAATCAGGCACGCGATAACGCCACTGACCGATCGACGCATTCTCGATGTGGGTTGCGGCAACGGCTATTTCGCGCTGCGCATGCTTGGCGACGGCGCGAAATTCGTCGTGGGAATCGACCCGACACTGTTGTTCGTTTTCCAGTTTTTCGCAATCAAGCACTTCGTGGGCGCTGCTGCCGTTCACATACTGCCGCTGCGGCTTCACGAACTGCCCGACGCGCAGAACCGCTTTGACACCACATTTTCGATGGGCGTTCTGTACCACCAGCGGGACCCGCTCGAGCACCTTGCGCAACTCCGCCAAACGTTGCGCCCGGGCGGAGAACTGGTACTGGAAACACTGATCATTCCGGGCGCCGAAACACTCGTCCGCAAGCCAGAGAATCGCTACGCCCGCATGCGCAATATCTGGCATTTGCCGACGCGCACGGCGGTCGAGGCCTGGTTGCGAGAGGCCGGATTTCTCGACATCAGGCTGGTTGACGTCACGGCCACCACGGTGGCCGAGCAGCGCAGTACCGAGTGGATGCCGTTCGAATCACTCGCGGAAGCGCTCGATCCGGACGACTCAAGCCGCACCATCGAGGGCTGGCCGGCACCCACCAGGGCAACGCTGGTCAGTATCGCACCGTAGCCCGAAGTACCAGTACTGTCAGACCTTGACTATACGGCCGAACGTTTTAGAATTTCTGATTAAACAGAAATCAGAGAATCTCAATGAACCTGTCACCCGCCGTCGAAAAATACGTCCTGCACTGGGGAGAAATGGGGACCCGCTGGGGTACCAACCGAACCGTCGCACAGATTCAGGCCCTGCTCTATCTGTCGCCCAGACCGCTGCGCGCCGACGAAATCGTTGACTTCCTGTCGGTCGCCAGGTCAAACGTCAGCACCAGCGTGCGGGAATTGCAAAGTTACGGAATCGTCAAAATGACGCATATGCTCGGCGACCGTCGCGACTATTTCGAATCGCTTAGCGACGTGTGGGAATTATTTCGCGTCATCATAGAGCAACGCAAACAGCGCGAACTCAACCCGACCTTGTCAATGCTGCGCATCTGCGCAGTAGAGGTTGCCGCGGAAACAGACACCGACGACGTCACCAAACAGCGCATCGGAAACATGCTGAAATTTGTAGAAACCACCAACAACTGGTACGAACAGATTCAGGAAATTCCAACGCCCACATTGCAAAAGGTCATGAAACTCGGCGCGCGCATTACAGGATTTCTGGACAAGTAGCGAGATTGGAACTTCATACGAGAGCACGGCAACGGGTGCAATATTCGGGCTGGTGCTCAGCGTCCGGCGTCCACCACCACGCAATCCGTAAGCGTCTGCAGCGTCTCTTTTTTCAGTACCCGCAAGAACCAGGTTGCCGAATCGCTCGTGGTGGCGTCAGGCCCGCCACTTACCGCCCCGGGCGGGCGATAAAAGTAGCCGCCCGGCCCGTAGTCACCTGTTACCGCTTCACCATTGATGCACTCACTGTCCCGGTAAGAGCCGGCGACCAGGTAACCTTCCCGGGTAATCGACGAGCGATGCCAGGTACGGTTCGCAATCGGCTCGATTTTCATCAGCCAGCTTCGCGCGCCACTGCCCGGATCCGCACGGAGTTCCCTGACCGACAGGCCAAGGTCGTTCGGATCGTCGGATAGCGGCGTCCAGCCGACCAGACCACTGTTTAAAAGCATCGGTGTCTGAATGACGGCTGTTGGGTCAGCGTCGTCCAGAAAATACAGTAGCAGCGCACCCTGGTTGGTCTTCATCTGCATGCCGGTCCAGCCCTCAGGTATGTAAGCGTAGCCACCAGCGCCCAACGACAGGTCGCCGAGTCCGATTTCGCCCGCGAGCACGAAAATCTCGACACTCATGCCGGGAGATGCACCGGTTGTGAAGGACCAGTCTGGCGGCAGGAGAACGCGATAGCTCGAGCGCCTCGTAGCCGGGTTGCCTGCAAGCTGCTTCGCGCGCACGCCCGGGAGGCCGGCGATGAATACGTCGGGTAATTCATCAACCTGGACGAATGCCGGATACGGCGTCCGGGGTTCGTTGGACGCGCAACCGCCAAGCAACCAGTACAATGCAAGGCAAACTGGTCTCAACAGCGAATTGCCGCTACTCATTCTGCATCCAGACACAGTCGACTCCGTCCAGCGCCATGTGAATCATTAATCCGATACCCAGCAATCGCAGTTTTGGCCAGACCGACATGGCAGCGTATGCAGCGATCGCCGGAAACTGGTGCAGTGGATGATAACCAATGCTGCAGCGACCGGGATCGTAAACCGGATCCGCCAGCAAGTGATCAACGTCAACGATCATCGTCGCCACCATGGTGAGCCACGCCCTGTAGAAGTTTTGCCGGAAAAAAACCCCGGCCACTGCGGCGGGCACTAACAGGTGCAGGAGCAGGTGAACGACCGGTCGCAACATGCTGAACGCCTCCAGGAGCCTGCGCGGTACGAAAAAAGCCGCCCAGAATCTGGGCGGCCGCTAAGCAGAAGGTGCTTCAGGCCCGGAATTGCCTTGGCCGGACTACCCGAACTTCACTGTTCGTCGATAATTCAACCAGCCATTCCATCAATGCCAGCGGACCGCATTTCGGCTGTCGCCAGCCCGCGCTGTCCAGGCGAACGGGCTTGCGTCGATTCGAGCATGGTAAAGAGAGGTATCACCGATGCTCGAAGTCCGAAATATTTGCCTCCGGCATAGCGCCCACGCCGGCATCGCCTCAATAACACCTTATCTCCGTGCGTACCGATGTGGTACGTGCAAATGCTACTACATCTTGTGCCTGATGGCGAATCGTGTACAAGATGTCGTGGCAGGGTGATTTCGCGCCGGATTTTGAGGGGATAGAAAATATGGCCGACAGCTATGCGCTGAGCAAGACGAACAAGGTCCGGCAGTTACGCGAAAAGGCAAGCTACGACCGGGAAACGGTACACCGGGTGCTCGATGCCGGGATCGTCGCCCACGTCGCCTTCATTCAGGACCATGCGCCAGTCGTTGTGCCGATGATTTACGGCCGTGTCGGCGACACCATTCTGCTGCACGGCGCACGCAAGTCACGCGTCATCCGGTTGCTGGAAGAAACCAGCAAGGCCTGTCTGAACGTTACGCTACTGGACGGCATCGTGCTTGCGCGTTCCGCGTTCAACTCATCGATGGCATATCGATCCGTCACTGTGTTTGGCAGGCCACAACTGGTGGATGGTTCGGCGGCCAAACTACAGGCGATGCGCGTCATCAGTGAACACTCCATGCCCGGGCGCTGGGATGAACTGCGCGACCCGCACGATCGGGAGGTCAAGATGACCGGCGTCATAACGCTCGAGATCGAAACTGCCTCGGCCAAGATCTCGGACAACGGTGTCGAGGACGAAGACGACGACTATGAAATCCCGGTCTGGGCCGGCGTGTTGCCCATTCAGGCGACTATCGGCCCTCTGGAGGACGATGACCGCTTGTTGCCCGGCGCAGTTCCGTCCGACGTTGTTAAAGCGTTGCAGGGACGGACCATCTAGCCCGAAGTGGGCAGGTGCCCGCGTTTCACCCATAGCACGCATCCTTCCAGGGCCGATAATGCGACGGCATGGTGGCCCGGGAAACGCAGCCAGGATTCGGCGGGCAGAACATCATCGCCGCAGCGGATGGACCCGCTGACCACGAATATTTCGATGCCGTTGGCATCTGCGTCTGCACGGTAACGCTGTCCGGCCGCAATGCGGACCATGACAACCCGTTCGCTGCCGAATGCATGCAATGGCAGGCGATCCACCGGCTCGCCGGGTTGCCACAATGCCGCGCTCCGTGTATCGATGACGACCGGCGTCAGGTCCTGCGGGTCGAATTGCCTGAGTTTGACCAGAATTCGGCAGCCGTCTTCGCTAAATGGCGAATGGCCGCTGCCCGGCGGATTGCGCACATAGGTGCCCACCGGATAGTGGCCGCTCTCGTCGGAGAACACCCCCTCCAGCACCAGGAATTCCTCGCCTTTCGCATGTTCGTGACGCGAAAAACGACTGCCTGGCGCATAGCGGACAATACTGGTCGCCCGGGCCACCTCGTCGCCGATACGATCCAGCATGATTCGGTCGACGCCGGACGCCGGCGAGAAAATCCACTCGGCCCGCGATCGATCGACTACTACAGTCCTGGAGAAATCGGCATTGATGCGCACGGTGCTGCTCTGGCTCCATAAGGAAAAGGCCCCGGCGATTGCCCGCCGGGGCCATATTATCGGGGCAATTCCCGACCGGCTGGTAATCTAGAAGCCGACCGTCGCCTGCAGCGTAACGGTTGTGGGTGCAGACACAAACCCGTAGAAGGTATTGGTGCCGAACGTCGATCCCGACAACGGTGTATTGCCGACGTAAGTGAGAATCTCTTCATCCAGGAGGTTCTTGCCAAGCACGGCCAGCGACCAGCGTTCGCCGCTGATGCCGATGCGAGCGTCGAGCAATGTATAACCGTCGATCTTGTACTGGGGATCGAGATTCACGTGTACGTTTTGCTCGCTGGTGTAGTTGTGAGCCAGCATGAAATCGAAGGTCATGTCGCTGCCAATCGGCCGTTGGTAGTCAAGCACCAGGCTCGAGGTGAATTCAGGCGTGTACTGTCCCGAAAAACCCGTGTAGTCGCACAACTGGTTACCCTGCGCTCCAACTATCCCGTCGGGGACCTGGCGGTTGTAGCAATTGCCGTTGCGGAAGTCGGTGAATTCGTGATCGAGAAAGCCCAATGCGTAACCCAGCGTGAGATTGTCGGTCAGCAATACCCGGCCGTCGATTTCCAGTCCCTTGACCTTGGTCTTCGCGGCATTGCCAACGTTGAAACCGAGCGTGCCGTCGAATTGCGCGATCTGCAGATCGTCGTAGTCGGTGAAAAATACGGCGAGGTTCAGTTCGGCACGACCGTCCCACAAAGTCGATTTCAATCCCGCTTCGTAGGCAATTACCTCCTCCTTGAGAAACTGCCAGGACCCGGGGTTGTTTGCGCGGGCGTCGAAGCCACCGGATTTGAACCCGGTGCTGATCGACCCATACAACATCATGCTGTCACTGACATCCCACTGGACGCTGCCCGACGGTGTAAATTTCGACTCGCTCAGGGCGCCAGCGAGGCTATGGCCGCCGGGCGACTGTTCCGTTGTCACACCAAATGCGCCGAGAAACACCAGCGGCGCGACCGGAGACACGGCGATGTCCTGGGTTCCGTTGTCCCAGACATTCAACTCGCGACTGGCGTCTTTCTCTTCCGAGGTATATCGGCCACCCAGGGTCAGTCTCAAAGTATCACTCACGTTCCAGGTGACCTGGCCAAAGCCCGCCCAGAGGTCGGAGTTCGCGAAATAGTCGCGATGCACGGAAGTGTCCGTAATCGATGCAAGTGCGCCGCCCGCCAGGAACTGCAACACGGTATCCGGCGGAATGACGATGTTGTCCGAATAGTCGAGGTCGCCGGTCTGGTAGAAGGCACCGACAATCCACTCGAAGTCACCGCCGATCGGAGAAGCAAGGCGAATTTCCTGGCTGAATTGCTCATATTCCTCGTTTGCCAGCGTGCCGAAAATCGAACCGGCTATGAAATCGCAGTCGCAGGTCTCTTCGATCTCATACTCGACCATGCCGGTCACCAATGTCAGCGTGTTTTCACCCAGGCCGTAGTCTGCCGTCAACGTAATATTGGTCAGACTGTTATTGCTGTCTTCACGAGCATCGGCACGCCGGTTGTAATCGATAACCGGATCGCCAACCCGGTCGGGCTGACCGAGGACGAATTCGAATATCTGGTCAAAATTGAGCCCGGCGGTCGGGAATGGCGGAATAGAAACGTCGTCCTGAATGATGGAGATCGAACGCCCAACCGCGTCGAACTGGTTATTCTCGATCTTCAATGACAGCGCAAGATTATCGGTAGCATCCCACTCCAGCGTACCGCGAATCGCGAAATCGTCTCGCTGCGTTTCCTTGCGACCCCTATGTACATTGGTGTAGTAGCCGTCTTCCTCGTAATTGCGTACAGCCAGCCGGCCACGCAACGTATCCGAAAATGCGCCCGACACCATGCCCTGCAGGTCGAAAATGCCGTGATCACCACCTTCGACGGACAACGAACCCTCGAATTCCTCGGTTGGTTTTGCCGTTGTCATATTCAGCGCGCCGGCGATCGTATTCTTGCCGAACAAGACGCCCTGTGGTCCGCGCAGAACCTCGATCCGCTCGAGATCGAAAAATGGTGCCCGGATTAGCTGCTGGCGTCCATAGTAGACGCCGTCGATGTACATCCCGACCGATTGCTCGAATCCCTGGTTGTTGCCGGTGCCGATGCCACGCACGTACATCTGCGTACTGATACCGGTCTCCGTCATTTGCAGATTAGGCACGTAGTGCTGGATGTCTTCGATCTTGTCCAGCCCTGCACCGTCGAGGACCCCGGAGCCGAGCACACTGACCGAGATCGGCACGTCCTGCAGCGTCTCCTGCCGCTTTTGTGCGGTCACGATGATTTCTTCCAGCACGAGCCGGCCATCGTCCTGGGCGACAGCCGCAGCGGGGATCGCTGCCGCCAGTATCAGTACGGTAGCGGTGAGAAGAGAAATTCCAAGCCTGGTGTGAGTTTGAGTTCGCATAACGCCCCCATTGGAAATGGCTGTGAGGGCTGACTGTTGTTGTGTCCGCAACATGTGGTTACGAACAAATCGGGACCGTCAGCCCGAATTGGCAATTCAGTTATAGTACTGAAAACAAGGGACTAATGGTATCCGAAGCGATACCTTTGGGTCGCCCACCTGGGGCCGGCTACACCATTTGTTGCAAATATGTCACAAATTCGTCCGGATCTGCTCGATCGAGAAACCCGGTGCCGCCACAAAATCCGTCGTATCAGCCACCATGCGGAAACTGGCTGTGCTCCAGTTCCAGCCGCAGCAGGGCTTCCTTGGTCGGAATGCCGCCGCCGAACCCGGTCATGGCGCCGGAACTCCCGATGACCCGGTGACACGGAATGATGATCGGAATCGGATTTCGCCCGTTTGCGGCGCCAACCGCACGTACCGCCTTCGGCCGGCCGATGCGTTTCGCGACGTCGCCGTAAGATGTCGTCGTACCGTACGGAATCTTCTGCAGTTCCTCGAGAACTCGCAACTGAAATTCGGTACCGCCCGGGTTCAGTGTCAGATCGAAGGTCTTTCGTTCTCCGGCGAAGTACGAACTCAGTTGCTCCAGCGCATCGGCAAAAGGCTTCTCGGAGAATATCCATTCAGGCTCCGGTTCCCTGCGCATCGATCCCTCGGGAAAGCCGACCAGGCACAGCGCCTCTTCATCGCCAGCCAGCAACAAGTCGCCAATGGGCGTATCCAGGTAACAGTAGTACATGTTCTTATCCTCCAGAGGCCGGTAGAGAGCCCCACAAAAGCAAGGCGGCATAGGCACGCCACGGGCGCCATTCCTCGGCCCGTCTAATGAGTTCTCGCGGTGTAACGCGAGCGGGATACGCGATGGCTTTTACCAGGCCGAGATCGGACCCTGGAAAGGCATCCGGATTCTTGAGTGCGCGCATCGCGACATATTGGGCGGTCCAGTCGCCGATACCCTTGATCGACGTCAATGACTCGCAAAACTGTTGCGGATCCTGTGCAACATCGAATTGCAGCGCGCCGCTGACCACCGCCGCCGACACGCGCCGAATCGTCTCGGCACGGCTGCGGACGAGGCCAATATTATTGAGCCTTGCTCGCATCAGCCGCTCGGGTGTCGGGAATATGCGGCACAGCCCACACTCGATTGTGGAGCCGGGAAGCTTCAGCCGCGCGCCGTATTTTTCGGCAATTCTGCCAGCTATTGTCGTGGCCGCCTTGACGGAAATCTGCTGGCCCAGAATCGCCCGAATCGTAATTTCGAAGCCGTCCCACGCGCCCGGCACCCTCACACCCGGGTTCTTCCGCAGCAGCGCCTTCAGCGTCCGATCACTGCTCAGCGCGGAACCGATCTCGGATACCGGCGCATCAAGATCGAATACCTCGCGGGCTGTCTGCACCGTTTCGAACAGGGCACTGGTATCGACACAATGCAGCGTGAGCGACAGGTAACCGTCGCGCCGATCCGGGCTGATTTGCACCACACCGTGATCGTCATTCGACGTTATGGTCCGCCAATAAGTGTCGCCGCTGACGGACTCAACGCCGGGTGTCGCCCTGGCGGCAAAAAAATCGAGAACCGCGCGCCAGTCAAACGGCCTTCGATACGGCAGGCGGACCGTCAACGTTGCAGTGCGGCCAGCTGGTTCGGACACCTCACCGGCGCGACGTAATTCTCTGGGCGACCGGCCATAGGTCTTCCTGAAGGCATCGTTGAAGCGGCGAATGCTGCCGTAACCGGCGGCTGACGACACTTGACTCATCGGCAGGGACGTCTCGTCGATCAACCGCTTCGCAAAGTGCAGCCTCTGGGTATGTGCCACGGCGAGTGGTGAGGCGCCAAGGTGCCTGGTGAAAAGCCGGCGCAAGTGCCTGCTGGTGACCCCCAGCCGATCGGCCAGGCTTTCAATGTTGCCGTCGTCGAGCGCGCCGTTCGATATCAGGCGCAAGCCGCGTCGCACCGTGGTCGAGGTGCCACTCCACGCCGGCGTCCCAGGCGCGCACTCCGGCCGGCAGCGCAGGCAGGGCCGGAATCCGGCTTCGCCTGCGGCCGCAGCGCTCGGAAAAAACGTAACGTTTTCGCTTTTCGGCGCATTGGCCGGGCAGATGGGACGGCAATAAATTCCGGTGGAACTGACGCCAATATAGAACTGACCATCGAACCTGGGATCCCGGGCAAGCCTGGCGCGTTCGTAGACATCGTTCTGTAACATTGGCTGGCCTCGATGAATGGAGTGCCAGTATACGCGGCAGCACTACCCGAAATAGCCAGAATCGGACCTCAATCACCAGGTCCGTTTTTGGCTATCTTTGCTACTTATCGATGCCGCCCATGCACATGTACTTGATCTCGAGGTAGTCATCCATGCCGTACTTCGATCCTTCGCGTCCTTGTCCGGACTCCTTGACGCCACCGAACGGAGCCATCTCATTCGAGATCATGCCCTCGTTGATGCCAACGATGCCGTAGTCCAGCGCTTCGCCGACGCGCCAGATGCGACCGATATCGCGCGAATAGAAATAACAGGCAAGGCCGAATTCCGTGTCGTTCGCCATTTGAATGGCCTCTTCCTCGGTCTTGAACTTGAACAACGGGGCGACCGGGCCAAAAATTTCCTCCCGGAAAACACGCATGTCATCGCGAACATCGGTCAGGATCGTGGGTTCGATAAAGCGTGTGCCCAGGTCCGATCGTCGCCCTCCGACAGCGACGCTCGCACCTTTTGCGACTGCATCATCGACGAACGCCAACACGTCATTGGCCGCGCCCTCCGTGATCAGAGGGCCGATGGTCACGCCCTCATCCACACCGTTGCCCATTTTCAGGTCGGCAGCGGCAGCCATCAGCTTCTCGGTGAATTCGTCGTAGACGCCTTCCTGAATCAGAATCCGATTCGCGCAGACGCAGGTCTGACCCGCGTTACGGAATTTACAAATCATAGCGCCAGCAACCGCGGCGTCGAGATCCGCATCATCGAAAACGATGAACGGTGCATTGCCACCAAGCTCCATTGACGTCCGTTTTACCGTTGCGGCGCAGTCCGCTATCAATTTCTTGCCGACGGCTGTTGACCCGGTAAAGGTCAATTTGCGCACGATCGGGTTGGACGTCATCTCGGCGCCAATCTCGGAGGTCCTGCCAGCGACAATATTGATGACGCCGGCCGGTACGCCGGCACGCTCAGCCAGTTCCATGAAAGCAAACGCAGACAAGGGCGTTGCGCTCGCCGGCTTGCACACGACCGTACAACCAGCGGCCAGCGCCGGCGCAATCTTGCGCGTCAGCATTGCATTCGGAAAATTCCACGGTGTGATGCAGGCGACCACCCCCACTGGTTGCTTGATCACGACGATGCGCTTGTCAGCGGACGGAGCCGGGATCGTATCGCCGTATACGCGCTTGCACTCCTCCGAGAACCACTCGATGTAGTTTGCGCCGTAAGCGATCTCACCGCGCGCTTCCGCCAGTGGCTTGCCCTGTTCGGCTGTCAGGATCTGCGCAAGATCCTCCTGCGCGTCCATCATCAGGTTGAACCATTTGCGCAAGATGCCTGCGCGCTCCTTGACGCTGCGGTTGCGCCAGGAGCGCATTGCAACCTCCGCCGCTGCAATCGCGCGGCGCGTTTCCGCCGTGCCGCAACTGGCAACTTCAGCGATGGATTCGCCGGTTGCCGGATCGATCACCGAAAAGGTCGAACCATCATCGCCGTCGGTCCATTCCCCGTTGATATAGGCCTTGGTTCTGAAAAGATCTTTGTCCGATAACTGCATGCCAACTCCAGATGTGCGCAATCCCCGACCGAGTGATCAGGCAAGTGTCAGGCGAAAGAGAATAGAGATTTATGCTGGTGGCAGCAATCACAATCAGTGGTTGTGCCTGTGTGACCGGATGCATATTCCTCCCGGCCGCCGCCGCCCGGCACGCGGAAGATGTGACGCGCTCGGACGACGAATCGTCCCGTTTATCCGATAATCGCCGGCTGGAGGAACGATACAAGCAGAGGGATTTGCCATGTGGTTGTCAGGGCTGATTTACAATGGCCTGCCTTATTTTTATGTTCTGGGCGGAGCCCTCTTCTGGTCCGGGACGATGTATATCGGCACTACTGCGCCCGGCGCGACACTGTATATTGCCTGCGGCCTGATCAGCATCGTGTGTGGCGGCGTAGTCTTCGTTCGCCGCC
>SMVA01367429.1_pt1 | contig 11091 bp, 8 predicted proteins | sample 2456451 | NCBI WGS metagenome assembly SMVA01 (sample SAMN11095933, study PRJNA526329) | marine sediment metagenome | biome: Marine sediment; feature: Surficial sediment; material: Deep marine sediment; isolation source: Hadal surficial sediment | place: Pacific Ocean | collected 2014-05 | depth 0-1...
ACCGCTTTCGGCTGATATTGTTTGTCGAGTTGAATCATGTTGAACGTAAATTAAAGTTTTACCGGTCGCTCCCAGGTACAACCTGGCCCCTTGGCAGGGGAGGCAAGAGGCTGACCTTCAGCTTTATACCCAATGATTGTTGAGCGCAAATCGGAGTTCGATCCCTTTTCCACTGGGTGTTGCCCGGTAAGCGGATATCACGTGTTAATCGTTTTCCGCTTTTTTGATGTTGTCGATTTCTTTTTGAACGACGGAGCGGATGATTTCGGGGGCTATCTCTTTTACCATATCCCGGATGGTTTCCATAACAGAATCGGAAAGTCCGCTGATCTGTTTACGCAGGGTTGTGTCCATGGACTTCTCCACCGCCCGGGAAACGTGTTCACCGATGACTTGATGCAAAGCGTCACTCGAAAACTGAGGAGGCGAAGGCTCGGTCCGGGGCGCGGGGGGCGCACTCTCTTCCGGCCGCAGGTTGCGGGACAAAGCCGACAGGTTGCTCAAGGTCTCCTCGATTAAATCCGGTGGGGTGGCGGGCCGGGCGACTGTCGGCTCCAGATCCCAACTTTCCCGGTTCTCAACTTGGGGCGCACCTGCGGTGGGCGCACCTGCGGTGGGATCACCTACAGCGGGAACACCTACAGCGGGAACACTCACAGCGGGCGTCCCTGCAACCGGGGCGCCAGCGAGCGAGCGAAACGCTCCGCTCAATTCCTCAGAGGATTCAATTTTGGAATGCCCATCTATCATGCTGGCTTCCAGTTCCGCATCACTCAACTTTTCTATATCCTGAATGGTATCTTCCTGATTGATCTCAGGCGGCGTGGTCGGGGACTTGAAATCCCGAATCTCGACGTCGGGCGCTCCGGCGATGGCGGCAAATACCTCGTTCATTGCTTCGTTGGATGCCCCTTGGGAGTCTTCTGCCGCCCGGCTGGCTTCACGGTCCACCTCGCCCGGCTTTTCTTCATCGGAAACGATATCCTTCACCGGCGGGCGCGTTTCGGGGCCTTGGAGGAGTGCCTTCACTTTCTGGATGATGTCGTTGGACTTGAAAGGTTTGGCGATGTGGTCGTCGGCGCGGGACTTTTTGAACCGGGCTTCATCAAAATCCTCAAAATCACTTTCCAGTAAAATCACCGGGATGGCCGGGTTCGATTCCTTGATCCGGCGGCTCAATTCGAAGCCGTCGAAGCCCGGCATTTTGGTGTCGGCCAGCACGAGGTCGGGTTGAAAAGAATCCAGCAACTCAAAAGCGGCCTGGCCATTCTCGATGCCTTGAATCTCTACGTTTTCCTTGGCGAAGGCCATCAAGATGATTTTTTGTATGCTGGCGCTGTCGTCGGCGACCAGGATTTTCGGTTTCATTTCGTCGTGACATCCATGGTGGCTGGTGCAGGAGTTTTGCAAGGTACAGAGTCGTTGCGCGCAGGCAGGTGATCGAGCGAACTCCTCATGTCCGAAAAATTATAACACAGGTCCGCCATGACGCTTCGCGCGGGGCGAATGAAAAATTCAATTTGCTACAGATGAACACGGATGGATTCATTTGTCACCCTGAGCCAGTCGAAGGGTGACCCCGTTTCCGGAGAGGACGCCGAGGTCGTTGAGGGGTAAAAGAAGAGGAAAAGAGGGGAAAGGGATAAAGGATAAACGAAAACTTTGAATAATCCCTCCCCTTACCAAGGGGAGGGTTGGGAGGGGGCATCCCTCTCTTCACAAAGAGGGGGCTCAATCTCGCCTCCAGGAGCAACCTGGCCGGGTGTTGCCCGGCCGGGGGAGGCAGCAAGCTGGCCGTTGGGGATTATGCCCAAAATTTGTTGAGCACAAGTGGAGTTTGACCCTTTTAGCTCCGGCGCTTCGCCGGGGGGTCAGGAGTTTGTAGCTTGCTGAATTTCAGTGGAGAGGGAATCCCACTCCGTTAGCAGAGTGTTTTCCTCGTAGGCTAGATTTTTTTGCCGGGCCAGGGCGTCGCGCAGGTCCGCTTTCTGTTGTTCCTCGTACAGGGCGGAATCAGCCAGCTTTTCTTCGATCTTCTGCTTGTCCTGCATCACCTGTTCGAGCCGCGCTTCGACTTTCTTTAGGCGGCTTGCCAACGGTTTCAGTTGCCGGTGTTTTTTATTTCGTGCCTCGGCCTCCCGCCGTTTTTGCTCCTTACGCGTATCGCCGGATTTTTTCTTGGCAGGTCGCTGTTCGATTTTTGCGGCTTCCACCTCCTGCGCTTTGGCCCATTCGTAGTCGCTGTAATTGCCGAAATATTCTTTGACCTGGCCGTCCTCCACTTCCCAGACGCGGTTGATGATGCCGTCCAGAAAATACCGGTCGTGGGAAATGGTGACCAGCGTGCCCTCATAGTCGGCCAGGGACGCCGCCAGCACCTCGCAGGACCGCATGTCCAGGTGGTTGGTGGGTTCGTCGAGGAGCAGGAGCGAAGCCGGTAGCGCCAGCATCCGCGCCAATGCCAGACGCGACCGCTCACCGCCGGACAGCACCGAGACCTTTTTGTTCACGTCATTGCCGGAGAACAGAAACGCTCCCAGAATGCTTTGCTTTTTGGTGCGTGGCAGATGGCCGGCCACTTCCTCCAGAGATTCCAAAACGGTTTGATCCGGGTTCAGGATTTCAGAATGGTGCTGGGCGTAATAAGCGCGGGTGACGTTGGCGCCCAGCTTGAGTTCGCCTTTTTCAAATTTCAGAATGCCGGTCAGCAGTTTGAGCAGGGTCGACTTGCCGGCGCCGTTGGGGCCGACCAGCGCGACTTTGACGCCGCGGTCGAGGGCGATGGAAAAGTCTTTGTAGACCTGCACGTCGCCGTAACTTTTGTCGATGTGTTTGAGTTCGGCCACAGTGCGCCCAGTGCGCGGCGGTTGCGGAAAACGGAAATGCACCGTCTTCGATTGCGTGACCGTCTTGACCCGTTCCATTTTGTTCAGCATCTTGATCCGGCTTTGCACCTGCGTGGCTTTGGTGTTCTTGGCGCGGAAGCGTTCGATGAACTTTTCCACCTGGGCGATTTTTTTGCCCTGGTTGACGGCCTGGGCCTCGAGCAGAGCTATACGCTCGGCTTTTTGTTTTTCAAAATTATCGAAATTGCCGGTGGTGCTGGTGAGCGTGCCGCGGTCGAGCTCGACGATGCGGCTCACCAAGCCGTTCAAAAAGCGGCGGTCATGCGATATCAGCAACAGACTGCCTTCAAAGTTTTTGAGGAACGACTCCAGCCACACCACGGAATGAAGGTCGAGATGATTGGTCGGCTCGTCGAGTAGGAGGACTTCCGGGTTTTGCAGGAGCAATCGGCCCAGCTCGGCACGCATGCGCCAGCCGCCGGAAAATTTTTCAAGCGGCTCATCCCATTGTCCGGTTTTAAATCCAAGGCCGGATAAAATCGATTTAGCCTGACTCTCGCGCTCGTATCCGCCCAGCCGTTCAAATTCGTGTTGCAGATGGCCGTATTTTTTGCTCCATTCCTCCGGAGACCGCTGGTGCAGGCGGTGGTCGTTTTCCAGGCGTTCCATGTCCTGTTTCACTTTGCTGAAATAGGGATCGCCCAGTGCCACCCGTTCCAACACCGTGCCGGTGCCGGGGGTCAGCTCCTGTTCCAGCATCGCCACCCGCGCGCCCTTGCGCACCACAACTTTTCCGGAGTCGACTGCCTCCCGGCTGAGCGCGATGCGCATCAGAGTGGTTTTGCCCATGCCGTTCTCGCCGACGAGGCCGACGCATTCGCCGGGTTTGAGGTGAAAGGTCACGTCGTCAAACAAAACCTTGGGGCCGTATTGCTTCTTTATGTTTTGCAGGGTGATCATATGAGATTAATGCCGCTCGCGCAGTTTGGGGTTGAAGGCCTCGCGTAATCCTTCGCCGCACAGGTTGAAAGCGAGGACCACGAACAGGATGGTGAGCCCTGGGATGAAAGTCAGCCAGGGCGCGTCGAAGATGAAGCCCTTGCCGTCCGATAAAATGTTGCCCCAGGTGGCGTCGGGCGGTTGTACACCAAAACCGAGAAAGCTCAAAGCGGATTCGGTCAAAATGGCGCTGGCCACGCCGATGGTGGCGGACACCAGCACCGGCGCGATGGCGTTGGGCACGATGTGCTGGAAGATGATGCGCATCTCCGGGATCGCCTGGCTCTTGGCGGCGATCACGTAATCCTGCTCGCGCAGGGAAAGGAACTCGGCGCGTACCAGGCGCGCGGTGCCCATCCAACTGGTCACGCCGATGACGATCATGATGTTGTAGATGTTGGGCGGCAACAGCGCCACCACGGTCAGGATCAAAAAGAAAGTGGGGAAACACAGCATGATGTCGACGAACCGCATGATCAAAGTGTCGACGGTAAGGAACCCCAGCTTGACCCGGCCATAATAACCGGCGAGCCCGCCGAACAGGATGCCGAGGCTGACCATGATGCCGACCGCGACGAACCCGACGGTGAGGGAAACGAAGGTGCCCTCCAGCATGCGGTTGAACACGTCGCGGCCTAATTCGTCGGTTCCCAGCAGATAAACGCCGAAGGGCGGCGCTTCATCCGCCGGCACGATTTCGCTGGTGAACGGCGTGAAGGGCGGCAGGAATTTTTCCGACAAGCGCACCACCGAGGGGTCGAATACCGGAATGTATTGAGTGATCAATTTACCGCCGATGGCCACCACCACCAACAAAGCGAGAAACCACAAACTGGCCACCGCCAGCGGATCGCGCTTGAACACGGTCCAGCGCTCGCGGCCCATACTGATTTCCGGCCGCAGGTCCTCGGCGTTGTCGGTGATTTTCATGTTTTGGGTGTCGGAGGTCATAATGTTTTTTTAAAATTTAATCCGTGGATCGACCACGGCGTACAGGATGTCGGACGCCAACGTGCCGATCAAAGTCAAAACAGCGGCGATCAGGTTGAGCGTCAGGATGACCGGGAAATCGCGCGCCAGAATGGCTTCGTAACCGAGCCGTCCCATCCCCGGCCAGGCGAAGATGGTTTCAAAAATCACCGAGCCGCCGATCAGGCCGGGGATCATGAGCCCGAACATGGTGATGAACGGCAACATCGCGTTGCGCAATCCGTGGCGGTAGATGACGACGTCTTCGGACAAGCCCTTGGCGCGGGCGGTACGCATGTAGTCCTGGGTGATGACTTCCAGCATTTGCGAACGCACGTAACGCGAAAGCACGGCGACTCCGGCGGTGGCGGTCATCAGCGCCGGGATGGTCAGGTGCCAGATGCGGTCCATGGACTGCATCAACAGCCCGGCGTTTTCCAACCCGAAGGTGCGCATGCCGATCACCGGGACGTCGAAAGTTTTCACGATGAAAATTATCATCATGTAGGACAGGAAAAACCCGGGAATGGAAATCAGCGCGTAGGAGATGAACGTGCTCGAGCGGTCGTACAGACTGCCGCGATGCAACGCCGCCCGGATGCCCACCGGAAACGCCACGCACCAGGTGATCAACGTGGCGAGGATGAACAGCGGCAGGGAGTTGAGGAACCGGTCCCAGACTTTTTCCAGCACCGGCTGGTTGTCCTTGAACGATTTCAATTCGCCGCTGGCCAGATCGCGTATCCAGTAGAAATATTGCACGTGCAGGGGATCGTCGAGGTGGAAGGCGTCGCGGATGCGCTGGATGTCCTCTGCCTTCATACGCGGGTTGGAGGGATCGACCTTGCTCGGCTCGCCCGGCGCCAGGTGGACGATGGTGTGCGCGATGATCGAAATGAAAAACAGCAGAACGATGCGCTGTCCAATGCTCCTGATAATGAATGCGGTCATAAAATTTGGTAGATGTAAAAGCGGATTAAAACCACCCCTCCCAGCCCTCCCCTTGGCAAGGGGAGCGATTATTTAGGTCACGCTTGCCTGGCCCATCTGCGGTTCCACGGCTGTTGGATTTTGCTATACTTCGCCGCATGGACATTATACAGATCGCCCGCTACCTCGACCAGTTATTGGATATCGAAAATATCAAGGACTCGCCGCGCGCGATGAATGGCCTGCAGGTGCAGAATAAAGGGGACCTCCGCAAGGTGGGCCTGGCAGTGGACGCGTGCCAGGCGACCATCGCAATGGCCATCGAGTGCGACTGCCAGATGATGTTTGTCCACCACGGGATTTTCTGGGGCGGTTTGCAACCCGCGCGCGGATCGCATTATGACAAACTGTCGGCGATGATCCAGGCTAATCTGGGTTTGTACTCCGCCCACCTGCCGTTGGACATGCACCCCGTCCTCGGCAACAATCGCGCCCTGGCGGACAAGATCGGTCTCGCGCATGCCGAAGTCTTCGGCGAATATGAAGGACAACTCATCGGCCTCAAGGGCAAGGTGAAACGTCAACCGGCGGAGCAGTTGGGCCAGACGCTTGAACAGCAATTGGGCGCTCCGGTGAAAGTGATCGGTGACGGAGACGTGGAGAGCGTTGGGCTGGTCACCGGCGGCGCGGGCGAAATCATCAGTCAGGCGGTGCAGGCGGGATTGGACTGCTACATCACCGGCGAAGGCGAGCACCACCATTATCATGACGCCATCGAAGGCGGATGCGTGCTCATGTTCGCCGGCCACTACGCCACCGAAACCGGCGGGGTCAAAGCCGTCGGCAAACACCTCGAACAACAATTCGGCCTGCAAACCGAATTCCTCGATTATCCGACCGGGTTGTGAGGGTGTAAAAAGGAAAACCTAGATTCTTCGTCGCCTCCGGCTTCTCAGAATGACAAAAATGGACCGAGTTAACAGGGAATTACAAAATGTAATCCTGAGTCCTTTGGAAATCTCTGAGTGACGAAAATATATAGGTTGTCATCCTGAACGCAGTGAAGGATCTGGGTTTTGGTCTGATGCCATAAAAAATATTATTCTCATATCTGAATGACAAGGGGTGGTGGCATGGTCATCCTGAGTGCCAGCGAAGAATCTGTGGTTCATTTTAAATTTTGGACCAGCGGCACGCTGACCGGCGCTTCACGGCCGTTTCTGGAGGGCCGTTTAAATCGTGGGGTCTAAAGATCAGCTTGTTGTATGGCCGTTGCGAGAAGTTTGTTTAATGTTTCCTTGTCGTGTTGGATGCCTTGCACGATTTTTTTGGCGCGTTCGGATAGTCGCTGGTAGCCCCACACGCTACGGCGGAGGGTTTCCTGCCAGCCTTCACGGCTGTAGTATTGCGGTAGATTCACGTCAAAATAGGAAATGCTGTCGGCGTCTTTCAAAAGATCCGATGCGGGATCCCCTCCGAATTCGTGGTGGGTGACCAATTGGCAGGCGCTATCGGAAATTTCTGATGAGACTCCGCACGCTTCCAAAATTTCGCGGAGCATCAGCGCACCGTTTTCAGCGTGGGCGGTTTTGAAGTCGTCATAATGTTCAAAATCGGCCCGTTGCACTTTCCTGGAGTCCACGGCCCGGTCAATATCGTGGGCCAGAGCGGCGATTTGGAGGGCCGGGGCGGCGTGGGGGTCCAGCTTCAATAGCCATTCCAGCGTGTTCTCCGCATGACCCGGATCCTCGGGTACTTTGGAACCGGCGATCACTTTTCTGATCTTTCTTTTGGCTTGTTCGATGTTATCCATTGTCCCGGCAGATGATGACCCGGCGCAAAGTTTCCCCGTTCATGACCACAGCGATGACGGCCAAGGTCAAAAGCGCCTGATTGAACAGGGCTCCCAGCAAAATCAGGAACACCCGGACGTCCCGTCCCAGGCGGAAAGGAGAACCTGTGCCAATTTTTTGGTGCATGAGGTGGTCGTATTTGTCGGCGGTGTAGCTCAGCATGAAAGAGCCGATGATCGCCATGAATCCTGTCAAAAGGATGAATCCTTCCGGCTGGGCCTCATAAGCATGCCAAGTGAGTCCGAACAGCAGGAAGGCATCGGCGTAGCGGTCCAGTACGGCGTCGAACCAGCCTCCGTAGTCGGACTGCTGGAATTTGAGGCGGGCCACCTCTCCGTCACAGCCATCGATCACCGAGGCGAACTGGGCCAAGAGTCCGCCCGTCACCAGGAACAGGTATCCTCCGTAGGCGAAGAAACCGGCGGCGAGGAGTGAAAGCAGGAAAGAAACAAACGAGATTTGATTCGGTGTGACCGGGGTGTGGACCAGCATTCCGGAAATCCGTATGGACAAGGGCCGGTTCAAGTAACGCGATACCGGGCCATCGGTGGCTTTATTCCGCAATTGTCCCAAAAGCCCTTGGGCGGCTTTTTTAAAGGCGGCGGGGGAGTCCACGTCCATCCAGAACCGGCCGGTGACGGGGACCGCATGGAAACGGCCGGCGGCGGCGAGCACCCGGCCCGCGCCGGACAGGGTGGTGTCGTTGTGTTTGCGGGCACTTTCTTCCAAGGCCGGGAAGATGCCCGGCGTACACAGGAAAATACCGGTGTCGAAAGCGTTGTAGTCTGCCAGTCCTTTGCCGATCGCTTGGATCCGGTCGCTCTCCATTTTGACCCGCGTGACATCCTCCATATCGATGAGAGGATTATGGATATCCTGATCAACGCAGAGGACGACTTCGCCTTCTTTAAGAGGGTGGCGCAGGAGGATCCGGACCCATTCCGGATCGAACACGTGATCCGCCATGAGCAATAGGAAGGGTTCTTGTAGGAAGTCCCGCGCCTTCAACACCGAGAGACCGTTCTCTTGCTCCCACTCCTCATTATGAATGCAGGTTATAGGAATGTTAAGGCGTTCCCCCAGTTGAGTGATGAAGGGCTTCAGTTTTTCACTTTGGTATCCTGTGACCACCAAAAAATCATCCGCCCCAGCATGGTGCGCCGAGCGGATGACTCGTTCAATCAAAGGGATTCCCAGAAGAGGGATGAGGGGTTTGACCTCACCCTTCTGTTGCAACCGACTCCCTTGGCCTGCGGCTAATATAAGACACTTCATGCGGCTTGCTCCGGGGACGTTGGATGAATTTTTCGATCTGATGATACGCTTCGGTGTCCGTCATCTGGCGTGGCGGATGTTTGCAGAAATAAGCGGACGGTTCATAGAGAATGCCGCCTTCGCCGCGGTCGAGCGCCAGTTTCGCGCAACGGATGGCATCGATGACCACGCCCGCCGAGTTGGGAGAATCCTCCACGGAAAGACGCAATTCGAGGTTCATCGGGATATCGCCGAAGAGCCGTCCCTCCATGCGAATGAAGCATATCTTGTTGTCATTCTGCCAGGCAACGTAATCGCTGGGTCCGATATGAATGTTGTGGTCATCCAGGCGTTCGGCGGTGACTGATTGGACGGCCTCGGTTTTCGAGGTCTTTTTGGAGGCCAGGCGGTCCCGGTTGAGCATGTTCAGAAAATCGGTATTGCCCCCGGTATTGAGCTGGTAAGTGCGGTCCAGTTTGACCCCGCGCATTTTGAACAGGTCGGTGAGCGTGCGGTGGGTAATGGTCGCCCCCAATTGGGCCTTGATATCGTCTCCGATCAAAGGCAGGCCTTTTTTCTTGAAGCGGTCCGCCCATTCGGGGTTGCTCGCGATAAAAACGGGAATGTTATTGATGAAAGCCGTTCCCGCTTCCAAGGCGCATTCCGCGTAAAAACGTGTGGCTTTCTCCGAACCTACTGGCAGGTAATTCAACAGGATTTCCGCTTTCGATTGCACGAGGATAGCCACCACCTCGGCCTTGGAGGGTTGCGGCAGATCCGCCGGTAGAAAGGTATAGTCCTCCCCATAATTTTTCATGTGTTCGGAAAACCCATCGAGGCTTCGCCCCATCTGCACCTTCAACCCGGATTTCGGGAGGTCCGGACAGAACACGGTGGTGCAATTGGGTTTCGCAAAAATCGCCTCATGGATGTCTTGACCCACCTTGCGCTTGTCGATATCAAAGGCGGCAACCACCTCGATGTCCCCAGGCGCGTAACCTCCCACATCCCAGTACATCAGACCTATGGCCTCTTCCTGAAGTTTGTCCCGGTAATAATGAATCCCCTGGATCAACGAGCTAGTGCAATTGCCCACACCTATGATCGCAATTTTTATTTTGCCCCTGGTTTGAGTTTTACTTTCATTCACTTTGGCACCTCCAAAAAAAATTGAATAGCTTGACGGTCTGTTGGGATGCCAGGTTTAAAATAGCAACCGGGCAAACCTTGACCGAGTACTTCATTTGGACAGAGAGGCTCCCATGTAAACCCGAAAGGTCTATTTCCGGGCACAATCTATTTGGAGCCCCGATCCCAAAAACTTCCTGGGTGAGCTTCCATCTCCCGTTCCGGGCCCCATGCCTGGCATCAGGCCCTGCAGAACGAACATCAACTTTCCTGGGAATTCGACAGGAAGCCCAGATTTTTGTCCCCATCCGGGCCTTAAAAGACAACCACCGGCTTTACTTCCTTAAAGGTCCTGTTTTGCAAATAGCCGGCGCAAGAATCTATTTTTGCTGGGGGTATTCCGAACCCATGCGTTTTGCCGCTCAAGTAGTGGGGAACTACTCAAACGCACTTTTGCTTGAGAATTCTCAAATAAGCCGGATTTTTCCGGACCACCGGAACGCAACCTAAAGATTTATATAATGACCGGTTAAAGTCTTCAGGCAAAATCCGCTTTACTGGCGTGATGAAGATTTCAAGAGCGCGAAGTGTAACATGCTTTCAAGTCAGAGGCCAGAAAAATGCTGTCGGACTCGGGAGGAAGGAAAATAACCCTAAAAATTTCAAATAATTATAATGAATGGGGGCCTGGAAGGGAAAGGGGGTCTTGGGGATTGCAGGCGGGGCAGGTTGAAGAACCGGTTGCTTAAAAAGTGAAGCGGAATTTTTCGAACAGGGCCATGGTCACTTCGCTGTGGCCGTCTTTTTTGATTTCGGCTTCGATGCGTTTGATGCCCATGTCGCGCACGAAGGGGATGGGGATGCGCATCACCTTGGCTTTGGCGTCGTCGTGCCAGAACAATTCAAATTCCGGCTCGTCGTCCATCTGGCTTTCGTAATCGACGTCCTTCTGCTTGTCCTCTTCGGTCACTTCCATACCCATGGCTTCTTTGGCGGAGGCGGGCATGATGTTGGTGAAGACTTCCGCGATGATTTCGGGCGTCACCATTTTATCGCCGCGTTGCCGGGCGCGCGCTTCAATAGTTTGCTTGGCCATGCCGAGCACGAAGGGC
>SMVA01335332.1_pt1 | contig 11090 bp, 9 predicted proteins | sample 2456451 | NCBI WGS metagenome assembly SMVA01 (sample SAMN11095933, study PRJNA526329) | marine sediment metagenome | biome: Marine sediment; feature: Surficial sediment; material: Deep marine sediment; isolation source: Hadal surficial sediment | place: Pacific Ocean | collected 2014-05 | depth 0-1...
AACGTCCGCAGCGCCCAACACCGCGAACTCCAGGTTGGCCTTCTCAAAATTCGCCCCCCGAAGGTCCGTGTGGTCCAAAAAACATTGGTACAAGTTCGCACCCGAAAAATCCGCGCCGGAAAGGTTCGCGCCGCTCAGCCGCGCACGCGTCAGATTCGCGCCGGAAAAACTCAGGCCGGACAGGTCCCGGCCGCGCATGTCGGCGCCCTCTAGATTTTCGTTCTCGTACGATTTCGTATCGCCCATTAGAAAACGTCTCCATCCGTCAATTTAGATTCCGCCCAATCGCCGTAGTATGCGGCCTCCTTCACAGAAGACTTAAACGCCGCAGGCGTCACGGCATCGGCGAGGAACGAATGGGTCATGACAAGCATCTCCTCGCCGCCTTCATCCGAGAGCGCGAGAGCACAGTGCGACATCCCCATATTGTTTCGCAGGGCCCAGCGCAGCGCTTTATCAGTGGCCGGACCGCAGAGCGTGGAAATGTGGATCGTGTCCTTGCCCGACTGCGACTTCGAGGGCGTCGCCAGTACCTTCTGGGAGCGGTCCTCGCGCAAGGTGACAACAATTTCGAAGCCGTTCCCCTTCGCAGAAACCTCCCGGCTTCCGGGTTTTTCAACGGACTTCGCCAACTCCTCAAGCGTGTGGGCACGCTCCCGACCCACGGGCTTGATGCCTTCGAGGCCCGCCTTCGCCCAGCCGAGCGCCTTGACGACCATGGCTTGGACGTCGACATCTTCGTCCTCAGCGTGATCGCGAAGGGCCTCGATAGATTTGATGGCCACCAGGCCCAAGCCCTCGGCGGCATCTCTCCGGATCACCCAGTTCTCGTCCCGCGTTCCCAGTTCCACGATGTGTCGTTCAATCTCGTCTTCCATTGGCTTCTCCTCCGCGAGCCCATCATTCTAACAGGGCCTTCGCGCACCCGCAATCCCAATAGCGTGCCGGAGAATATCCAACGCACCTCCCCGTCTCAGAGAGTCCTTGACCGGCCCGACGCTCTCCGCTATCATTTGTCCTTTCCGGGGCCCCGGGGGCGAATATCGCATGGCAAAACTCATCGACGGCACAAAGATCGCGGCGGAGATCCGCTCGGAGATCGCCGAGCAAGTCAAAGCGCTCGCGCGCCGTAAGATTGTTCCCGGAATCGCCGTCGTTCTCGTCGGCGAGGACCCGGCGAGCCAGGTCTACGTCCGCATGAAAAAACGGGCCTGCGCCGAGCTGGGTATACGCTCTTTCTCTCACGACCTTCCGAAAACGTGTTCGGAGAAACGCCTTCTCACTCTCATAGCGAAACTCAACGCCGACCCGAATGTGCACGGCATCCTCGTTCAGCTTCCGCTGCCGAAGCAAATCGATGTGAGCAAAGTCCTCAACGCGATTTCTCCCGACAAGGACGTGGACGGGTTTCACCCTCTCAACGTGGGTAAACTTCTGAACGGCGAGGATACGTTCTTACCCTGCACGCCCCGCGGGTGTCAGGAACTTCTTCTGCGCTCGGGCTACGACCCCGCCGGAAAACACGTCGTGATCCTCGGGCGTTCGAACCTCGTCGGAAAACCAATGGCCGCCATCTTGATGCAGAAAGCGCCGGGTGCGAATGCCACCGTGACCGTGTGCCATTCGCGAACGAAAAATATCGCAAAGATCATTCGAGAGGCCGATATCCTGATCGCCGCCATCGGCTCTCCCGAATTCGTAAAGTCTCGCATGGTGAAGAAAGGCGTCATCGTGATCGACGTCGGAATGAATCGCGTCAAAGACAAGACGCAAAAGTCGGGCTATCGGCTCGTGGGGGACGTGGACTTCAAAAACGTCAGCAAGAAGGCCCGGGCCATCAGCCCCGTTCCGGGCGGCGTAGGGCCGATGACGATCACGATGCTGCTTCAGAACACGCTAGAATCCGCCAAGCGCCACGCTGCCCGAAGACCCCCGCGAGGCAAGCGCTAACAGGAAATGCTTAGCACCGGCTACTAGGCGCTACTGGGAATCCCGATGGTCTGCGCGAAACGCCTCAGAAAACTGTCCGTGCCCGGCCCGGAGGCGATTTTCTGGCTGATGAGCCGGTCCGCTATGTCGTTGATGCTCCTGGCCGCAGCGGTCGACGGGTAGCGGATGCAAAACGGATGACTCTGCATGACGGCCTGCGAAACGTGCGGATCGCGCGGAATCATGCCCAGGTACGACAACTTCCGGCCCAGATATTGCTGTGCCGCGTTCGAGAGCTTCGAATACACGAGCGAGGCCTGCTTTTTATTGAGCACCATGTTGACGACCAACCGTATTACCGCGTCATCGCGCTTTTGGTAGGTCGTCTTCAGCATACCGTAGGCGTCCACGATCGCCGAAGGTTCCGGCGTCGATATCAGCAGCACTTCGTCCGCCGCAGCCACGAAAGCCACCGCGCTGCGGCCGATGCCCGCCATCGTGTCAATGATGATGAAATCCGCATGATCCTGAAGCTGCCGCAACCCGGCCATAATGTTCTCACGGCCCTTGCTGCTCAGGTCCGCCAGCTTCGACATACCGGAGGTGCCCGGCACGACCGCCACGCCGCCCGGTCCCTTCACCAAGATCTGCGTCATGGTCTTTTCGCCGGCAATGACATGCTGCAGGTTATAAATCGAATTGAGCCCGAGGAGCACCTCGACGTTCGCGAGCCCGAGATCCGCGTCCAGCAGGACCACACGATAGCCCTTGGCGGCCAGCGAAATGGACAGATTGACGCTCATGCTGGTCTTACCCACACCGCCTTTGCCGCTCGTCACGGCGATGACGCGCGCCTTTCCCCGGTCCTTACGGACGAAATTACGCAGGTTCTGTGCTTGTTCGGTCACTGTTATTTCCACCTTCTATCACGAGTTTCGCCACGGTGCCGGGGCTGGCCGGCATAATATCGTCGGGCACGTTCTGCCCAAGACTGAAATAGCTCAACGGGAGTCCGGCCTCCGCCGCAAGGCAAAACAGCGACCCGTAGCGCTGCGTTTCATCCAACTTCGTAAAAAACAGCGCCGTCGGATGCAAGATCGAAAAATGCGTCACCACGTCGCGCACATCTTCCAGCGCCGTGTTGGCGCTGACCAACAGATGCACTTCTTGGGGCTTCGCAATGCCCAAAAGACCCCGCAGCTCCGTCATTTGTTCCCGGTTAAACGGACTGCCCCCGGCCGTGTCGATTAACACCAAATCGTACCCGTCAAAAGCCCGCAGAGCCGCCTTCATCTCTGCCGCGTCGTGCACGGTCCTCATATCGAGGTTGATGATGTTCGTGTATACCTGCAACTGGTCCGTGGCCGCGACTCTATAGGTATCCGTCGTGATGACGCCCACGCGCGCGTGCTCTTGCACCGAATACAAAGCCGCCAGCTTGGCGAGATTCGTCGTCTTCCCGACGCCGGTCGCGCCGACAAGCGCGACCACCTTCCGTGTCCCGGCGTTCAATGCGATCCCGCCCGTCACCGTCACCAAGCGCCGAATTTCCATCTTAAGCCGCTCGAGAAAGACGCGCGGATCGCGGAATGCGCGCAGGTCGCCGCGCTTGGACGCGGTCTTCACAAGGCTCGCCGCGCGCGCGCGCGTGACGCCATGCTTAAGGAGCATTTGGTAATGTTGCACAAACTCCTGCGGCAGCCCCGCACCGGGCACCTCCGCCGAAAGAGCATGGAGCATGTCACGCATCTCAGTGATGTCGTCGCGAATCTCATCGATCGAGGCTTCGCGCGCGGCCTTGGGCTCCGGCGCTTCGAAAGCGAGGACTTCGGCCGGGGCCGCATTGCCATCCTCCATCGGAGGCGTCGGCCGGCCTGTCGGCGCCGTATCGATTCGCGCATTCGCCGTCGCAGAAGTTCCAACGCGGCGCTGCGCCTCGCCGATGAGTTTCTGAAAAAACGCCACCGTGTCGCTCACACGCTCGTCGCTTCCCAGCGCCCCACGACCGGTCGCAGGAAGCGAAGGACGGTACGCGTCCGCCGTCGCGCCCGTCGCCAGATACTTCTTCTCGACCGCGCTCAGCCGTCGCGAAGCGACGCTCCCGGCCGGTTCATCAGTCGTCGCAGAAGCGGTCAGCTCCACCACGGACTGACCCAACAAGCGGCCCATGATCCCGCCGTACGGCACAGTGGCCGTACGCACAACAATGGCCTCATCGCCAAGCCTGCGCCGCATCGCCAGGTAGGCCTGGTCCAGCGTTTGAGCTCTAAATTTGTGGAAAGTCTGCCGCATCAATCTTTATAAACCCATTACACCACAGCATATCATACAGAAAATTGGCAGAATTCTCTACCTTGTCAATCATTTGTCCTGCGCGTCCACCTGGCCTTCGCTGCTCAACTGCACCGAAGGATCTATTTCGTCGTACGATAACACCACGATCTTCGGCACCGAGGCCTCAACCATCCGACGATAGTAGCGCCGCACCTGTGCTGAGGTCAGGACCACCGCCTCGTGGCCGGCCCTTATCAGCGACGAGACCGCCTGGGCCGTCGCCTTCCCGATCGCATCCGTCCGCGCCGGCTCAAGAGGTACATATTGCCCCGTTTCCGTCGTTTGGACGGCATCGGAGATTTCTTTTTCGAGGGCGGGAGAGAGCGTTACGACACGGAGTACCCCTTCCTCATCCTTATAGTCCGCGCAAATCTGGCGCGCCATCGCGTGCCGGACGTACTCGGTCAGAACGTCCGTATCCTTGGTGCGAGGTCCATAATCCGCGAGTACTTCGAGAATGACCTGAAGATTTCGAATCGAAACGCGCTCCATTAGGAGATTGTGCAGCACTTTCTGAACTTCACCGAGCGAGATGACGTTCGGAATCAGCTCATCCACCACCGTCTTCGAAGAGAGTTTAACGTTCTCGATCAGGTTATGCGTGTCCTCGCGCGTCACGAGTTCATTCGCGTGCGCCAAAATTAATTCCGTTAAATGCGTCGCGAGGACTGCCGAGGGCTCCACAATCGTGTATCCAAGCCGCTCTGCGACATCGCGTCTCTCCTTCGTGACCCAAATCGCCTGCAAGCCGAATGCCGGCTCCGTCGTCGAAACGCCCTCGATTTCCTCTTCCACCAAACCGGGATTCATCGCCAGGAAATGCTCCGGCAAAAGTTCATAGCGGGCGATCTCCGATTCATTCAGCAGCACCCGGTACTGGTTCGGCCGCAGCCGCATGTTGTCCACAATACGGATCACCGGCACGACGAAACCGTGCTTCGTCGCGATCTGCTGCCGCAGGATTTGGATCCGGGTCAGGAGATCGCCCCCCTGTTTCTTGTCCGCGAGCGAAATCAGGCCGTAGCCCAGCTCGATTTTAAGAGGATCGACCGTCAGATAATCCTCGGTCCGCGGAGGCTGCACTTCCTCCTCGGCCGCTACGAGCGCCTCCTCGGTGAGCGCCGTCCGTTCACGGCGTGTTTCCGCCTGGCCCGATTTATACGCGGCGACGCCAAGGAGGGTCGCGACGAGTAGGAAGGGCACCGTGGGCATGCCGGGCACCAGCCCGATTAACGCCAGCATCGCGCCTCCCACACCCAGCGCCCTCGGATAGCGAGTCAACTGCGCCCCCAGATCGGTTCCCAGGTCCGTGTCCGAGGTCGCCCGGGTGACTATCATCGCCGCGGCCGTCGAGATGACCAACGCGGGAATCTGCGAGACGAGTCCGTCACCAACGGTCAGGCGGGTATAGGTCTCCAAGGCCTCCGTAAACGTCATCCCGCGCATCGCGACGCCAATCACCAGGCCGCCCACGATGTTTACGAGCGTAATGATTATGCCCGCGATAGCGTCGCCGCGCACAAACTTCGTCGCACCGTCCATCGAACCGTAGAAATCCGCCTCGCGCTCGATGGTCCGCCGGCGTTCACGGGCTTCGCTCTCCGTGATCAAACCGGCGTTGAGATCGGCGTCCACACCCATCTGTTTCCCAGGCATGGCGTCCAACGTGAAGCGTGCCGCCACCTCGGATATGCGCCCCGCGCCGCGCGTGATGACCACGAATTGGATGACGACGATAATGGAGAAAATGATGAACCCGACAATGTAGCTTCCTGCGGTTACGAATCCACCAAAGGAGTCAATCACCGCACCCGCGTCCGCGTTCGCGAGGATCAGACGCGTGGACGCGACGTTCAGACTGAGCCGGAACAGCGTGAGCATCAGCAAAAGCGACGGAAACACCGCGAAATCCACCGGGTTGCGAAGGTAGATTGTAGAGAGGAGGACAACAATCGAGATCGAGATGTTTAGGGAAAGCAGAACATCGAGCATCCAGGTCGGGATGGGAATAACGAGGACGGCCAGGATCGACACGACGCACACGGCGAGGATCACGTCCTGGTTCCGAATCAGGACGTTGGACTCCTGCGGCATTTCGTTCGCCGGTATTGCCATTCGCTCGTTCTACCTCATCCGTTTCAGCCGGCGCGCGCGTCTAGACGACCGCAATCCGTTCTGCGATCTTCGATTCGCGCCGCTCGATTTCGTACACGTAGGCCAAGATCTCCGCCACCGCCTTGAACAGGGATTCAGGCACGTGGCCGCCTATCTCGATGTCCCGAAACAGCGCACGCGCGAGTTCGGGGCGCTCGACGATAGGCACGTCGTTCTCCACCGCCAACTCTCGAATCCGCTCCGCGACGCGGCGCGCTCCCTTCGCGACTACCCGTGGCGCCTCCATCTTTGCAGGCTCGTAGCGCAGCGCGACGGCATAGGCCGTCGGATTCGTAATGACGACTTCGGCCTCCGGTACATCGGCCATCATACGCTGCATGGCCATCTGTCTCTGAATCTGGCGCACACGCTGCTTGATTCGGGGGTCCCCCTCCAGCTGCTTCAGCTCGTCCTGCGCCTCCTGGCGCGTCATCCGCTGGTCCTGAAGGTATTGCCACCGTTGAAACGCGAAATCCAGCAGACCGATGAGAATCATCGCCAAGGCCACGCGCCACCACACAGCGAACAACACGTTCCACACGGCGATCCCTCCCGCCCAGGGACTCGAGTGCATCAACTCCAAAATATCTGAACTCCGCGATTGCACGGTCGAAACCGCGATGTAGCCGATGACCGAGAGCTTGGCGATCGACTTCGTGAGTTCGACCAGCGAGCGAAGACTCAAAAAGCGCTTGAACCCGCGGATCGGATCCAGGCGCTCGAGCTTGGGTTGCAGGGCCTGACTCGAAAAGATGAAACCGATTTGTGTAACGTTGATCAGTATCCCCGTAGCCATCAATACCAGCATTAAAGGGAACACCACCGGGGCCGCGAAAAGAAGGACCTGCGCTAAGAGCGACTGCATGTCGCCGGGCTCCACCGAAATAGTCGCCGCATCCGTAAAGTAATACCGCATGAGCCCGATCAGTTGCGCGAAGGTAAACGGACCCAGCGCGTACAGTCCCAGAGCCGCCGCCAAAAGCAAGACGCCCGAATTGAGATCGGCGCTCCGCGCGACGTTTCCCTTTTCACGCGCCTTCTGCAACTTGTGCAGCGACGCCGGCAGTACTTTTTCTGATGCGGGTTGGTCGGCCACGGGCCTGCGCTCTCTTCCTCAAATATGCCGCTAGCCGAGCCCGTCAATTAAACGATCGACGTTCCGGAACATCTCCGTGAACATGCCGTCGAGCAACTGAAGGTAAAGGCCAATCGTCAACGCCACTACGAGCAACGCCGTCGCAATGGTCAGCGGAAACCCTACGACGAAGAGATGAATCTGAGGGACCACACGTCCCATCAGACCCATCGTGATATACGCCACCGTCATCGCCGCCGCAACGGGGGCCGCGATGAGGAGGGCGTCGTAGAACATCAGTCCAGCCCACGCCGCCACCTGCCCCATCACGGTGGTATCCGGTGAAAACCCGCCGATCGGAACGCGGTCGAACGTGGACACCAGCGCGCGGATCATCAGATGGTGCCCATAGGACGTGATCAAATAGAGAATGGCCAAGATAAAAAAGAAGAAACCGAAAATTGGAAACTGCGTTTCCAATGCCGGATTGAAGACGTTGATCAGCCCGAAGCCCGACTGCATGTCCATGATCTGCCCCGCGATCTGAATCGCCCCAAACACGAACTGCATGACGAGTCCGATGACCAATCCGATGAGCAGTTCGGCCGCGCCCATCAGCGCAAACTCGAGGGGTTCCCCGGGCAGCGGCGCATCCATGCTCGCAATGGTCGGCGTCACCACGAACGCGCTCAAGCCTATAAGCCCTATTTTTCCCAATACCGGGAAATTGCTTGAACTCAGCACCGGGGCAGAAAGAATCAAGCCAGAGAACCGAACGGCCACCAGCAGGAAGAGCTTGAGGATTTCGACCTCGGCGATCATGGCTTAGCGTACGACGGTATCCAGATTTTCCAGGAGAGGCACCATAAAACCCAGCAACGTATTCCCCATCCACGGCATAAACAGCACGAACGACAGCATTACCACAAAAATCTTGGGGACGAAGGTGAGCGTAATTTCCTGAATCTGGGTCACTGACTGAAATATGCTGATCAGTAGGCCGATAACCAGCCCGGAGAGCAGCATCGGCGACGACACCAACAAGGTCACTATCATGGCGTCCCGGCCGAGGAACATAATTTGATCCATCGTCATAACGATTTACCCTCCGCTTGGGCCATTTTCACGTGCAATGCACCAGTATCGGCAATGACGAATACGGATGTCAAGATAAACTATTGTCTATTATTTGGCCGTCCATGTAAAAAATGATATTTGATGAAATATATGAGGAATATCCTTAATATTTTAATCTAATTTAGCAATTTCATCACTATATCCTCTGGCTCAGGCTCATCGAAGCAATTTTCGGCTTCAAATTTAGCCATTTTAGACAAACCCTTATGCGGTGCCGCGGACTCTGTATCTACTTAATACAAAACAACTTATCTTATACAAGCCCCTCCGTTTAGCGCCCTTATTTGCCTATATACAGGATGCGTGTTAGAGTCTGAAAAAGGGGGCAAATCCGAGGGGGAATTCCACAATGGCCGAGATTGACCGCTATTTCAAACTCATGGTCGAACACAGCGCGTCCGACCTGCATCTAAGCACCGATTGTAAACCCATGTTCCGAAAAGACGGGTCAATGTTGCCCCTTAAGAACGACGAAGTCCTCGATCCTACAAGGATTAAAGCACTGCTCTACGAGATTATGCCCAAGTCGAACGAGGACGAATTCAACGACAGGAACGACACAGACTTCGCGTACGAATTAGAGGGCTTTGGCCGCTACCGATGCAACATATTTCGCGATCATAAGGGCATCGGCGGCGTGTTCCGACTCATTCCCTCAGAAATACTGACCGTGAAACAGCTCAATCTTCCCAAATCGGTCCTGAACTTTTGCACCCTGCCCAAGGGCCTCATTTTGGTCACCGGGCCTACGGGCAGCGGGAAATCCACCACGCTGGCCGCCATGATCGATCATATTAACCAGACTCGGGCCGACCACATCATCACGATCGAGGACCCGATCGAGTTCGTCCATCCCAACAAACGTTGCCTCATCAATCAGCGCGAGGTCGGCAGCCACACCGAGAGCTTCAGTTCGGCCCTGCGCGCCGCGCTCCGTGAAGACCCCGACATTGTGCTCGTGGGGGAGATGCGCGACCTCGAGACCACGCATATTGCCATCGAAACGGCCGAAACGGGCCATCTGGTTTTCGGGACCCTCCACACCACAACCGCCATCGGCACGATAGACCGCCTTATCGACCAGTTCCCGGCCGGCCAGCAATCGCAAATTCGCACCATGCTTGCCGACGCCCTTAAGGGCGTCGTTGCGCAGACCCTGATCAAAAAAATCGGCGGCGGCCGAGTCGCCGCTATCGAGGTTCTCGTGGTCAATCAGGCGATCGCCGCGTTGATTCGCGAGGGCAAGAACAGTCAAATGCAGAGCGTCATGCAGACCGCCAAGAAAGAAGGCATGACGCTCCTGAACCAGGAGCTGACGCGCCTCGTGCAAGAAGAAATGATCGAAGCGCAACATGCCTACGAGAAAGCCGTCGACCGGGGCGACTTGCTTCGGACCTTCCAGGCGGCGAAGGTGGCCTTCAAGCCTGTAGACGTGGAAGCGGAACCTCCGCCCCCCGCACCTGAGCCCGCGCTGGCGGGCGCCGCGCCTGCAGCATCGCCCAACGCCTAAAACCATACGCTACGTTAATAAAAAAACCCGGCGTGAAGGAGTGTCCTTCACGCCGGGTCGCTTTTTAGCGTATCAGAAAGTTAGACGCGGGTCGTTCTCCTGCGTACCCGTGCAGCGACCAGCGCCACGCAGGCGAGTAGCAGGACGACGCTTAGGCCCGGCATCGCCAGTACGAAACTGCCCACGATGACGACAGGCGTCAACAGCGTGCGCACCGCCGCCTTCATCACCGCGTTATTGGCTACGACATCCGCCACCGGCGGGCTGAGACGATAGTACATGTCGACGAACGCAGCACCGACCGCGTTGTTCAGCATGTAGCTGTCCCTGACCGCCCGGAGCACGTAGATGTCATCCGCCAGCGGCGTTCCGTAGGCCGCTGTCGCAATGAAGCAACTGCCACCGCCACCACCGCCACTTGGCGGAGTAAGCGACGTACTTGGCGTAATGTTCGACCCGGTAATGACCGAGGCCGATGTAAGCGATATATCTATCATATCGGAATCGGGCGGTGTCGCCTCACGACTCACCATCAGCAGCGGAGAGGTAATCTCCATCCAACCTGTTTGATCGCCGTAGTCGGTCAGCGTCCCCAGGGTGAAGGTGATCATGCCATCCACCCTATCCTGCACATTCGTCGTGTCGTAGGAATACGCGCGGACATCCGGCAGCGAAGTCAGAACCGCAGCCACACCTGGGCCAGAGATTTTTGTATCGATCGTCAGACCAGCGGGAAGCTGTTCGACGGCATGCCACTGCGTTACTGTCCCGCGCACTATGGATTCGGTAACGAAAATGTTCACCAGGGCGAACACGTTTTCCGGCGGTGCGGTTCCGACGAACTCACCGAGCGGATGCACGCCCGCAGGCCCGTTGAGCAGGTCTGTCGGTACAGCGGCCACCGATAGCACCAAGCGCCCTGAGTTGTATGAGCTGTAAGCCGAGGACGCG
>SMVA01273949.1_pt1 | contig 11089 bp, 10 predicted proteins | sample 2456451 | NCBI WGS metagenome assembly SMVA01 (sample SAMN11095933, study PRJNA526329) | marine sediment metagenome | biome: Marine sediment; feature: Surficial sediment; material: Deep marine sediment; isolation source: Hadal surficial sediment | place: Pacific Ocean | collected 2014-05 | depth...
GCCAACCCAATTCGCGTTTGAGCTGCTCCCGCTGCCCCGGATCCGCAAACGCCGGAATTACCAGGGTCCATTGTCCATCCCAAATGATCGGCTGCGACGCATAGATCCGCCGAGCACTCTTTTCGTAGTGACGTTGACCAAACTCGGTAAATGAATAGTAACTGCGCCGGCCAATTTTTAGACAAGATAGCCAATTGTCCTGGGCTAGACGGAAGATCGCCGTGCGAATCTGCCGCGGATTGAGCCCGAATGGATTTAGCGCCTCGATCAAACTGCCGAGCCACACTGAGTTGCCGTGCGGTAACACCGCATCGCCAAAGACCGTGATGATGAGCGAGCCGGCACGCGGCGGGTGTTCCCGGAGAATCCCGTCAAGCGCCGAAGCAATGCATTTGAGTCGCGGATGCAAAGGCTCAAAGCCCGAAAAATCTTTATCGCGCGGCGTCGAAATCGATCACGACCTTATCGCTCACGGGATGAGCCTGGCAGGTGAGTACGTAGCCATCGTCGAGTTCGCGCTGGTCGAGCACGTGATTCAAGTCCATCTCCACCTGACCTTCGAGGATCTTCGCCTTGCACGTGGCACAGACCCCGCCTTTGCAGGCGAAGGGCAAGTCGAGGCCGGCGTCCATGGCTCCATCGAGAATATTCTCGCCATCGGCGCTAAGCTCAAATTCGGTCTCACGACCGTCCGCTTTCACCGTCACCGAACACATCTTGCCACCGAGGCGACGCGCACGCGCGTGGTGTTTCTCGACGACGACGGCGGCATCGTCGGCCGAGGCGCCGAAAAGTTCGTAATGGATCCGGGACTCATTAATGCCCGATGCGCGCAGACCTCGCGAGACCTCCGAGATCATGCCCTCGGGACCACAGAGAAAAAATTCGTCGGTGCCTTGCAGATCAAGCAAGCGCTGCGACAATTCACCGCCTTTTTTGTTGTCGATGCGGCCGTTCAATATTTCGATATCGCGCACCTCGCGGCTCAGAATATGGATCAACTGAAAACGCGACATGTACCGATTCTTGAGCTGCTCCAGTTCTTCACGAAACATGATGCTGGCTACCCGTTGGTTGCCGTAGAGCAAGGTCACCTCGCTCTTGGGTTCGCGCGCGAGGATTGATTTCACGATCGAAACGATCGGCGTGATTCCGCTACCCGCAGCGATGCAGAGATAGCTCTTTTCATTCTCGGGATTGAGTTCACAGGTGAACGTGCCCGCCGGCGGCAGCACGTCAAGGACGTCGCCCGCGCATAACGATTCGTTGGCGTAGGTCGAAAACGCACCGCCCTCAACGTGCTTGATTGCGATCCGTAATTCCGGATCGTCGACGCATGAGCAGATCGAATAAGAACGTTGAACTTCCACCCCGTCGATAATGGACTTCAAGGTCAAATACTGCCCGTGAGAAAAACGAAAAGTGTCCTTCATCGCAGCGGGTACATCGAAGGTGACGCACACCGCGTTAGCGGTTTCCTTGAGCACCGCAGCGACGGTTAAGCGTTGAAATGCAACCATGGTTCGTGTGCTATGCGCAATGATTGTTGGTCAATATCTAGGCAACCTCTGATAAATTCTGGGGCACTCGGATGGCCGCGTGAATTGGTCCGGTTCGAGGCGCGGATCGCCACCAACAGCGGGAAAGCTGGGCAAGATCCACCCCGTAGAGCTGGGCGCATTCAAGCGTAAGGCGACGCTCCATGAATTGATCAGAGGGTTCCTTAGATGCATTTAAAGTAATCGAACGGCTCGAGGCAGCTGCGGCAGCGATACAGTGCCTTGCACGCGGTCGAACCGAATTCACTGATCCGCATCGTGTCGGTCGAGCTGCAGCGCGGACACGCAACTAATGGCGTTGAACCCGTCAAAGCGTGCTTGGCAGTGCCCGGCTCGGCCGGCGGGGCAATACCAAAGCGCCGCAGCTTCTCCCGACCCGCCGCGCTCAACCAAGCGGTCGTCCACGCCGGCGCGAGGCGCGTCTCCACCGTCGCAGCAACGATGCCGGCGTCGTTAAGTGCAGCGATAATGTCGTGTTCGATGGTCTGCATGGCGGGACAACCGCTGTAAGTTGGAGTGATCACCACGACCATACCCTCACCACGCCGGTAAACATCGCGTAGGATCCCCAGATCGGCGATGGTAAGGATCGGGATCTCGGGATCGCACACCGCCTCGACGACCTCGCGGACCATCTCCATCGAGTAGGCGGTGCTTGCCTCATTCACCTAAGGTACTCACCACGAAAGGCCGGGATAGGCGCGCTGCACCGATTGCATCTCGGCCAGTAGATAGCCCATGTGTTCGGTATGTAGACCGCGCCGACCGCTCGCGGCGCAGGGTGCGTCCTCGGGTTGAATTAAGGTCGCCTCGCTCAGGATATTGCCAACATGTTTGCGCCATTCGCGCTCAAGCTCGGTCACGTCGGGACCAATCGCCGCCGCGATCGCATCGGCGTCGATCGCATCGGTATCGAATAGTTCGCCGGTGAAACGCCACTGCTCGGCGAGTGCATTTTGTGCCCGGCGATGACTTTCCTCAGTACCGTCGCCGAGGCGGATCAACCACTGCGAGGAATGTCTGAGATGGTAACGACTTTCCTTCACCACCTTGGCCGCAATCGCCCCGAGGGTCGGGTCACTCGAAGCCTGCAGTCGATCGAAAAGATGGTAATGATAGGCGTCCATCAACACTTGGCGCACAACGGTGAAGGCAAAATCTCCAATCGGCAGTTCGCACAGCAGAAAATTCATAAACTGGCGCTCGTTCCGCTGGTATGCGAGGTCGTCCTCGGTCTGCCCGCGGCCTTCGATGTCGCCAGCGTGACTCAGGAGCATGCGTGCGCGGCCGATATGGTCGAGCGCGGTGTTGGCCATCGCCACATCCTCTTCCACGAAAGGGCTGTGGCCGCACCATTCAGACATCCGCTGGCCAAGGATCAGTGCATTGTCACCAAGGCGCAGCACGTAGTGAAAATGGGCCGGACCGTCGGTAAGACGTTGTACGTTGCTCACAGCTTCAGGTTCTCCGGAACGTCGTAGAACGAGGCATGGCGATAGACCTTATCTTGGGCCGGGTCGAAGAACGCCGCGCCGTCGGTCTCCTGGCTCGCATGGATATCGTCTGAACGCACAACCCAAATACTGCAACCCTCCATGCGCCGGGTATACACGTCGCGCGCGTAGTCCATAGCCAGCGCCGGATCGGCTGCGTGCAGGCTACCGACGTGCTTGTGTTCGAGCCCGCGGCGCGAGCGCAGAAAGACTTCCCACAACGGTAGATGATTCTTCATATCTTACTCCTCAGGCCGCAACGTCACGGGTACCGGTTCCCTATCAGCGTGAGCCATGACCGCTTTGCGCACCCATTCGCCCTCGGCGTCCGCTTTCTGCCGGGCGGCCATCCGCTCGAAGTTGCAGGGTCCTGCACCGGCAAGAACGGCTCGAAACTCGTCCCAATCAATCTCTCCGAAGTCGTAATGCGCGCGCTCCTCATTCCATTTGAGATTATCGTCAGGGATCTTTAGACCGATGTGCTCAGCTTGAGCCACCGCTTGGTCGACAAACTTCTGCCGTAGCTCGTCGTTGCTCTGGCGTTTGATTTTCCACCGCATGGACCGCCCAGAATTTACCGATTCGCTATCGTGTGGTCCGAACATCATTAAGGTCGGCCACCACCAGCGATCAAGTGCGTCCTGCGCCATCTCCTTTTGCACCAGCGCTCCGGTGGCGAGGACCGTCATTATTTCGTAACCCTGGCGCTGATGAAAACTCTCTTCGATGCAAATCCGCACCATTGCGCGTGCATACGGGCCGTAGGAAGTTCGGCACAAAGAGATCTGATTGACGATTGCAGCGCCGTCGACCAACCAGCCGATCGCCCCCACATCCGCCCAGCACAAGGTCGGGTAATTAAAGATACTGGCGTATTTGGCCTTGCCGGAGAGCAGTTGATCGGTCAGTTCTTCGCGTGAGATCCCTAGGGTCTCGGTCGCGCTATACAGGTACAAGCCGTGACCGGCCTCATCTTGAACCTTAGCTAACAGTATCGCCTTGCGCCGCAATGTCGGTGCGCGCGTGATCCAATTCCCTTCAGGCAATTGCCCAACGATCTCGGAATGTGCGTGCTGCGAAATTTGACGGATCAGGTTCTTACGATAAGCGTCCGGCATCCAATCCTTGGGCTCAATCTTGTCCTCGGCGTCAATACGGCGTTGAAAGGCCGCTGCACGTTTTTCGGTGTCGTTAGTCGGGTTATCCATCGGTGTGCTTCGTCGTGGGCGGACCGGTTGAAACGGCAGCGAAGATTACTTCGGGATTGACCTGGGGCCGTCGATAACGCTGCCGCGCACGCGGTAGGTTCGCCCCAGAAATTGCGCCACCCGGTTGCCACTGGGATCGGTCACGGCAACGCTGTAGGTAGCGGTTCGTCCCCGGCGATGTTCCTCGCGTGCCACGGCGGTGACTGTCTCGCCGAGACGCGCGGAAGACAAAAATTCTATCGAGGCACTCATCGCGACATAAGAATCATCGCGCGAGTTGCTGGCAAACGCCATCGCGGTATCGGCGAGCGAGAACAACAAGCCACCGTGGCATACGCCGTCGCCGTTGGCCATCCATGGTTTGATCTTCATGTCCATGATCGCGTGTCCAGGGTGGATCACTTTGAGGCGGATCCCGAGTTCGCGTGAAGCATCATCGCGGGCGACCATCGCCTGCGCACACTGCTTTGCCCGTTCGTCAACGTCCACACCCGTGCTCATGTCCATTTAATTTTTTACCCTTGATGCATGCATCGATGACCCCAATTAACGAAAAGCCGGCTGCTGGCACGCGTTCTATTATGATACATAAATTACGATTTTCGGCAAATTTCTGTGATAGTTTGTCGATCGTCGTAAGTACGATGCCGCCGTGTCAGTGAAGATCTCGGCTTCACGGTCCAGGCTTCAGGCATCCGCATCCCTGCAGCGTGGACCCTGAAACCGAATCACCGAATCGGCGCCATCAACTAGCTATTGGGGTATCGATCATGGGTCAAGGCCCCACACCCTTCGCAGCCACGGCACAGTCTCTCCAAGCAGTAGCGCAAATGCCGGGACGTCGAAGTGGTCGACCCCGTCGACGAACGCCACTTGCACTTCGCAACCCGATGACGCAAGCCCATCGATCAGTTGTCGCAGTTGGTCCGGATCAAATATCGAATCGTCGTTTGAGTGCAACGCGTACAGCGGAGTCTTACACCTATCAGGTTCGATGCGTTGGAAACCTGAGATCGGAATCGCGGCAGAAAAATGGTGCGCGTGTTGCGCGATTAAATTCCAGGTCCCGGCGCCACCCATGCTGTAGCCAGTGATGAGGCGCCGCGCTGGATCGGTCGCGTAGACGCGTTCGATCATGGCGAGAAGTTCCAGCACGGCGTGTTCATTCCCGCTATCAGTCCACTCGCCACCCATGGACACGGGCGCAACCATTACCACGGCCAATGCGGCCAATGCCCTTTCCAGCAACTGTTCAAGCAGAGAACGCCCGTAATACCCGGTAGCCTGACCACCATAATGGAGGACAAGCGCAAGGGCCTGGGTTCCATCGCGCGGCATCAACGCCGGCAAAGAGAGCGAATAGCGCATTAGTTTGCCGGATCCAGTCGCGAATCTTAGATCGTGGATGCCGACATCAAAGGGCATTTTTGCCGACGGTTCTACTGCCAATACAGTTCTCACGGTCGCGAAGCGGTACGCCATCATGGTCGCGATAGCGGTGCCGATTAATATTCCAATGCGATCAACCTTCACGCATCGTGCTTTTTACAACATTGTCGTGTGTGGCGCAAAGCAAATTGCGCTGACCAGGGCCGCGACTTACCGATACAATAGTCAGTGATTTCGAGTCCTTGCGACACCATGAACCTTACAGTAGCCGAATATAACGCGATCAATTCACTGACGCAGCAAACCGATTATCGTGGATTGTGCGATTGTCTGCTGGCGTCGATCACGAATATCGCCGGCGGTAAGTCCCCAACCCTGCTGGAAGTCTACGACGATCGAGGTCCTAGCGGAACGCAGCAACTGGCGCTTGATCACATGGTTATACGCGAATATCCGTCACTCGACAGCCAAGACCAACCGGCCTGGCTAGCTGCAGCCATGACCGCTACAAGCGCGGAAAAAATCAGGATAATTACGCAAGACACGGGTGATCTCATATGCACGGGCGAAATCGCGGGCGTTTGGCGCTTTGTCGAGATTGACGGCCATCGCGACATCGCCGTGCAGAACTGTATCGAACGCGTGGCAGGTATATTCGCCAATCTCATGCTGCTAATTGACCGCTTCGAACGAGACCCACTGACGACGCTCCTTAACCGCCAATCTTTCGACCAACGGTTCAAGGATCTGATCGAATACCACCTACAGAACCCTCGTCGCAAACGGGTCAATGACCTGCCGTGGCTCGCGATTGCCGATATCGACCACTTCAAACAGGTGAACGATACTTACGGTCACCTTTTTGGCGACGAGATCTTGCTCCTGGTATCGCAAATTATGCGTCGAGCGTTCCGCTTCGACGACCTGCTGTTCCGCTACGGCGGCGAAGAATTCATTATCATTCTCAATAATACCGACCACGCCGGCGCCGATCTCGCGCTTGAGCGCTTCCGCCGAGCAATTCAGAACACCATCTTCCCGCGTTTGGACGAGATGACAATGAGCATCGGATGGGCCGGCGCCACCACGCGGGATCATTATTCCGCCATCATCCACAAGGCAGATAAGGCGTTGTACTACGCTAAGGGAAATGGGCGTAATCGGGTGGTGAATTATGCGACAGTTTTCGGCGACGATGACGTCGGCGACGATCGTGCCTATGAAAATGTCCTATTCGACGGCGACGCCACTGGCTCTTAAAGCCGAACGAACGTATCGTTTTTCAGGTTATGGCAACACTGCGATCTCTTGCGACCTAAAAATTCTCGTTCCCTATTTGTTTCTAAGCGATTTCCGATAATTTGTCGTGATGATTTCGTCTAGATCCGCGGGGGCCGATTCAACGGCGTCGGCAGTGTCGTATATCTCCATGGTATCGCCACGGCGAAACATGCGTTTTCCGAGCCGCGGAAAATCCGCAATATTCACCTCGCAGCGCGATCCGCCGATCAAGCAAACGAGACTTTTTTTAAACGGATTTTTTAACTGGTGTGGCACAGAGCAGACCGGAAATCCGACGAAATCTCCGGGGCCGAGTAAATGCTCTTGATCGTCGATATCGATGACCCCTTGACCCCGCAGGATATAGATCCACTCCTCTTCGCACTCGAGGGAATGATATACCGAGGCGTCGCCACCTGCTGGGATCCGGATCACGCTAATCCGCGTTCGCTCGAGGCCAACCATACGGTCGAGTTGCGTACCCGGAACAATCGTATCCGGATTCCACGTGTGTGACATCGTGTGTTTAAATTCAAAAGCCTTCTCGGCCCTGATTATGTGTACTTTGTCACCCATGGAATCAGTGGACAGCCTGCGTTAATTGCTCTGCATACGACTTCGTGTCGCGGCCGCGGCCACGAGGATGGATTCGATCTGCAGAAGACTAACATATCTTGTCGCTAACTCCCCCACCGTGCGCCGACGGCAACACGCAAATACGATATAGGCGGCTCGCAAGCGAGTGACAGCCGATCAAAGTCCGCCGTTTCTGCAAAATTATTTAGTGCCACGGTGCCTCCGGGCGGCCCGTGGCACAATTACTGATGCTAGTGGCAACTTGAACGCCAGCGGCCAAGTGATGACGGCAAGCGAACCGACGATCGAGAAATTCTTCCTTAGCCACACCCATGTCGACCATACGGGTGGGGCCAAGCGACGGTTAGCCAAACTTGATCGTCGCATCGAATGCCACCGTGAGCAGATCAATTTCGGCTCCATGCGCCACCCCCACAAAGTTAACAATTCGGCGTGCGCTCTTGCACGCCGTCGCAGTCGCTAGATCCTAGTGACGAGGTGCATTTCCACGAAGAGCATCCGTCGAACCCGTCGCTGGACGATCGCTTAAAGGGTCGCTCGCAGTTCTCAGGGCAGGCCAAGATGATCACGCAGTTTATTGGTTTACATGAGGATTTAGTGACCGAGAAAACGCCTGTATGGCTAAAAAAACCGATCAGCTTTTCCGGCAAGTGACACCCCGCTCGGCAACCGTCTCGGGGGAGAAATACGCGGTGGCAGCGATTACTCAGCAGCGAATCGAATGGAGCACAAGAAACGACCTTACATCGGTGTGACGTAGACCATCGGCCGAGATACTCACGGATTACCGACACCTCCGCCACCCATGGTATTCGTCGGAATAAAAAGCCTGAATTGAGTCAGGTTTTGTGTGCCGACGCTTCTCGTTTTGACTTATCTTATTCGAGTCCCTGCCGCTATAGCAGTCGAGTACCTAATCTCTTGGAGAATTTGCGTGTCGGCGATCCGCCAACGAAACGAATCTGACGACAATATTGACCGCCAGGACGCTTTTGGCCGTGTGCGCAATCTATTGCCGCTGAAACTTCTCAGCGACCGCGATTTCGCCACGATCACAGCCGCAACGAACGTCGAATCCTGTGCCCGCGGACACGACCTGTTTCGTGCCGGGTTCGACGACAATTTTATTTTCTTTCTGCTCTCGGGGACGATCGCGATCACGGATGCCGAGGGCGAGTCCTTCAATATTGTCGGGGGTGAGATGGAGTCACGATATCCGCTGTACCCTCAGCCGCCCGACAGGATCAAGGCGACCGCACGCTCACCGGCACAGTTCATTCGCTTTCCGGCAGATCTATTGCGGCTTCAAAGCGAGGGAGTGGGAGTGCGCGATAACATAAAAGTAGAAGAGATTAACCAAGAGGCCGACACGCTCGAGCAACGCGCGCTGTTCGAAGTCTTCCACGGCTTGATGAACGACGATCTCGTCCTTCCCAGCCTACCCGACGTCGCCATACGGATCCGTGATGCTGCGAATAATGAGAACGTGGCCGTTGAAGACATCGCTCGAATCATCCGTGCCGATGCCAGTACGGCAGCCTACTGTATCAGCATCGCCAACAATGCGGCGTTCGCAGGTGCCGCGCAGGTCGATAACATTCTCGATGCAGTCGTGCGCATGGGTATTCAACCGACTCGGGATCTCGTGGTCGCCTATACGATCCGAAGCCTCTTTACCGGCAAGGACCCGTTGGCGAAGAAATTGATGCGTGAGGCCTGGGTGCACAGCTGTCGCATTGCTGCGCTCAGCTACATCTTGGCCCGCGACGTCGGACGGTTGAATCCGGAGCGCGCATTGTTGGCCGGATTGCTTCACGATGTTGGCGTTACCATCTTAATTAACGAAGCACAGACGCATCCGCCGCTGTTAAAAGATATGCCAATGTTCTGCCAACTGTGCCAGGAACTATCGGGTCAGATAGGTGCGATGATATTACGTGCGTGGAAGTTTCCGGATATCTTCGCCACCGCTGCGCTTGAAGCGGAAGCCTTTACCAAGGCGGTCGGTGACCGACTAAATATTGGCGACATTGTTGTGCTGGCACATCTACACGACCGGCAGCCGGCGCCGTGGTCGGTGCAGCCCACGAACCTCGGGGAACTGGCCATCTGCAGTAAGCTGGACGGATACGACACGACCGAAGACCACCACCTGGCCGTCGTCGAAGCAGCCGATCGCGAACTCGTCGAATTGACCGCTCTGCTGAGCAGCTAACCGGTCGAAGATCGGTAGTAGATCCTGTTCGACGATCAGCCAAACGGATATAACTCCCTGCCACCCAACCTTACTCGCTCGGCTAACTCTCAAGAACCCTGATGCAGCCGCCGTAACGATGTAATCATCGTGTGTCGCTAAATCTCGCTCTGGTGACTGTCATACAATAGGCCAACGTATTCGATAAGTGACCACGGCCTAATTGAAATCGATCGACACCCGTATTCCGTCAATTGTGTCGGTGCCGAGCACACTACTGCTCGTCGTTGTAGTGGGATTTCCATGTCTCGTCCACGCCGCGCCCGACGACGACCTAATGGAATATCACATTGATATCGGTGAGCGGTTGCGGCAGCTGACGGTCAAACTTTGCTTTGGACGTGCGAGTGTTCCCGCCACGCTGATAGTACCGGAGCCGCTAGCCAAGCACATAGAGGACCTTAGCGCGACATTTACCGATGGCGTGACGAAAAAACTCCAGATCGATGATCACACGATCGAGCTGGGGCGCAGCCAGATCCAATGCGTCCATTACACTGTACAGATCCCCGATGGTCAGGGCAAAGACTGGCGGTCGGGGCGGATCGAACATAATGGGGCAATGACCGTGGCGCTGGAGCGGATCCTTGTGCGTCCAAATGCGCCTCGGCGCTGGCGCCGGACACGGCTAAGCTTTTCGACCGCGCCCGGGGTCCGCGTCTCAGCCCCCGGCGCGATGTTGCCGGCAACCGGTGTCCGAAAGTCGTTCGAATTGCTTGATCGTCCGCCCGCCTGGGCCGGCAGCGTCGCGTTCGGAACCCTCACCCAATCCCTGATCGCCGCGGGTAAAGCGCAGATACGACTTTCTATCGTCGGCCGTAGCGATCCCGCAACCACCGCCGTTCTCCACACATGGATCACAACGGGAGTCGCGGCTATCACCACCTTGTATGGGCACTTCCCCGTCTCCGATCTACAGATATTAGTGTTTCCCCTCGGTCGAAATTCAGACCCCGTGCCTTGGGGCGAGGTCGTACGCGGCGGCGGCGATGCGGTTCACCTGTACGTCGACGGCACCCGATCGCTCGCGGAATTGAATGACAACTGGGTTTTAACGCACGAGTTGAGTCACCTTTTCCATCCTTATATCGCTGCACCTGATTCGTGGCTGCCAGAGGGGATCGCGAGCTATTATCAAAACGTGTTACGCGCCCGCGCCGGTCTGATCGACGCTGCAACCGCCTGGGAAAAGCTCGACGCCGGATTTAAACGCGGCTTGGCACAATTCGCGAGCGACCGCACGTTGGCCGTTGACACCCGCGCGATGATGCGACAACGCCAATACATGCGAGTGTATTGGAGCGGCGC
>SMVA01427818.1_pt1 | contig 11089 bp, 5 predicted proteins | sample 2456451 | NCBI WGS metagenome assembly SMVA01 (sample SAMN11095933, study PRJNA526329) | marine sediment metagenome | biome: Marine sediment; feature: Surficial sediment; material: Deep marine sediment; isolation source: Hadal surficial sediment | place: Pacific Ocean | collected 2014-05 | depth 0-1...
CGACGAGCAGTACATGCAGGACGTCCGCAGCCTGTGCGATCGCTTCGACGTCGTCCTGCTCGTGGATGAGGTCAAGACGGGCTTCCGGGTCGCGCGCGGCGGAGTGCAGGAGCTCATGAACGTGCGAGCGGACCTGTGCACCTTCGCGAAGGCGCTGGGCAACGGCTATCCGATCTCCGCGCTCGCGGGACGCGAGGACATCATGCGGAGGATCGGGGGTGACAAGGGCATCGCCCAGGGTGGGACGTACGCGGCTCACTCGGTGCCCCTGGCCGCCGCCGAGAAGACGCTCGAAATCCTGGATGAGACCGACACACTCGAACGGATCGCGGACTATGGGACCCGGTTGCAGAAAGGCATCAGCGGGATCCTGGCGGACCGCGGAATCGCCCACGTGTTCAGCGGACATCCGTCGATGTCGGGGCTCTTCTTCACCGAGTCCATGCCGCGCAACTATCGGGAGTGGGCGACGACCGACTACGAGCTCTACAACAGTCTGGCGCTCGAACTCAACGAGCTCGGAATCCTGTGTGAGCCGGACTCGCGAGAGCCGTGGTTCCTGTGCGCAGCGCACGACGCTGCCTGTCTCGCAGAGACGTTGGAGAAGTTCGAGACGGCGCTCGTCACGGTTCTCGAGCGAACGAACTCAGCGACTGCGAAACTGATCTAGGGGTCGGTCGGGCATGATCACTGAGAGGCTGGGAAGCGCCCGCTGAGATCGTGGGAACCCTCCCGGCCACGGCCTCTTGGCACCCGGCACAGCAAGCCTGTGTCGGGTGAGCCGCGCGTTGCAGATTGCGACCCATGACGAGTGGCCGCGACGGTCAACGCAGCAACTCGTCGAGGTCGCGCTTCATCACGCCGTTCAGGATGATGTTCCGCATCATCTCGGAGGTTCCCTCCCAGATGCGATCGACGCGTGTGTCGCGAAAGAGACGTTCGACGGCGTAGTCGCAGCAATAGCCACGACCGCCGAAGGCCTGCACGGCGCGGTCCGCGACGCGATGCGCCATCTCGGATGCGTAGAGCTTGGCCATGGAGGCCTTCGTGTGCAGCTCCTTCACGTTGCAGACGCCGGCGTCCTCCTCCCAAGCGGTCTTGTACGTGATGAGCCGGGCCGCGTAGAGCTCGGTCGCTGAGTCGGCCAGCAGCCAGCCAATCCCCTGGTGCTCGTAGAGCTTGCGGCCGAAGGTTTCTCGCTCCCCGCACCATGCCTTCATCTCCTCCAGCAGGCGCTGGCCGGCACCCAGGCTTCGAGCCGCAATGTGCAGACGCTCCTCGCGGAACCAGGCCTTGCTGATCGAATCGGCCTCGCCCAGTTCGCCTAGCATCTGAGATTCGTGCACAGCACAGTTCTCGAACACGAATTCGGGATGTTCGTCCTCCGTGCGATTCATGAAGCGCGGTACGCGTTTGATGCGCATTCCAGGTGTACCGTGGTCGACGAGGAAGAGCGTCTCTTCACCTGGGGCGGTGAGCGTGTGGACGATGACGGCGAGTCCCTTCTCGCCGCCAGTCACGAACCATTTCTCGCCGTTGATGACGTAGTGGTCACCCTTCTTCACAGCCGTCGTCTTCAGGTTGCTGGTGTCCGATCCGGCGCCGGGCTCGGTGACCGCGTAGGCCGCTGTCCACTCGCCGCTGAGCGCCGGTTCGAGGTACTTTTTCCGTTGCGCTTCGTTGCAACGCATGAGCGCGTTGTAGGGGCCCCCGACGTAGTCCCAGAGGTGGTTCGTTGCGCGGCCGGCCTGTTCCTGCACGATGACTTGTGCGAGAACCGAAGAGCCGAGACCCCCGAACTCTTGTGGCACGTTCATCGGCCAGAGGCCATCCCGGCACGCGCGCTCGCGAATCCGCGTGCGGGTGTCGTCGGAGACGCGCGAATGTTCGTCCACCTCGAGTTCGTGTGGGATGAGTTCCTCGTTGGTAAATCGTCGGGCGGTCTCCTGCAGCAGCTTCAATTCGTCGGTGAGTTCGAAATCCACTGTCTCATCTCCTATTTCGCGGTCGTTTTGGGAACGATCAGCGCGTCGACCACCACGGCGCGGTCGGGAAGCGCGACGAGTGGGTTCACGTCTACTTCGGCGATCAAGTCTCCGAGATCGGCAGCGAGCGCCGAGAGTGAAAGCGCTGCGTGGATGACTGCCTTCACGTCTGCGGGGGGTCGGCCGCGCGCTCCGCGCAGCAGAACCGCACCGCGTAGGCCCGCGAGCGCCTCGGCGACGGCGACGGCCGTGGTCGGCAGCACGAGCATGCGAAAATCCTTCAGCACCTCGACGAAGATACCGCCCGTACCGAGGGTGAGCATCGGCCCGAACTGCGGATCGAAGACCAGGCCCAGGATGAGCTCGCATCCGTCGGGAATCATCTCCTGGACGAGCACGCGGGCACCGAGCCGCGTTTCGAAGTCTCGGTACGCCACTGCGAGCGCGTCCGCATCCGCCACGCCGAGAAGCACGCCGTCCCGCTCGGTCTTGTGGAGGTCTCCCCCGGCCGTCTTCAGCGCGACCGGATAGCCGATCTCGTCCGCGGCGCCGAGCGCGTCGTCGAGAGTCGAGACCGCGTGCTCTTGCGTCGTCGTGAGGCCATAGGCTCGCAGGATCTCCTTGCTGGCGTGCTCGTCGAGAGCATCTGTCGCACTTTCGAGCTGGCGACGCAGCGCGCCGAGGTGCTCTGGCACCCGAACCACTCGTTCTTCGATGACGCCCCTCTGCGACCGTGCGCGTTGAAAGGCTGCGTAGTCGATCGTGTGGCGCAGCGCGCGCAGGCCCGTCTCGGTTCCCATCAGCACCGGGACGCCCATTTCTCGCAGCCGAGTCATCTGGAGCGCACTCGCGCTCTCGCTCGCGTGTACCAGGAAGGCAAGCGGGTTCTGAAGGTTCCCCTTCACCGCTTCCGCGATGGCGGGATAATACGCCTCATCGTCGTCGTCCGTCGGGGGCAGGTCGACGGCGAATAGCGTGAGGCCGGTCGACGGATCGGCGTCCAGCGCGAGTGCACATTCGATGTAGATGTCGTCGGATCCATTTCCGGTCCCCCAGGCGTCGAGGGGGTTGATGGGCTCGAGTCCGGGCTCGAGGACGGCCTGAAGTCGGGCCTCGGTTGCAGCGCTGACCGCGCCGAACTCGACGCCCACCGTTTCGGCCAGATCGACCATGTGCGCCCGCTGGCCGCCCGAGTCGAGGATCGCGGAGACCCCGCTCCGCTTCGGGCGAATGCCGGTCGACAGCAGCTCGAGCGTGTCCATCATTTCGTCGATCGACGTCACACGCCGCACGCCGTATCGGTCGAAGACTGCGTCGTAGGTTGCATTGTCTCCTGCCAGCGCTCCGCTGTGCGCCCGCGCCAGCCGCGCACCGCGCTCGCTGCGCCCGGTCTTCAGCACGACGACGGGCACGTCCCGCTCGGCCGCTTCCTCGAGCGCGGCCAGGAAGGTCTGCGGGTCTCGCACGGTTTCGAGAAAGAGCCCGATCACGCGAGTGGATTCGTCCGCGAGCGCGAACTGCATGTAGTCCGCGACGGAGGTGACCATCTCGTTTCCGGGCGACACGATATAGTTGAACGCGACGCCACGATGGTTCTGCAGAAACCCCTCCCACACCGAGCCGCTGTGGGAGATCAAAGTTGTGTGACCCGCTGGGGTCTCGGGGTTCACGCGATAGCCGGAGATCGGAAGCAGATGGTCGGTCGAAACAAAGCCCATGCAGTTCGGTCCGCAGACGACCATCCCGTTCGCCAGCGCGACCTCTTGCAGCTGGCGTTGGAGCGAGGGTTCCTCGCCGGGCTCCGACCACGCGCTGGCGAAGATCGCGGCGGCCGGAATCCCACAGTTTGCGACCTCCTTCAGCGCGTCGACGATGCGTGTGTTCGGTAACGCGAGCAGCGCGCAATCGGGTCGCTCGGGGAGATCGCCTAGCGACGGGTAGCATGGACGTTCGTAGAGGGTCTCGTAGCGCGGGTTGACGCCGTAGATCTCGCCCGCATAGCCGAACTCCGAGAGGTTCTTGAAGAGAATCCCGCCGAAACGCTCAGGTCCGCTGATGCCGACGATCGCGACCGAGCGTGCCTGGAGCAGGGGTGTCAGATCCTGACGCGGCTGCTGCGGCTCGGCTGCAGTGGATACAGACCCCACGACGTGCACTCCTTTCGCTTCCTACGGTCGATACTCTACGCCGGTTGCGACCGGAGCGGCAATTCGGGATCTAGTCGTGCGGCTCGCTAGGCGGGGCGGGGTCCGCCGCCACCGGAGCCGCCACACGACGCGCCTCGATTCGTGCGAGAGTCGCTTCGGCCTCCGGCAAGCGGAACCAGGCCGCTCGCGATGCGGCGCGTTCCGCTCGGTCTAGCTCGCCTAGATCCGCGAGGATTTCCGCCAGATCGTTCGCCGCGGAGGCCGTTCGCGGATGTGCGTCGAGCAATTGCTCGAGCCGCCGAGTCGCCTCCTCCGGATCGGCCTCTCGCACGAGTGCGACCGCAGAAAAAGCCGGGGCCGGATCGTCGGGACGCGAAGCGATGGCGCGGTCGTAGAGGCTGAGCGCTTTCGCCTTGTCTCCGGCCTCGGCCGAGATCGCTGCCAGCCCAGCGAGGGCCCGCCAATTCGAGACGTCCAGCTCCAGCGCTCGCTCGTAGGCCGTGCGAGCCGGGGCGACCTGTCCGCCCGTATGCAGCACGCGGCCCTGTAACTCGTAGAAGATCGCCTCGTCGGGATGGGCGGCGAGCGCCCGATCGACCACGCCCCCTGCCCGCTCGTGCTCGCCCAACACGCCGAGCTGCTCGATGAGGACTCGGAACGCAACCGCATTTGCGGGGTCGGTCAGATCGAGAAGCGATGCCTCGACGACCTGAACGGCCTTCTCGGCGCTGCCGCTGGACGCCAGCATCGACGCTTCCTCGGCCGCCGCAATGGGCATCTGGCCGGGCATCTGCCTCAGCCGCTGAAGTCCTTTGGAGACGATCTTGTTTCGACCCATCGTGTGGGCGAGGCGGATGGTCATGAGATACGCCGACGGATCTCGCGCATGGGCCTGGAGGTAGCGATTGGCGATCTGCAGAGCCCCGTCCTCCTCACCCTGAAACGCGTAGAGCTCCACCAGGGCGCGCCCAGCCTCGCTGTCGCCCGGACTCGTCCGGAACGACTCGCGATAGTGCGAGATCGCGCGCTGGAAGTTGCCGACACGCTCTGCCGCCTGCCCGGCCAGGAACCTTCCGACGGCGTTGTTCGGCCACAACTCGATTCCGGATTCGAAGGCGGCAAGGGCGCCTCGGGCGTTCCCTTCGCCGAGCAGGATGCGGCCGCGAATCAGGTTTCGGAGCTCGCGGTGCTCCAGTCGACTGGCAACGTCACGGGCCTTCTTGAACTGCTCGGCGCGGACGAGCGTGTCGGCGTAGGCGAAGCGAAGACGGGGCTCCGAAGAGTCGATCGCCAGCGCGCGCTCGAAAGCTTTCAGCGCCTCGTCGAAGAGTTCACGCTGCACATACAAGTCGGCCAATATGAACCATGACAGCGGCGAGGGCCGCTCTTCCGCTTCCTGCCGCAGGAGTCGCTCCTCCTCTTCGGTCTCACCGAGGGCTCCAAGCCGTCGCGCAAGGAGGGTGCGGAAGAGGCCACTTTTCGACTCCTCGGAGGCACGCACGAGGATCTCGGTGGCGCGCTCACTCCGACCGATCCGATCGTAGAAGAAAACGGCCTGGGTGACGGCGATCTGTTCGGTGGGGAACTGCTCGATGCAATCGGCATACTGCGGTTCGGCGGCTTCGTGATCACCCTTCACAAAGGTGAATAGCGCGCGAGCCATACAGAGTCTGACGAGCATCGGCTGCGCGACGCTGTCGGTCGCAGCGTCGAAGCTCGTTCGTGCCACATCGAGGGCCTCGCCCGCCTCGTCGATCCGCTTCAGCGTGATCAGTGCCATTACCCGGCTCACGAGCACGAGAAGGTTCCCGGGCTCGTGATCCAGCACACGGTCGATGTCCTCGAGCGCATCCTCGTGATTGCCCGTTGCCTGGTTCGCTTCTACCCGCAAGATTCGGGCCTGCAGGTTGTCGGGCTCGAGCGACAGGACGCGATCGATCTCTTCGAGTGCGTTGGGCCCGGTCCGGCTCTCGAGCATCGCCTGAGCCAGTAGGATTCCGGCCTCGACGGCGTACTCGGGAGTCTCGGAGGCCTTGCGAAGCGGCCACACGGCGAGTCCGGAGTTCCCGGTCCGATAGAGCGCCCGCCCAAGCAGCAGGGACGCCTCGGCTCGCGCCGGATCTTCGTCTACGATCTCGCGCAGACGAGCGACGCTCTCCGAGAAGCGTCCCGTACGGTGCAGCACCCGGATCTCGTCCAGGGGATCGCTCGGCCCACACGCGAGTGCAAACAGGAAAAGGAGCAGGTAGATGATGCGCATCATGGGGGGCATCATCGTGTCTCCAGGCTGTCGACGCCAGCGTCTTCTTCGAACGTGTCCCAATCCGAGCCGGATCGCCTGCCTTCGCTCGGAACGGCCGACGCCGAGGGGGCCACATCCTCGTCGAGAGACCTCCACTCTTGCCAGGCGGCGCGTTCCCGAGCTGCACAATCCTCGCCACGGCAGCGGCTCCAGACGGCCTCGACCACGCGTCGGTCGAAGGGTACGGCATGGTGGTAGTAGCGCAGGAAGCGCTTCGTTAGTTGCTCGGCCTGCTGCGCCACTCTGGCCCCCTTCAGAATCGGGACATTGCCATCGAAAAGCATCTTCAGGCTCCTGAGCTGTCCGGAGGCAAGTTCTCGCCTCGCCGCGGGACCGGTCTGGCGCGCCTCGGCGAGTGCGGCCTGGAGTCGTGGAGATCCGGGGCGCTCGAGTTGCCAGCGTGCGAACAGGGTCGCGCATTGCTGCGTGCGTCTGAGTCGGCACATCTCGCGTGTAGCCATGTCGAAGATTCTTTCCGGCAGTACGCTCCCGCCGCCCCCATGACGAAGCAGGAGTGAGTTGCGCAGTGAAACCTCGCGGTGAGCGAGCGAGGTGAGGGGCGGTAGCACGGCGTGCTTGCCGAGGAAGAAGGCCCTGGCGGCCCGGTAGCTCAAGATCGGGTGCCGAAGCGTCTGTATCTCGCCCTCGAGCTTTGTGGCGTGGAGAGTGCCCAGGGGCAGCAACTCGTGGGCGAGGAGGCTCGCGAAGTTCTCGATCCCGGCGCGCGCGAACCCGGCACTGAAGTCGGGCTGCGCGAATCGCTGCTCGAGGGCGGCGACGTCCAACGCTCGCTCCGGCTGGTCGAAGCCGAGCAGCAGCAGGTCCGGTCCGAGCATGAACCAGACGGAGACGTGAGGGAACACCTCGGCGTAGGTGCGGAGCACGAGAGAGACCACCTCGACATTGGACTCGTAGATGTGGAACCACTGGCCGTACACGCCTCCCGGTGCGAGGCGGTCGCGTGCCGCTTCGAGGAATTCGCGGCTGTAGAGCATTTCGACGCCGGTAACCCACGGATTGCTGGGCTCCGAGATGATCAGGTCGTAGCGTCCGTCGCTTTTCAGCAGCGAGCGATAGGCGTCGCCACGAACGATCTCGACCTTCGGATTCTTCGATGCTTCGAGGTTGCCGTCGTCGAAATGTGGAAGCGCATCGATCACTGCTCGTGAAATCTCGGCGACCCGCACGTCGCGACTTCCCTCGAGAGCGGCGAGCTCGCCGGTCGTGACGCCTGTCCCCAATCCGATCACGAACGCACGCTCGTGGGATTCCGCCATCAACGCCGGAATCAGCGCGGCGAGAGCCATCGTCGGATAGTCGCCGATGAGACTCCCGTCGGGCTTGCCATTGACGATAATACTGCGCGTCTTCGGTCCGCCCTCGCTCTCGAGGACAGCGACGCTGCTCGTCGGGCCGTCTTCGTAGAAGATCAGCTCTCGCCGCCTACGGCGACCGTCGAATAGAGCCCTGGGGCCGTCGAAGGTATGCTGCATGGGGGATCGAACGCGAAACAACCCTGACGCGAGCTGGGATTCCGACCAGGCGGGAAGTAGCCAGATCGCGCCCAGCGTCGGGACGAGCAGGAGTGCGGGGATCAGACGTCGCACGGGTCGCAGCACAAGGAGAGTGAGGATGGAGGCGCCGATCGCGAGTGCCGTCATCGCGACCCGATAGATATGGTGCAGGTCGAGCCAGAAGAAGAGTACATAGCCGCCGATTAGGGCCCCGATCAGCGAGCCGATCGTATTCCATGCGTAGAGGCGTCCTGCGACGGATCCCAGGTCGCGGACCTCTCGCCGCAGCTCGTGGAAGAGCAGCGGCAGCAGAGCCCCCGAGAGCCCGATCGGAAGCGCGAGCAGCAGCAGCAGGCCTACGAAGATCGCGATCTGAAAGGCATAGAACGCGAGATCGAAGGGCCGGAAGATCACCCGGATGACATGGGCCCAGTACGGCAAGTCGTCCATCACGAAATAGAGGGGGAAGAGCAGGAAAACCAGCGCCCATTGGGAGCCGACGACGAAAGCGCGCGGAATGCGCGCGAACGCGGACACGCCGAGGCTGCCGAGCGCAATACACAGGACGAAAACGGCAACGACCATCGCGAAGGTGAACTGCGACGAGCCCAATGACAGCGCGCCGATCCGATTCAGGGTTGTCTGGAGCGTCATCATCGCGAAGCCCGCCAGCAACGCGACGGTGGCCCAGCCGACGATGTGGGGAACCGTATTTTGCGGGGTCGAGGGAGAAAGGTCGGGTGTAATCGTGCGGCCAGTCCGATCGAGCCGCGCGAAGCTCGCTGCCGCCAGCAGATTCAGACAGGCCATCGTCCACAGCACGTGGTCGAGGCCCAACATCGGAATCAGCACGAATCCGCCCGCCAGCGCGCCCAGGAAGGCGCCGGCGGTGTTCGATCCATAGACCCAGGCATGCACGCGTGTGGCACGCTCGAGATCGCTGGTCAGCGCCAGTGTCAGGAGGGGAATCGTTCCTCCCATCAGGATCGTCGGTGGACCGAGCAGCAGGGCCGAAAGTCCGATATCGAACGCGAACCCGCTAGCCGCGCCGTTGGGGCCGAGCAGCGAAAGCTTCTGGGCCAGAACGAAGACCCATGGAAAGAGCAGGGCATAGAGGCCGATGCCCGCCTCCACGAGCGCATAGGCAAACAGGAGCCGAGGGGACTCTCCTCGAGTCTGCGCCCGTTCGACGAGGCGGCGGGTCAAACGGCCGAAGAGCGCGTAGCCAGCGGACAGCCCGCCGAGGAAGATGCCGAGCACGGCCGCCGTCGCCTCGGCATGGGACCCCAGGAGCGTCGCGAGATACTTCTGCCAGGCAACCTCGTAGACCAGACCCGAGAAGCCCGTGAGCACCGTGAGGACGAGTGCGGCGGGGAGCACGATTCGGGTCGTCCGATCGACGGTCGTGGGAGCGGTCACGCGTTCGTCGCCTACTCGTCCGGCTCGGCACCCTGCGCGCCAACCCGGCGCGGCCTCCGCTGAGGAATGTCAAAAACCATCGGCCGCCATGAGCTGGGGATGTCGGCTTCGGCGAGCCAGCGCTCTGCCGCTTCGGCATCCCGCTTGTACCACCTCCGGGCGTACTTGAAGGTGGTAATCCGTCGCTCGACTTTGTCCTCGATCGCACCGGCCCAGCGCAGGGCCGACGAGGGGGATTCTTCGATCGTCGCCCGCACGAATTCCTTGATCGCCATGTCCCGGGATGGGCTCGGTGCGGCGGACTCCAACCAGGCCTCGACCGCGCCGGGTGCGTCCGCAGACCAGGCCCGGAAGGCGGGGCGGATGCCGCTGACTCGTTCGTGCTCATACGCCTCTTCGAAGGGAAGGGTCTCGATCCACGCAACCAGGGCCTCTGGGTCGTGGTACCGTGTCCAGCTCCTTGCGAGGTTGCGCAGGGCCAGCTCGCTGTACGGCTGATTGATGTGGCGCTCATACCAGGGAGCGGCGCGTTCGGGGTCGACGCGCGCAACGGCTCCGAGGGCGTAAATGAGCACCTCCTGCTTGAAGCCGTTGGGCGCGTCCATCGGCACTGACTCTGCCCAGGCGATCACAGCGTCCGGACCGTCTCGCAGCGTCTCAGCCGCGAGTCGACGGACGAGCTTGTTGCGGCGCGGATGGTCCTCGATCGTTGCCGCATACTCCGTCACCCCTGCCAGATCGCGACTCGTCGCCCAGCCGTTGACCAACGGCTTACGAAGGCTCTTCTGAAGCTCCTCGTCTTCGATGCGCTCCCACTCGGCCAGGGCGGCTCGACCGTCGCTGAAGCCCCAGGCATGCATGGCCTGCTCCATCAGAACTTTTCGCCATTGGGTCGGCCAATCCCTCGCCGCCGCGAAGGCCCCGGGCGCGTCGAATCGCATCCAGGCGAACATGAAGAGCCGCACTTCGTCTGCCGTGATGCCAACGCGAAACCGCTCGACCTCCGCGAGTGCGGCTTCGAGATCCTCCGGGCCCATGACGCGCAAGTAGCTGGTGAGCAGATAGGTCCGCTCCAGCTCGTCGCGCTGGCTGAGCGCAGCTCGCAGGGTGTCGATATCGGCCTGGGGCGGCGACGGGGAATCCGTGGCCGGCGAACACCCAAGGGCGATTCCAGCGACTAGCACGAGGGCCGTGTATTTTAAGCAGGTGAACACTGTTAAGTGGCTACCGACTGGAGCTGCTGCCGTCGGCGCGCGCGCATGCCCATAATATGCGCATCGAAGCGTGTCTGAGACCATAAACGGAACACATCCTAGAAAGTGGTTGACTCGCCTGGGGGGATCTGTTCGAATGTACCATGTGAGAGGAGATCCGAAACACTTATTCCGAGCGTTCGGCTCGGCGCTGCTGATTTTCGTTGTCACGGCGGTTTCGGTCGCGGCGCAGGAAGAAACCGCGGCGCCCGATCCGAGCGAAGACATCGAAGCGAGCGAAGACATCGACGAGATGGTCGTGCTGGCCAGTGGCCGCGACGACTTCCTCAAGGAGATGTCGGTCTCGGTAACGACATTCAGCGCTTCCGAGATCAAATCCCTGCGAATCCAGAACATCGCCGACCTCGCCGGCTACACGCCCAACGTCGAGATCAATACGCGCAGCTCGGCGTCGAACCCGACGCTCTTCATCCGGGGCATCGGCCTCAAGGACTACAACGCGAACGCC
>SMVA01004618.1_pt1 | contig 11088 bp, 10 predicted proteins | sample 2456451 | NCBI WGS metagenome assembly SMVA01 (sample SAMN11095933, study PRJNA526329) | marine sediment metagenome | biome: Marine sediment; feature: Surficial sediment; material: Deep marine sediment; isolation source: Hadal surficial sediment | place: Pacific Ocean | collected 2014-05 | depth...
CCAAGGGTGCCGACGTAGGCGCCGATCTGGTTGGTAAAATTGAGGCTGGTATTCCTGAGGATGATCCTCGCAACCCTGCAGTAATTGCTGATAACGTGGGTGACAACGTGGGTGATTGTGCGGGTATGGCTGCTGACTTGTTTGAAACCTACGCTGTGACCATTATTGCTACTATGCTACTAGGTGGATTGCTGATCGATAATGCTGGTCCAAATACAGTGCTCTATCCGCTGGTTTTGGGCGGATTCTCAATTATTGCTTCAATCATAGGTTGTTATTTCGTTAAGGCGCGTGAAGGTGGAAAGATCATGAATGCGCTTTACCGAGGGTTAGCTGTTGCCGGTGCTTTAGCTGCAATTGTCTATTATCCTATCACGGTTATGATGATGGGGGATGGCATAGTAATTGGAGGCGAGTTGATTTCATCCGTGAAACTGTATTTTGCTGGGCTGGTTGGTCTAGTTTTGACCGCAGCGATGGTTTGGATTACCGAATATTACACATCAACTGAATTCAAGCCGGTTCAGCATATCGCTGAGGCATCTAGTACTGGCCATGGAACCAACGTCATAGCTGGTCTAGGTGTCTCGATGAAATCTACTGCTGCTCCAGTTATGGCTGTATGTCTTTCGATCTGGTGTGCACATGAACTGGCAGGTCTATATGGCATAGCTATTGCTGCAACTTCAATGTTGTCCATGGCCGGTATCATCGTCGCACTTGATGCTTATGGGCCGATTACCGATAATGCAGGCGGTATAGCTGAAATGGCCGGTTTGCCACAAGAAATTCGTGATATCACCGATCCTCTAGATGCTGTTGGCAATACCACAAAAGCGGTGACAAAAGGTTATGCTATCGGCTCCGCCGGTCTAGCCGCGCTGGTGCTGTTCGCTGATTACACTCATGCACTTTCTGCTGGTGGCGAAGTTGTCATCTTTGATTTGTCCAACCATATGGTCATTATCGGCTTGTTCATAGGTGGGATGGTACCCTATTTATTTGCTGCCATGGCAATGGAGGCCGTTGGTCGAGCTGCTGGATCGGTAGTGGTAGAAGTGCGCCGTCAGTTCAAGGAAATTCCAGGTATTATGGAAGGCACAGATAAGCCAGATTATTCCAAGGCAGTGGATATGTTAACCAGAGCAGCTATCAAGGAAATGGTTGTTCCTTCTCTTCTACCTGTAGCAATACCATTGATCGTTGGCCTTGTACTTGGCCCAGTAGCCTTGGGTGGCGTGTTGATTGGTGTCATCATTACCGGAATTTTTGTGGCTATTTCGATGACTGCAGGTGGTGGGGCCTGGGACAATGCCAAAAAATATATTGAGGATGGTCATTTTGGCGGTAAGGGTTCTGAAGCTCATAAGGCAGCCGTGACTGGCGACACTGTTGGTGACCCTTATAAGGACACCGCCGGCCCAGCTATCAACCCTCTTATTAAGATCATGAACATCGTTGCATTATTAATTGTTCCATTGCTATAAATATTTGCCATTTATCAAAGGGCACGACTAGAAGTTCTATTGTGCCCTGCTTCCTATTTCTATTGGAAATTTTAATAATCTGGATTACCTCTGTCGTAATTTGTTTCTTGGGTATTCTTTATACGCAGCAAAGATATGCTTGCCTTCTTATATACTTATTGCAGCGAAAGACTAAATTTCCCTATTAAATTGGCATAGGTCTACCTGCATTAAGCGCAATCCAGCCACGAATGATACGATAGAGTATCCAGATACCAGCTCCAACAGTAATAAGGTAGGCAAGTACGATGCCAATCACCGTCATGAGCAGTATTGCAGCGATTGTCATCCACAACAGCGCATACCAGAAAGTACGTATTTGCCAGCCGAAATGGGAATCGAGGTATGTGCCGTAGACATCTCCTCGCTTTATGTAGTTTATAATGACAGCAATGATCGATGGCCAGCCAGTAAGGAAGGCCGTAATGATAAACGCAGACCCAATGAATCCCATTACGACGCTGAGAGCATGGAGCGCATAAATTACATGCGTTAAGTGGACCAAGTTATCTTGAGGAACGGTTGATATAATCTGCTCTGGCATGTATTTACCTCTTTATGTCCAAGGTTTAGCTAACCTGGATTTGTCCGTTAGAAGTAGGGCGTTAAGCAGTTATTGTATTAATATACAGCAGCCAAAAGTGTACCTTCTTCAAAATATCGGTAAGCATACTAATAATGCGCATTAATCATTTATAGCATAGATATTTTTGCAGTTTATTTTTGCATAAATTGCATCACTTATTCACTCTTTTCCGCATCAGCCGTATCTGTCATACTTGGTGATTGTTCAGGGTTATTATTGGGCTGTGTATTTGCTTTTTCTAGCTTACGTTGTCTTTTTTCTTCTTGTTTTTTCTTTTTTGCCAAATCCCTCTGGCGTTTTTCGTACTGAAAGTTAGGCCGTGCCAATTTGTTACCCCTTTATCATATATTTTTAATTAGAGAATCGAAAGACGTCTGGTCTTTCCCTCCGATTATTCTACGCGTAAATGTACAAGTTATCTGAACATATTAAGTATTCAAGTGGGCTCAATGAGAATGCCTCAATGAGAGCACCAGAATACATGCTGGTTTTTAATAGGGGCCTTAATAATAAAGCGAATTGGGTTAGCCGGACAGTATAGATTTGGACTGCTGCGGGCATGATTTATGGAAGGTAATGTAAATTAGATTTCGTTTTGTTAGTAAGAGCGGTATATTCCTTACTAGCAGAGTTTCAGCTATCATGAATACAATTGATGATAGCCTATAATAATTTTGGTTATGCTATACGCTATAGGAAAAACTTAACTTGATTTGATAGGGGGGAGGATAAAGATGTGGTTCTTTGTGTATGCACTTATCGCGGCGATCATCATCATACTGCACTATGTTGGTGTGTTGGCCAGAAATAACTTACAGTGGTTGGTATATGTATTGGTAGCAACCATTCTCCCGGCAGTAATCTGGCTATAGACAGCGAATAAAATACTATAGCTCTTAAATCATCACAGAACTTATGTGTCTTAAATCTTGAACTATGTTACCTAAAGCTTTAAGAAAGCTATTAAGTTGTTCTTGGGTGTTGTTGCCGCCCATACTTACACGTACCGCACAACGTGCCAGCATCGGTTCGACCCTTGTTAGTATCATCCGGTAAAATCGTTAGTGTTTCTGTAGTAGCCTACTTTTTTATATACGCTTTTCAAAAGAGTTAAGAATTCCACGTAATATGTTTACTTCCTGCTTTTCTAATCTTGCCCGAGAGAACAGGCGGCGTATGTGCTGCATTAATCGTTTTGGTTTCTTGGGATCAAGGAAACCACTGCTGATCATAGTCTGTTCCAAATGACAGTAAAATAATTCAATCTCATCAAAGCTGGCTGGCGCACTTACTGATTGTGGAAGATGTTCAGTTTTTGAAAGCGCCATGCGTAGTTCGTACGCCATTACCTGCACTGCGCTGGCAAGATTGAGGGAAGAGTATGCTGGATTGGCAGGAATATGCACAACAATCTGACACCTACTTACTTCCATCGAGGTGAGACCTGACATTTCTGTTCCAAAAACGAGTGCTACTGGAAGTTGCTTAGCTTGATCTAGCAACTTTCGCGCGCCCTGATGTGAATCAAATATATCATGTGAAAGACTACGCCGACGGGCTGTGACTGCAGCCGCGAGAACGGTACCGTTTAAAGCTTCGTCAAGATTTGCGCAGACCTTAGTATTGTTCAATACATCCCAGGCACCAGCGGCTCGTGTCTCAGCTTCCTTGTTAGGGAACAACCTTGGATTCACTAGATAGAGTGACTCCAAACCCATTGTTTTCATAGCGCGTGCCGTTGCACCTATATTACCGGGATGGCTGGGATGACTCAATACCACGCGGATGTTATCAAGCGGGCACAAGGGATTCATATTAGAATGCCATCTTCATGAATTACTCAAACTCATTTTTAGGACTAATAATATGCATCCTATGCTTAACATTGCAGTAAAGGCTGCACGTCGTGCCGGCAGAATAATCAACCGAGCTACACAGGATCTTGATTTATTACATGTTTCGCGCAAAGCACATAATGATTTCGTAAGTGAGGTGGATAGTACAGCAGAAGACGCCATTATTAATGTTCTACTAGAAGCATATCCCAACCATTCCATTTTAGCAGAAGAAAGTGGAGCACGAGGTGACCCAAGCAAGTCTGAATACCAATGGATTATCGATCCACTTGATGGTACTACCAATTTTCTCCATGGTTTTCCCCAGTATGCAGTTTCTATTGCGTTAAAGCACAGAGGTGTATTAACCCAAGCAGTAGTATATGACCCCTCTGGAAATGAGTTATTTACTGCTAGTCGCGGACGTGGAGCTTATCTTAACGATCACCGTTTGCGTGTAAGCAAACGTAGTCAACTTTCTGATTGCCTTATAGGTACTGGCTTTCCTTTTCGTGAGTTTTCGCATATGAATGCATACCTTGCCGTGCTCAAGGACATTATGCCCAAGGTTGCTGGCATTCGCCGCCCCGGCTCTGCTGCTTTGGATTTAGCTTATGTTGCTGCCGGGCGCTACGATGGTTTCTGGGAGTTAAATTTATCGCCGTGGGATATTGCAGCTGGCTGTCTACTTATTACAGAAGCAGGCGGGCTTGTGGGGGACCTGAAAGGCAATGATGCCTATTTTCAGAGTGGACACATTGTCGCTGGAAACCCGAAAATATTCGGGCAACTTTTGCAAGTGATTGCTCCCCATTTGACCAAGGAATTAATGGCCTGAAGTGAAAATTCTGTTCTTCAAGCACGACCATACAATATCAACTTTCGTACAGGTGAAAAGCTACTCCGATGTACTGCCGATATCCCATGCATCTGTAATGCTGCAATATGCTTTTTCGTTGGGTAGCCCTTGTGTTGGTCGAAGCCATAATTTGGGAAACTTTTATGTAATGTCAACATTTCTGCATCGCGTGCTGTTTTGGCCAGAATAGAAGCAGCAGAAATCTCTGGAACCAAGCTATCACCTTTGACGATAGTATGTACTGGAAGGTTTAAACGAGGGCTATGGCTTCCATCTACCAGCACTTTATCAGGTGCAAAGGGCAGGCTTTCAACTGCTCGCTTCATCGCTAGCAAGCTTGCTTGAAGAATATTCAACTGATTAATCTCTTCTACTGATGCAGAGGCTATTGCCCAAGCCAATGAATGTGTTCTGATGATACGGGTTAGTACATTTCGTTTTTTTTCACTAAGTTTTTTTGAGTCTGATAGCCCTTCAATTTTGTAGGCTGGATTAAGCACAACACAAGCAGCAAATACTGGCCCCGCCAACGGTCCTCTGCCGGACTCGTCTACACCACAGATCAAGTTAAACCATAAATTAGACATTCTTTAATTTTCGTTCTTAATCGGTAAGAAGAAAACTAGGTATAGGGCGAATAGTTTTTGAGAGAAAATAAATTCTTAAGTAGGTGGTCAAAGATCTTAACTGTAGAGATATAAATTCACAATGATATATTGTAATTAGCAATGAGTTTCTATAAGTTATACTACTAAAACTCTCCAGAGATAAGAGCAACACAGGCACTATACCTCTCTAGTTTATAGTCTTTATTTTGTTACAACATTATGCCAAGGGTAGCAGTAAGTAGATTAGTTGTATTAGAGACTTTTATATGCCTCGCATTGTGCACATCAACTTAGCTTCGGTAACCAGCTTATCATCTACTTCAGCTCGAGCAGAATACTTCCAAACTCCTTTTAATTGTCTTGCTATCGCTACTTTTAGTATCAGCTGGTCACCTGCATACACTGGTTTTTTAAAACGAGCCTCATCTATGCCAACAAAATAATAAACTGAGTCGCTATCAACTTTTAAATTAGCTGTTTTAAGTGTTAAAAGCGCAGCAGCTTGTGCCAGTGCTTCAATAATAAGTACACCAGGCATAATCGGATGATGGGGGAAATGACCAGAAAAGAAAGGCTCATTAATGGTTACATTTTTAAGTGCAACGATTTCTTTACCAGATTCGCAAGAAAGCACCCGATCCACAAGTAGGAAAGGGTAGCGATGTGGAAGGTACTTCAAGATTTCATGGATATCCATAGTGCTCACGATTTTTCTCCCTTTAGGTCCCGAATATCATCTCCGTGGAAGGAACCTATTTGTTCCTTCCGACAATCACCCCTAAGTTTAGAACTGCTGTCCAAATTGAAATTGAAATGGTTGTGTTCTGTCATGTTCGTCGTCATTGAGTGGATATGCTACGCTAACTTTAAGAGGCCCCATAGGGGAAACCCAGGTAACAGACATCCCAGCTGAATAACGCATGCCTTCACTATCTGGAAAGATTCCATTGGGACCCCATACCGTACCAGCATCAAAAAACCCACCTAACCGAATCGACTTATCATTTTCTAGGCCAGGCATTGGGAATAGTATTTCCACGCTGCCGACTGTAAGATAATTACCGCCGAGCGCTCTGAAGGAAATATCACGTGGGCCTAGCGAACTGACTCGGTAGCCACGTACAGTGCGATTGCCACCAGCAAAGAAGTTTTTAAAGTAAGGTAAATCGTCTCCTGTATAGCCATCACCATATCCCAGTTTCCCATTTAGCCTAAGGGTAAAATAATCTGTAATAGGATAGTAGAACTGGAGCTCATAATTTAGCTTGAAGTATTTGAGATCCCCCATCGGCAAACCTACTTCGGCAAATACCCTCTGTATCATACCCTCAGTTGGCCAAATACCACTGTTGCGGACATCACGCTGCCATCTAACAGTTACTGGAATATTGATAGTTGGATTTCCAAATTCTGCTATAAAATTTCGGGCACGTGCCGGACTAAAGATAGACAATTCCTGGTCGTTCAGTTCGCCACCAATCCCAAAAAAGACGGAGTCTGTTTCATTAACTGGGAAACCGAAACGAAAACGGGCACCGGTAGTGGTAGACTTAATGTCGGATACGCCATCCAGGTTATTGGTATTAAGGCTACGCCGATAAAGATCAACTCCTGCAGCTACTCCATCAATAGTAAAATAAGGATCGGTATACGACAAAGCGAATACTTTTCTAACTGCACCAGTATTAGCTCTTAGGGAAACAAATTTTCCCGTGCCAAATATATTATTCTGAGAAATATTCCCAGTTAATATTAGGCCCTCTTGTTGGGAATATCCTAGCCCAAACATTAGATTACCAGTGGGCTTTTCTTTAACATCTATTTTTACGTCAATCTTATCTGTGGCATCGCTAACTGCTGGTGTTTCTACATTAACAGCTGAGAAATAATTCAGCTTGTCTACGCGTACCTTAGAGCGGTTTATTTGGGAAGTTGAATACCAGGCACCTTCGAGTTGACGAAATTCCCGGCGTATTACTTCGTCACGTGTGCGGCTATTGCCAGATATGGTAATGCGTCTTACGTAAACCCTGCGGCCAGGATCAATATAAAAAGTAAAACTTACTTGTTGTTTCTCCTTATCTATTTCTGGCGATGCATTTATATTAGCGAACCCGTAGCCATCATCACCCAATCGGTCTGTAATGAGCTTTATTGACTCAGTCAGTTTCTTACGTGAGAACACATCACCAGCTCCAATTAGGACAAGTTCCCGTAACTCCTCCTCAGGCACTGGCATTTCGCCTGCTAGCTTGATCTCAGAAATATTGTACTGGGGGCCCTCAATAATATTTATCGTAATGTAAATATCCTTCATGTCAGGCGTGACGGAAACCTGGGTAGAGTCAACAGTAAATTCTAGGAAGCCCCGGTCAAGATAATAGGAGCGCAATGTTTCCAAGTCTGCGGATAGTTTCTGTTTTGAGTATTGGTCATCCTTAGTAAACCAAGTTAAAAGACCGGGAGTTCTGAGAGTAAATGTACCCACCAATGCTCTCTCTCTAAATGAATCGTTCCCGATGATGTTTATCTTACGAATTTTTGCAACTTCACCTTCGTCAATATTAAAGTTGATGCTAACTCGATTACGTTCAAGAGGTGTGATTGTGGTCGTAATTTTTACCGCATATCTTCCTTTACTAATATAACTTAGTTTCAATCTCTGTTCAGCTTTTTCCAGCACCGAGCGATTAAAGATACGTGATACGGCCAGACCGTCCCGCCTCAATCCATCTTTTAGCTTTTTTGGTTCAAATTCACTTACACCTACAATGCTAATTTCGGCAATAGCGGGGCGCTCTACTACTATAACTAGAAGGACGCCATTTTCAGACTCTAGTCGTACATCTTTAAAAAAACCGGTAGAGAAAAGAGCCTTAATAGCATCTGTAGCCTTTTTGTTATCTAGTGTGTCGCCAACCTTTACCGGTAGGTAACTGAATACAGTTCCTGCATCAGTCCGTTGTATACCCTCGACTCGGATATCTTTAATTACGAATGGCTCTACCGCCCATAAGAATGAAGAGAAGAAGAAAAAGATAAGCGCAGCAAGACCCTTGATTTTCATTCTTTAACTAGAGACGAGCCGATTGATATCGTTATATACTGCAAAAGCCATCAGAGTAAACAACAGCACTATCCCTAGCTGTTGTCCAATCTCCATGGCTTTTTCAGAAAGTGGACTACCTTTAATGATTTCAATCACATAATACATCAAATGCCCGCCATCTAATAAGGGGATAGGCAACAAATTCAGCACTCCTAGACTTATACTGATAAGTGCGAGAAACCCTAGATAAGAGGCGATTCCCATCTGTGCTGATTTACCGGCATAATCAGCGATTGTTATGGGTCCGCTTATATTTTTCCACGAAACTTCTCCCATCACCATTTTCCATAGCATTTGAAACGTAAGCACTGATGTTTCCCAAGTTTTAACTATTGCCCTGATCATGGCTGTTCCTGCTGGGTAGCTAACCTCGACCAATAAATTTTCTAACCTGGAACGGTCAATTTTTGGCCCAACCCCTATTTTGCCAATTTGTTCACCATTCTCAATAGCTACATCAGGAGTTACATTCAAACTAACTTTAGTGTTTCCACGTTGGATTTCCATTACTAATAGTTGTTCTGGGTTATCCCGTATCTGCCGTACTAAATCTTTCCACCATACTGTTTTTACTCTGTTTACAAATAGAATTTCATCATTGGGAAGTAATCCAGCGCGATCACCTGCACCATTTTTTATTACTTGAGCAATCACTGGTTTTATTTCTGGTTGGTAGATGTTTAAGCCGATTTTTTTTAGAAAGTCGGCATCTAAATCATCAGCACTTATTTTACTTAAGTCCATTTTTCGCCAGAGAACTTGCCCGTCTTGGTTAAGGGTCTCCACGATTAAATTAGGAGATCTCTCTATTGCCCGAGCTAGCAGGATCCAGCGAGCATCTTGCCAGGTTAGTATGGGTTCAGACCCAATTTTTACTATGGTTTCACCCGACTCAAAAGATGCCATTGCAGCAGGTGTTTCTGGAATGATTGGTCCTAGTACTGGTTTCATGCCGCTGAAACCATGCATGAAAAGTAACCAATAAAGCAGAATAGCCAGCAGAAAGCTCGCAATTGGTCCAGCTAAAACGATAGCGAAGCGATGTGCAACAGGCTTACGATTAAACGAGCGTGTTAAATCTTCAGGGGCAACTTCACCTTCACGTTCATCTAGCATCTTCACATAACCACCAATAGGGAAAGCTGCTATGACCCATTCAGTTTGATCTCTTCCCCAATATTTTTTTATCAAAGGCCTACCAAATCCTATTGAGAAACGCAATACTTTTACATTATACAAACGTGCTATTAAATAATGGCCAAATTCGTGGAATACGATTAGCAGGCTCAAAGCGAAAACGAAAGCAATTATTGTAAAAAGGAGTGTCATACCGGTTTTATGGTCTGGAATTTTAGAACACGATAAGTTTCAATAAAGAAAATAGATGGTGTATTTTCACGCATATCGTTAGGATAGATTAGGAGATTACAATTTGGGAGTAAGCGATCAGATTGGCACCAGATGAGATATGACAACACGCAGTTCCAATAATCTACTGGCAGATATGAGTATACAAATTGATACATAGGTAACATCGTACAAAGTAGCAAAGCAACATCGTAAGCTATTTTCTCGAATCGGTGTTTTTCGTGTCTAGCCATTCATACGCAGCTTCGCGCGCCATGTTATCGGCTGCCAGCACATCGTCAAGCGTAAAGATATCTTTGTGGTCGACTGCTTGCATAACTTGTTTAATCATAGATGGAATCGTTGTAAAGGGTATCCTGGATTTTAGGAATGATTCTACTGCTACTTCATTTGCAGCATTAAGTATTGCAGGTGCACTGCCGCCAGCTTCTAGCGCATTATAGGCGAGTCCCAGACAGGGAAACTTTGTGAGGTTTGGTATTTCAAAATCCAGTTGTGCGACTTTGAAAATATCAAGAGGTGTTACACCACATTCGATACGCTCTGGATATGCCAGGGCATGAGCAATTGGGGTGCGCATGTCTGGATTACCAAGTTGTGCTAGTACTGAGCCATCAACATATTCAACCATGGAATGAATTACGCTTTGTGGATGAATCACCACTTGGATTTGCTCTGGTGTAGCATTAAATAACCAACGTGCCTCAATTAGCTCTAGACCCTTATTCATCATGGTGGCAGAGTCTACTGATATCTTCTGTCCCATTACCCAATTAGGATGAGCGCAAGCTTGTTTCGGCGTAACATGCTTCATTTCAGCTAGTGAAGTTTGCCGAAATGGGCCACCAGATGCAGTCAATAGAATGCGACGTACCCCAACTTCTGCACAGTCTCCGGTAAAGTTTCGTGGCAGCGACTGAAAAATGGCATTGTGTTCACTGTCTATTGGTAGCAAAGTGGCATGATGTTTTTTAACAACATCCATGAAAATGTGACCCGCCATTACTAAAGTTTCTTTGTTGGCAAGAAGTACATATTTTCCCGCAAGAGCAGCTGCAAATGTGGGCCGTATTCCAGCGGCACCGACAATGGCTGCCATTACTATATCTACTTCAGGTAACGATGCTACTTTCTCCAGCGACTCGACTCCACACAGGACTTCAGTGTTAATCTCAGTTGTGCAAATTTTTTTCTTTA
>SMVA01010783.1_pt1 | contig 11088 bp, 10 predicted proteins | sample 2456451 | NCBI WGS metagenome assembly SMVA01 (sample SAMN11095933, study PRJNA526329) | marine sediment metagenome | biome: Marine sediment; feature: Surficial sediment; material: Deep marine sediment; isolation source: Hadal surficial sediment | place: Pacific Ocean | collected 2014-05 | depth...
AACAAGGAAGAGGTCAGGAAAACCCTGGCCCTGCTGCATAGTGAAAATGTCTACGGAATCGGGGCAGACCCAGAACCCCCGTTTTGTCCAAAGTGATCGCAGAAGCGGCGATAGAGTCGGCTCAGGTGCTGGCGCGGCAGCGTGTAGAATTCGTCCGCGTCCACGTCGATCCAAGCGAGATCCCACTGCTGCGGCGCCCGCGGGAGGCCCTGGAAGCGATGAATTTCGTCCACCGCCCGCTTGGGCGATCCATCGGCGCTCCACAGGCCGAACCACCGTTCGTGAGCCGCCTCGTCCAGAGGCGGGCGGCTCCAGAGCGCCTCCGCGTAGTCCGCGTAGCACCAGAGCAAGGCGCCGAGAAAACCGAATTCGCGTAGCTTCTCGATTGCGCTGCGCGTGAAGGCCGCAGCGTTCGCTGCTTCGAGCAGTGGAATGACAGACGTGCTGGATTGGGCTCGATCCGCGTCAAAACCCTCGGTTGGAGAGGCCGGCACACCGAACTCTGCAAAAAGGACCTCGCAGCCGCCGAGCCAGCGCGTGACCAGCCCAAGAAACGGGAGAACCCGCGCGTCCGTCGGACCTGCTGCAAAGTCGGCGTAGATCGGGTAGCCGTGCATGCACAAAAAGTCACAGAATCGCGCCGCCTCGCGCGGGCCGAGCCGTCTGTCCTCCATCAGGTCTTCCATGTGGAGCCCGAGGGTGATCGGAACCCTCGAGTCGGCGGCGCGAATTCCCGCGCTGACGCGATCGAGCCATTCGACGGCCGCAGCGCGCGTGGGCGGAACGCAGCAGTTCGAGTTCTCGTTGCCTAAGTCCCACGCCCACAGGGCCGGATGGCCTTCGAGCGCGCGCGCCGCAGCGCTGGCCAAACGTGCCTGCGCGCACGCGACGTTTTCATCCAGGAACCAGTTCTTTGGAGAGCCGCTCACCACCTGGCCGTCTGCCACGATGCGGAACCTCGCCGCAGAGGAGGCTGGATCCGGAGGCCGGTCGGAATCGATCGCCCAGCGCGGAATCCAGTTGACGCCGCTCATGTGCCCGGTGAAGAGCGTCGGGATCAAGTCGAGTCCGTGGCTGTGCGCCGCATCGGCGACGCGTACCAGACGGCTCAGGGCGTGCTTTGAGACGCGGTTCGAAGCGGGTTGGAAATCCTCCCAAAGGAGAAAGATCCGAACGGAGTCGAACCCGGCAGCGCGGATTCGCGCGAAGTCGCGTTTCACCTGATGCTCGTCGAAGCGCTTCCACCAGTCCATGGCCAGATCGGACGGCCAGTAGTTGATCCCCAGGCGGAAACGGCTGGACCCGACGGTCATGGGGCGCTCGAGAGCGCACCGGCGGATCGCCCGATCGTTCGCGATCGGTGGTTCCGCAGCACCTCCTGATACACGAGAAGATATTCGTCCGTCATCCGATCCACGGAGAAGTGAGCCTCTACGTGCTTGCGCACCGCTGCGCGATCCAGTGCGCCGATGCGCTCGACCGCAGCGGCGGCTGCGTCCAGGTCGCTCACGACGAACCCCGTCTCTCCGTTCACCACGATCTCGGGGACCGAGCCCCTCCCGATTGCGATGATGGGCACGCCGCAGGCCATCGCCTCGATCATGCTCAGCCCGAAAGGCTCGTTGAAGTGGATCAGATGAAGCAGCGCATCGGCGCCGCCCAGAACCTCGCTGCGCTTGTCAGAGCCTACCGGGCCCAGATAGCGAACGCGATCGCCATCGATGTGCGGTGCCACCTCTTGGTCGAAGTAGTGCTGATCCTGGATGATCCCGGCGATGACGAGCGGCCGACCAGCTCGACGGGCGACCTCGATCGCGTCGGCGGTGCCCTTCTCAGGATGAATGCGCCCGAAGAAGACCAAGTAGCCATCGGAATCTCTCTTCAGTGTGAACTCTTCCAGGGGAATGCCGTGATGCACGGTTGCGACGTAGTCGAGCTGCGGGCTTCGATCGGCATCGGAGATCGACACGTAGTAGGTACGCTTGTTGTACTTCTCGAACACCGGCAGGATACGGGGCGAGGAGAAGCCGTGGATCGTCGTCACGACGGGTGTCTCGACGAGCCCGCTGTAGGAGAGCGGGAGGAAGTCGAAGTGGTTGTGGATGAGGTCGAACTCATCGGCCCGCTCGAAGACCTCGGCGATGTGCAAGCACTCCCAGACTTTGGGCTCGAGGCCCCCGTCCTCGGAGTACGGCCGCGGGCAGCTTCCGGCCAGCCGCGCTCGGGTGATCGAGTCGGTGGTAGCGAACAGCGTGACGTCCACCCCTCGCCCAACCAGCCCTTCGGTCAAGAGCGATACGACGCGCTCCCACGGCCCGTAATGCCGCGGGGGGACGCGCCAGGCAATCGGTGCCAGCATCGCCAGGCGCAGCCCGGCGCCGCATGGCGGCGCGGGGAGGTTCGGGTTTCGCGAGCGACTCATTGCGCTGTATTGTGGCATAGGCGCGGAAGCTCGTCGCAGGCGTGGCTGCGACAGCGACGGATCAGCCCGTCGCTCCAGACTCGAGTCGCGAGAGCAGCTCATCGAGGGGCGTCGAGGCGATGCCGACGCCCGTATCGGAGAAGCCGTACGGGAGGATCAGCCGCCCGTTGTGAACCATTGCCCCACAGGTGTAGACGACGTTCGGGACGTAACCATCGCGCTCGTCCCGCTCGGGCTCCAGCAGGGGCTCGGCAAGTCGCCCGATGACGCGCCGCGGGTCGTCCCGGTCGAGCAGCATGGCTCCGATCGTATACTGGCGCATCGGGCCGACGCCGTGCGTGAGCACGAGCCAGCCCGCCTCGGTCTCGATGGGCGAGCCGCAGTTGCCGATCTGGATCAGCTCCCAGGCGTGGCTCGGCGTCTGCAGCGGGTCCCCGTGGTTCCAGAAATGGATGTCGTCGGAGGTCACGAAGTGGATGTTCTCGTTGTCGTGGCGCGAGAGCATCGCGAATTGCCCGCGGATGCGCCGGGGGAAGAGCGCCATTCCCTTGTTGTGTGCACGCGCCCCGTTGAGCGTCAGAACGCGGAAGCTGATGAAATCCGTGGTCTCGATCAGCTGGGGTAGGACCTGGTGCCCGTCGTAGGCGGTATAGGTCGCGTAGTACCGGGCCGATCCATCCTCTTCGACGAAGCGGACGAAGCGCGCATCTTCCATGCCCCGGCTCTCGTTCGGGCTCGCTGGGAAGATCACGCGCTCGCAGATCGGGGAGTTGGGCGAGAAGACGATCTCGTAGTTTGATGTCGCCAGCCAGTGGATGGTATTGAGGGTCTCGCTGCGCGTCGCCGGGGGGATGTGCAGGTCTTGCACTGAAGCGACGGCGCTCAACAGCTCCTCGAAGCTGAAGCGTGCCGGAAGCGGATCGAGGACGGCTTGAGAGAGCTCATTCTGGACGCCGAGGTCCTTGAGCTTCAGCGCGAAGACCTCCTTGTCGTAGGAAGGGTTGGGAGCGCGCCGTCCCGAGGAGACGAAGCGGCTCGTGGGGTCGAAGACGATCTTGCCGTCCGACTCGATCACGCCTGAGCGGAACTCGATGGAGGAGAGGTGCCCCTCCCCGACCGCCCGCAGGCTCATGATGAAGCGGAGCACGCCTCCCGGAAGCCCGGACTGATCCAGTGCCGGAACGAGCGAGGGATTGCAGAGCGAGGCGCCCTCGATCGAGTATTCGTGGGTGAAGTAGGCGCCGACCAGCCGCTCTCGTTCCCGGGAGAGCGGCTCGGTGCGCTCGAAGCGACGCGACACCAGGAGAAAATGATCTGCGAGCACGCTCTCGAAGTCGGGGTGTCGGGAAGAGAAGGCGGCCCGAACCGCCTCCCAGGCGGCGGGAATCTCCTCCTCCGGGAGCGCGAGGACGCGGTCGAGGACGAGTCTCACGCGAGACCGCCCGTCTACGAAGGTTTCCTCGCCCGGCAAATAGGGCCGGAGGATGACCCGCTGCGGGTCGGGGAGAAGCCGGTGCTGTGTCCTCGTTACGCTTAGCCGATCCGTCTTCGCCTTCATCCGCTTCATGGCAGAACGGTCCCCTTGTGTAGGTGGGGGCGACTCATGACGCAGGCGGTCACCTTAACTCGTCTGCTATCGGCAGGTCGGAGCCGTCGGATGAGCAGTTCGATTCGAAGCGGTACCCTTAGAGGGAGGGACGTTGCACGCGATCTGCGCCGCTCTCAGGGGATCCGGGGAGCGGGTCGAAGGCGCCAGCGGGGTCCGGGGAAACGGTCAGCGGTCGATCTCCGCCGGGATGCGTGGCGCGCGAGCCCCGCCGGCTGTGGACTCTCCCGCCAGAACGTCGCGCGGCTCGTCCCGCTCCGCCTGGGTGTCCTTGCCGTCGATCCCCGCGCCCGCCTGGTCGAGCATCGTGAGCAGCGCGAGGAGGAAGGAGACGGTGCTCTCGGCGCCCTGGTTTTCGTTCACCCCGCTCGCCTCCAGGCCATCCCGGCAGCCCGCTGTCGAGAAGTCATACAAGGACAGTCCGAGACGGTTCGCCCCGAGGAACCACTCGAAGGACTCGCGCATTCGCGCGAGATATCGGGAATCGCCGGTGGCGGTGTAGGCGGCGTCGAACGCCAGGACAAACGCAGCTGCGTCGATCGGTTGTTCGTCGACGATTGCCCGCTCGCCTCCACGAGGATACCACCCGGCGTTCCCGATCAGCGCGAGATGCCCCTCCGCGAAGCAGACGGACTCGAGGAACTCCAAACTCTCGCGGGCGACGCGCAGCGCCGTCTGATCGCCCGTGACCGACGAGAGCCGGAACAGCGCCAGCGGGAGCATCGCGTTGTCGTAGACCAGCTGCGGCTCGAACCACCGCCACTCCGGATCCGCCTGCTGCTCATATCGCTGCACCAGTGCGTCCCCGAGCGACTCGAGCGTGGCGGATGCGACGGTGCTTCCCGGCTCAGCCTGCAGGTAGGCGTGCAGCCCCAGAATCCCGAGTGCGCACCCGCGTGGGCCGAATCCGAGGGGGAGGGTGATGGCTCGGTCGAACATCTCTCGGGCGAGGAGCCGGCTGCCGTCGTCGGACGCCCAACGGACGGTTGCCCCAAGCGCCCACAGCGCCCGGCCGACGCAATCCTCGGAGCTTTGCCCGGGCTGGAGGTTCCGGCGGTAGTCCATGAAGTTGTGGAAGTGCCCGTCCTCCCGCTGCGAGTGATGGAGATAGCTCAGGTACGTCGTGATGAGCCGCTGGGTCTCGGCCGAGGGGGCCACGCGCTCCGATTGCAGCGCGACGAGCAGACCGCGCGCATTGTCATCCACGCAGTAGCCGTGCCGGCGATCAGGCACGCTGTGAATTGCGTGCTGGAGCAGTCCGGTGTCATCGGTCATCCGGATCAGATGCTCGAGGCGAAGCTCGGGCAGGCTGGGCTCCGGTGCGACCCGGGGCTTGGGCGCCGCCGCTTCGCCGAGCACGCGCCGAGCCAGTCGGACGTAGGCCTCTCCGACGGCAGGCCAGGTCATCTTCCGCGCAAAGGCGTACGCAGCCCGCTGGAGGCGCGTCCTCTCCACCCCGTCGAGCAGAAGCGTCCCGAGGATGCCGGTCAGCTGGTCCACGTCGCCGAAGCCGAACAGCCGCCCGCGCCCCTCGGAGAGCAGCTCCTTCGCGTACCAGTAGGGCGTGGAGACGACCGCCGCACCGGACCCCATCGCGTACGCCAGCGTACCGCTTGTGATCTGCGCTTCGTCGAGGTACGGCGTGATGTAGATATCCGCCGCCTGCAAGTAGCGGCACAGCTCGCTCGCATCGACGAACTGGTCGCGGAAGACGACGTGGTCGCGGAGGCCCAGCGACTCGGCCTCGCACTCCAGCGCGTGGCGGTACTCCTCGCCGCCGCGGCGCTTGATCTCCGGATGCGTGACGCCAACCACGAGGTAGATCAGGTCGGGAAAGCGACCGACGAGACTCGGGAGTGCACGGAGGACGGTCTCGATGCCCTTCTTGGGGCTCAGCAGCCCGAACGTGAGCAGCACCCGCCGGCCGCTGATGCCAAAGGTGGCCTTGTGCTGCTCCCGCTCGCCCATCGGAAGGTCCGGAATCCCGTGCGGGATCAGCTCCGTGAGGGAACGCGGGATGTCGTACGCTTTCTCCAGCAGGTCGAGGGCGAGCTGGCTCATGACGATCAGCCGCTCGCACCGCTCGGTCATCCCCTGCACGATCGCCTGCTGCGACACCGTCGGGCGCTCGAGCACGGTGTGGAGCGTGACGACGGCCCGTTTGCGCAGGTGGGAGAGGAAGTCGAGGATGTGCGCGCCATCGTCGCCGCCGAAGATCCCGTACTCGTGCTGGATCGAGACCAGGCGGATGTCGCTATAGTTGACGAACTCCGCCGCCGCCACGTAGTCGGCCCTGATCCCGTGTCGGATCTCGAACCGGACCCGCTCGGGGTGCTCGGAGGTGCAGCGGGCGTCGGTCACCGCCAGCACCGTCGCCGAGACGCGCCGAGACGCGCCGATCACGGCGTCGCTCAGGTCGCGTGTGAACGTGGCGATCCCGCATCGGCGCGGGGGGTAGGTTCCGACGAAGGCGATCGGTAGCTCCGGGTTGGGGCGCTGCCGGTGTCTGGTTTGCCGCATCTTCATCGAATCTCCGCTCAGGCCAGTGGACTTCGCCGGGATCGGCAGGGTCCGAGCCCTTCCGGCTCTGCCGTGACCTGTTGATTCCGACCGCGCGCCGCCTCACGAACACCAGAGCACCCCACGGCGCAACAGGACGTCGTCAGGTTCCTCATGGATCGCTGTGTTCCGATGGGACACAGAGGAACTCGCTGTCATCTGTGTCCTATGGATTGTAGCTTGGAACCACCCCGTTCGCCCTGTCTTCGCCGGATCTCTGCCTGTCTGTTCTCAATATTCATCCGCGACCTCTGATGGCCTGATCACAGGCGAGGAATCTGGAGATCAGGCGGCTTCGCGCCAGACATATCGGTGGTGAAGACCTCCGACACGCGGAAGCGAGACGACTCGTGCGTCGGCAGAAGGTCGTGATTCCACGGGGCGACCGACCGGCGCATCGCCAATCGACGTGTGGACTCGCTCCGAGTTGTAGTAGTCGACGTACTCACGGAGTAAGCGTCTCAAGTGGTCCTCGTTGAGGACGACCAGATGGTCCAGTAGCTCGCGTCGGACGGTGCCGACGAAGCGCTCGGCTGTTCCGTTCTGCCATGGGCTTCGGAAAGCTGTCCGCTTTGGGTAGATTTTGAAGCTCTCAATCGCGCGGGTGACGGCGGCCGAGAAGATCGAATCGTTGTCGTAACTCAGGTAGCGATGAGCGGGTTCGTCGGGGAAGGTCTCGCGCAGCTGCTGGATCACCCAGCGACCAGTTGGGTTCTCGGTGACGTTGAAGTGCAGGACCCGCCGTCGGCCGTGGTCGATCGCGAACCAGACGTACAGCAATCGGAATCGAACCGTCGGGACGACGAAGAAATCCATCCCGGCAATCACGTCCTTGTGATTCCGGAGGAAGGTCATCCAGCGCTGCTGCTGAGTCGCGTCGGGCTTGGTCTTGGGCACGTAGCGCGAGACCGTTGCGAGGCTCACGCGAATGCCGAGCTTCATCAGCTCGGCCTGGATCTTCCGGGCTCTCCAGCGGTTCTCGGTAGCCATTCGGATGATCAGTTCCCGGACTTCCTTCGAGATAGGCGGACGACCGGGTCCGGGAGCGGAGATGGAACGCCAGTACCGGCGGAAGCCGTTGCGATGCCAGCGCACCACGGTCTCGGGGCGAACAACGACAAGGTGATTCTTCCAACGAGGCCAGAATCGGGAGAGGACGACCCAGAACGTGCGGTCGAGCGGTGACAGTCTGGGACGCTGGTGGTTCTGGGCGTACGCCGCGAGCTGCTGACGGAGGGCAAGCTCGACGATCGCCTGTTCCTCGCGACTCCGTAAGAGAGCGAGGGCGCTTCGAAGGATCAAAATCGCGAAGGTGACCAGCGTCCGCATGGGGAGGCGATTCTGCGCGATCGTGCGGAGCAGAACGAGTCTGAATCTAGGAATCGGCCGTCTGTATCATCGATGGATGGGCGTTGACGGCGAGGGCGAAAACCTGGAACGATTTCAATATGGACGAATATTGAGAACGCACAGTCTGTTTCCCGTCAGCTGAGTTTGGACATCTTGGGCCGATGATTTAAGAAAGGGTTCCAGGCTCCGAGAGGAGAAGGAACGGGAAGAGATGGAGCGATGAGGAAGAGGGACATCGAGCGCTGTCGAACCATTCTCCTCCAGCAGCGGAATCGCATCCTGAGTCAAGGGGATCGACTGTTGCCCGGAGAGCTGGACATCGACTCGGATGACTTCCCGGATGAGATCGACTCGGCGGCGGCCGAGGCGAGCTTGTCCTTCACCGGGCGAATGCGGGAGAGAGAGTACCGGTTCCTGAACAAGATCGACAAGACACTCGAGAAGATTCTCCAGGGGACCTACGGCGAGTGCGAGGGCTGCGGCGACGAGATCGGAGCCGAACGCCTCGTGGCGCGCCCGGTGGCCAGCCTCTGCATCGCCTGCAAAGACGAGCAGGAGCGGGACGAGCGCCGGCGCGAGTGAGTCGTGGACGCGACGCGTCGAGTGAGGCGGCCAGCGCGACGGGCCATGGGGTGCACGACCCCTTTCGGCAGTCGGTGGAGTCGACTCTCCCCCGGTCCGCGCCCCAGTGCGGGCTGCTGGAGGGGTCTCGCGGGCTCGACCTGCTTGCCGGAGGCTACCCCCAGATTAGACTCCTCCGTACGATCGCAGCGTCTCTTTCGAGAGGACTCAAATCCCGCGATCTGCGAAGCGTTTGGCAAAGTCCGGATCACGCGCGATGAATACCGGAATGCAGTTCACCAAGGCGACACCGGCCTAGAGCGCGCACTCAGCGTACATGCGGGCCGCCCGCTTGGAGCCCACGGGCAGGTAGTTGAGGAGCACCTCCGCGCCGGACCGCTGCAGGGTCAGGACGATCTCCTGCTGGCTTGGCTCGCGCGCATCGGAGGGCAGGAAAGTGCGCGCCTCTGGGTGGTCCTTCATGTGGTCGGCTACGCCGGCGAGGACGCGGCCCGTTTGCACCGCGACACCAGTCGTGAGAAGATCCTCGCAGAACACGGGTCGTCCAGTTGGGGGGCTCGAAGATCGCCCCTGCGACATCCTTGCCTACGTCGACGTCGAAGGCCGCCACCGCTTCGAGGTTCTGGGGGCGGTAGCCGCCGATTTCCCGGTGCATGAGCCCGACGGCCTCGTTCGGACCGTGCGGACTCGTAACACGGGATGCCCCGGACAAGGGAGCTGGCACAGACGTCTGGTGGCGAGCGTCGAGGGGCGGGGACCCGCAGTGGCTGAAATTCGCCACGAACGGGCGCCCACGAACCGGCCGTCATCGGAGCTGCGACAGGGTTCGGACACCCCGGCCGGCCTTGCCATGCGCTTTCGTGGATTCGTGGGCACAACCACGATCCAGTCGACACTCGACGAGCTGTTCGGGTTCTGTGCCCCTTCAGCGCAGAACGCCTCGGAAGAGATGGCTCCTTGGCGAATCGCTTTTGGGGTATAACCGTGCCAGCGGTGGAAGGAGCAGCGACCCCCATGAGGAAACCGAGCGCGAGGAAGAAGGCCACGCGGAAGAAGGCCGCTCGAGGGAAGTCCAGCCGGAGCCACGCCCGGAAAAAGAAGGCCTCGAAGAAGCGCGCCATCCGAAAGAAGACGGGCCGGAAGAAGACCGCCAAGAAGGCGGCCAAGAAGCGGTCCCGCGCAGTCAGGAAGAGTTCGACGGGAGCCGCCGCGGCCGACGACGATCTGCGGCACACAGCCATGCGCTGGGCGCTCCGGCGTCTGGGGAGCTGAGGGAATCCGGAGTCCCCTGGCACGTGAGCGACCCGAAGCCGATGCGGCCAGGACCCGATCCGGTTGAGATCGCTCGCGGGGCCTCAGAGGCCCTTGCTTCGAGACCGCACATGGTCAAGAATCCGACCTGCATCCCAGCCGAGGGGGCCGGTCTAACGACGGGCCGCCCCGGTCTTGGCTTTATACGAGGGGACCCATGCGAGGCGTCGACATTCTCCGGACTCTGGCTATCGGCTTGGCACTGATTCTCGCGATCGGCACCACCGCCTGCGCGAGCGCTGAGGAAAGCGACGAGAAGGGCGAACCCGCTACCGTTGAGGCGACTATGTCCACCGAGGCCTCCGAAGGCACGGCGGACGAGACGAATCCTGTCGCGGAGGAGGAGGAGGGCGACGAGACCTCCGAGGAGGAAGCGGAGTAGCCGCGCGGACACGATCGACCCGAACCCGGGGGTCTCCTCCGCTGCTTCTTTCGGAGCCTCAGCATCGGTCTCCCAGACGCTCACCCCGCCTCGATGCGGCAATTTGCCCTTGACTCGTGACCCGCAAGCGTTCAAGATCCGGCGCTCAGCTAGGGGGCCACCACCCACCAGAATGCGGGAGGGGCAAACCTGGCTCCATACGAGGGGATCCTATGCGGCGTATCGATCTACTTGGGACTCTGGCCCTGAGTTCGGCACTGATTCTCGCGCTCGGTGGCACCACCGGCGCGAGCGCGGAAGACACCAGCGACGCGGGCGAGTCGCCTAGCGTCGAGGCGGCTCCGCCTGACGAGGCGGCCGACGAGACAAGCCCTCCCGCAGAGGAGCTGGACACAGAGGCCTCCGAAGCGGAAGAGGAGTAGCCGGCACCCAGCCTTGGGTCCCGTGATCCGCGACCCGGCGGGTCGTTTCCTGCTGTGAGGTCGCTTTCGGGCGCAGCGCACCGGGCGCAAATTCCGTTGGCGAAAGTCCTCTGTTTTGGATCGCGCTTGCGCCCGTTCGGCGGCGTTGCTGCATGAATCGCAGGCTTGAGGCGATCAGGGGTCCTGGCCCTGTGGGGGCTCGGTGGGCCACGATCTCGGCATGAAGTCGAGAGTCCATCCCAACTACAAGACGAAATACCGGGTCAGGAACTGGGCCTCCTACGACCGCGCACTGGTCCGGCGCGGGGACGTCCCCGTTTGGCTGTCACCGGAGGCGATCGCGACATGGAAGCCCGCGGGCGTCGGCAAGCGCGGAGGGCAGTTGAAGTACTGCGACGTCTCCATCGAGGCTGCCCTGACTCTCCGCCTCATCTTCAACCTGCCACTCCGCCAG
>SMVA01296662.1_pt1 | contig 11088 bp, 6 predicted proteins | sample 2456451 | NCBI WGS metagenome assembly SMVA01 (sample SAMN11095933, study PRJNA526329) | marine sediment metagenome | biome: Marine sediment; feature: Surficial sediment; material: Deep marine sediment; isolation source: Hadal surficial sediment | place: Pacific Ocean | collected 2014-05 | depth 0-1...
TGGAGATATGTTTTCAGTGCTGCTCCGACTATGGCCAAAGAATGGGAGGCGATCGGCCGTTTTAGTTTCCATCCCGATTTCGTCCAGTGGATGGATGAGAACGTCGTTAATTAACGTTAACGAATGTCCGCTTATGGCCGAAAGCAGACGTTCGTTAACAGTTAACGAGAGCCTTGGGGTGAAATTCCGCAGGGCTACTCTCCGGACCCAAAGGAGACCTTTCTACTGTCAGCGACTCGCCGATAACTCGGCCAGAAAGTTCTCCATGACCCACAGTTCGCCGCCTCCCGTTGTGACGGTAAAAGCGATGCGCCGCCCATCGGGGTGTAGCTGAAAGTTGATCAGGCCAACCATCGCCAGACCAGTTCGCTGAGCCTCTCCACCCGCAGCCGAGATTCGCCAGAGTTCGATCTTCGATTGTGCAGGATCTTTAAAGTCCTTGTCGGCGGCCTTGACGTCGGAGATCTTCATGAATAGCAACTGCCGGCCATCCGGCGTCCATGCCAGATCTCCCCAGGGACCATAGCCGATGGTGTTTTGTGGTTCTGTAAGCAGGATGCGGGCCTCCCCGCCTCCGGCCGGAATGATACCCAAGGAAAACCATTCGTTTTCGTCTCCGCCAATATAGGCCAACTGCTCTCCGTCTGGAGAAACAGCCAAGATGGGAGCGAATACCGGCTCGCTGTTGAGCTTCTTGACCACACCGGATTCGAGCTCGCGCCTGTAAATAGCATCTATGTAGGAATAGAACACCGATCCTCCATCGGAGGACCAAACGGCCCCGAAGTACAAGCCGGGTAGTTGGCCTTCCTGTACGATCGCCGTGGTATCGCCCGTTTGGACGTCGATTCCGTAGATTCCGAGGCGATTTTCCGCGTCGTTACCGGTGACCAGGAATGAGTCTCCATCCGGCGACCAGCGAAGGTGCGGATAGGCAGTCATGCTGAGATCAAGCGAAAATTCCCGCTCTTCCCCGGTCTCGAGCGTGCGAACCGAGATGAATAATTGAGCCGCCCCCGGAAAGGATCCAGCCCTACTTCGCTCTGATACGTATGCCAGATATTGTCCGTCCGGTGACCAGGCCGGCAAGTGGTTGGATCCCGTGAAGCGCTCCACGGCCTTGATCGGTGGGCTCAGCAGCTCGCCGGTCGCCACATCGATCTCGGCGGTGTAGACATCCGTCATTCCGCCCCCGGTACCGTAGTAATACGAACCCGCCGCCGTAACTCCTAGAGGTTGGCTCCGCCCCATATCGGACTTGACGAGTTGGGGGGTCCCCACAGGCTGTCCGTCAACCACCGCAACGGCCCAGACCCCCGTGGTGCCAGTGCGGTCGCTGGTAAATAGGACATGTTTGCCGTCGGGAGTCCATATCGGCCAACCGTCGTTAGCCGGGTGCTGAACCAAGCTGTGTTCACGAGTCCCATCCACAGCGAGCGCGAAGATGTCGTAATCCTCCGAATTTTCATCTCCGGGAAAGGCGTAAGCGATAAAACGCCCATCCGGTGAAAAGCTCATCCCGACCGGGTAGCGCCAGTCGAGTGTCTTGACAACGCGTACCGAGCCATCGCTTGCAGAGACCAGCACGATTTGGTTGGTCCTGTCTCGTCGAGAAAAGAGTGCCAGGATCTGAGTGCCGTCCGGAGACCACTGGAAGGGGATGGGGTATGGCACCTCCTCATTGGCATAGAGCACTTGTGGTTGAGATCCGTCCATCCCCACGGTGTGCAGTTCGTAGTCGTTCTGCTCGTTGGCCCAGGTGAATACCACCCGGCGGCCATCAGCCGACACCGCGGAGTTCAACGCATACTCCGAGGACTCGCTCCAGGGACCCTTGTCCGTGAGCCGACGAATCTCACCCGTAGCCAGCTCTCTCACGGCCAGGTCTCCGGTCGTCCAATCCACGAAAGTGATATAGCGACCGTCACGATCGAGGGATCCGAAATCGGGATAGTCAGCCCCCGTCAAGAGGCGCCTCGTGATCAACGTCGTCGGTAATTCCGTGTTACCCGGCCCTCCTAGTGCCGCGAGGCGGCTACGCGCAGTATCGACCTGCTCGTGCTGGTCCGCATAGTCTCGGAGCACTTGCTCGTAGGCCTTGCTGGCCTCGGCGTTGCCCAGCTTCTCCCAACACTGGCCGATCTGTATCAAGGCGAATGCGGCCAACGGGCGGTTATCTCCAAAGTTCTCAACAATAAGCCGGTAGAGTTCGATCGTTCTTTCGAGATCGCCTTCGACTGTCTCTTGGAGTAGTGCCTGTTGGAAGAGGTCATAGCCGTCTTCTGCTAGCTGAGCAACCGCAGTTCCCGCGCCAAGAAGCAAGATCCAGACGATGCTAATCGATAGTGAGAGTCTACTCATGGTCAGCCCCTCCGATATATGTCGGAGATAAGCATGGGCACTGTGGGCCGGTGCTGTGTCACGAAGATGTGGAGGCGATGTAATTTCAACGTAATATTTCTTCCACGTTCTTCCCCTGGTGTGCCACGTCCGCCTCATTTAACAAACTTGTATCCGACGCGGTGAACCGTGAGCACATGGCGTGGCTCAGCCGGGTTTGCTTCGAGCTTTGCGCGCAACCCGGCGATGTGGTTGTCGACGGTGCGCGTACTTGGGTAGTTCTCGAAACCCCAGACTTCGCTCAAAAGTTCGTCTCGTGTCACAACCTCGCCGGCCCGCGCGGCGAGGTGCCGCAGGACGCCGAACTCCTTGCGGGTTAGCTCGATTTCTGTGTCGTCCTTACTGGCCTTGTAGCGGCGAAAGTCCACGACGACGTTGGCAAAGCGTAGTTCGTCGGGCAGCGCAGACTCGGGCGCGTGCGCTCGGCGCAGAAGGGCTCGAATGCGGGCAAGCAGCTCGCGGATCGAGAACGGCTTAGTCACATAATCATCCGCGCCTATGTCGAGGCCGAGTACGCGATCTGCTTCCTCTCCCCGGGCCGTCAACATCAGGATAGGTGTTGTCAGTCCTTTCTCGCGGAGCTTGCGGCAAAGCTCATACCCGCTCAGTTTCGGCAACATCAGGTCGAGAAGGATCAGGTCGGGGTTAGCTTCGGTAACCAAACGGTAGCCGCTCTCGCCATCGGTAGCAGTGATCACGTCGTGTGATTCAAGCTCGAGGTTGTCTTTGAGACCGCGCAGGATCGATCGGTCGTCCTCCACCACCAGAATGAGACTCATTCTTCGGTCCTCATTGGAAGATGGATGGAGAAGGTGCTCCCCTGACCCACCGTACTCGACACCTCGGTGTGACCGCCGTGTGCGTTGGCAATGTGCTCGACCAGGGTTAGACCGAGACCGGTACCTGGAACGAGTTCATTCTCCTTGCCGGGAACGCGATAGAACTTGTCAAAGATCTGCGTGTGCTGATCGCTGGGAATCCCGACTCCACGATCGATCACCTGGATCACGGCTTGCCCGTCTTGTCGCGTCAGGCGCAGGTCGATCTCGCTGCCTTCGGGCGAGTATTTCATCGCGTTGGCGAGGAGATTGAGAATAGCCTGCTCCAGTGCATCGGAGTCGATAAGGATGTCTGGAATTGGCTCCCCAAGATCTAACCGTAGCTGGTGACCTTCCAGGGAAAGGGGGTACTGCATGGTGCGTGCGGCGGTGCGGACCGTATCGGCCAGACAAGCCAGTCGAAAGTGGTAGCGCTTCTGGCCCTGTTCGATCTTCGAGAAGTCGAGCACGTTGTTGAGGAGTCTCGTTAGGCGCTCGCTCTCGTTACCGATGGTTTCCAGGTATTCGTTCCGCGTAGCCTCGTCCCGCGTACGGCCCATACGCAGGGTCTCAGCGAACATACGAATCGCGGTAAGAGGCGTTTTCAGTTCGTGGGAGACACTGGAGACGAACTGCGATCGCATCTCAGCCAGATGAAGCTCGCGGCGAACATCTCTCCAGACAAGATAGGCACCGAATAGCGTCACACTCAAAACCACGATGAGAATGAGGAGGTAGAAAGTGTTCTCTGGGTTCCATCTCTGCGCCAGGTCTCCGTCGGCGCTGGTCTCGAAGACCGCACGTATGCCAGGAAAGGTGGGAGCGAGAGATTCACCAATTGTGGCGCCGTCGGTCAGTAGACGGACCCGACCGACGGAAGTGTTCGAGAACATCTCTGAGTCTTCGAGAGGCCCGAGAACGGCTTGCGCGTGGACCGCTACGGCAGTCGTCAGGGTCGCGCTCGAAGTCACCGCGGTTACCAGCCAGCGCTCCTTCCCGTAGGGGACCCAACGTCTCTCAGAATCCGTGGTCTGGTTAAGATCAATGGGCAAGAGCCCGAGCCTCGGAAGGTCGTCTCGCAAAGCTAAAGTTTGCCTAACAAACTCACGATACTCGACGGATTTGCGCAGTAGTCTCTCGGCTGTTTCTCTCTCTGCCGGTTCTCCCGCCGACTCCGTCAATGCCGCCGCGAGTCCCTGAAGCATTGCGGCAGCGGTCGGTGGCAACCAACCCTGCCTTTCAACCTCTTCCTCGAGACGCTCGATGATGCTCCGTTTCTCCTCGTCCGTTTCCAGCAAGCCGGTGGCAGCGTAGAGAAAAAGCGGGTTACCGTGCTCATCCGTGACTTCGGAGGGTAAAGAAAGGACTGTTCGATAGTGGTTTAGCGCGTCGTCGTGCTGACCCAGACCTCTTAACGCTCGGGCTAACAGGAGCTGCGCTCGTCCCATTTGGGCCGGGTGGTGGCTCGCAGTCATTGCCTCCCGATACTTCGCAGCGGCGCCGGTGAAATTCTCGTCGATGAACTCCCAGCGTTCGCCTTGTCGGATCGTCGTCACCAAGACTGGCTCAGCTAGAAGACTCCGCACATCGTCCCTGATTCGGCTAGCCTCCCACGGTAGTATGAGGCGGTCTCTTTCAATTGGGGCCACCAGAACTACTTCTGGATTCTCGTAGCGGCGAAGCGGCGATGGGGCCTGCCCCACTGCCAGTGAGTTCGATTCTTCGAGAGCGATTCGCTCCAGCCGGGTGAAAAGCTCCTGGTGGATGTTGCGGACTACCTGGGAACGCGCGTCGGCCGTACGCTTCTCCGTCAGCTCTCGCTGCTGAGCCATCATGCGCACGCTCATGGCAACCAGCACGATGCACGGAAGAATGATGGCGCCAAGAAAGAGCAGGACTTGTCGCCGATAGCCGGGCGATGACACGCTATTTCCTCATCTACTCTGGACCTCCCTGCCGATTATACTTGGCACTCGCACCCAGTCCTTCCTGTACGATGCCACGCTGCGCACGCAGAAAGGCCAATAAATCTGCCGTTTCATCCTTTGTGAGATTAAGCGGTCGAACCTCGGAATCGAGAGTCGGATTGGGATTGCCACCGCGATTGTAGAACTCGATCACCTCCTCAAGGCTCCTGATGCTGCCGTCGTGCATGTAGGGAGCTGTCCGATCGATCTCGCGCAAGGTTGGAGTCTTGAAGGCGCCTCGATGCTCGGGGTTGCCGGTTACCTCAAAACGTCCTTCGTCGAGCAAGCGATCATTACGCCAAGCGACTCCGGTGTTGTGGAACCGCTCATCCGTCAGGCTGGGACCTAAGTGGCAAGCCGTACAATTTCCCTTACCTCTAAAGATCTGCAAACCTTTCCGTGCCTGAACCGAGAGTGCGTCTCGTTCCCCACTCAGATATCGATCGTAGAGCGAGTTACCTGACAGGATCGTGCGCACATAGCTCGCCAACGCGAGCGCTAGGTCTTGCGCTTCAACCTGCCGGTCGAAAACCGCTTGAAAGCGCCTCCGGTAGGTCCGTTGATCCCTCAGCCGGCTTACGGCTTCCGCAAGCGTTAAGTCGAGCTCGTTCGAATTCTGGATCGGCTGGACAACTTGCTCTTCGAGACTGCGAGCACGGCCATCCCAGAAAAATGTAGCACCATAACCGCGGTTGATCAGTGTCGGTGCGTTGCGGGTGCCTTCACGACCAACGACCCCTCGACTCACCTGTCGTCCATCGGTAAATGCACGACGAGGGTCATGGCAACTCGTACACGAGAGGCTTCGATCTCGAGAAAGTAAGCGTTCCGAAAAGAGCCTCTTACCCAGGGCAACTTTCTGGCGTGTCAGTGGGTTCTCCTCGGGAATAGGCATGTATATATCTAGTCCTAACGGAATCTCCAGTCGCGCCGAGGGAGTAGAGGCATTAGCGCCAGCGTCCCCTGGTACAACACTTATGAGTCCTGCAACGATCAATCCGACACCCCAGAGTGCGGAACATCTGAGCAGGCTCTCGACCCCTATTGGATCCATATCGAGATCAATCTGGAAGTACACCGTCAGAACTCTAATCAGGTGGAATCAACGGCTTGTCACGAAACTGTCTTGAAGTCGCAAGGAAACTTCCTGTCAACCCGAAGACGTACGAATCCTCTGCTTTGTAGGCGGGTAGTCGTCAGGCAGCAGACTGGGCGCTGGCAGCTGTTGGTTGTTACGGTTGGGTGATCCGTGCGGAGTTTTTCTTCCTCAGGACACCAACCCGAGTTCGTAGACGTGCGCAGCAGGCTGGGGTCTAGGGAGTAGCTATATCTGGCCGTAGCGGACGCCGTCCCCGCATAATATGCAAGGATCACCAAAGTATGCGAATGACCGCTTATGGCCGAAAGCAGACATTCGGGCTGAGTCTAGATCGCCGTTCTGAATGGCCGCTTTGGAGAAAAAAGCAGACGTTCGACGCTACGGCCCGGCCTGATCCGCAGCTGGCACCGAAGCGGTGTTTGCCGTTAAAGTCGAAGGCACTGCCGGAACCATCACCCAATTGTGAATCTACCCCCTCCCCCCGACCTGCCTGCCGACCTGACCGATCGGTGGACACTGGTGGCCAGTCGATTAGGAGAACTGCCGGCGGGCAGGTTGACGTCCTGCCCTCGTGTGGCAGAGACAGTCTCTAGGGTGGCTGTATGCAGTAACTTCGCACTTTCGACGCTGCTTCGTCAGCCCGAGGACCTGCTGAGTCGTCTGACGGACGACGGGCCTCTGTCCGAGGGGTTGCTGGCCTCGCGTTTTGAGTTGTTGGGTCGTTCGGAGGCGGAGGCCATGACGGTTCTCAGGCGGGTTCGAAGCGTCGAAATGGCTCGTATCGCATGGCGAGATCTCGCCGGGTGGTCCGATCTCGAAGCGAATCTTGCGGACCTCTCCACGCTGGCGGATTGCGCGATCGAAGCAGCACTTCGCTTTGCGGAGACTCAATTGGAGTCGCGGTTTGGTCGGCCGCTAGACGGGGAAGGGGCGCCCGTGTCGCTGTTGATCCTCGCGATGGGCAAGCTGGGTGGAAAAGAGCTCAACTACTCATCGGATATCGATCTGGTGTTTCTGTTTCCAGAGTCGGTAACCTTCAAAGACCATGACAGATCCGAGCCCGAAGTTTACTTTCGCCGGCTCGGCCAGCTGATGATTAAGCTATTGGATCAGGTGACCGAAGATGGGTTCGTGTTTCGTGTGGACACCCGGCTGAGGCCTTTCGGTTCCAGCGGACCTCTAGCGATGAGCGTGCCCGCTCTAGAAACGTATCTCATTCAGCACGGCCGTGATTGGGAGCGTTACGCTTACCTGAAAGCCCGACTTGTGACTGGCGGGCGGCACCAAAACGAGCTCTTTGACGAGATTCTCACACCCTTCGTGTATCGCCGCTATGTGGACTTTGGAGTGTTCCGGGCGCTCCGCCAGATGAAGGTGTTAATCGCAAAGGAGGTGGCGCGTCGTGACATGGCGGCGAACATAAAACTCGGGCCCGGGGGAATTCGAGAGATCGAATTCATCGTTCAGACCTTCCAGCTCGTCCGCGGAGGTCAGAGTCCGGCGCTGAGAGAACGGTCCCTGCTTCAAGCCCTCCCGCAACTCGCTCGAATGAATTTGCTAGGAACTGACGCCGTCGACGTGCTCGAAGGCGCGTACCGGTTTCTCCGCACACTGGAGAATCGTCTCCAGGCCATGAACGATCAGCAGACTCACGACCTACCGTCGGACCCGACCGCCAGATCGATTCTGGCTTACAGCATGGGTGCCCGCAGCGGCGACGAACTCGCCGCGAACCTGAGCCGGCAACGCGAACTCGTGGAGGCGCAGTTCGCCCGCCTCGTATTCGACGAGCGGGGACAGTTCAGCGACGGGACGGCTGCCGAGTCCTGGGGATCGGCATGGGAGCGGGGCGATTTGCTGGAGGCTCTGGAAGCGGCGAGCATCGGAGAGGCGCGGGCTGTCAGCAGCGAGCTTGAGGCACTGAGGAGCGAGCAGTTATACAGTCGGATGGACGAGATATCCCGCCAACGTTTGACCGCGGTTGTGTCACGAATCATTCCAAGCTTGACTCAATACACCGAGCCTGCGCGCGTCCTTCACCGGGTGTTGCTCGTGCTGCGGGCGATCGGACGGCGCAGCGCGTATCTCGCGTTGTTGAACGAGAACCCCTTGGCTCTGGGGCGACTATTGAAGTTGGCCGATCAGAGTGAGTTCTTGGTGCGTCAGGTGGTCGAGCATCCTCTACTCATCGACGAGCTGTTGGACTCCCGCATATTCGATGCCCCGCCCAGTCGTGGGGAGCTCGAGCAGGCGCTGCAGCATACCGTAGAGAGTCGGGCAGCCGGTGACGTGGAATCGCGACTGGAAGTCATACGGTCGTTTCAAAGGGCAGCGCTGTTCCGGATCGCCGTAGCAGATAGACTGGAAGATCTTCCTCTGATGAAGGTGAGTGATCGGCTCACGGATACTGCCGAGCTCATTCTTGAGTTTGCTCTCGATACGGCGTGGGCGGAACTCGTCGAGAAATTCGGGGAGCCCCTGTGCGGTCAGGGTTCAGACGCGCGAACGGCGGGGTTCGCCATCATCGGATACGGGAAACTCGGCGGGCTTGAGCTCGGTTACGGATCAGACCTCGATCTGGTGTTCCTGCACGATTCGTCGGGGCGCCATCAGGAAACTGCTGGCCCGAACAGAGCGGACAACGGGCGCTTCTTCGTCAGATTGGTGCAGCGGCTCATTCACTTTCTCAGTATTCAGACCAGCTCCGGCCGTCTCTACGAAGTCGACACGCGGCTCAGACCCGACGGGCGATCAGGCCTGCCGGTACCGAGCTTGGATTCGTTCGTGTCCTATCAGCAGAAAAGAGCCTGGGTCTGGGAGCATCAGGCCCTGCTTCGCAGCCGTTCGGTCGCCGGTTCGGCAGTGGTGAGGAAAGCATTCGAAGAAGTACGACGAGATATTTTGATCCACTACGTAGATCGCGACAACCTCAAGCGAGAAATCACCGCCATGCGTAAACGCATGAGAGACGAGCTGTCCTTGAGCAAGGCGGAGGAGTTCGATCTCAAGCAAGACCCCGGAGGTCTGTCGGATATCGAGTTTCTCATTGACTATTGGGTTCTCGCTCAGGCTCACGCGTTTCCGGAGCTCGTAAAGTTTCCCGACAAGGTTCGGCAGCTCGAGGCATTGGAGACGACCGGGCTGGTGTCTGCCGAACGCTGTGCTCGCATCAAGAACATCTACCTCGCTCTCCGTGAAAGCGCTCACGAACTGGCGCTCAATGAGGGGGGGCGAATCATCCGCGGTGACTCGTTCGCGGCGGAACGCGGTTGGCTCAGATCGGTCTGGGCGGAGGTGCTCGGCGCGTAGTGGGAATAGTCTCCGACCTTGATAATCGAGGAGAAGCCGAAGCGGGTGCAGTCAGGCAGGGTAAATGAGTACAACACCAAGGACTATCAGCGCGAAACTAGACCGCGGCTTCTTCATCATCCCATTGCATGTCTCTGCCATTTCGTCCTCCTTCTACAGTGAGATCCACACCGGAGCTCGCTGAGAGTGAGTCTTCGATCGCGGTCTCGCCAAGAAGCTCGCGTGTCTTTTTGCGAATTGCACTTTCGGCGCCGCGGTTCACCATTAAACCTACCTTCACCGCCACAGCGACTTCTTCCCGGTCGATCCCTAACTCGTCACACTTGGCGAGATGGAAATCCATACACGGATGGCAATTTGCCGCGGCTGCCGCCCCCATCGCCACAAGCTCTTTTATCTGATTATTCAATGTTGCCCTCCTGAGAGATCGCCCTAATCGGTCCCGGGTCCATCAGATCATAATTCCACGCGCCTTCCACCCGAACTTGCCCGGATGCGCCAAGCTGCATAGCCTCGATCATGCTGTGGTTGAGGTAAACGTAAGTGCCGGGCTGTCGAAACTCGTGCATCATCGCGACCGCTGATCCTCCTGCTACGAACCAAGTCTCGAGATCAGTCGCCGGTGTGTCTGCGAAGGATCCACCCCGCCAGACCAGGTCGCCATGCCCGCCGATGAGGTGGGGACGCGTATCTCGATTAGCCTGAGAGTGTATAAACAACACGCGCTCTCCGACCTTTGCAGTCAACGCATTCTCGCCAGTCAGCGCACCGACGGCACCGTTAAACACGACATGAGTCGGCGTCAGGGTGCTCATCACCTCAAGCATATCGGCCATTCCGAGTATCGGCGTCGAATACTGTTTGTACTCGCCATTCGCATCAGTGGGTATGTAGAAGTCCTGCTCGCCGATGTAGTAGGCCTTGTCATACCTGACTGGATTCCCCTGTGCATCACTCAAGCCGTCCCGCGGCAGTACCATGATTGCTCCGTTCATTCCAGATACGACATGCCACGGACTCATTAGCCCGCCCGGTGCGCAGTGATAGACGAACACCCCGGTCTTCGTCGCCTTGAAACGGAGAACGACCTCCTCGCCGGGCTTAACATGCGTCAGCGCTCCACCACCCAGGCCGCCAGACGCCGCATGAAAGTCGATGTTATGGAGCAACGTATTCGTCTCTGGATTGACGAGCGTCAGCTCGACGTAATCATTCTGATGAACCACGATTATCGGGCCAGGCACACTACCGTTGAACGTCATGGCCCAGATCGTCGCACCATCCGGGCTGATCTCGATGAGCTTCTCTTCAACTTCCAGGCGAACTGCCACGATTTTCGGTGCTCCGATCGCGACCTGGTTATGCGCAGGCAGGAACGGTGGAGCGACGAGTGTCTGGTTGACCCGTTCGAGTTGATCAGTCGCCGATGGGGGCTCTGACGCTAGGGTCGTGTAGCAGCCAAAAAGGAATACTAGACTCATACTAACTGTCGTAA
>SMVA01085155.1_pt1 | contig 11087 bp, 9 predicted proteins | sample 2456451 | NCBI WGS metagenome assembly SMVA01 (sample SAMN11095933, study PRJNA526329) | marine sediment metagenome | biome: Marine sediment; feature: Surficial sediment; material: Deep marine sediment; isolation source: Hadal surficial sediment | place: Pacific Ocean | collected 2014-05 | depth 0-1...
ACAACATTAGTGGAAGAATCCACGATTCGGGACGCCAACTGAAGATTGATTTTGTCGAGACAGAGGGTGCCGGCACCGATGTTAAAGATTCATCCGCGACATTATTGGCAAGATAAGCCGCGATAAGGAAAACCAGCAGGTTGGTTGCCGCGCCAATAAGTATCGTGCCCCAGAGCCCAATAGCAGGCAGCAGCAAAAAGGCCGCTACCAACGTTCCCACAATCGCACCGCTGGTATTAATCGAATAAAGCAAACCAACCCTGGGGCCGACATCCTCATCTTTGCGCACGACGTAGCGTGTAACCATTGGCAGGGTCGCACCCATGCAGCCCGTAGGAATCGCCAGTATCAGGAAAGTGACGGCCAGGTAAAACATCGATTGTCCCAGACCGCTGGCATCAGGTGGTTGTGGCAAGCCGCCAAAAATTGATGCATAGACGACACTGGCTAACTGCAATAAAAATGGTACGGCAATTGCCGATAACGCAATCGAAGCTTCGAGGACTCCGTACACAAGGATAGGTTTGCTAATCCTGTGCATGATGCGGGCAGCAATCGCTGCTCCTGCTGCCAGTCCGCCCATGTACGCGGCGAGCACGGTTGCAACTGCCAAATCGGACGTGCCGAAAACAGTGGATAGCTGCCTCATCCATGCGATTTGATAGAGCAGGGCAGCAAAGCCGGAAAGGAAAAAGCAGGCACTGACGGCCATTAATACAAAAGAATGCGGTCGCAAGCTACCATTCATAAGGACAGTCTAACCAAACCCCTGGTCTGTAAAAGGCGAAATGTGAAACGGCCCGGGTAACCGGGCCGTCTGGCTTATCACTCAGTGGCAATTGGAACCATTGGCTTCCAATTGCCGTTTGACAATTTTCTAATTGTTGCCGAATTTTACCTCGAATGTCAGACCGTACAGGGCTTCACCATATGCGCTGACGAAGCAGGAATAGTTTTGCGCACTACTCGGGCCCCAAATTACTCTGGAGCAGGCATATTCCCCGGTCAGGTTGTTACCCCAAGCAGCCAACATGTACTGCTGCTGATCCCCAAAGAAATAGCTCGCCCTGGCATTTATGAAGCTGTAATCGGATGATTCGTCGCGCGCGCTGTCCTGCGCAAAGGTGTAATACATTGAAGATTGATAACGGTAATTCATCATCAGGGTCAGCTCGTTGTCACCCATAGGAATGGTGTAAGCACCCAACAGGTTGGCCGTCAAGTCCGGTGTATTGGTGACTTCCTTTCCGATTTCCGCCAGTGACCGGTCGTCCAGGCCGGTGACATCAACGACTTCGCTGTCAGTTGTGCCGATACTGCCTTGTATATACCACCGATCATTCGGTGCCCATCTTAGTTCAACTTCAACGCCACTGATATCTACCCCGGGCACGTTAACCAGGGCCGGGATACCGCCATAACTTTCAAATAGCTGCAGGTCTTCCCAGTCATAAAAATAAACTGAAGTGCTCAATTGCACCGTGTTATTTGCGAAGGTTCCTTTATACCCGAACTCCAGGGCTGTCAGGAACTCAGGCCCAATCGGGTCGTCACCGGTTGAAAGTGCGCGGTTATCGTATGAGCCGCCTTTGAACCCTTCCGAAGCACTGGCCCAAAACATGGAGTCTTCACCTGTTTTGTATGAGCCACTGATTTTCCAGCCGGTCTCAGAAAGTTTCTGAACAGGTGAATCGGTATTGCCGGTCACCCTCACGCCGCCAGGACAGCCTGCGGCACGGAATTCGCGGGTTTTCTCTATCAGCCCTTCAGATGATGGATAGAATCCACAAACGGTTCGAATCCAGTTTCCGTTGGCAGCTGACAATTCATCATCTGTGAAGCGCAGGCCGGCACTCAGAGTCAGGGCATCGTTAACGTCCCAATCAACCTGACCATAGAGCGATGTTGCTTCGTATGTACTGTTAATGTCGATTCCGGGACTAACTCCCATACCCCCAAACCCCCCGGTGGCCGCTACCCAGGTGTCTTCAGTGGAGTCAGAATCGGTGTAATACAGGCCAGCCAGCCATTGAACCGGACCATCGGTGGTCGAGGTCAGGCGAATTTCCTGTTGAAAGGTATCCCAATCGCCTTCACGGGCCGGGCTGAAACCGGTCAATTCCTGACGATTTGTTTCCAAAACATGGATATTGTCAAAGGATGTCAGGGAGGTTAACTTGAAATTCTCGAAATCATATTCAATGTCTAGCCGGATGTTGTCCCAGTCCACATAAGACCCATCGTCCGGGCTCTGGTAGGTATAGCCGACCGGCGTAGAAAAGTTGACCAGGCGATTAAATGGTCCGGGAACCGGGTTGTCAATTACCATTCCGGTGCCACGGTTGTACTGGTCTTGCAGAAACGGATTTGCGGCAATATCTGCTGCCGTAGCCCTGACATAATTATTGTCAGTTCCGGTCAGGCGATCTGCGGTTCGATTTACGAAATCCGGATCGAGTTCGCCATTAGCCAGACGATTGCCGCTGGCGCGCATGGTGATGTCTTCAGTGTCCGCCTCACCGGTTGAAATAGTCAAACCGACACGGGCGTTGTCACCATTATTCCACACCAGGTTAAATCGTCCGCCGGCGCGATCGTAGGCTCCGCCTGTATCACTGCCGTCAACCAGATTGGTCCAGACGCCATCGAACTCATCGGTGAGTACAGCAATCCTACCGGCGACATTCTCCGAAAAGTCGAAGCCTACGGCCGCTTCAACTCGCATCAAACCGCCATTGCCGGCACGCATGCGCACATAGCCATTAGTGCCCTCGCCCGGTGTGGCCTTGTTGGTGTGCCAAACGACGGCACCGCCCGTAGTGTTTCGCCCATACAGGGTGTTCTGGGGGCCTCGTAATATTTCTACCCGTTCAACGTCGAAAATCGAAATGGATCCAACATATCCAGAAACCATGGACACGTCATCCACATAGACGCCCACAGACTGCTGTCCGGAGAGATGGACGTTGTCGGTACCGACGCCCCGAATTGAAAAGCCGGAATTGCCCGAGGAATTGCGGTTGGTGCCGATATTGGCAAAAACCGTTTCCAGGTCGTCTGAGCGGGTGACATCGAAAACGTCGAATTGATCGGAAGTCAGGGCGCTGATCGAGATCGGTACGTCCATTTGTGACTGTTCGCGTTTTTGTGCGGTCACGATTACTTCTTCGAGCTGTGCGGCCGCTGGCACTGGCGTAAAAATTACGCAGGCAAGTAATAACGCAAATGGTAAGTGCAGAAGACGGGGTTTGGTCAGTTTCATAGCGTGCCTCATTCTTTTCGATATGGATCGATTTTGGAATTTAGTTGCGTAAATGCTCTTTGTGTAGATTTGAAGAAAATATGTGCATTTACGGCAATGTCCACAAAGTTTATCATACTACCTAAATAACGACAGTAAATAGAAATTACGAAATATTTCGAAATTAATTGAGCTAAAGATTGGCAGAACTCCGGCCAGGTAACTTGAACAAGTACAATCAGAGGAAATATGAATACAGTGGCGTCAAAGGGATTGTTTTTTCTTTGCTCGATGGGTATCTCTGCTACTGCATTGGTTGCAGACGACGCGCTTCTTGAGCGTGGAACTTACCTGGTTGAGACTATTGTCGCTTGCGCTAACTGCCATACGCCAAAGCATCCGGACACCGGCGCTTATCTTGACGGCATGGACTACGCGGGAAGTTTCATGATCAAAGATGAAGCCCTCACAGCTTTTGCGCCCAACATAACAATGGATGTTGAAACAGGCATTGGCGGCTGGACGGATGAGGAAATCATGGTCGCGATGCGGGACGGGTTTCGACCCGACGGTAGCCTGATCAGGCCACCAATGCCTATCCCGTTTTACAAAGCAATGTCGGATTACGATGTGCGGGCAATCGTGGCCTATCTGCGTACCATTAAGCCGGTTAAAAATATCGTTCCGGAATCTGAATACAATATTCCGCTGCCATCAAATTATGGGCCAAAAGTTGGAACGGTCCCCGAGACACCTAGAGATGATCCGGTGGCATATGGAAAATACCTTACCCACACGCTTGGGCATTGCACCGGCTGCCATACGCCCCGCGAGAACGGGAAGCTCGATTTTAGCCGCACCAATGTAGGGGGACGGATTTTCAACAATATTTACGGCCTTGGTTTCACCGCTGTATCGATGAATATTACGCCCCACCCGGTGGCCGGGATTGGTGAATGGACCGACCAGGAGATCAAGCGCGCGATTACAAAGGGCATCAGCCGCGATGGGAGGGAATTGGCTAAAGTGATGGCATTCCCCCATTACGAAAATATCAGCGAAGAAGATCTTGAGGCGATTATTGCCTACTTGAGATCACTACCGCCTCTATCTTTGACAGATACCCAGTAATCATCTGAACATGGGACTCCTGGTATCCAATCTAAACTCCCCTACTATTTTCCATTGCTTGAATCTGCTTCACATAGTTTGCGGCGATTGATCAATTTCTGGCCTGGCATTGGCGTAATTCCTTAGAGTAGCGTGAGGCGAACACCAGAAAATGAGTTGTTTGTTTGGCAGGGTTTGCGAATATTTAGTAAGATATTCCATAATTTCGATATTTTCTTTAGGACAATAAAGAGAGATTCACTTGGATACCAATTCAGATGCGGTTCCCGGTCAGGATACCCGCCTCAAGCTTTATCGTCAGATGCTCGAATGCCGTGGCATGGAGCAACGGGCCTATGACCTGTTTATGCAAAACCTCGTCAAGGGCACCTCGCACCTGGGTCTCGGCCAGGAAGCGATTGCAGCAGGTTTCGGGACAGCAATGCGCGCCGACGATTACACTTTTTGCACTTATCGCGGACACAATCACACCCTGGTGCGCGGGGTTTCCATGACATCGATTCTCGGCGAGTTAATGGGCCGCGATGGTGGCTTGATGCGCGGCAAGGGCGGATCGATGCATCTGACCAGTGTTGAACACGGGGTAATGGGTTCTTATGCCATTGTCGGTGCCCATATGCCGATTGCAGCAGGCGCTGCCTGGTCCGCGCAATACCGTGGCACGGAGCAGGTTGCAGTGTGTTTCTTCGGCGATGGCACTACCAATATTGGTGCATTTCATGAAGCGCTGAATTTTTCTGTTATCTGGAAACTACCGGTCGTGTTTGTTTGTGAGAACAATCTGTATATGGAATACACCCCTATCAGTGATGTTACGGCGGTTGCCAACCCGGCGGCAGATCGCGCATCGGCCTATGGGCTCGAATCCATCCTGGTCGATGGCAACGATGTTGATGTGATGTATGCCACAGCTTCAGCCGCGCTGGATAAGGCTCGTCGGGGAGATGGTCCCAGCCTGATCGAAGCGCTGACCTATCGCCACGGTGGTCACTCACGTGCTGACCCAGGCAAATACCGTCCCGATGAAGAACTGGCAGCCTGGAAAGCAAAGGATCCGATCCCTGCATATCGAACTCGTTTGCTGGAGGCGGGTTTTGACGAAGCTGGGCTTGCTACCATCGAGGCGGAAACCGATACCCTCGTCGATGAAGCTACCGAGACAGCCCGCAATAGCCCGCCACCCCCACTGGACATTATTGATACTGATGTATGGGCCGACGGAGGTTCATCATGGCGAAACTAAGTTACCGTGAAGCAGTTGCGGCAGGTATCGCCCAGGAAATGCGCCGGGATAATAATGTTGTGTTTCTCGGCGAAGACATCGCTGCGGCCGGCGGTGTGTTTAAAACAACCGAAGGCTTGCTGGATGAGTTCGGGCCTTTGCGGGTCAGAGATACACCCATTTCTGAGCAGGCAATTCTGGGTGCTGCCATGGGCGCGGCAATGACCGGATTACGGCCGATAGCCGAGATTATGTTTTCCGACTTCCTTGCTGTGTGCTGGGATATGATCGCCAACCAGATTGCCAAGTCCCGGTATATGACCAATGGTCAGTGCTCTTTCCCGATGGTGATCCGCTCTGCCAATGGTGGTGGTTCACGCTTTGGAGCACAACATTCACAAAGCGTTGAGAACTGGGCCATGATGATCCCCGGATTGAAAGTGGTTGCGCCATCAAATGCTGCAGATGTGAAGGGTTTGTTGGCTGCGGCAATCCGAGACCCGGATCCGGTATTGTTTTTCGAACAAAAATCCCTGTACGGCACCAAAAGTGAAGTACCCGAAGGTGAGCATGTGGTGCCCCTGGGTCGGGCCAATGTTTTACGCAAGGGTGATGATGTCACTATTTGCGCGCTTGCAGCAATGGTCCCGAAAGCCGCCAAGGCTGCAGAGATATTGAGTGAGAAACATGGTATCTCCGCCACCGTGATTGATGTGCGCTCACTGGTACCGCTCGATACCACCACTATCTTCGAATCGGTTTCATCCACCGGAAGACTGGTGACGGTTGAAGAGAACCCGCGGCTATGTGGCTGGGGTGCAGAGCTTTCCTCACTCGTTGCCGAAGAACTGTTCTGGGATCTCGAAGGTCCTATTGTTCGTGTTACTACACCACATATTCCTTTGCCGTCAGCAGGCAACCTGGAAGACGCAGTTCTGCCCAGTGTTGATCGCATTGTAGAAAGGGTCGTGGAGCTGACTGACTCATGAAAATTATCATGCCTCAATTGGGAGAGACAGTCAGCGAAGGCACGATTGCTGCCTGGCACAAGCAAGTTGGTGATGAAGTAGAGAAAGACGAACTACTGCTGGATGTGGAAACCGACAAGGTTGCCACCGAGATTCCGGCGCCGGTTTCCGGCACGTTGACGGCCATAAAGGTTGAAGAAGGCGAAACCGTTGATGTCGGCACAGTGCTGGCAATCATCGGTGATGACGGTGATGTTGCTGAAGAGGCAGCAGAGACAATGGCAAAGGAACCAGGTGAACCTGCCGAGCCGGAAGCATCAGAAAGCGCAGTGGTAGTAAAACCTGTGGTCAGGGGCGCGGCAGGAGAGCGGTTATCTCCCGCTGTTCGCCGTTTAATTTCCGAACATGGAATTGATATCAGCTTGGTTACCGGTAGTGGTCGCGATGGACGGGTTTCGCGCAAAGATGTACTGAACTACATTGAACAGGGTAGAGCAGGGCAATCGGTTGGCGAAAGTTCATCACCTGCTACGGAATTAGAAACAGGCAAGCGCATTCCATTCGATCGGATTCGCCGTATTACCGCAGAACACATGGTACGCTCCAAGGCGACATCGCCGCATGTCCTTCAGGCAATAGAAGCTGATTTCAGCGCAGTGGACTCCGTACGGTTAGCCAAGGGTTCAGCGTGGAAACTGGAGCATGGTTATTCACTCAGTTACCAGGCCTTTGTAGCAAGGGCGGTTTGTGAAGCCCTTACGGAATTCCCCCGATTGAATTCCAGCGTCGACGGTGACGGTGTCATATTGCACGACAGCATTAACCTTGCCATTGCTGTTGACCTGAATTTTGAAGGTCTGGTGGCACCGGTCATCAAGGACGCTGGAAGTATGAATGTGGCCGGTTTGGCTGCTGCAATTCGTGACCTCGTACAGCGTGCCGGTTCGGGCGAGCTTGTCAGTGACGATTTTTCGGGGGGTACCTATACGCTTTCCAATCCGGGTCCATTTGGTACCTTATTTACTGCACCTATTATTAATCAACCACAGGTTGCCATACTTTCAATGGATTCCATCCAGAAGCGGGCTGTAGTTATTGAGTCGGCTGATGGTGATAGCATTGAAGCACGTCCCGTGGGCGTATTAGCCCAGTCTTTCGATCACCGCGCGGTTGATGGCGCCTATTCCGCCGCCTTCCTTAGTAAGCTGAAAACCGTGATTGAGAACCAGGACTGGATGCAGGAGTTCTAGAATGAAGCTCCGGTTTAAAGCACTTGCTGTGATTATGCTACTTGCTGCCGAAACTACCCAGGCTGAAGGCGAAATAGCATCAAAATCAATTGATGAATTGAATCAACAGGGCAAAGGCTTCTACCACCAACCGGTCTCCTGCTGGGTCTGCCACGGCGAAAAGGCCGAAGGCCGGGTGGGGCCGGCATTTAAGCTTGAGCCCGGTAAAACCTGTTTTACTGAAATCTGGATTGCGTACAAGACAGATTGAAGTGATCGACATGCTATTATTCGGCGATCCACACAGTCTGGCCTGGGAACGTTATGACCAAAACGGAATCGCCCGGACGATTCGTGACCAGGGAGGGTTTCACTTCGGTGAGAGCCCCTATGAACCCACTGAGGTCTCCACCGATACTGGCTCTGGAAGTCACTAGGCTACTGGCGAGATGAAATGAGAAATCCAATGAATCTAGTTTCCCGATATTCAATGAATCGTTGGTTGCTGATGACGTTCGCAGCAGCCATTATTTCGGCCTGTCATCATGCCCCTGTTCAAGCGCAATCTTCTGGTAATTCTGAACGTTGCCTGGAGGTTTCCCTTACCGGAACCCAGGGTGGCCCTCCTCAGGTAGGCAGCCTTGCAGGGCCGGGTACCCTGGTCAGGTTTGGCACAAAAGAGAACAATTGCAGCGATATTATCCTGCAGTTTGATTCCGGTCGTAATACGGTCGGGCGCCTTTCGGAACTTGGAGTCTCCGTAAAAAATCTGGATGCAGTTTTTTATACCCATATGCATTCGGACCATACTGAAGGACTTGCAAGTCTTTTGCTTCTTAGGTGGCATTTTTTCGGAGGTCCGCTGGACATCGTTTGTTCAGCGGACTCGGCTGTTCCCCAGCAGCCTGTGCCCCGAACGATGAGTTGTGAGTCATTTGTCGCACATATTGCTGACGCATTTATTGCCTCCGGAGAAATTGCACAACGATATGCAGAAAGCAATAAACGCCATCCGGACGGCCCCTCCCACCTGGCAAACTTAAAGACAGTTGATTTACCGCTGCCAGACCGGCCGGGGCATGTTGTTTGGGAGAAAGGGGACGTGCTGGTAACTGCAGTTGCCTCCAGACATATTCCAGGCCACCTTTCATTCCGGGTTGACTCCCCGGCAGGCAGTGTGGTGATCGGAGGGGACGCTGGAAACAATGTTCCAACCCCACCCAGGGATTTCTCAACTTCAGTTGCAGTCGAAAGACTTTCAAAAGATGCAGATATCCTTGTGCACTCGGTGATTCATCCGGTTTTTCGCCCTGGTAACGGAAGTGCCTTTCCCGCAGTGCCTTATTACAGGCAAAGCGCGGCAGGAGACCTGGGGGCAATGGCGAAAAGGGCGGGGGTTAAGCAATTGATGTTGACGCACTTGATTCCATCGCTGGATACAACGCACCACGGTCCATTCGAAATACCAGGCGGTCCATTGAGTGCGGTGGATTTTGACACCGCAGTCAGGAGCTCAGGCTTTGACGGGGAGGTTCATGTCGGAACCGATATTCTAACCATACGATTACTCGAATTTCAGAAATAACGACTATTTGTCAATGACAGTGAATTCTAAATCGCAATGCTTGAAGGGACATTGCATATGAACGAAGAAACAAGACGTGATGTTGGTCTATTTGGCTTACGTGTTTCGCTGGGACTCATATTCATTGCCCACGGCTACTTGAAGGTATTTACTTTTGGAATTGAGCGCGCCATCGCGGTATTCGAAGCGCACACGGTTTGGGATATCAACATGATTCCTGGCTGGTTCGCGCCACCCGCTGCTGTTATCGAATGGGTGGGCGGGATTCTGCTGATTCTCGGCTTAAAGACCCGGCTTATTACACCGTTTCTGGGCGCAGTGGCCTTCGGTGCCGGCGCCGTACATTTTGAAAACGGCTGGAATTACACCAGTAAACCCGATGGCGGCTGGGAATACGGCATCTTCCTTTTCCTCTGTTGTGTCGTCGTTTATCTGGTTGGACCTGGAAAATTCACTCTGACGCATTTTTTAAACAATCGAAAGTAAAAACGGACAAAGCTCGGTCTATGACCTGGACACCATGTCGCCACGGACGGGTATCAAACACCTGGTTCCCGCGCTCGGCACCGAGCATCATGGCTCTGTCACAGTGTCTGGCAGGCCGTTAATGGAAAATGATTTCGAAGAGATCACGAGAGATAGTGGTTTCGATAGCGAGATCCTCGTTGGTTAAGATCTCTTGAGTAGCCGCCTGCAATAAAAAAGAGTGAGGCACTGTGGTGACGAAAATACTATTTGCGGTAACAGCATTAATGTCCTCGGGTCTGGTTTCTGCGGGCGAAATCAAAACGCTAATTCCGGAAGCGATACCGGCACCGTTTGAGGACCGGTTTAGTCACGGCAAGATAGTCCCGGCTGACGCGGAATGGCTCTTTACAGCAGGGCAAACAGGGCGGAAACTCGACGGCACGATTGGCGTCGGAATCGAAGAGCAGGCGGATCTCGCTATGCGAAACCTCTACAACATTGTCATCGCGGCCGGGATGTCGAGTGATGATGTCATCAAGATGACGATTTACTACCGCGATCCAAAAGATCTGTCTGCCATTATCGCGGCACGAAACAAGCACTTCGGCGCTGACTTCAAGCCGACCAGTACGGCTGTTGGCGTCTCAGCACTCGCCAATCCTGCTTACCTGCTTGAAGTCGAGTTGGTTGCGGCAAGAATTCCCGAAACCGGCGGCTAGTTATTGAGGATCCGAAGCAGATTACGGAGACAAGGACCTTAGATAAGCAACAATGACGTCCAGATCTTCTTCGTTCAAATTAGCGTAATAAGGAAACGCCATAACTCTGGCCAATTTTCGCCCGTTTCAGCTGAAATCCCTGATTATTCCCTGTTATTGATTTCGGAGATTCAATATTCTGAACCGGAAGACCGCGAGTTTGCGGTGATTCAGGGTACGGCCTGGAAAGAATCAGGGCGTTAAATTGAAAAAATTCCCTGTTTTTTCCCTTTATAACAGGGAAGTCTGGGTAGAGACGGGTTCGCACCAGACTGCGTGCACAGCCAACAAAAGTCAAAAGGTCACCATCAGGTGGCCTTTTTGTTTTACCCGAGTAAACCATTCCTTCGACTAACCCAAATAAGTTTTCACCTTGTGATTGTGTCGGTGCAAAGAATAGGTCCATTATCTCTGCATAATGTGCGGAGAATAGCCTTGGCATTGCGGAGAATAAGCCCTATAATCTCTGCATTATATGCGGAGAA
>SMVA01333274.1_pt1 | contig 11086 bp, 8 predicted proteins | sample 2456451 | NCBI WGS metagenome assembly SMVA01 (sample SAMN11095933, study PRJNA526329) | marine sediment metagenome | biome: Marine sediment; feature: Surficial sediment; material: Deep marine sediment; isolation source: Hadal surficial sediment | place: Pacific Ocean | collected 2014-05 | depth 0-1...
CTGGCTCTCCAGCAACTCGGCGGTATGCCACAGCGCCTCGCGCCTGACATCGGCGGGCTCCGTTTCGTCGTCCGCGATACGCCGGTACTCGGTCGCGGCCGCCAGCTTCTGGCCCGATTTTTCATAGCTTTGCGCCAGGCTGCGTCCGATATCGGTGATCGACTCGTGGTCGGGATACTTGCGGCGAAATCCTTCCAGTGCCGGTGCCGCCCGATGCCAGTCTTCCATCGCGAGTAACGCCGCGGCCGCATCGTAATCGGCGGTCACCACGATCTTCGATCCGGGCGCCATTTCGCCAACCCTGGCAAAGTGCATGACGGCCATTTCCAGATCGCCGTTGTCGCGCTCGATTTCACCCTGCTTGTAAACAGAGGAAGCGATCCGCTCCTCGAGATCGGGCAGGCCTGGATTATCGGCTGGCGTCAGATCGCGGACCTTGAGATAGGCGACTTCGGCCGCCGGATAATTGTTCAGATCGAAATTGCTGTGGCCATCGACGGTCCAGGCGACGCGCTTCAGCTCATCGGGCGCGTTCTGTGCGCCCAGTACCGGCTGTGCGGCCGCCAATGCGCCCTGCAATTCGCCGAGTTCGTACAAGTCTTCCGCTGCCTGTGTCTGCACGGGCAGACTTTCCGGGTGTTCCGGGAAGCGCCCGGCAAAGCGCAATGCGGAATCGATCCCCATCAAATGCCAATCTGCGCGAGCCTGACCTGCCAGAGACGGCTCATGGGCCTGGTATGCCAGTACCGCGGCGTAGGCGGCTTCCGCCGCATGCGGTGACAAGGGATAGGAATACGCGGCGCGCTCGTACTCGATCGCCGAATCTTCGTATTCACCGGCATCGAACAGAATCTCTGCCAACAGGAAGTTGGCTTCGGCGGCGGCGGGATCATCCGGGAAAGCACGAATCAGGCGTCGATAATAATCCGCGGCGAGCGCATAAGGTTCCGGGTCTTCGGAATCCCGTGAAACCGCGTGGTAATGGGTTGCGAGATCATCGAGATGCTCCTGCAAAAGACCGGTCACTTCGATTCGGGACTGCCAGTCGTGCCGGGTCCAGTAGGCGCTGTCAACATCGTATTCGTCTACGAATTCCTGTTTGGCCTGCAAGACCAGGGTTGGGAAATCGCCCGCCTTGTAGGTATCGATCACCCGCGTCCGCATCAGCGGCGCCAATTCGTGCAACGGCTGGTTTGCCGCAAAGGAACGATAGCTTTCGGCCGCGTCCTGGTAACGTTCCTTTTCCAGGTACAGGTCGCCAAGCCCCTGGTAAAGACGGTAGGCATAAGCCGGCGGCGTATCGCCCGCCATTCTGCGATCCAGCGTCGCGGGTCCTTCGAGATAGGAAATACTGATGCTGCTGACTCGAAACGCGTCGTCTATCAGCTCGCGCTCCGGGCGGCTCATGAAATCGGTCGATATCAGCTCACCCTGATCATCGACCAGGCGACGATCGAGCAACTCGAAAAATGAATCCAGGCCGTCTTCGTACTCACCCTGCTTGAACATCGACCAGCCAAGTTTGTACAGGGACTGTTCGTAATAGCGGGACTCATCGTCACCGGCGACCACCCCGGCATAGGCCTTTTGTGCCGGGTAATACCGCTTGGCGACAAAAAGTATTTCGCCACGGCGGAACTGCGCCTCGATCGCCATCGGCGAATCGGGATACTGACCGACCAACTGGTCGAGCGTGGCCAGCGCCTTTTCCGTCTGGTTGGTGTTTTCGTATGCCCGCGCAAGCTGGTAGAGGATACGATCGTTATTCGGCGCGGTCGGATTCTGCTTTAACAGCGACTCGTAAAGATGCACCGCATCGCGGTACTCGATACCCTGCAACATCGCCAGGTCACCCTCGATCATCCGCTCCTCGCCAGCTTCGAGCTGCAGATCGGCCAGCCTGCGCATGGCTTCGGCACGCAAATCGGGATCATCCGGATAAAGCCGCAGAAATTCGCGATAGTTCCAGATCGCGTTCTGCCCGCTGGCATCGGGGTTGTCTTTCTCAACCAGCACCGGTTTTTGCCGATCCAGGCTGTCGATGGTCTCGACATTTGCATCGTCGTTCTTGTCGCCAAACGGCCACAACGACAAACCGGCGATCACTGTCCAGGCAACGGCATTCATGGCGAAAACCCCTGCGTCGTCGCACGATCATAAATGGTCGCCAGGGCAAATCGTGCCTGCACGCGATAGGTGTAAAGGCGTTGCTTCTGCGCTTCCAGCTCGGCGATCGCCAACGACTGCAAAAACGCCTGCTGGGTAGCCGCAATAATTGCGGCCTGCTCGATCATCGCCCGCACCCGCGGTCGCAAGCCATCGATGGTTTGCCGGTAACGGACGAATCTGGCGGGCATTTCCGTACGCGCCCGCGAAACCTTCGCGCTGCGTTGCCGCGCGTCCAGCATCGCAATGTCAAGATCGTTCAGGGTTTTCTTTTGCCGCCACAACCGCTCTTTGAATCTCGCTTCAAGCCGCCAGTTCAACACCCCGGCCAACAGACGTTGTTTTTCCCTCAAATCATTGGTTTCCGAGCCATACGGCAGAAGAGCGAGTTTCTTTTCGACCAATCGCAGTCGATGGTTTTGGCTTTGCTCAGCGGCGCTGGCCAGCGCCAGGTAGTCGCCGTTTTCGTCGATTTCGGAAATCCTGGCCGCAAACTCCAGTTGCCGCCTGGCCAGTGAATCGAGATCGACTTCATCGATCGCCCGAACCACCGCGGGTTCGCGTTGCGCATAAGCGAGCTCACGCGTGTCCAGCATGTCGTCAAATGCGGCCAGGCTCTGCAACCACTGCCCCAGGTTGTATTGCAGGAAACGTAAATCGCGATAATTTCTCAGCCCCTCCTGAAATTGATGGCTGGCAACGAGTAAATACAGGTAACGACTTTCGTTGCTGTCCGGAATGGTCTTTAGCCGCCAGGTCCAGCCCGGATCGTTTACCGCGTCATCTTGCAGCAGCTGGCTGAGATACTCGCCCGAAAGTATGTGCGCAATTGCCTGGTCCAGTTGGTCTGTCTCCCGTGCATAGGCCTGGATTGCACTCAAATAGGCATCGGCGGCGTGCCGGTTCGCCTGCAATTTTCCCAGCGCATAGGGCACGGCCAGCAAGGATTCCAGCACCGCCGAGTCGAGCAGATGATGATCTTGCAACGCGCCCCAGGGAACCAGCGCCCGCTGGTAGTCCTCGGCCAGGCTGTCTGCCCAGCCCGCGCCCAGCAAGGCCTTGTTGGAAAACGGCCCGGACAAGCGGACCCTGCCAAGCACTTTGCGTGCGGCATGGCCTTGCCGGTCCTGGATCAGCGCGAAACCCAATGCGAGATTGGCCCGATCTCTCAGCGCCAGTATTTCCAGATCGGTGGTGCGGATGCGCCCGACCCGTTCAAGCTGGCTCGTGGCCTCGCTCAGCCTGCCCTGGCGGACCAGGGCCACGCCCAGGTTGTAGCGTGCGAAGTTCGCCAGATCGCCATCGCTGCGCCAATCATCCAGCAGGCGGGAGGCGGCATTGAAGTCACCACGCGCCATCATGACCTGGGCCCTGAGCATCATGTGACGCTCCTGCATGTGCTCCGGCAGGGGCGCGAGTATGCGAGCCAGCGCCGTCTCGGCGCGTTCGTAATAACCGCGCTGGAACCAGATCCTGGCAAGAAAATACCAGGCCCTGTCCTTGACCGGCCGGGGCGCCTTGCGATCGAGCAGGCGATTAAAAATCTCGCCGGCGTCGCGATGCAGACCATAGGAAAGCATCATGCCGCCGCGCAGCAACTCCGCGTCATCTGCGTGATCGTCCAGCTCGCCCCGATGTTGTGCGGCCATCAGCCGGGTCAGGGCCGGGAAATAATCATCCTGGTAGAAATAAAACAACACCTCGCCAAACGGCAGATCCCGAACCTGGCCAATCGCCAGGGAATCCTCATCCGCGTGCAACTGCGCCGCGCCAGCAAGGCACAGCGTAAATGCGATCAACAACTGGTGAAAGTGTCCCTTCATCTACTCCCATTCCTCGATCACAAACTCCGGCCGCAGTTTGCTTTGCCGATCGCTGATCTTGAGTTCGACAAACTTCGCCCCCACGCCTTTTTCGAATTGCAAACTGGCCCCCCGGCGATAATCCCGATCGTGCGTTCCCTTACCGGTGAAAAAGGCGACCAGTTCATGCTCGCCGGTGCGCAGATTACCCAGGTAAATACGGTGAACGCCGCCGTTTAGCAGCGCCTTCGCTTCGCGTTCGGTATACAGGTAGTTGGAGACTTCCTTGTCGTCCAACTTGATCTGTACGGAGTCGAGGCTGAAAAAAGTGCCGACATCCATGGATACGAATACCGCGACCTGGGTGTTCGCCGGAAAAAGCAGTTCCTCCTCGAGGATGAACAGATCGCGATTTAGCGCCAGCACCTCCTGCTTGAGATCCTGTATGTCCTCGTCGAGACTGCGAAACTCACGGTTATCGGACCCGTCGTTGACCGCGGCCGGTTGTTCCTGTGCCAGGCTTGTTACGGGCATGCCCAGCATCAACACCAGGGCCAGCAAGAAATGATTTGCAGAATATCTACTGTTCATAATCAATACCAGGCAGAAAAAAATATCTGGATGACATTCGCGTTGAACTCATAGAGCTCGCCGCTTCGAATGTCGCTAAAATTGTCATAGTCAAAATGAATACGGTCGAAAATCAGCGTGACCTTGCCTTTTGCCAACCGTCCGCGGTCACGGAACAGCTCATAACTAATCCGCCCGCCAATCGAGGCACTGGTGAATTCACTCAGTTCCTTGTCGCGCGCCATATAGCGAAATTCCTGGGCAAAGTTATCGCTGTAAAAATTGGCGGCGGTCTGGGTGTAAAACCGACCCCCCACGCCAAACTCGGTTTTTTCACTGAGACGGCGCGAAAACATGAATTCGATGTTGTTCGCGGTAATACCCCAGGTATCGTCATAAAAACGGTATTTCACTCGCGTGACAAAACTGCGGTCGCCCCAGTATTTGTTGGCCTGAATGCCCAGCGCGTTGCTGGTCCTGGTCCGTGGGTAACGTTCTTGGACCGATGCTCCCAGCACCCGCGCCGAGCGATAGGGATTGTTCAGGAAACCTTCCTCCGAAATGCCTTCGTAGCTGAGCGCGGCAACCAAGGTGGGCGACAGAATCTGGGTCCAGCCCAGCCGGTACTGGAAACGGTCGACAGTGTCTTCGAACGAGGTGTCGACACGCATGACCGTATCGTCGCCGCGGCTAAACCCCATCGCGAGCGTACTCATTCCACCGAAGAAATCATGGCTGAGCCCGACATCCAGCGTCCTGGCTTCGTAGTCGTTCTCATCGCTTTGCGTGTAGGAAATACTCATCAGGGTATCGCCATAGAGATAATCGAACCCCAGCCCGAACTGGTTGCGTGTTTCGCTGTAGGCGCTGGCGTTGGTCACGACGTCGATCGAGGCGCCGCTGATGCTGTCCTGGTAATAACTGGCGGTGACGGAATATTTCTCTGCGAAATTCTTGCGAACCAGCAGCGCCGGCCCCTGCACGTCGATGCCGCCACCGCTGTAATAGTGGTAGAGGGCGTCGGCCCGTTCCTCCGGCAAGGTGGCTGCAACGGCAGGTCCGGCGACAACGACGGCAAACAGCATAGCCAGCATCGTCGGTCCACCACGCAGCAGAGCGAGCGCATTTGCGCCGCGCGTAATGAGCTCGAAAAGCAGTCTTTCGCTAATTGCAGCCACAACCGCCCCCGTGTGATTGTTCGGCGCCACGAGCGCCTTCGCGAACTTCAAACACGTGCGTTCTTGTGCTGTCGGCCAGTGGATCCTGGCTAAACGACATCATCGGATCGGCCAGGGCCTCACGCTCATACGGCCGCACCCATGGCTCTCTGGCGCAGGCGCCAAGTAGTAGGACAATCAGCAATAAAGTTAGTTTCTTCATGCCCGCCTTACTCTTTCAGCAACTCACGTATTTCATCGACATAACTTTGCTCATATCCGGATCTGTATCCATGGTGGATATAACGGACGATGCCCGTCCGGTCGATCAGCAACGTCGCCGGCATCGCATCGATGTCGTACAGGCGGCTGACATGCTTGCGCTCATCCAGCAGCACCGGAAAACTCAGGCCAAGCACGCGGACCATCTTGGCCGCACTGCGCTGGTCGTCGTCGATGTTGACGCCGAGTACGTGGAAACCCACTTTCTCGTAGCGCCGGTGCAGCTCATCGAGCAAAGGCATCTCCTGCCGGCAGGGACCGCACCAGGTTGCCCAGAAATTGATCATGACGACCTCACCCCGGAACTCGCTGAGCCGGAGGTTTTCGCCACTGAGGCTCTTTAACGCAAAATCAGGCGCCGGCTGCCCCACCAGACCGGTCACGCCAACGGCGTTGGTCAGCGGCAGCAGCAGGCAGATCAGCAATATTTTTATTCCACGCATCGAGCCACTCCTTTAAAAGAACACACTGAATCCAATATTGAATTCCAGGTTGTGTTTGTATTCGTTTGTGCCCAGCAAATCGGATTCGAAAATGTTGTCCTTGGCTTCGATCCGCAAGGCCAGGTAATCCCGCGGCAACACGCGCAGCCCGAAGCCGAAGCTATAGGTCAGATCGTCTTCCCCGATGAACTCGGTATTGCCGACCCCGAAAATGAAATACATGCTGCTGGTCATCGCCCACTTGGTGCCGACGAACACCTCGCCGGGCAGGAAGTTATAGCCAAGGGAAAAACTATAAAAAGTCAGGTCTTCTTCCTCGTTCGGAAATATCGGCAGGCCGATGTTCCTGAAATTCGTATCCCTGACCGTCGATCTCGCATAGGCGCCTTCGAGGAAAAAATCCTCGCTGACGTGATAAGCCGCGCGTATTCCATAAATGGCCCGCGAACCAAAATCATCGACGCTGAGCACGCCGAAGTACGGGCCGATCTCCCAGTTTTCGGTGTCGATTTTTGGCACGCTGATATCGCGCCGTTCCACCGCCGGAGCGATGACCTGGCCCGGCGCTTCCTCGAGCGGCAATTCCTGCGGCTGCTGATCCTTTCCCCGCCCCGGGAGCAGGCTGCAACCGGCGGCAAGGAAGCTGGTCAGAAATAACAGTGCGGCTATTTTGCGAAATCCTTGCTTAAACATTGCCTCGCCTCAGAAAAAAAATGAAAAGCCCGTTATCCATTGCTGAAATTCCTCGTTCCGGTCCGCATCTATCATCACGATGTAGTCTTTGAAATCGGCCCTGACGATGAATCGCCGGGTCAGGTATATACGCAGACCGACACCGACTACCGCCGTCGTTGCGCTGGTATCCACCGCGTTTACCAAGGTCGCTCTTGGCTCATTCCGGAAGTGGCCGAAGCCAAGGTTGAAATACGGAGAGAAGCGGTGGTCGCTGTATGGTGCGAGCTGCACATTGAGGTCGACTATCCTGGAGCTGGAAAAATCGCCCGAGATCTGGCTCAGGCTAAATTCGCCGATGATGAAATCGTTAAACCGGTAACTGGCGCGCACCGTCAGCGATGGGTCGCCGTCAAAACGGCCAGCCGCAAAACCTATCTCGAGACGACGGCTCAGATAGTCGTCCATCAGGACGTCGCGAAAGTTTTTCTTTACGCCCGCTTCTGTCAGCGTTTTTTCCATCTGACTTCTGTGCACCCAACCTTCCTTGTCTTGTTCGCTCCTGACCTTGAACCAGTCGGTCTTGCGCTTGATTATCTCCACCCATTCACCGCGCTCGACGACCTGAACGGCCGGGAAACCACGTCCTGGCCCCGTATGCAGATCCACAAATGGATCCTGCACCTGGACCCGCTGATAGGCGGCAGCGCCCATCACCAGCGGAATCAGCAGCAGCAGGCAGGCGAGCCGAATCACATTCATCAGGTTTTCCAGTGTCCGTAACGATTTCAAGCTCCATTTCCTCATTAATGCCCGGCTCGTTCCGTTACCCGCCTCACAGTTTTTTACATAAGCGCTAACCACCGCCTCGGTTCAGAAACCGCAGCTGGCCAGTACAGCGGCCGTGCAGACACCGCAACTCGACGAGCTGCGGTCATCAACGCGGGTCGATATCCAGCTAAAAATAGCCTGGTAGCACTGGTCGGTGGTGTCCGGAAAAATATCGCCACCGGTATGCGTGCCGCTGATCGAAGACACGCCCTGCAGCGGCTCGAGCAGAAGTTTGCTCTGTGCCGGGGTATCCAGGTTGGCAAAAGACTTCGCCGCAAAAAAATTCGCCAGAATCTCGGTCGATCCTGGCTGTGCATTGGCAAAAATCTTGAAGGCGCCACCCGAACCGGCGGCCTGGTTGTGGCAACCACTGGCCGAGCAGGTAACTTGCCCCACGCTGCCATTCAGTGTTCCATCGAAAATCGGATTCACACAGGCCTCGAAATCGGCAAGGCACAGCGATTGCGCGGTCTGCGCCTGCTGCCCGTTCTCCACCTCGTTACAAGCGGCGACCAGCGCGAGCAGGCACACTGCGATCAAATACCTGGATTCAGCCATCACCCATCAATCTCCAATACCTCTTCCCAGGCCAGTTCATGGTATGCAAACGCCGCCCGCAACCCAGTTGAAAATGGTCTGATAATCCGCGTCGGCGATCGTCAACACGGTGACATCGTCGGCCAGCGGGTCATTGGGATCGTCGGCAACATTTGGATCGTCGATGCGCGGATGCGGCGGATTGGCGAGCTCGTCGCTGACCGGTCGTTTGAGCAAGCTGCTTTGTTCCGGCAGGCAAACGCTTTCGACCATGCTGACGGTGATGTTGAAATCGCCTTCCTGGCTCCCGGTCAGCACGAAGCGATTCGGGCTGAAACCAGGATTTTGCGGGTTGGATGGCGTGCCATTGCCGGTAAACGGCTGATGGCAAGCGGCACAACGTGTCATCAGGATCGGATGGACCTGTGCGGTGAACGCGCTTTCGCTAAGACCACGCATTCCGCCACGAACCTCGCTGAGACTGTTAAAGCCGTCTCCATTCGCGTCATCGAACGGATTGTTGTAATACTGCGCGCCAACATCTATCCACTCGGCCATCAGGCGCCGTTCGGATGCGTTCATCATGCCGCTGTGGTCAACGGTGGCCGCGACCAGGTTCTTGCCGGCGCGAAGTTCCTGCTCATAAATTTTTTCGACCAGGTGACTGGTCCGCGAACTTTGCCGCGAGGATCCGGTCGACACCAGCGGCGCCTGGCGCACGACTTCAATTTCGCCGTTTCTGACCCGCAGAACCGGCAGTCCGGTAGCGGCATCGATGACCGGATCGCCAATCATCAGTTCCTCGTAGGACAACAAGCGACCATTGCCCGCCGACAGGCTGCGCAGATCCAGCCCGACCGATACCGGGTCGCCCACCAGGTTGCTGTTGTGGCAAGCGATACAAGTATCGGCGCCGCGGTCCCTGGTCCACAACGGGGCAATATGATCCGGATAATTGATCAGTCCGTTCACCGGGGCCGTCGTCGCGAGCCCGGCATAATCAAGCACCAGGTCCGGATCGGGCGCCCGGATCGCCGGGTCCGTCCAGACGTCCTGGAAAACCATATCGGCGCTCAGGTCCATGACCTGCGGATCCAGGCGGGTACGGGTTTCGGCCATCGATTCGCCGGATTGCGCTGCCAACCGTGTATTGGGATGGTCGCCGGCGATCGGCACGGCATTGAGCGCGCCGCCACGACGCGGCGAGTGACACCCGTTACAGGTGCGGGTTTCACCGGGGCGAACCTGCAGCCAGTTGGTATGGGTCTGTATCGCGCGGCCATTGGAATCGACGACTGCAACACCGAGGGCAATGTCAGCCGGTACTTTGAAACGGAACGAGCCATCGGGCTCTTCAACCCCATAGCCAAGGATGCGTTGCATCTCCATGTCGCTCTCACCGATGGCGTTCATCGATATGCCGCGAGGCGTGGAAACCGCGCGGGTAACCCGGATAAAACGGCCGACCCGGCCGGCGGCAGTGGTCAGCAGCGGATCCTTGATCGTCGCCAGGTCCGCGACCATGGAACGTGAATCCCCGGGCGGTGCCGCTATCATCGGGATATTTTCACCGCCAACCAGCATGTTCGCACCCATCAAATCCTGGCCATCGGTGTCATAAACGCTCTTGACGTTGATAATGCCCATGCCCTGGGCCGCCAGGGCGGCATCCAGCGGTTTGTCGCTAATCGTGTTTGGCACGGGTCGCGCCTGCAAAGGGATCGCATCCGTATAGGCCATGCCATCCGGCGGCAAGGCGATCGGACGCATCGAATTGGTATCCATGTCCAGCATGTAAATGCCGTACAGTGGGTCACCTTCGACCTCAATTTCTTCGCCGGAAAAGGGATCGATCTCCGTTTCGGGGCGCAACGGTGACCAGCTAAGCAGAGCACGGTTGGTGCCGTCCCAAAGCGGAAACGGCGTCGTAAAACGTCCGTTTTCGGATACGTCCCGGCCAAATTCGATCGGCAATGGGGTCACCTCGACCTGGCCGACTGCGCCAGCGGGCGCTCCCGCCGTGGGCTCGTTGAACTCGGAAAAATTACGGATATCGACGGCGACTACGGCGCCCCCTTCGAAGGTCCCGGACAATGGCATCAACGAACTCATGACCCGCCCGTCAGGCATTTCACGCGGATGCAGCATGCTGTTGCCGGGGCTGAACGCACCGTACTGGACAAAAATGTTGGTGCCATCGGGGTTGGTGAAGAAAATCGGGAAATGGTTGCGATTGCCCACATGATCCCAGCGCGAGAACATGATTTCGCCGGTGGTCAGGACCGTCGGGTTGCGGTCGTGGCTCTGGTTAAACGAAATCTGGTGGATATCGCTGCCATCGCCGTTCATGACATGCAGGACGATCGAGCGCTCGCGTTCGTACTCGTCGAGGAAAGAAAATTGCTCGGTATTTTCTGCACTCAGGATCTGGCGCGATTTTTCCTGGCGATTCGAACTGAACACGATACGGCCATCGGGCAGGTAAGCCGGGTCGACATCGTCACCGGCATTGGCGGCAAGATCGTCCGCAACGATACGGGTCAACGCGGCGGTGGCCATTTCGTATTCGAAAATATTCCAGGTCGGGTCATTGGGCCCGCGCATCGCAAACAGGACGCGTTGCCCA
>SMVA01347506.1_pt1 | contig 11085 bp, 7 predicted proteins | sample 2456451 | NCBI WGS metagenome assembly SMVA01 (sample SAMN11095933, study PRJNA526329) | marine sediment metagenome | biome: Marine sediment; feature: Surficial sediment; material: Deep marine sediment; isolation source: Hadal surficial sediment | place: Pacific Ocean | collected 2014-05 | depth 0-1...
TTATGAGAACGCGACGCTCTTCATCTCTGGCGTCTTTGATGATGTCGCTGTTTTCGCGAGCTTCCCTCAGGTCTTCCAGCCTGCGCTCGGCGCTCTCGGCAAATGCGCCGTCGGGATAATTGTCAAGAAAATGATCGTAACCCGCCTCGGTGTCGGTTTCAACGGCAAGGTCCCAGGCATTGGCCTCGGCGATCGCCGCGCTGTCGGGGCGCCCTTCATCAAAGACCTGCAGTCTGTCGCGGGCAATATCGCTGAACAGCCCATCGGGGTAGCGTTTAAGATACGCGCGCAGGTTTGCTTCGCCGCCGTTACGCCCGGTTTCTCGCCAGTAAGCCGCGTCAAGCCGTTCAAGTTCTTCCTGGCGAAGACGGTCTTCCTGGTCCAGCTTTTGGGCGCGCACTTCGGCAGCCGCGTCAAGGGCGGTGATCTGGTTGCCGGTCAAATAGCTGGTCGCCTCCAGCCCATTGGCCGTTTGCCATTCGGTTACGGCGGCGCGTGTGCCGGCCCCAAAAATTCCGTCGACACCGCGCGTGTCATACCCCAGCAGCGACAAATCGCGTTGAATTTCACGACGCGCGTCGCGATCCAGACCCAAGGCGATTTCGCCTTCGCGGGCCAGTTCGACAGGTGATTTCTGCGACTCCTGTGCGTCTTGGTCTGCGGCATCGCTGGCGGCAACTGCCGGAACGATCCCAACCAGGCGCGGCAGGAACCCGTAAGCCGCGACACCCGATGGTGCCGCTTCTGCTGCTTCGCCGATACTTGTGCCCGGCTGCAACAAATGCTCGCGCAAGACCGTCACCAAGTCGCCAGTCCGCCCCGAAAATACCGTTACCCCTTGCGGGATCTCAGCAGGGGCAAAGCCGTATTCCAACCCTTTTCCCAAACGCCGAACAGCGCCGGAATGCCCAACCAGCAGAACCGCGGCGCCAGCTTTGTCCGCCAGTAAATCGGTCAGTACATGGATCGGCAGGCCATAGGCACCAACCAGTAATCCGTCCACACGCTTGGCATCGGTGGTCAGCAGCCAGCTTTCGCGACCAGTTGAAACGATGTGCCCGCTGACGAAAATGATCACCCGGTCAGATGCTTCAATATCTGCGCGAATGCCCGCCGCCGCACTTGCCAGCCCCTTGCGGTTCAGGTTTCGAATTATTCTAAGCTCAAAACCGGCGGCGCGCAGCGCATCATTGGCCAGGGTCGCGTCATAGGCGTCGCGCGCATTGCCGAAATCCTTGTAGTTCTGGTTGGCTATGATCAGCGCCAGATTTTCTGCGCCTTGCGCGGGGGCGCTGACCAGGGCCAACGCCAAATACACCGCGAACCACCTTAATGCCGGCATGACGCCTCCGATCTGCTATTTATGCCCGATCAGTCGTAGCTGCGCTGATCCTCAATCACTTTACCATCATTGGGCAAACTGCCCGGCGCGACAAGCTCTAGCTTGCCTTTGAGCTTGAGAACGGCCACCACGCTGGCTTCATATGCGGCCAGATCACCGCCTTCGGTCTCGATCTGAACGTGCATGACATCGCGCTCGCCGTCACGGCGCGCGATGACCCTGGCGCGAACGATCTCGGCATGGCGCGCCACCAACTCTGCGACCTGTTCTGGACGCACGAACATGCCTTTGATTTTGCAAGTCTGATCGGCCCGACCCATCCAGCCTTTGATGCGCATGTTTGTGCGCCCACAGGGGCTGACCCCCGGTAGCACAGCACTCAGATCACCGGTTGCAAAGCGGATCAGCGGGTAATCCGGGTTCAGCGTTGTCACCACAACTTCGCCAACTTCGCCCTCGCTTACCGGATCACCGGTACCGGGGCGCACGATTTCGACGATCACGCCCTCATCGACGATCATCCCGTCAAGGGCCGGGCTTTCATAGGCGATGTTGCCAAGATCAGCGGTCGCATAGCATTGCAGGCAGGCGATGCCGCGGTCGGCGTATTCGGTGCGCAGAGACGCAAACAGCGCCCCGCCGCCCACCGCCGCGCGCTTGAATTTCAGCGCCAGTCCCATCTCATCGGCCTTGTCCAGAATCACTTTCAGATAATCCGGCGTCCCTGCGTAGGCCGTGCAGGCAACATGATTGGCGGCACGCACCTGCATTTCGGTCTGCCCGGTTCCGGCCGGCAGAACGCAGGCCCCGACGGCGCGCGCGCCGCTTTCGAACATTATGCCCGCCGGAGTCAGATGATAGGAAAAGCAGTTCTGAACGATGTCCTGCGCGCCGATCCCGCAGGCATGCAGAAACCGGCCCATGCGCCACCAGTCGTGGCTGATGCCGCCGGGCTCATATATTGGGCCCGGCGACTGGAAGATGTGGGTCAAATTGGCGACCGGGATACCGCCAAACGGCGGGCGGGCCTGTTGCCACTTGGCAAGGTCGGATTTTCGCAGCACCGGTAGTATCGCCAGATCGGCAACGGTTTTGATCTCGGCGGCGGTTTGCGACCAGTACTCTGGCGCATTGGTGGTCAGCGAAAGTTGGGCGACCAGTGCGGTGGTCTGGGCGCTCAGCCGCTCGTCGGCGCTGCGCGTCTCTGATTGGTCAAAGAATTCCACTTTCTAAGCCCCCCACCCTCTCCCTCCCCACAAGGGGGAGGGAAGTAAATCATGGCCGCGGCACCGCCCACCGCAGCGGGTTGCGCGAACGAAAACTAGCTCAGCCAGCGCTTGCGCCGCCGGTAACTGCGCACGTCTCGGAAAGACCTGCGCCCTTCTTCCGACACGCCAAGATAAAATTCTTTCACATCCGGATTCTCGCGCAAATCCGCAGCCAGCCCATCCATCACAACCCGGCCGTTCTCAAGAATATACCCGTAATGGGCAAGGCGCAGAGCCATATTGGCATTCTGCTCGGCCAGCAGAAAACTTACGCCCTCGAGCTCGTTCAGGTTCTTCACAATCTCAAATATTTCTTCGACCAACTGCGGCGCCAGCCCCATTGAAGGCTCGTCCAGCAGGATCATCTCGGGCCGGCTCATCAAGGCGCGGCCCAGCACCGTCATCTGCTGTTCGCCGCCGGAGGTATATCCGGCCAGACTTTTGCGCCGCTCTTTCAGGCGCGGGAAATAGGAATAGACCAGTTCCAGATCGGCCTCGATCGCGCCACGACCGTCGCGCCGGGTGTAGGCGCCACTCAGCAGGTTTTCCTCGACCGTGAGGTGCTCAAAACAATGGCGCCCCTCCATCACCTGAATGACCCCCATCTTCACCATGTCAGCCGGATCCAGATCCTGGATGCGGGCGCCGCGATAGCTGATCGTGCCCTTGGTGACCTCGCCGCGTTCTGAGCGCAGAAGGTTCGAAATCGCCTTCAGCGTGGTGGTCTTGCCAGCGCCATTTGCGCCCAGAAGTGCCGTGATCCCGCCCTTTGGAACGCTGAGCGAAACCCCTTTGAGCACCAGGATCACATGGTTATAGATCACCTCGATATTGTTGACCTCAAGAATCGTCTCTTGGGTGCCCCCAGCGTCCGGCATCGTCATCGCTTTCTTGCGTAAATATCCAATTTCCCCGGCCACCACAGGGGCAGCCGGGGAATGTTCCTTCAGATCAGTTACACCGCTCGGTGATGTTGTTTTCAGCGGCATAGGCTGCCGAATCCGCCGCGATAAGCGCATTCACAACTTCCGCATCGGGTTCCATGTAGTCGGTGATCAAGCTCCAGGTCTTGCTGGAGGCATCCCACTGCTGAACCGCCGCAAGGCCGTTGCCGCCGTGGTTTTCGCAGGACACCGAAAACGCCGGGCCAAAGCCAGGCAGACCAAGTGCGGCCATTCTCTCGGCTGTCATGTCCAGCGCTTCCATGCCATCGCGCATCATCGAGGCATCGATCTGGGCAACACCGTGGATCGCCTGAGCCTCTTTGACCGCCTCAACCGCCAGCATCGCCGCGTAAAGGCCCCGGTTATACAGAACAGTCCCGGTCTGATCGCCAGCACCAGCTGCCATGCCTTTGTCGTAGACGTTTGATTTCAGATCGTCGTACAGCGGGAAATCAGAACCCGGTGCATGAATTGCCAGCGCTTTATAGCCGTCAGCACCGTCACCAGCTGGAAGCACATCATTTTCAGACGCCGACCACCAGACACCGATAAATTGTTCCATCGGATAGCGGATGTTCGCGGCCTCTTGAATGGCGACCTGGTTCATCACGCCCCAGCCCCACAACAAGACATAGTCAGGTTTTTCGCGGCGGATTTGCAGCCACTGGCTTTTTTGTTCCTGACCGGGACTGTCAACCGGGATGCCGGTAAACTTAAAGTCGTGTTTTTGGGCGAGCACCTCGAGCGTCGGTATTGGCTCTTTTCCATATGCCGAATTATGATAGACCAGCGCGATATTTTTTCCTGATATATCGCCACCATTCAGGCTCAGAATGTAGTTCACCGCGACTGACGCGCCGTTCCAATAGTTGGTCGGATAGTTGAAGATCCACTTGAAAATTTTGCCGTTGGCGGCAGATGTCCGCCCATAGCCCATGGAATGCACCGGGATGCCGTCGGCAGATGCTTTCGGGATCAATTGATAGGTGATGCCGGTTGACAGCGGTTGAAACATTAATGGTTTTTCGGCCTTTAGGCTTTCATAACACTCCACACCTCTTTCGGTGTTATATCCGGTCTCGCATTCGATCAGTTTGATCGCCACGCCACCAACACCGCCATCACGCTCGTTGATCATAGTGAAATAGTCAGCGTACCCATCCGCAAAAGGGATACCGTTCGCGGCAAATGGGCCGGTCCGATAGCTTGTCGACGGGAACACAAGGTCCGCCATCGCCGGTGCAGCAGCCATTACTGCGGCCACGGCAAAAGTTGCTAGTTTCAGTTTCATCGGTAGTTTTCCTCCCAGTTTAAGTTCTTCCGATACTTGTGTCTAAGCCCCGGACGATGATCCGCGACTGCCTGACCCTACCCTAATGCGGGAACGGCCAAAGTCGTAGTTTTTCTTTCGCCAGGCGCCAAAGCTGCGCCAGCCCGTGCGGCTCCATGATCAGGAACCCGACGATCAGTATCCCGACCACCATGACTTCCAGATGCGCCGCCAGATCGGTCGGCCAGCCCAGCATACGGACAAAAATGTTTTTCAACAGTACCGGCATCAACACCAGAAACGCCGCGCCAGCGAACGCCCCGAAGATCGAGCCCAAGCCGCCAATGATGATCATGAACAGCACCAGAAACGATTTCTGTATGCCGAATGCTTCGCCGGCCTCGACCGCGCCCAGATAGACCGCAAAGAACAGCGCCCCTGCGACCCCGACGAAAAACGAGCTGACCGCAAAAGCGCTCAGCTTGGCGGCCATGGGGTTTACCCCGATGATCTCGGCGGCAATATCCATGTCGCGGATCGCCATCCATTTGCGCCCAACTGAGCCGCGCGTCAGGTTGCGCGCCACCAGCGCCAGCACAGTCACGAATACCAGGCAAAACAGATACTGGGCCCAGGCATCGGCATTTGGCCCGGTCACCGCCACGCCGGCCACGGTGCGCTCTGGCGAGCTAATCATGCCCGAGGCCGAATAATTGTAAAACCACGGCACTTTGTTGAACAGCCAGATCAAAAAGAACTGCGCCGCCAGCGTCGCTACGGCCAGATAAAACCCCTTGATCCGCAAGGACGGCAGGCCAAAGAACACCCCGACCCCGGCGGTGATGAAACCGGCCAGAATGACGTGAATGGCAATGCTCACATCAGGAAACGCGGTCATCAGCTTGTAAACGGCATAGGCTCCGACCGCCATGAAACCGCCGGTGCCCAGGCTGAGTTGTCCGCAATAGCCGGTCAGGATGTTCAGGCCAATGGCCGCAATCGCGTAGATCAGAAACGGCATCAGAACCGCATTTGCCCAATAGTCATTGATGATGAACGGAACGATGCCGAACGCTACCGCCAGAACCGCATAGTACCGATACCTGTCAAACCTGATTGGAAAGGTCTGGCTGTCCTCTCGGTAGGACGAGCTGAAATCACCTGCTTCGCGGTAGATCATACGTCACACCCTCTCGATGATCTTTTCGCCGAATAGCCCTTGCGGGCGAAACACCAAAAAGATCAGAGCCAGCACATAGGCAAACCAGTTTTCGGTGGCGCCGCCGATCAATGGTCCGATGGAAAACTCAAACAGCTTCTCGCCGACGCCAATGATCATGCCGCCGACAATCGCGCCGGGGATCGAGGTGAAGCCGCCCAGTATCAGCACCGGCAACGCTTTCAGCGCGATCAGGCTCAGCGAAAACTGCACCCCCGATTTGGCCCCCCACATCATGCCCGCGACCAGCGCCACAACACCGGCAATCGACCAGACCATAACCCAGATGAAGCGCAAGCTGATGCCGACCGACAGGGCCGCCTGATGGTCGTCAGCCACGGCCCGAAGCGCGCGCCCCTGCTTTGAGTAGCGAAAGAACAGCGTCAGACCGATCACCAGAAGCCCGGCGATCACCGTGGCCACCATGTCCAGCTTGTCGATGAAAAACCCATAGCCGAACCAGCCGTAAGTGACGCGGTCCACCGTGTCCGAAATCCCTTGTGGCAGACCGACATCCAGAATTTTGATATCGGCCCCCCACATCAGGTCGCCAAAACCTTCCAGGATAAATGCCAGCCCGATGGTGGCCATGAACAGAATGATATCGGGCTGGTTCACCAGATGCCTGAGCACGAAGCGCTCGACCAAATACGCCAATCCCACCATCACCCCGATGGCCAGCACAATCGCCAGAGCTGTCGGAACTTCCCAGCCAAATCCGTGGATGCTGGACCCGAAAACCGCGTTGATCAAGTGGCTGAACGGCACCTGACCTTCCATGATCCCGACCAGCGTCAGCGCCGCGAACAGCGCCATCACGCCTTGGGCATAATTGAACACACCGCTGGCCTTGAAGATCAGCACGAAACCAAGCGCGACAAGCGAATAGAGCACCCCGGCCATCAGCCCGTTCAGCGTGACTTCCATGGCGAATAACAGTTGCTCAGGCATGCTGTTCCCCTTGACCAAGGGGACAGTGCGGCCGGCTACTTGCCAGGCGCCAGCCATGCGCCAGCCACAACCAACCAATGCGCCGATTTTGCGCGAATTCAGTCATGGCTCACCCCCAGGTAAGCATCAATGACCGCCTTGTTGTTGCGCACCTCATCAGGTGTGCCGTCACCGATCTTGCGGCCATAATCCATCACCACGACCCGGTCACTGAGGTCCATTACCACGCCCATGTCGTGCTCGATCAGCGCAATGGTGGTGCCGAATTCATCGTTCACGTCCAATATAAAGCGGCTCATGTCCTCTTTTTCTTCGACGTTCATCCCGGCCATTGGCTCATCAAGCAATAACAGTTTCGGCTCTGCCACCAGGGCCCGCGCCAGCTCGACCCGCTTTTTCAGTCCGTACGGCAGGCGCGCCACCGGCGTCTTTCTAATGCTTTGAATTTCAAGGAAATCTATAACCCGCTCGACCTTTTCACGGTTCTCGAATTCCTCGCGTTCAGCCGGCCCGCGCCACAACGCTTGCGCCCAAATCCCGGTCTTCATGTGGGTCAGCCGCCCGGTCATGATGTTGTCCAGAACGCTCATCCCTTCAAACAGAGCGATATTCTGGAAGGTGCGCGCAATGCCCTGGCGCGCCACCTGATACGGCTTCATCGCCGGGCGCTTGGCGCCATGAAACCAGACTTCGCCTTCCTGGGGCACGTAAAAGCCGGAAATGACGTTGAGCATCGACGATTTCCCGGCGCCGTTCGGCCCGATGATGGCGCGAATCTCGCCTTCGCGGATATCAAACGAAACTTCCTTGATCGCCACCACCGCGCCGAAACGCAGGGTGATGTTTTTCATCTCCATCAAGACCGCGCCGATCTTGCGGCCATCAGCGGTGGTCCAGCCGTCGGGGCTCATGTCATTCATCGACAGCCTCCGCACCGAGATGATCTGGTAGCTGTGGTCTGCCTGATGTTTCTTTCCTGGATAAATATCCAAATCCCGGACTGCCCGACGGTGCTGCCTTCAAACTGCCTGCGGACATGTTCATTCCGCGGCCATCTCTTTTGTGCCGGTCACGGCGGCGTCACAAATTTCCAGCGTCGCGGACATCGTACCCTTGCGACCATCCTCATACGTCACCTCGGTCTCGGTATATTGCTCGTGCGAGCCGTCATAGAGTGCGCTGATCAAGTCCTTGAATTTTTCTTCTACGATGCGCCGGCGAACTTTGCGGGTGCGGGTCAGTTCGCCATCGTCTGCGTCCAGTTCCTTGTGCAATATCAGGAACCTGTGCACCTGGCAGCCCGACAGCATCTCGTCGGCCGCGACGGCGCGGTTCACCTCTTCGACATGGCTCTGGATCATCTCGTAAACTTGGGGGTGTCCAGCCAGTTCCTGATAGGACGCATATGCGATATTGTTGCGCTCGGCCCAATTGCCGACCGCGGTCAGGTCAATGTTGATGAACGCAGTGCAATATTCCAGGCCGCTGCCAAACACCACGGCTTCCAGAATATTGGGGAAGAATTTCAGTTTGTTTTCAATGTACTTGGGCGCGAACAGCCGCCCGTCGGCCATCTTGCCAACGTCTTTGGCGCGATCAATGATGCGCAGATGCCCGGTGTCTTCTTCGATAAACCCGGCGTCCCCGGTGGCCACCCAGCCGTCGGAATCTTTGGTATCGGCGGTGCCGTCGTCGTTCTTGAAGTATTCCACGAACACGCCGGGTGATCGATAAAACACCTCGCCGCTGTCAGAGATCCGGATCTCGACCCCCGGCGAGGGCACGCCGACCGTATCAGAACGCACTTGCCCGTCCGGGTGCTGGGTGATGAAGACCGACGCCTCGGTCTGCCCGTACAGCTGTTTGAGGTTGATCCCGAGCGAGCGGAAGAAATCAAATATTTCCGGCCCGATCGCCTCGCCCGCCGTATAGCCGACCCGCACCCGCGAAAGGCCAAGCGTGTTTTTCAGCGGCCCATAGATGAACAGATTTCCGAGCCAGTACTTGACCCTGTCCCAGCCACTCACCGGGTTTCCATCCAGAATATCGGCGCCCACTTTCTTTGCATGGTCCATAAAGACCCGGAACAGCCAACGCTTGAAGGCGCCTGCATCCTCCATCCGTATCACCACATTGGTCAGCTGGGTTTCAAACACCCGCGGCGGGGCAAAGTAATAGGTCGGGCCAATCTCACGCAGATCGGTCATCATCGTTTCTGCCGATTCAGGGCAGTTCACGCAAAACCCGGTCCAATAGGCCTGACCGATCGAAAATATAAAATCTCCAACCCATGCCATTGGCAAATAAGCAAGAATTTCGTCGCCCGGCACCAAGTGATCAAATTCGGATGTGTTCTTGGAAGTCTCGATGATGTTGCGATTTGACAGCACCACGCCCTTGGGCCGCCCGGTGGTTCCCGAAGTGTAAAGCATCACGCAGGTATCGTCGTAGCCGATTTTGGCCTTACGCTGGTCCAGCTCGTCGTCCAACCGTTCGTGCGCGGCGCGTCCTGCGGCCTGAATGTCGTGCAGAGAATGCAGGCGGGAATGATCGTATTTTCGCAGGCCGCGGGGATCGAGGTAGATGATATGCTCGACGCCTTTGATCTGCGCTTGAATTTCCAGAACTTTATCGACCTGTTCCTGATCTCCGACCACGCCGAATTTGGCGCCGCAGTGTTCCAGGACATAAGCCATCTCGTCCGCCACCGCGTCCTGATAAAGCGGGACCGGCACAGCGCCGATCATCTGGCTGGCCACCATCGACCAATAGAGCGCCGGGCGATTGCGGCCAATTATCGCTATGTGGTCGCCCGGCTGAACCCCGAGCGTCAGAAACCCAAGCGCCATTGCCCGGATTTCCTCGGCCACTTCATTCCAGGTCCAGGTTTGCCAGATACCAAATTCTTTTTCACGATAGGCCGGGCGCGTGCCGAATGTCAGAGCATTCCGCGCCAGTAGCGCCGGGATCGAAGTGGGCATTGCTGACGCCGCCGTATCTACCAATTCAACGCCCTCCCAATGCCAACTGCGTCGCCTCGCCTCGCCTCGCCGCCTAAAATTTCAGACTTGACGGTATATTTGATGCAAGCTGTTTTCCCCGATGCGTGGCCGCCAGACTAAAACTGAAGCTGGATTGAAAGTAAACGGTGTTAGCGATCACAACTGGCTGTTTTCGATCGCAAGTTTCAAGCGGAGCGGGTTATTACCCGCAGGATCCTGTGTTACGGATCGATCATGGATCCATTTGTAATGACATTTTATGCCGTCATCTGCGGTTGCCTTAGCTGGGCGGCGCCCAATCTGGGCCGACCGGCGTTGCGGCTTGGCGTTGGCGGCGGCGCTTTTGCCCACTGTACGCGCCAGCCTGGGAATGTAATTCTGTCCATTGGCAACCATTGCAGCTTGGCCTAGACCCGGATTTGGGGAGGGAATTTGATGGTCCATATCTGGGTACGCGCCGAACAGCGCGAGCATGAAGAGCGGGTCGGAATCACCCCGCAAGGCGCCCGCGAGCTACTGGCAAATGGATTTCAGGTGAGCGTCGAGACCAGCGATACGCGGGCCATCCGGATTGACGGCTACCGTGATGCAGGGTGTCAGATCGTGGCCGAGAACAGCTGGCCGGACGCGCCGGATAGCGCAATCATCTTTGGCCTAAAGGAATTGCCCGAAGACGGCACCCCGCTGCGCCACCGCCACATCATGTTTGGCCATGCTTACAAGGGGCAAGTCGCGGGTCGCGTGCTGTTGCAGCGTTTCAAGGCTGGTGGAGGCATGCTTTTTGATCTGGAATACCTGGTTGACGATGCGGGCCGCCGTGTCGCTGCGTTTGGCTATTGGGCAGGCTATGCAGGAGCCGCAGTTGCGCTGAAATGCTGGGCGGCGCAAAGTCAGGGACAGATATGCGGGCCGGTATCGACATATGAAAGCGCCGGCGCCCTTGTGCAAGATATACGGGCCGACCTTGACGCCGCCGACAAGCCCCGACCGACCGCCATCATCATAGGTGCGCTTGGCCGCGTCGGCACCGGCGCGCGCGATCTGTGCGCGGCATTGGACGTAATTACGACCGATTGGGACATGGCCGAA
>SMVA01430124.1_pt1 | contig 11085 bp, 9 predicted proteins | sample 2456451 | NCBI WGS metagenome assembly SMVA01 (sample SAMN11095933, study PRJNA526329) | marine sediment metagenome | biome: Marine sediment; feature: Surficial sediment; material: Deep marine sediment; isolation source: Hadal surficial sediment | place: Pacific Ocean | collected 2014-05 | depth 0-1...
GAAGCTGGCGTTGCCGAGGAGGGCGGTGAAGCCGGCGTTGCCCAGCATGGCGGTGAAATCGGTGTTGCCCATCAGAGCGGTGAAGTCGGCGTTGCCCATGAGGGCGCTGAAGTCAGAGCTGTTCATGAGGGCGCTGAAGTCGGCGTTGCCCATGAGGGCATTGAAGTCGGCGCTGCCCAGCAGGGCTGAAAAGTCAGCATTGCCCAGGAGGGCCGCAAAGTCAGCATTGCCCAGGAGAGCGGTGAAGCCGGAGTTGCCCAGCATGGCGGTGAAGCCGGCGTTGCCCAGCATGGCGGTGAAGTCGGTGTTACCCAGGAGGGCGGTGAAGCTGGCGTTGCCCAGCATGGCCGTGAAACCGGCATTGCCCAGGAGAGCGGTGAAGTCGGTATTGCCCAGGAGGGCGGCGAAGTCGGCATTGCCCAGCATGGCGGTGAAGCCGGCGTTGCCCAGGAGAGCGGTGAATTCGGCATTGCCCAGGAGAGTCGCGAACCCGGCATTGCCCAGGAGGGCAGTGAATTCGGCGCTGCCCAGGAGGGCGGTGAACTCCGCATTACCCAGGAGGGCAGTGAATTCAGCATTGCCCAGGAGCGCAGTGAAGTCGGCACTGCCCAGCATGGCGGTGAAGCCGGCGTTGCCCATGAGAGCCGAGAAGTCGGCATTGCCCAGGAGAGCGGTGAATTCGGCATTGCCCAGGAGGGCCAGAGCACCGGGAGTTGCTGCCGCCGCCTGGAAGCCGGGGTCGCTGACCGCATCGGACACGGTCTTGCGAAGCGACGCGTCCTTGGTCAACTGGTCGAAGAATGCCGTCTGCATGAAGGCCTGAACGTCCTGATCTTCAATCTGGACATCACTTCCGGTTATCTGTTTGCTCTGGTAGCGCTCGGCGACGCCGATGGCGCCCGCTGCCGCTTCCTCGGTTGGCGGAAAAATGCCGGCCATCCAGGCGCCGACCAGGGCCACCGCGAGTACGGCTGCTCCGATGAGAGCAAACTTAGTAAAACTGCTCTGGTTATTCGTGCTCATGATGCATCCTCCTCCCTTCGATTCGGGAACTCAGGCCGCAAGCGGGCCATTCTTTTTGAATTACAATTGCGAAAGCAAAAAGTTGAAGATTTATTTCACCTGCCATCGGAAACTCCCCGGGCCGGCTTGCCCCGCTCGCCGGTGCCAGACTCTGCTGTCAGGAAGAGGCTGCCGCGACTCACTCCGTTGGACTTGAAATCGATGGTCCAGAGCCGGCTGGAAGCGGAGAAAGAGGTGTTGAGGATGGCCCTGCCGGTCACCGTGGCGGTGATCCGGCCCGCGGCGAACCGGGCTCCGTCGGTGCCTCCCTCCAGCCACGAGAATTCGCGCACGGCGCAGTCCGAAGGAGCGCAGGTGATGGCCACTTCCACTGTTTCAGGGGCATCTATTTCCAGCAGCAGGGTGAACTCCCCGGCGGTCCGGTACAGGCCGGCGCGGGCTGTCAATCCAATAAGGGAACTGCTGGCTTCGTCCAGAAGGCGGCCGCCGTCGAGGCTGAGCCCCATGGTCCCGGAGGCGGTGGCCGGCTCGTGGGCCGGCCCGGTCGAGCTGGTTCCCAGCCACCAGACGGCCAGAACGGCGAGACCCAGGAAGCCGGCTGCCAGCGGATAGGCCAGGCGCGGCAGGCCACGGTGAGCCACCATTCTCTTGATGTCCGTGATGTCGCGCCCGCCCCGGGCCGCTTCCCGCGGCCGCGGAGAAACCACCGCCGCCATCACCTTGCCGCGCAGTGACATAGGTGGTTTTACGTCGGGGACGTTCTCCAGGGCCTTGTGGAGTCGTTGCAACCGTTCCCGGAACTCACGACGGTCGGGATCCTGCGCCAGAACCCGGTGCAGCAATTCCCTGTCATCTCCTGTCAGTTCTCCGTCCAGTTCGCGGTGGACCAGGCCCACAAAGGTCTCCTGGTCTAGCATGGCCACGCCCCAGCGGCCTGCAGAAGAGCCTGAAGATTCTGGCGCGCGGTGTAGAGTTCGGAACGGACTGTTGATTCGGGCAGGTCCAGAATGCCGGCCATCTCCCGGTAGGTGCAGCCTCTGAAGTGACGCAGAATGACAAGAGCGCGCCGCCGATGGGGCAAACGCATCAGGGCGTCCTTCATGAGAACGCCCAGTTCGTGACCGTGGCATATTGTATCCGGGGCGTGAGCCGAAGTCGGCTCGTCGCCTTGCAGCGGAGAACTCCGGGCGTTGCGTTTGATGTGATTGATGGATTCGTTGATGGCGATGCGGTAAATCCAACTGAAGAACTTGTATCGAGAGTCATAGTTGCTGATCTTCTCATAGACTTTCACGAACGTGATCTGGCAGATGTCGCTGGCATCGTCCTCATTGCCCACCATCCGGAAGGCAAGGTTGAAGACCGGCCCTCGAAGAGCATCGAAGAGTTCGTCGAAAGCTTCGGTCTCTCCTCTGGCGCAGGCTGCCGCGAGGGCGTCCACGTCGGTCTTCATGGCAAATACAACCATCTACCCCTAAAAGTTGGCCGCCCCTGCCGGTTTCCGGGTTTCTCTGTGGTTTCGCGCAGGACCACGGAGCCGCGCAGGTTCGGGAAACCTATGTTTTAAATGTATTTAGCCCGACTCTAACACGGAACGCGGGTTGGGACCAGAACTTCTGGAGCCCAGGCAGGACGGCGGCTCTGAGCCCGCCGGGGGACTGCTTTCGGGCTGGGAGCCTGCCGCCGGTTCAGGCTTCTGCCGGGCTGACCTGAAAGATCTGATCAAAGCCTGAATAACGAAAAATATCCATGATCTGGGGGCTGATATTGACGATACGCAGCCCGGACCCTTGCGTCATGAGTTGCTTCTGGGTGCGCAGCAGGACGGCCAGGCCGGCGCTGGAGATGTAGTCGAGTTCCGCGAAATCGACAGTGTGGGGATCTTTGACCTGGTCCATGAATGCCTGGGCCCTCTCGGCCTGAGCGGCGTCCAGTCTCCCCGACATCAGCACGACGCCCTTTTCTTCCTCTTTGATGTTGAACATGTCGGGTCTACTCCAGCTTCTTGGTCAGGATGACCGTGCTCGTGCGGTTTTCGTACTGGTACTCTATACCGTCCACCATGCGGCGGATCAGGTGAAGACCCAGCTTGCCGATGGGACGATCTTCCACGCTTTGCCCGATATCGACCTCCGGGGATGCCGTTGGATCGAAGGGCTCCACGTCCACGTCGGAGATGCGGACTTCCAGTGTTCCATCCTTGGCATCCAAGGCGATGCGAATAGGGTGCTGCCCTTGCTTATTGTATTTCACCATGTTGGTGAACAACTCTTCGATGGCAAAGTTGATCCTCTGCAGGTGAGTCCGGTCCAGCCCCCGGCACGCAAAAAATTCCTCGGTGAAGTCAAAGATCTCTGACAACGCCGAGAATTCGCGCGGGAATTTCTTCAGCATGGGTAGGAGTCCAACATGATCCCGATACCAGAATACTCCGAGGAAGAGCGAGAAGTCCAGCCGGGTCTTGGCGATGAGCTCATTCCGAGATGGCGCCGATTTTGAGCTATCAGCCCGTTGAGGAAGTCTTCCCCATACGGCGTCCCAAAATTTCATCTGGGGATCGACTCCCTTGGATCCATCTGGTAAAATGGCACGTGCTACTCAAGATTGGGAGGCCGGCGCATCTCGATGAAGAAGCAAGAACACGGCCATCAGAAGACATTGTGGATTCCTCAGGACGCGAGAGCGTCGGGCCCGGGCCATCGGTCCTACGAGCGTCTTGAACGGCCATTTGCGCATGACCTCGAGGCGGGAGGAATGCGTGGGGTTTGATTCTCCAGAACACCGAGTGCGTAGGGAGGAACTGCATGAAAACATCTGATCTCCTGGTCAAGTGTCTTGAGAATGAAGGCGTTGAATATATCTTCGGAATCCCCGGGGAAGAGAATCTTGATTTCCTCGAATCTCTGCGCAACTCCCGCATCAAGCTGGTGCTGACCCGTCACGAGCAGGCCGCTGGCTTCATGGCTGCGACGGTTGGGAGGCTCACTGGTCGTGTTGGGGTCTGCCTTTCGACTCTGGGTCCCGGTGCCACCAACTTCATGACCAGCGCCGCCTATGCTCTGCTTGGCGGGATGCCGGTGCTGTTTCTCACCGGGCAGAAGCCCATCCGAGCCAGCAAGCAGGGGCGGTTTCAGATCATCGACATCGTGCGCATGATGGAGCCGGTCACCAAGTTCACCCGGCAGATCGTGGACGGTAATAATGTTCCCAACCTGGTGCGGGAGTGTTTTCGCGTCGCTAAGGCAGAGAAACCCGGTCCGGTGCATCTTGAACTCCCCGAGGATATCGCGGCCGAGGAGGTCCAGCGCGAGCCGTTTGCCGTCACCACGGTGCTGCCGCCAGGCGCCAGCCAGGCCGCCATCCGCGAGGCCGCAGAGCTGATCGGGACCGCCAGACGGCCACTCCTGCTCATCGCCTCGGCCTGCAACAGGAACGACAGCGCCCCGGCACTACGGGATTTCGTCGAGCGCACCGGCATCTACTTCTTCTCCACCCAGATGGGCAAGGGTGCAGTGGACGAGCGCCATCCGCACTGCCTGGGTACCGCGGCGCTGTCGGAGCACGACTACCTTCACTGCGCCATCGAGCGGGCCGACCTGATCATCAATGTGGGGCATGATGTGAGCGAGAAGCCGCCCTTCATCATGCACCAGAGTGGTCAGACGGTTATCCATGTCTCGTATTTCCCCGCGGAGATGGACGATGTGTACTTCCCCCAGCACGAGGTCATCGGCTGCACGGCCGCCAACATGCGCATGCTCGCAGACGTCATCGAGCCGTCGTCGAGCTGGGATTTCACCTACTTCGAGAGTATCCGGTCCGAGATCGAGACGCATGTCTTCACAGAGAAAGCGGCCGCTGAAGCATTTCCCAACGTCCCTCAGCGCTTCGTTGCGGACCTGCGGAGTGCCATGCCCAGCGACGGAATCCTGTCCCTGGATAACGGCATGTACAAGATCTGGTTCGCCCGCAACTACCAAGCTCATGAAGGCAATACGGTCTTGCTGGACAACGCCCTGGCCACCATGGGCGCCGGCCTGCCGGCAGCTATCGCCGCCAAGATCGTGCAACCCCAGCGCAAAGTGGTTGCCATCTGTGGGGATGGTGGTTTCATGATGAACTCCCAGGAGATGGAGACAGCGGTCCGGATGGGGCTCGACCTCGTGGTCATCGTGCTGAGGGACAACGGCTACGGGATGATCAAATGGAAGCAAGTCGGGGTGGGTTTCCCGGACTTCGGGCTGGACTTCCAGAACCCGGACTTCGTCCAGTACGCCAGGAGTTATGGCGCCGAATCGGTGCGCATCGAGCGGACGGGGCAGCTCGTGGACGAGATTGCCGGCGCCTTTGCAGCAGGGGGTGTTCACCTCATCGAGGTGCCGGTGGACTACTCCGAAAACGAGGCCGTGTTCGTCGAGGAGCTCAAAAAAAGGACATGCATCCTGTAGACTCGGAGCTCATGGCAACCACCCGGGGAGTATTCATGACCAGCGATTCCAGGCACACCTTCGATGTCAGAAGCCCTTTTGATGACGCGCTCATCCAGGCGTTGCCCTATACCGACGAGCAGGCAGCCATGGCGGCGCTGGAGAGGGCACACCAGCGGTACAGGGAGCGAGAGGGCTGGCTGGATGCGCCAGTACGAATCCAGATCCTGGAACGTTTTGCCTCCCTGGTGGAGAAGCACGCCGCTGAACTGGCCCGCCAGGCGGTACGGGAAGGTGGAAAGCCCTTGAAGGATTCAATGGTCGAGATCCAGCGTGCCGTCAACGGAGTCAAGGTCGCAATCGGGGAACTCGGCCGGCTTCAAGGCACCGAGATCGCCATGGGCCTGACGCCCTCATCGGCCCAGCGCTTCGCCCACACCTACCGCGAGCCGCGGGGTGTGGTCCTCGCCATCAGTGCCTTCAATCATCCCTTCAACCTCATCATTCATCAGGCCATCACGGCCATTGCCGCCGGCTGTCCGGTGCTGGTCAAGCCCGCACTCACCACGCCCATGTCATGCAAGAGCGTGGTCGAAATGCTTGGCGAGGCAGGGCTGCCTGAGGGGTGGTGTGAACTCCTGCTCTGCGAGGATGCCGTCACGGAGAAGCTGGTGACCGATGGGCGAATCTCGTTCATGACCTTCATCGGGTCCGCCCGAGTGGGGTGGTACCTGCGTTCCCGGCTGGCTCCGGGAGCCGACTGCGCCCTGGAACACGGCGGTGCGGCTCCGGTCATTGTTGACGCCACCGCCGACATCGAAGCCAGTATTCCTCCTCTGGTCTTCGGGGGCTTCTATCACGCCGGCCAGATCTGTGTGTCGGTGCAGAGGATCTACCTGCAGAAGGCCATCGCGGAGGAATTCACTCGCCGGTTTGTCAAAGCCGTCGGGGATCTGAAAACCGGCGACCCCCTCGACGTGAAGACCGACGTCGGCCCGCTCATCAGGAAACGAGAGGTGGAGAGAGTGGCGTCCTGGGTCGAAGAGGCCGTCGACCATGGCGCAGAGCTTCTCTGCGGAGGGCAGAAGTTGTCCGAGACAACTTATCTGCCCACGGTGTTGCTCAACCCGCCTGACGACGTGCGGGTGTCCAGGGAGGAGGTATTCGGCCCCGTGGTGGCGCTGTACACCTATGACAATATCGATGAGGCCATCGCCCGGGCCAATGCGCCGGACATGTTCTTCCAGGCCTCCATCTTCACTCAAGATCTGGATACCGCTCTCTCCGCGTCGCGGCGATTGAACGGCATGGCCGTCATGGTCAACGACCACACGGCCTTCCGGGTCGACTGGATGCCCTTCGGTGGACACCGCCAGTCGGGACTCGGGATGGGAGGCATTGGCCCGACCATGCGAGATATGACCGTGGAGCGCATGGTGGTGTTCCGGTCGCCGATGCTCTGATCGCCCTGGATATGCATCAGGGATTTGTTCCTCCATCAGACGGTCAGGCCGATGGAAAGGAATGGTCTAAAATAGCGGAGTCTCGCTCAGGATTGGGCCCATGAAGAAAACGCTGTGGCCGAAGAATTTCGTCCGTATTCCCGGGGAGGACTGGGCGCAGGGAGAAGTCGAACTCCTCGCTCTTAAATATGACACGGTCGAGAACCACGGTTGGTACAGCAACCTGGCGCGGACAGTGTCCCAGATCGGGGATTCCATGCAGGACGGGCACATCCTCCTCGATTATTCCGGGGGCACGGGAATCCTTGCCGGTCGGCTGCTGGAGGCGTTCCCCGAGAAACGTTTCGGGGTCCTCATTGTGGATTCTTCACCCAAGTTCCTGCGCCTGGCGTTGGAGAAATTCCGTGACGAGGAGCGAGTCGCTCTCAGGCTTATTCGGTACCGTAAGGAGCAGAAGCGTCTCGATCTGGTCGATGAAGTTCTTGATCCGGATTTCCTCGCACATGGTGCCGACGGATTGGCTTGTACCAACGCAATCCATCTCTACTATGAGCTTCCCGAAACCCTGGCGGCATGGCATCGTGTGCTGAAGCGCGGAGCCCGTGTTTTTATCCAATCCGGAAACATCCGCAATCCCGATGCCGGTGAGAATGAATGGATTATCGATGAGACGGTGGAGAAGATCCATCTGGCTGCCATGGAGATCGTGGGCGAAGAGGAACGATTTTCCCGCTACCGGTCCTGCCTGGAAGACCCTGCATATATGCGCCGGCATGATGCTCTGAGGCAAAAATATTTCCTCCCGGTCAAGCCCCTTTCCTATTACGTATCAGCCCTGCGTGAGGCCCGAATGCCGGTCGTTGACATCAGCAGGGAGACCATCGAGGCCAATGTGGGTGAATGGTTCGACTTCCTGGCCGTCTATCATGAGGGAATTGTCGGCTGGCTCGGTGGCGCCAGGAAAATTACCGGCCGCGAACCCGCCCATGACGTTGTACGCGATCGCTTTTCTCTGATGCGATTGGCCATGGAGAGAGTGTTCGCAGGGAAGCCCACGTTCAAGACGTGCTGGACGTATCTGGTCTGTGAACGATCTGCTTGATATGTGGGGCCGCCAGGGATGTCCGGGTCTGTGGCGTGGTCATGATGTTGTTCCGCAGTTGCCGCCGGGGCCGCCCCTGATCTGAATTGCCCGCTCTATTTCTCCGTTCTCATGCCGCTCTCTTTGCGCAGCACAAGGATGAGGTCCGAGTATGCGTCGTCCAGGGAGCGTGGGTCTTCCGGCGCGTAGGTGAAATCGTGGCAGGCGACGCACTTGAAGGCGGGGACCTTGTTGAGAAGGCCCTTGAGTTCCTCGGCGTTGTAGGTGCGAAATTCCCACCGGGTTTCCTGAAAATGAGTTCGACCGTGGCGGGTGACCTGAAGGCGAGTGCGCATTGCTTCGCGGCGCCGTCGTCGGTGAGCAGGCCAGGTATGAGTGTTACAGGTGACTTTGATACCACCACGCCGGCCAACCCAGCGCTCATGGTCTGGCTTGCGCTGATGGTAATCGGTGAGGTGAAGCCCCAGCACATACAGGCCGCCGACCCGCAGTGCCCTGGCGACCCTGTTCAAATGGGCGACGGCATGATCCTCGGTGAGCAGGTACTTGAAAGTGCTGACGAGGCAATGGGCCAGATCGAAACCGAATCGTGACGGTATCTTGAACGCTTCCATGGAATCCTTCCACAGGATGGCGTGGAGACCGTCGCGATTCAGACGTTCGCGGGCATGGGCCAGCATGTTGGCGTTGATGTCGAAGCCTGAGACGTCGTGTCCTCTTGCCGAAAGTTCTGCCACCAGCCGGCCTGACCCGGCAGCAGGCTCCAGAACACGCCAAGGTGGGCGTCGGGCTCCGGCCAGGCGTGCGTGCCGACGCATCATGGCTTCAAGGAAGTCCGCCTCCCTGGCGGTGTCTTCCGCGAAGATGATGTCGTAATACAGAGGGGTGTCGTACCAGTTATCCAGTGACATGAGTTGACGGCAATCGATTAGCGGTGGGCATACGCCGGGAGATCCCTGAGGCGATCATCGTGGACCGGCCCACCGACGGTGAAGTGGTAGAGATCCTGGTAGCGATTCCCGGCCAGACCGAAGATTCTGTGCAGTTCATCATCGAAGAAACAACCGATGCCCGTAGCTCTCATTCCGGCTGCTTCGGCTTCGAGGTAAAGAACCTGGCCGAGGGCGCCGGCCTCCCAGTGCAGTCGTTTGTAGAACCAGGCGCCCTCCCGGCGCAGGCTGGGCTCGAATTCGGCGATCATGGCCAGGGCGAACACCCCGTCGGCGGCGATGTCCTGGCCACAGGAGACCTCCCGGGCCTCAGCGCGGCAGTCGCCGGGTTGGAGAAGGTAAAGAGGCAGACCCTCCGGGCATCCGGTCGGCTTGGTCCACCGGAATCCGGAATGCATGGCCGCTCTCAACTCGTCCCGCGCCGTCCCATGACGGGCCAGGCAATACAGACCCGGCTCAAGGCAATCCACTCGGTGAACAAAGAGGAGAAGATGGATCCCAGGCCTCCAGGGGAGAGCGCTGAATGGAGCGTGATCAGGGTGCGGCAGGACTCGCGCCATCATCCCGAAAAAGCTTTCACTCTCGAGGCTGGTCATCCCATCCATGGCGACCGCACTGCGGCGCTGCCTGACGAGCTTGCGAGCCGCGACGCCGGGCATGGCGGAAGGAGCGAAAGAAAGTGTGTCCTGAGCGCTGGAAGGGAGAGAGAATTCCGGCCCGGTATCCGAGCGGAGTGTGGCAGCCGCGACCTCATTGATGACCGGCCAGGGCCGGTGCTGGGGACTGAGCCGGTTAGGGCTCCCCACCATGGGTAGCCCGGCAAGGCGTTTCATGAATTCAGGCGCGGGTCGAAGGACGCGCCGACCTTCCGGAAGGGGTGGTTCACCGGCGGGAAAGAGAGCCAGCAGGCAATCTGGATGTTCCATTTCCGGGCCCTCCTGGTCGGCGACTCCCAGCAAGGTAGCAAGTTGCGGGTCGCTGCAGCCGTCGAGACATCGGGTTTGCCAGCCCAGCAGAGAGGCGGACAGGGCCAGAGCGGCCATGGCATGTCCGACATCGTGATGGCAGTAGCGAAAAGCCCGCTCACCGTATTTCCAGGATTCCCGCCAGTGAATCGACGTCAGGCCCACCAGCAGCACACCGTCCGGCAGGCCGGATGTCAGATCCTCCCAGTCACCTTGCGGAAAATGAGACCTTATCTCCAGGCCATGATGAAAGGGGGAGTAGTGCGAGAGAGTCGGTGTCTCCCACAGTCCGGCGACGGGTGCCGCCAGCAGGTAGCCCTCGGTGGGGTGGAGGTTGCCGCTGGACGGGTTGACTCGCAGTGACCAGCGGGCAGCCCCCAGTTCCTTCCACGCAGAGAGGGCGAGAGAGTCGTAGAAGAGCTGGGAAATGCTCGTCCGGTCCACCGTCCTGAGGGGGTTTTCCCCTGGCCGTAAAATGTTCAGAGCATCGGGTTCGTCGCTGGGTGGGATCTCATCCAGAGGGACAAGTTCGCTCCCGTCGTACCGTCTGAAGGGATCGGGCTGGGTCTGCCAGTCCAGATATCCGGGTGATAGAGCGTACCTTACCGGGTGATGCTTGGTGCGCTCATGGTAGGCCAGGACTATTTCGAGCTGAGTTCGGGGAATGTCGGAATTCTGTGAGGGCATGAGCTTTCCGCGACATGATATGCCAATGGAAGACCTGTTGAGGACTCATGGGGTGCCCAGGGAGCTCTTACCTCGGCGATTCCCACGACAATGCCTTGCCGGGGCGGTTCACTCTTCGGGCTCATCTTGCAGGTGCGGCCAGTGCCGGCGGTTGAGGTCAGGAAGACCTGAGCCGGAATCTCACGGCTTGTGGGGATGCCGTCGCTCCATATCCTGCCGCCAGTTGAAGACGATGCTGACCCGGTTGGGATTGCCCTCGTTGGAACCCTTTTCGATGCCGAACCAGCTCCCATCAGGCAGGTCGGTGATCGCTTCGAACCCCGGCTTGATGAGGCCCGGGTTCAAGACCTCCCTGGGTGGTGAGAATGAGAGCGAAGGCTCAGTCTTTATGGTCACCGCGTATTTCTTGCCGATGCCGGGCCGGGTGAAAATCAGATCCATGGATTGCGCTTGGTTTGCCTTGGACCA
>SMVA01159800.1_pt1 | contig 11082 bp, 11 predicted proteins | sample 2456451 | NCBI WGS metagenome assembly SMVA01 (sample SAMN11095933, study PRJNA526329) | marine sediment metagenome | biome: Marine sediment; feature: Surficial sediment; material: Deep marine sediment; isolation source: Hadal surficial sediment | place: Pacific Ocean | collected 2014-05 | depth...
GCCCCGGCGAAACCGAAGCCATGCAATAAACCAAACGTGAATGCAATCGCCCAGGGCCACTGCTGTGTGAGGCTCGGCTCGCCTCGTTGCCGATGCACGATCTCGGCAGCAACGAGCACGATTGAGAGAGCGATGACTGCTTCGACAGGCCTTTGCGGTATATGCACGAACCCAAGCGTTGCGGCCGCAAGCGTCAGGCTGTGGGCGACCGTGAATGCCGTGATCGTAATGAGAACCTGTCGCCAGGCCTGTACGAGTAACAGTAAAGCAAGTACAAATAGCAAGTGATCGAAGCCGAATAGAATATGTTCGACGCCGAGACCGAGATAGGTTGCCGCAGTCTGCGTCCAGGTCGGTGCCAACGGGATGATGAATGAGGGTTCTGCGGGCGTCAGTCGCGAGACACGCACGGAACCGTCCAACAGCGAGATTCGCACCAGGGTATCGGTCAGGGTGCCAGAGAGGCCGTCGATATAGATCACGCCATCGGTCAGTCCACCTGGACAGCCGACAGTCCAGCGGTCGGAGAATGATCCGCCTGACATGCTCGTTGCGATCCGGGAGGTCGCCTCACAGATATCGGGCAACAGCGGATAGATACCCAGGCGAAGATTACCGCGCGCCGGCACCTTCCACAGTACATCGAATTTGTCTATTTCCGTCTCAACCAGCTCCAGATAACCCGGCCGTACCTCGTGCGCCCGAGGCACCGTCGCCGGCATCAGCAGCAACGCCGCCATCGCAATTGCACTCGATAGCTGGCGCATGTTCATCATCGCTGCGAAACGTCGGCAATGTTGAGCTCAGCTTCCAGCCACTCGGGACGCTCAATTACAACGCTGTAGCGATTGCGGAGGCCTTCATAGAAGGCCGCGTTAATTTCCTGTCGCCTGGCCTCGCGCCACTCCCGAACAACCGCGTTGCGGATTGAATCGAGTGCTGGAACATTACCGTCGATGCGTTCGTCGACGATTACGAGATGCAAACCGTAGCCCGATTCGACTGGCCCAAGCCAGCGCCCCGTCTCGAGTGTCAACACGCGTTCGGTGAAGATCCTGCCGAACCTGTTGGCGATATCGCGCTCAGCCATCATTTCGAAGTCGAACGGCAACGGCAATGGGTCGCCGAATGCAGCCGTATTCGCAGCGGATTCCCTGCCGTCCAGCGTGTCTAGTACCTGCTCCGCATCCGTGACCGTCATCTCACCCCTGACATCACGATTGAAATAGATGTGACGGAATCTCAGGCGTGTGTCGTCGCGAAAACGCCCCGGATACGCATCAAGAAACGCCTGCAAATCCGCTTCATCCGGATCTGCTTGTGCCGCAATATCTTCGGAGAGAAATTCCATTTTCTGTCGCAAGTGGCGGCGTATGACTGCATTGTCCTGATCCAGTCCGAGCGTGATAGCTTCCCGGTAGAAGACTTCTTCCTTGATGTAATCCTCGATCAGCCCTTCGAGTTCCCGCTGCGTCGGCGGCCGCATCCTCGTCTTGCGCCAGGCTTGCGACATGCGCTCGATCTGGCCGGCGCCCACGACAATTTCATCAGGTTGAAATTCTTCGCCATCACCTATGAAAGCGAACAGCGCAAAAATTCCGGCTCCAATAACCAGAAATTGGACAAGTGGGTCCCGAAATGCGGACCTTGACGCGTCGATATTCGAAACCCCGATTTTATTCGGATCGCCCGGTCAAATTATAACGGCACCGTTAACGCAGCGCTGAGTGTGGTTTCTACGATCGTGCCGCGTGGAATATTGACACTTGAACCACTCGTGAGAATCGATGCGCCAACACCGACCCGCGCACCGGTCCGGGCACCGGAACTACCCCCGATAAGACCGCCGACGGCTGCCGCCCTGGCCGTGCGCCCAACGGTTCTTCTACCCTCGCCACCCGTCTGTGCAGAGAGCCCGCTGGTCGAGATCGGGAAAAGCTGATCATTGATCATGATATCCGTGAATTCGACGGTCAGCTCTGAAGAGCCCACAGCGCGGCCGGCCTGACTCGCTGACGCGATACGGCCGTGAACGATCGCGCCGCGGGGTGCGACAGTGACACCGTCGACGACGAGTGCCCCTTCGAGCTGCCCGCGGAAGCGGTGGCCAGCCGAGTGTTGACTGGAATCGATTGCATCCGAGGTACGAATCACTAGGCGTGTACCTGCAGGCACGGTTATCTGACCGGCATTAGTAGCATTCAAATCGGCTGCAGTGGCAACGCCGGCACTCAAAAATATGCCGACCACTTCGCTTTGGGGAAAGGCCTCGATATTGCCGCCCGTGTCGAACATGATAATTCCGTTGCTGCTACCGACAAAATCGCCTTCGAGCAAGGTGCCGTCGGCAAGCTCAATCGTGTCAGCGAATAATAGTCCGGCAGCAAGCGCCGCCATCGTGCCTATCAAAAACGTAAGAATCTTTTTCATCATTTTTCTCTCTTATTAATCCTGAATTACGGAAACTGGACAAATATATCCGCGATGGCATCGTGTGCGACTTGTTCGATATTCTGTCGCACACTGTTGGTAACGCGCCCCGACGCAGCACCTTCCCAAACGAGTTCGTTTCGTGCTGCGTCAACAATATCGACAGCAATCGTTCCCTCGGTTCTTTGCACGACCTCGGTCGTCGACATGGACATGCTGTGGCCACTCCAGGTGTTGTACCGCCCACGACTGTGATGCATCGACATGCCGGTACTCGGTCGAGTCGAAATCGTCTCGCGTGTCGACACCATAAAATTGACCAACAGATCGCCGTCAGTGTCGACATGCCGGAGACCCTGCATTTCCAGCTCTCGGGTCGTCGCGCTTATCAGGTGTTGGCTGATCAGAGAGCGAGCGCCACCACGATCCGAACTGAAAGGCCGCATGAAGCTAAACGTTTGGTAGTTAGCCAGATTAAAGTCCGGGGCGCTATTGGCAACAATCGTCGGCCCGCTGGCGCAGCCCGCGAGCACTGCTGCGACGACTAATAAACTAACGCGAAACAGATTGATCATGGGATTGTTCTGCACTGTTTTTTCCCCTTGATTCTTTTCATTCGACCCCGCACACGGCGGTTTTGATTGAGTATACTACCTACTATAGAAAAAAAAAGACGCCCAAGTCGCTTCGAACAATGCGCACTACAATATTAAGTTTCTATTTGAACGGTTTCAAATGAAACTTTTGTTGCCGTACGCGATTTGCGTCAATTGCAATGAAGGGAGCAATTCAAATGATTCGATTCAAGAAAAAAGTTCTGCGTGCCATGGTTCTGAGTCTTGCGATGGTTGCAAACACCAGTGGCGCGTCGCCGGCCGAATTCGTTGTGACCGAGGAACACCTGGAACCAGCGAAGGTTTATTCACCCTACGCTGGCCGTGACTACCCCGATGAGGTTCTGTTCGGCGATACGCATTTCCACACCAACCTGTCGTTTGATGCGGGCCTGGTCGGCACATCATTGGATGTCGACGCTGGCTTTCGTTTTGCCCGCGGCGAGACGGTAAATTCAAACACCGGCCAGCCCGTGCAGTTGATCCGCCCACTGGATTTTCTTGTAATCACCGACCATGCGGAATTGATCGGCCTGGCGCCGATGATCCAGCGATCGGATCCTTTACTGCTGGCTGATCCTTGGGGAAAATGGGTCCATGATCGATTCAACGCCGGCCCTGAAGGACGCATGGAAGCGTTCGGCAGTATCATGGAGTCTGGCACTGCGGGGATCAACCCAATGTCGTCCAACGATGCGGCACGCAGCACCTGGATCAATTTTGTCGAAAAAGCGGAGACCTACAATGAACCCGGCCGCTTCACGGCCATGACCGGATTCGAATGGTCTTCCACCCCGAGTGGTAACAATCTTCACCGCGTCGTCATATTTCGCGATAGTGCCGTCAAGACCAGCCAAACCCTGCCTTTTAGTATGTTTGACAGCCCTGATCCTGAAGGCCTGTGGCAATACATGGCTGATTACGAAGACAAGATCGGCGGCCAGATTCTGGCAATTCCACACAATGGCAATCTCAGTAATGGCCTGATGTTCAACGGCAAAACGTCTGACGGCAAACGCATGACTCGTGATTACGCCGAAAATCGGAGTCGCTGGGAACCCTTGCACGAAGTGTCGCAGGTCAAGGGCGACGAAGAAACGCATCCTCTGCTGTCGCCGGAAGACGAGTTCGCTGACTTCGAGACCTGGGATGTGAGCAACATAGACGGGTCGGCTGGCAAGGATGACGAGATGCTGCAGTACGAGTATGCACGCTCGGCGTTAAAGCTAGGCCTGCAGCTCGGTGAGAGGCTCGGTGTCAATCCTTACAAGTTTGGGATGAGCGCGGCGTCAGATACGCATACCGCGCTTTCAACGACGCGCGAAGAAAACTTCTTCGGCAAATACAAGCACACCGAACCCTCACCGGATCGACACAACACCGAAGTGATTCCCGCCGAAGATCCTTCCCTGCGAGTTCTCACATCGCAAGAGAGTGCTTCCGGGCTTGTGGCGGTATGGGCTCGCGAGAACACGCGCGGTGAGATATTCGACTCGATGCGGCGCAAGGAGGTCTATGCAACCACGGGCACGCGAATTCGGGTGCGTGTCTTCGGTGGCTGGGACTTCGGCGCCGATGAAGTATCCCGACCGGATTTTATCGTGCAGGGCTACAAGCGCGGTGTTCCTATGGGTGGCACACTCACAGGAGCGCCAGACGCCAGTGCACCCGGTTTCATGATTCGCGCTCTTCGCGATCCCGATGGCGCTAACCTCGATCGCATCCAGATCATTAAAGGTTGGCTCGATGATGACGGCAACACGCATGAGCGCATTTACGATGTAGCTGTGTCTGACGGACGCGAAATTGGTGCTGACGGCCGCGCCAGGGATCCGGTCGGCAATACCGTTGACGTCGAGAATGCGACCTTCACGAACACGATCGGCGATGCATTGATGGGGGCATATTGGCAGGATCCGGATTTCGACGCCGACCAGCATGCCTTCTACTACGTGCGCGTGCTCGAGATACCGACGCCGCGCTGGACGACGTATGACGCCGCGTTTTTCGGCATCGAGCGTCCGTCCATCGTGCCGGCCACGATCCAGGATCGCGCTTACACGTCACCAATCTGGTATACGCCTGACAATTAAGGAAGGACGGATTCAATCAACTACCGGAAAGCTTATCTGTGGATTTCGGCCATCGGTCTTACGCCGGTCGCGTTTTCATATGGAGTGGCACCTGAGCTCAGTCTGGATTGGTTGTTTGGTATCTCCGTGGATCTGGCAAATGAAGCGCATATATTCCGAGGCGTCATGGGTCTCTACCTCGGCATGGTGGCGTTGTGGGTCCTCGGCGCTACGGTTCAACGCTTTGAGCGGCCAGCAATAATCGGTGAGATCTTCTTCATGAGCGGCCTTGCTGCAGGACGATTGCTCAGCATTCTGGTCGATGGTTGGCCGCACTGGCTCCTGGTGAGCTTTATGGGGATAGAGGCGGTTCTCGCCATTGCCGGACTCGTCCTGCTAAAGCGCGGTGAGGCGTTCGCCGAATAAATCGTCGCATTCCTCCAGCGTCATGTCGTCCGTAGAATGAATACCTCTCCGGTATACCTCGGGAGTGCCTCGCGGCGAGCGGTAATATAGTGGGATACAGGTGATCGAAATTGAGAATCGACAGAAAGAGCAATACCAATGACGAATGAAGCCATATTTGTATTTGTGCTGATCGGCGTCGCGGCGGTTCTCATGGCCAGCAATCGGGTGCGTTACGATGTGGTCGCTCTGCTCGTATTGTTGGCACTCATGCTTAGTGGCGTACTCTCGGTCGGCGAAACGCTCGCGGGTTTTGGCAGTTCCGTCGTGATCTTGGTGGCCGGCTTGCTGATTATCGGAGAAATGCTTGCTCGCACCGGTGTCGCGGCGGCTGTAGGTGACTGGATCCTGAAAAATGGCGGCACTAATGAAACCCGGCTTTTGATCCTCATCATGCTTGGCGCCGGCCTGCTCGGCGCAGTGATGAGTTCTACGGCGGTCGTCGCAATATTCATTCCTATCGTTCTTCGAATTGCCGCGGAAACTAAAGTCAACGCATCACGCATGCTGATGCCGATGTCATACGCGGCCCTGATCAGCGGTATGCTCACTTTGATTGCGACGACGCCGAATATCGTCGTGCATGAAGAACTCAAATCCGAAGGCTATGCGGGATTCGGGTTCTTCGGTTTCACTGTAGTCGGACTCACCATATTGCTAGTCGCAGTCGCATACATTCTACTGGTCGGTCGGCACCTGCTTCCCGGTGATGCGAAAACGACCGACGGGTCAGGGTCAGGCCGTTCGATATTCGAACTCTGGGACGATTTTCGCACGAGCGAGACCTACCAGCGCTTCTGCGTCGAAAAACAATCACCGTTGATCGGCATGGTGGTGTCGGAGACGAAGCTGTACGACCGCTATCAGGTTCGACTGATCGGAATTGCCAGGCGCGATACCGCGGAAAAGCGAACGTCGGCAGTTGCATCGGACACGGTGTTGGCCGAAGGGGATATTCTGGTGATTGTAGGCAAACCCGAAGACCTCGAGCGTGTCAGTGCCGAGCAAGAACTTCGTGCGCTGGCGAAATCCCAGCGAGAAAAACAGCGCTGGCTGTGGGAATTGGGCGGTGCAACGGTCTTGATTCACCCTGAATCGACGTTGATCGGCAAGTCTCTGCGGGAAGCAGAGTTTAGCTCCAGATACGGCCTTCATGTGCTCGGCCTACGCCGCGCCAAGCAACCGTTCGCCGAATACGCTGATACCAGGTTGCAACCCGCGGACAGCCTGTTTGTTGTTGGTTCGTGGTCGCGTATCAATCAGCTGCGATCACAAATACACGATTTCGTGGTAGTGGAAACGCCGACAGAACTTGCCGAGGTCGTGCCGTCCTATCGGCGTCGGCCAATCGCGCTGACGATTCTGTCGGCAATGGTGCTGCTTACCGTATTCGACGTCGTTCCGCTGGTGGCGGCGGTGCTGATGGCCGTTCTCGCGGCGGTTTTCACTCGCTGCCTGACGATGGAGGACGCCTATCGCTCGATCCACTGGAGCAGCCTGGTGCTAATCGCGGGAATGCTGCCACTTGCCGATGCGTTGTATGCGACCGGCGGCACACAGTTTATCGTGGATGCGTTGTTGTCATCGGTCGGGGACTCGGGACCCTATATCATGCTAACCGTTGTGTTCTTTCTGACAGCAGGACTCGGTCTGGTGCTATCCAATACCGCCTCGGCGGTGCTCGTCGCGCCTATTGCCATTTACATGGCGGAAGCTGTAGGTTATTCACCCTACCCGTTTGCCGTGGCCGTGGTGATCGCGGCATCTGCCGCGTACTCTACGCCAGTATCGACACCGGTGGTTACATTGGTAGTCGATCCCGGCCGATACCGGTTCATCGATTTTGTCAAAGTGGGTGTGCCGCTTCTGATGCTGAGCTATCTCGTCACACTGTTGGTAGCGCCGCTGATATTCCCGTTTAGTCCCGGTTGACTGGAGGCGGATTCAAAACTCGAAGCCGACGCCGACCATAAGTCGAAAATCATCTTTCTCCGGAATTACGCCTAAGGCGTCGGGCGGCGGACTCTCGGTACGATCCCATACAAAAGACACATCGAAGTCGATGTTGTGAACGAGGTCAGTCGACAGCGTCGTGACCAGGTGATGCTGGTAGGTACCGGATTCTTCATCGAGAAAGGTCATCTGGAATGAAAACAGGTAGTCCAACCACGGCGTCAGCTCGGTGTCGAAATCGGTACCGAGCGTCAGGGCTGGCGATCTACTGTCCACCGGCTGACCCGGTTCGACAGATTCGCGGCGCACGTAGTTGGCCCCGGCCGCAGCAAAAATGTCCCACTCAGTCTTACGCGTTTCGATTAGCTCATAGCCGAGTCCCGTCTCGAGCGTGACCTGGTGCGCGATATTCTGGAACGGATCGCGGAAGTATTGGCCGACGACGGGCCGCCAGAATAACCTGGAGCCGCTGAACATATCGAGCACTAAGTTTACACGGTGGTTATTGGCGACACGTTCACCCTCCGTCTCATTGAAACTGCCGAGGTAGTCAACGAATACCCGGGAACGTGGCGTGCGGCGTTCGACCCCGGCCAACATGTTGTACTCGATGAAGTCGGTATTGCCCTGACGGACGTTGACGCCGAGCGTCAGGTCACCTGACCAGCGGTCTCTTTCCCGCTCCGCAGAAGCCGTGATTGTAATCAGCTGGTCGCGCGAATAGATTCGTTCCTCGCCATTAGCGATTACGAATACCTGGCGTTCGTCGATCCGCAGCTCGCCGGAGACCGGATCCTGACCGCGCAAGCGTATGCCGAACGTGCGGGGGCTGTAAAACCGGCTGACGTCTTCGCGATCGATGATGAGATCATCGAGGATGTCGCTGTCGAACTCGACATAGTCGTTGAAGACACCGATGAGTTCTCCTTTGAGCCACTCGCCCGAAACCAGCCGCAGCCAGTCGTAGCCGTCGTCCGGGGGCACGAATCCGGAGACTTGAGCAGCTGCCGGCTCGTCTGAGACAGGCGGCTTATCGCTGGCCATAGCGGCATCCATCATGAGGAGGCCTATCCAGAAAATAGCCGTGCACGCGAGGAACTTGTGTGCATTCAGAAAAAGGTGACAGTCCCTAAACCGGACCGCATTCCTGTAGCTCTCTGCGATTGGGGTTTTTGTCAATTATCGGCCTTGCCGAAAGCTGTCTCCCATTCGTCCCGCGTCATGTTTGCGCGCATAGTGAACACGTCTGTGACATGTTCTTCGCGTGCTTCACGGCGAAATTGCCAAAGCTCATCGAACACTTTGTTGTAGGCGTCCTCCGGCGAATCGACGTTTGTGTCGATCCCGACGAGTTGGACAAAGAGATCCTCTCGATTTTGCGATACGGACACCATGCGCTCATTGATGCGTTCCATTGCCTGGGTGGCAGCTTCAGCACGCGCTGGCTCCTCGATGCTGCGCTCAACCGTTCTGAAGTCCGATCGCGAAAATATTTCGACATTTCCACCGCCAAAAAAATGCAAGATTAGGAGGGCCGTTATCATGATGTGCTCCGGTTACTGTCCGCGCTCAGCTTTGGCCGCAATGACAAGCGACTCGATTCGCATCGATATCGCGCTCGCATGTACTGGCAAAATCAACGCCCATTCTTCGGGCGTCGCCCTGGCTTTGAATTCCAGATGGGCATCCAGCATGGCTTTCTGGAGTTCCTGTCGTTCGCGAGATGCCTCTGTGAGGATTGCCTGGAAGTCCTGTGGCGTCGAATCGTAATTCGTAAAAAGTATACGTTCCTGCCGTGCTACCTCGGCTACCTGTTTCGCACTCTCGATGAGTAGCTGATCCAATTGATCGAGCGACACCAACATTGCGTCGGCACGTTCGGAATCATGCACTGTCGATCGAACCTGCTCACGCAAATCGTCCAATGGCTCGCTGACGTCACCGCCAAACATTGAACAGGCAGACAATAACAATAAGCCCGCTACGATAGTGAGCTTGGTGAGCCTGGGAACGATCGATTCAAACATACTGGTGCCTCGTCGTCTCACCATACATGAAAGAACTCTACCGACCAAACTGCCACGTGAGCCTCAAAAATGCATCAAACACTTCGCGCTTTTGCTGGGCACCGGACTGTCGTTCAATTTCCTCACGCCAACGAATGCGCACATCAATTACGGGAAATCGCCTGGGCCGCCATTGATAGCGTATCTCGAATGACTCTTCATTCTGACGGAACTGCGGAGATAGGAGCCAGCCAGCTCCGGTCCGCCCGAAGTTGATGCCAATATTGTGCGTCGGCCTGAAATCCATGACGCTGACGACAACGTTCCATGCCAAACCGTCGACGTCAGTATCAATCCCGGCGCCCGCCGGCGTTGGCGTTTCCGGGGCATAGCCGAGTTCCAGACCGGTGCGCAGTCGAGTCCCTTCTGATCCAAGCGGCCAGCGTGCACCAAGCCGGCCAACGATCGCCCAATAGTCCTCGCGTGGACCGCTTGTCGTGCCATCTATCAACAATGAACTCGGCAGATAGGAAATATCTAACGATCGTTGCACGACGGGTCCCAATGCGTTTGTGTTTTCGAAACCGACGAAGTAGGTGTTGCGCGCTGCACTGTCATCGAAGTCCAACGGCCCGCGTCGTATGCTGCCGGTTCCATCCGCGACGTTGCGCTGAATAATGAAGTGAGTCGACCAGCCCTCGCGCCGTTGATATTTCGCGTGAAAGCCATCCGTCCAGGTCACGTTGGTGTTATTGCTGTCATTACGATCCAGTGAGCGCGCAAATACGCCGCCGCGAAGTACGAAGCGTGTCTGTAAGCGACCAAGGGTGAAATTGATTTGCTCGCGCCTGAAGATATGCAAGTAAGCCTCATCCAGGCTTATCTGGCCGCCGGCCAGTCCATTAGCGGCAGGTATAGCCGTATCGAGAATCCACTCCGGGCTGCAATCGGCGGATGTACAAATGCCCGCCACACGCGCGCCGATCTGCATGCCGTCGGCCACGCCAATGACAGCTTTTATGCGTAGCCGAGCCCTAAATGCAGTGTCGCTGGCAGTCGTACCATCTCGACGTTCTTCGTCGAAATAATCAATGAGCGGACGAAATCGCCGCTCAGATTGAGGCCTCTGTCGTAGTCATCATAGTCGACGGAGCTTTCGGTATCGATGTCAGCCGTATCATCGTCGTCCGCGTCGATCACACGGACTTCTTCGGGCTCATCATCGTCGGCTGCATTCTCGAGCTCTTGCGCATACGCCACGCCCTGCCCCAGGCAACAGCAAACGATCAGCAAGAAGCATATCAGCCAAAATCTCGGTGGCGGCGAGTGCGTAGTCATAAAGGGATGATAATTGTGCGACAGCTCATTTACTATATACCGTGTGTTCCGGTGCGATAACGCACGCGGTTTCGAACGCAATCAGGACAACCTGAATGGCGAGCAAGAAAAAACGAGTAATCATTGGCCTGCTCATCGTACTCGCGCTGGCAGGTGCGTGGTTTTATTACGCCTATTTTGTTTCGACCAATGCCGCCATTCGAC
>SMVA01034301.1_pt1 | contig 11080 bp, 6 predicted proteins | sample 2456451 | NCBI WGS metagenome assembly SMVA01 (sample SAMN11095933, study PRJNA526329) | marine sediment metagenome | biome: Marine sediment; feature: Surficial sediment; material: Deep marine sediment; isolation source: Hadal surficial sediment | place: Pacific Ocean | collected 2014-05 | depth 0-1...
ACCGCGTCAGGCCATACAATGTCATTGCGGCGATGATGACTGCCCAGATAATCACCAGGCGAAACACCAATCGTTTGGCGGCGGTTGCACCGCGAATACCGCGCTCGGTAGCGCTTTCATCAGGCTGGTCCTGAATCGCCAATGCAGCGACACCAACCCGGGCAAGAAGATGTTCGCTATGTTCCGATGACGACGCATCGCGCTCTGTGGACGGCGCACGCAGGGCTGCGAGCGCCTCATCAAAATTTCCGGCGGTGGCATAGCCAACCGCGGTAAGACGTGCCGGGATCCACGTAAACCACCCATGCAGCATGATAGCCGCATGTCGAATTCGCGCCGCAATGCCATCGCTTTCCTCGTCCCGCGCCGCAGTAAACACCGCTCGTCGCCTGATCAGATCCGTTACACGATATGCCCAGGCTGCCAGTGGTCCGAGGACCACGAACCAGAACACAATGGCGAACAAGCGATTGTTCGCCTGCACGCAAACCGCCTCCTCTACCCGGCCAATGCGTTCACGCTCATCCGCAGGTACGTCGCCCTCGACAATGGCTTTGGCTGCGTTCTGAATCTGCTCCTCGTCTTCTGATTCCAAAGCCCGACAGTATGCGTCGATCTCTTCGCCGATATCGCTTGGGCCCAGCGAAAAGAACAACACGACGATTGCGAGCAGCAGATAGGCGAAGCCATTCAGGGTGCCGCCGAAACTGAAAATCACGCCGAACACCGGCAGAACCAGAACGACAGCAAGCAGAATGACCGGGATCAGCGCCGGCCAGTTGGCAACGCGTTCTGCCTCACGAAACCCAAGATCAATCAGCCGATCCAGCCAGCGTAACCGGCGCCAGCGAAACAATTGCGTCGCGAGTCTCTCGATGAGCAATCCGATAAGGAGGGCGATCAGGTTCATTCGGTGTCAATTCTCATTTGGCTTCCCGAGTGCATCATACAAGCGCAGCCAGTCGAAAGCAGGACCTGGATCGCTCTTGCGACTGGGAGCGACGTCACAATGACCCACTAGCTGGCGCGCCGAGATATCGGGATAAGCGCAACAAGTTGCCTGAATGACGGCACAAAGCACCTCGTACTGACGATCGTCGTAGGCGATCCGGTCTTCACCCTCGAGCTCCACACCGATCGAGAAATCATTGCAGTGTTTACGACCGCGAAAACTCGAATCCCCGGCATGCCAGGCACGCTCCGTGAATGGCACAAACTGGACCAGGCCGCCGTCTCGTCGAATGAGTAAATGCGCCGACACTTTCAGTCCCCGAATCTCGCCATAATAGGGATGCGCGTCCCAATCGAGCTCGTTCATGAACAACGCCTCGATTTCTGCACCGCCGAATTCGCCCGGCGGCAGACTGATGCCATGCAGGATTATTAGTTCGGGCACTGCGCCATCTGGACGCTCGTCCCGATTCGGACTAGGGCAAAAACGCGCCGGGGAGATCAGCCCGGTGTCGAGATTGATCTCAAATTCACCCGGCACGGCACGCTCGGATCAGGCATGATTTCGTAGTCATGAAGACGAGGCTATTTGTTTCCAGCGCATTGATCAACGATACCGAGATCGAACTGGACGGCGATCAAGCGCGATACCTGAGTCGGGCCTTGCGCGCGCGTGTCGGTGACCGCCTCAATCTGTTCGATGGCAACGGTGCCGAATGGACCGCGGCGATCCTGCAGATCAGCAAGAATACCGTGACGTTACGAATCGATGACAGTCATGAGGCCGGCACGGAGTCACCACTAAGGGTGCATCTGGTGCAGGGTATCTCGCGCGGCGAACGCATGGACTTCGTCGTGCAAAAGGCCACCGAACTCGGCGTAAAGCGCATTACCCCGGTTCTAACGGAATACTCCATGGTCAAACTTGATGGATCTCGCGCCGAAAAGCGCCGTGATCACTGGCAAAGGATAGCAACAAGTGCCTCTGAGCAATCCGGCCGCGTCCGCTTGCCGCTGATCGACACACCAATACCATTGAAGAACTGGCTGGGTGACAAGCCGCAGCGAATCGACACCGAGCTGATTCTCAAACCAGGCGCTGCTGCGACGCTCCCGTCGTTGCGACCGCCGGAAACAAAAATCTGTGTGTTGGTAGGCCCGGAAGGTGGCTTCAGTGACAGCGAATACGAGGACGCTGAAATTTCAGGTTTCAAAGCTGTGTCGCTGGGACCGCGGGTCTTGCGCACAGAAACCGCCGCGATTGCGACTCTCGCAATGTTGCAGTCGCTGTGGGGAGATCTGCGCTAGCGACATCAGTTTGACCAGGGGCTTCCATAGGGAAGCTCTGATCAATTCAGTGCATCCCTAAGCTTGCAGTGCCTCCCGCGCCAGCATTTCCTCAAGTTTTTCGAGGTCCGGTATTATCGGGAATTCATTAATCATACGAACGCGGCAAAGCACGGGGGCATCCTCGGACCAGCCATCTTTCGCCTCCAGCTTCAGAACATCGCGGTTTACTCTTACGAGCTGCGGGAAGCCTTGCGTCAGAACACCGAAGTGTCCCGACTCGAGTTTTCCGGTGCTGCCGTAGAACACGACAACCCTCGTGCGGCCAGTTACGACAGGCACTTCTTTTCCGAGAGTGCCTTCGAACGAAACGACCGCTAACGGCCTGCCGTTCCAGTTTATTGACCCCATCATCCAGTCATGTGCGCCTTCCTGCCGCTCAGGCGCGGAAAAGCGTACGACCTCGGCAACGCACGCGCGCGGCACAATCAGGCGATCCTCCCATAATGGCACGAGCAGGCTGTAAAGCTCTTCGGCTTCAGCACTCACGGCAGTTCAATTCCCTTGTCTTCGAGTTGGCGCCGAATGGCTTCCAGCAGCTGCGAATCCTGATACGGTTTGCCGAGGTAATCGTTGACACCCAGTTCGATTGCACGCGCGCGGTGCTTATCGCCTACGCGCGATGTGATCATGATGATCGGCACATCAGCGAACTGCTCATCATTGCGCACGTGCGACGCAAATTCATAACCGTCCATTCGCGGCATCTCGATATCGAGCAAGATGATGTCGGGTTTGTGGTCCTGCATGACGCTGATGGCGTCCAGACCATCTCGCGCTGTTATTGCACGCAGACCGTGCCTTTGCAGGAAGCGCTCGGTCACCCTGCGCACCGTAATTGAATCGTCAACAATCAACGCAACTGGCCGATTATCAGTCGGTGTCGGTACAGCGGTTTTGATTTCCACAACCGGCGCGCCGGTCCGCACCAACGCGTGAATGTCGAGGATCAGAACAATGCTGCCGTCACCAAGAATCGTCGCGCCTGAAATACCGCGGATACTGGCAAGTTGTGGACCCAGCGCCTTTACGACGATCTCTCGGCTGGTAAGCATCTCATCAACCAGCAAGGCCGCGGAAAATTCACCCGCATTCACAAGTATGACCGCAATGAACGCTTCTTCTTCCGGCAGCGTCGCCGCCTGTCCACCAAGGTACATGCCCAGATGCCTGAACTTGTACGACTGTTCTCCGTATTGATAACTCGGCTCAGCCTGGCTCAAAAGATTTTCGAGTTCTCCACGTGGAATTCGCGCGACGCCTTCGACCGTTGGCAATGGCAATGCGTAAATCTCTTCTCCCGTGCGAACAATCAATGCCTGAGTGATCGCCAGCGTAAACGGCAGCCGCACTGCGAAATTCGTGCCCTGTCCGGTGACCGAGGAAATCCGCAACGAGCCACCAAGTTTTTTGACTTCGTTAGCGACGACGTCCATGCCGACGCCACGGCCGGCAGATTGAGTCACTGAACTCGCGGTCGTAAAGCCCGGCGTAAGTATCAACTGCATGATTTCATCATCCGTGATCTCGGCGTCCGGTTTGAGCAAATCCAGTTCATACGCCTTGCGACGAATCGCCTCGACGTCCAGACCGGCACCATCATCGGCAACATCGATGACCATTTCGGCACCTTCACGGCGCAATCGAATCGTGATCCTGCCAACGGACGGTTTACCTGCTGCCTGTCGTACCGCTGCGCGCTCAATACCATGCACAACCGAATTACGCAGCATGTGTTCGAACGGTGGCAGCATCTTGTCGAGCACTTGCCGGTCAAGCTCTCCGGAGGCGCCTTCCACGACCAGTTCCGCACGTTTGCCGGACTCCTGTGCGACCTGCCGCACGAGTCTCGTCAGACGGGCGACATGGCGCTCAAATGGCACCATGCGCGTACGCATGAGCCCATCCTGCAGTTCCGCGGTGACACGCGATTGCTGCACCAGCAAGCTTTCGGCCTCCGTCGTTACGCCTTGCAGCAGATCTTTGAGACTGCCGAGGTCGCTCGCCGATTCGGCGAGCGCACGAGACAGCTGTTGGATATTCGAATAGCGATCCAGTTCGAGTGGATCAAAATCGCGCGCGACCATCGTATCCTGATGGCCGTGCATGATCTGCGCTTCCGTCTCGATCTCAAGTTTGCGCAATTGGTTACGCAAACGGGTAATGGTCTGTTCCAGTTCGTCAACATGGAACTCGAACGACTTGATCTGCTGGCTCAAGCGCGAATGGTAGATACTGATTTCGCCTGCCGCATTGAGGAGGTCCTCGAGCAGCTCGGCATTGATACGCGCGAATTCCTGACGCGCGTCTGGCGTGCGCAACGCAGGCACCTCGGCGGGCTCCGGCTCGGCCTGCAGCTCGGCTTCGAGTTCGGACTCGGGCTCGGGCTCGGGCTCGGGCTCGGGCTCGGGTTCGGGCTCAGCCTCGGGTTCGGGCTCCTGCTCGGCCTCGGGTTCGGGTTCCGTCTCCAGGCCGATTTCGGCAAGCTCATCGGCCAGCGGCGAATCTACAATCACCATACTGATCGTGTCTTCGGGCACCATCGTAAACTCAACGGACTCAACCATTGACTCTCCGGACGCCATTTCAACTTCCGCATCGTCCGCGACCTCGAAGCCAGCATCGGCTTGCTGGATGCGCCTCTCGAGTTCCGTCGATGGTCTGACCGGCTTGCCCGCGATCACCGTATCGCGCATACGATGCAGTTCGTCGATGGCACGCTGCAGCAGGTCTTCAACGGCAGGCGTAGCTTTGACTCGCCCGCTGTCGACGGTGATCAGCAGTGTTTCCAATTCGTGGCTCAGATCACCCATGGCAACAATGCCAGCCATGCGCGCTCCGCCCTTCAGGGTATGCAGGAGACGCTTTAGCTCGTCCATCGGCTGCGCAGAATGGTTTTTGGACCACTCAATCAATGCCTGATCCGCCGACTCAAGCAGCTCAGCTGATTCCTCGGCGAAAATTGCAGCAATCTCGGCATCGTATTCCACGGCTTCTGCGACGGTTTCCAGCTCTGCTTCCGCAGGCTGCTGATCGGGTTCCGGGTGCAGTTCGGGAAGGGATGCCTCGCTGGTGCTGGTTACATCCGTCAGCTTCAAAATGTGCTCGATTAACGCCGTGTAATCTGCGCGCTGCCGCTCTGGCTGATTGATGTCCCCGACGATCGCTTCAATGGCGCGCGCCGCGGCAAGCATCGCGTCCAGGCCCGATTTCTGGAAGCCAATTTTGTAGTCGAAAATACGCCGGACGAAACGATTCAGTGCCGCGGCAACAGCGACGCCTCGTTCAACATTGGCCATATTTGCGCTGCCATGGAGCGTGTGGCATGCGCGATGCAATTTATCGGTCACATCGAACGGTGGCTGATGCCCCTCGCACGCGGCGATATAGTCGGTGATGACCTGCAGATGCACCTTAGTCTCTTTCGAGAAAATATCGTACAGGACCGGGTCCATTTCCAGCGCCAATTTTTCTTCGGCTGGCTCGTCGCTCGCTGCAGCGGCAATCGTGAGGACCGCCGCATTCGGATCGCCCTCTGCGAATGCATTTGCACGAGCAATCAGCAAACTGATATTGGTCTTGGGCTCGGTACCGACCTCAAGTTGCTCGACCAGTTCCGGCACCGCGTCAGCAGCCTGCTGTACAAAATCAACCATCGGCGGCGTACGCACCAGCGTTCGATTGATCAATCGATTGAGGAGATTCTCAATTGCCCAGCCATATTCACCGATGCGTTCTGCACCGACCATGCGACCGCTGCCTTTGAGTGTGTGAAAAGATCGCCGTACCGTGATCAACATTTCCAGATCGTCGGGCGACTCCAGCCAGGATGGGAGGTGCCGCTTGATACTGGCGATTTCCTCTTTCGCTTCCTCAATAAATATTTCGAGCAGTTCCGGATCCAGGTGCTCTGCATCCTGGGATACGACAGGCAGCGGCATGACCTCAGTGGCCTGCAGCTGCGGTACAGCAACGATCAATGCTTGTTCGTCCAGCTGTACCGTTGTGTATGCCGCGATTTCATCCAGTGAGAGCTTCATCGTATCGGCAATCTCGACGGGCCCTTGTTTCTGATTGTCCAGCAGCCGTTGTACCGTATCGCCAAGTACGGCGAGGCAGGCTTCGGCGTTGTCCAGCATGTACCAGGGTTCACTGCGGCCCGCCATAACCGTCTCCATGTAGTACTCGATGCTGACAATGGCATCTGCAAGGCGGTCGGTTTCTTTCTGATTTAATTGTGCCGGCCCTCCGCCGCCGAGCATCGCTGTAATCAGGTTGCCAACTTTCTCGACAACTTCCATGGCGCGCGTCTTTTCGAGCAGCAGCAATCCGGACCTGATCCCGCGCAGCAGCGATGGCACGCTATCAAGTCCCTGCGACGGCGCTTTCGCGGCAATACTCTGAGTTATGGTTTCCTTGATGCGTGCAAGGTTAATAATGCATTCGCGCATCACCGACTTGGTAACCTGGCGAAACGCATCATCGTCTTCCTCTGATCCTGTTGCTGCGCCGTCGCTGCCGGGTTCCACTGGTGTGGCCAGACGTACGAGTTGCGTGTCGAGGCGATCTTCGACACGCAATAACGTCGCCGCAATTTCCAGGATAACCTGCTCATTTGCGACACCGCCGCGTTCGACAACAGACTTGAGCCGATCTATCTCGCCTTCAATATCGCCCCGAAGCTCGCCGAGACCCAGCACTCCAAGTGTGTCGCCGATCTTTTTCAGCAGTTCCATTTGCGGCACGAGTTCGGACGACTTGTTCATACCCGTGCGCACGAAGATATCGAGTACGTCTTTGACGCGAGCCAAGTCTTCCTTGATTGCGGCCCCAACGGTCTTCATAAGCTTCGCGCTTGGCGCCCCTAGCGCTTCCCGTGCCTGTTCGACCTGTTCCTCACCCGGCAGCAACTCATCAAGATTAAACGCCGCACGAATTTCGCTGATACGCTCGCCGGCATTTCTCGACCGCGCAACGTAATAGAGAAGGTTATTGAGCAAATCATCGACGGGATGCTTCTCAAAGGCGAGCAGCCCCTCTTCAATCGTGTACCTCATCTGTCGGTCGGCCTGGCCGAGCAAACGTTTCACCGCAACCGACGTTTCCAGGCCACCGTCTTGCAGCGACTCAAGGACACCGCCAACGATCCACCACAGCTGGTACATGTCGTCACGAGTAGCTGAGTTCTCCAGCGCAGCAGCAACTTTGGCCAGCGTATCCAGGTGGCCCTCGTTATTGCCGTCGGTGATCCAGCCGAGCAACGCGAGTTGAAACTTTGGGCGCAATCGTTTGGCAACGAGCACTGGATCCTCACCAGTTCCTTTGCGAGCCTCCGCTTTGCTGCCGGCACGGCGCGGAGACAAATTCAGGAGCAACAACGTCCCCTCGGACAGTAGCGGCTCGCCGCGTGCAGCACGCAGATCGTTAAGCATTGGCAGTAAGACCAACGCAATATCTCTGCCGCCACCAAGCAGCCTTTCGATATACAACGGCAACTGCACCATCGCGCGCGTCAGCGCATCGAGGCCATCTTCTCGTCCCTTGCCCGCCCGCAGTCGTGCCACGTAAGTAGAGGTAAGCTCCATCTCCTCCACCAGCAGCGCGGCGCCATAAGTTTCAGTGATTTGCAAGGCGCCTCGCGCCTGATGCAGCAATTCGCCAGCGCGCGTAAGTGCCGCTGTTCCGCCGCGACCGTCAACGCAGTCTTCCAGCGCCAGGTGCGCATTGTGAATCGTCTCATTGAGTTCGGCGCCTACGATTGCGAGCGCTCTGCCAGCACCGTTTGCGGTATCCTCGCCGATCAGCTGCTGCTCTTGAATGCCCGTATCGCCCGTCATCAGTTATCGATTCGTGTTATCCCGCCTGCATTTTATTGCCAGCTTCTGCCGACGCCGTGGGCACCACCGGAGGACTCGAACCGGGTCTCGCCAACGCGCCTGTCTGCATCATGTCTGCGGGCAGTGTGAATCCTGCAACAGTCTTTCTTAGCTGCGTTGCCAATTCCGATAATTTCGATATTGAAGCCGCGGTCGCCGTTGCCGCTCTGCCCGTCTGATTTCCGATCTCTCGCAGTCGTGTGGTACGCCTTGTAACGTCGGCCGCCGCGCTGGCCTGTTGTCTCGCGGAACTCGAGATATTCTGCACGAGGCTCGCGATCTGATTCGACACCTGCTCGATCTCGTCCAGGGCAGCGCCCGCATTCTCCGCGAGTAACGCACCGCCAACTACGTCAGTGGTACTGCGCTCCATTGCGACGACGGCTTCGTTGGTATCAGATTGAATCGTCCTGACCAGTACCTCGATCTGCTTGGTCGCATTCGTCGAGCGCTCGGCGAGTCGCTGCACCTCATCAGCAACAACTGCGAAACCGCGACCTGCCTCACCCGCCATCGACGCCTGAATCGATGCGTTAAGTGCCAAAATATTCGTCTGTTCCGCTATGTCGCTGATCAGTTCAACAATATTGCCGATTTCCTGGGAACTCTCGCCGAGCCGTTTGATGCGCTTTGAAGTTTCCTGAATGGTTTCTCGAATCGCGTTCATGCCGTCAATTGTGCGTCGCACCGCTTCACCGCCTTTGTGTGCGACCTCAACGGAATGGCGCGCAACATCAGACGAGCGTTCGGCGTTACCGGAAACCTCTTCGATCGACGATGCCATCGATGCGATCGCCTCCGTCGCCGCATTGATTTCCTTGGCCTGATTATCGGCCGCCTTGGCGAGGTGAGCCGCTGTATTTTCACTCTGTTTGGTGGCGTGATCAACCAGAAGAGCCGTGTCATTTACAGTCGCCACGAGCTTGCGCAATTCTTCAATCGCGAAGTTGAAGGAATCAGCAATGGTGCCGGTAATGTCTTCTGAAACCGTTGCCTCCACGGTCAGGTCACCATCCGCCAGGCTGCCCATTTCGTCGAGCAGACGCAGGATCGCCTGCTGATTGCGTTCGTTCTGCTCGCCCTGTTCCCAGGCTATCTTCTCAAAAACCGCGCTCTTCGCATGCAGGAAAAGCAGGACAAGAACCAACAACACCGCCAGACCCGCAAGCCCTATGGGGAGCCACAGTATTTTCAGAAAGTCCGGCATCAGGCTTGCGCCGTCTACTGCCCCGAAGGCCGACCCAAGTATCTTGTCTGCGCTCGCGGCGAGCTCAATCTGAGTCGCTGCGAGAGTGCTGATCTGGCCGATATTGCTTGCCAGTGTCGCCGTCTGCTCCTCGAGGCTCGTAATGCTGCTGATAATGGGCACCAACGCGATCTCGCGACCCTCCTCGTCCAATGCCCGGATATCGAGATCGCTGGATGCACCACTGAGCGCATCGGCGACATTCCTGAGAAAATCGACGTCTTCAGCAATTGAGGTCGTCGCAGTCTCGCCACCCACCGGCAGAACCGCCGCAATCTGACGGATGCGATCGGCGCGTTGCTGAAACTCCTGCATCGCGGCTGTCGAACCAGACCGATCCAATAACTCATTAGCGAGTTGTACTAGCGCCGATGCATCCGTATTAATTCGTTCAGCGGCACTGTGCACTGCCTCAACTTCAGTGCGCCTCGCAATAATCGCTGCAGCTAGTCCCTCAAGTTGCTGCCAGTCCGATGATCTTCCCGGCGTGACGCCGGCGCGCCGCAGAGCAGAAATTTTCTTAATGCTGCCATCCAACCGGTCATACGCGCCATCCTTGCCGGCGAGTGCGCGCGCAGCTTGCGCCGGAACAGCTTGGGATAACGCCGCAAGTTGCGGCACCGCAGAGCTGCCGCTGCCGGCTTGTAGATAAACCAATGCCGCAACGCTTGTCAGCAGGAATGCAATGATCGCCACAACGATATTAAATTTGCGCGAATTGTCAGTTTTACTCGCCATGACTCACCTTCATTCCTCAGCTGCCTGCAGAAACGTGTTGCTTTCGACAAGATCAATTAAATTGAATACCGGCCAGGTCTCTGCGCTTCTCTGATAAGTCCCAGCGAGGAAACGGTCGCAGCGAACACTTGTCTCCTGTACTTCTTTCGAGAATTCGTGATCCATGAAGCGCCGGAATCCGAGAACCTCGTCGACGACGATGCCCGCAGGAACCTCACGGTGGTTAACCGATATCACGCGTGTGGCCCGGCGCAAAGACGTTCTGCCACTACCAAGCATCAATTTGAGATCTACGAGTGGCAGGAGGTGGCCACGCAAGTTCGCGATGCCCAACAACCAGCGTCTTGCACCCGGCACTCGTGTCATTGACTCAGGCAGCATCAAGACCTCACGAACCTGATCCCGCTGGGCAACGAACTGTTCGTCGCCAATGCGAAAACCAACGCCGACCCACTCTGCAGGCATCGATCCAGCACCTTGATCGGAACGCGCATCGATGCTGCGCTGCTCCATTTCCTGCAACAACTCGAAAGGTTGCTCAACCAGCGCCGCCAAGTCTGCAGAATTACTCATTCAGTCTGCCATCACCGTTTTTATCTTTGCCACGAGCTCTTTGTCGGCGACGGGTTTGACAAGGTACTCAACAGCGCCCTGGCGCATGCCCCAGATCTTGTCCGTTTCCTGATCCTTATTTGTGATCATGATGATGGGAATAGAGGCAGTCTTTGGGTCTCTCGTCAAACGACGTGTAGCTTGAAAACCGTTCATGCCAGGCATGACGATATCCATCAGTATGCAGTCGGGGAGCGCAGTCCTGGCTTGACGCAAACCCTCTTCACCGCTGTCAGCCACGAGCGTATCGAAGCCAGCCTTTTCCAGCATGTTCTGAAACAGATGCAGCTCAGTTGGCGAATCATCAATG
>SMVA01126601.1_pt1 | contig 11078 bp, 8 predicted proteins | sample 2456451 | NCBI WGS metagenome assembly SMVA01 (sample SAMN11095933, study PRJNA526329) | marine sediment metagenome | biome: Marine sediment; feature: Surficial sediment; material: Deep marine sediment; isolation source: Hadal surficial sediment | place: Pacific Ocean | collected 2014-05 | depth 0-1...
ACAAGATTAACAACCTGTGTCCGCCGTTCTCCTTTCGGGAGACGACCGGGCCAACTCATGACGAGCGGAACCTTCGCACTTTCATCATAGAACGTCTGCTTCCACCACAGATCACGCTCGCCCAACTGGTCGCCATGGTCAGACGCGTAAATGATCAGTGTATTGTCGAGAAGTTTGTGCTCTTCCAGCTTGGCGAAAACCCTGCCGATCATCCGGTCCAGTGCGTCAACCAACCCATAGTAGGCGGTGCGGGCACGTATCTCGTCTGCCTCGCACGCCTCGTTAAGCCCGGTCTGCCGACGCCACCAGTTCAAATAGGTGTCCTCGGGTTCGTCCGGCCGCGCCAAGGTGGGTGGACCGACCTTGCCTTCGTAATATTCATAGAGACCTGGCTCGGCCACATAGGGTTGATGGGGGAGCATATACCCAACGTTCAATGAAAACGGCGATTTGTCACCGGCGCGTCTCTTCTCCGCCACTTCATCCAAGTATGCGAGTGTGTTCTTTGTAACTTCCCGGTCGATCAATTCGTAGCTCGTTTGCCCTGGTCCCGATTTTGTCAGGCTTTCCTTGAAAGGCCGCTGCGCTTTGTCGAGGACGCCCAACGAATAGGGAAAACCGCCATACCAATCCGTAATGTGATCACCGATTTCACGGCGCGCATAACCGTGCAATTGGTCCGGGCCGATGGCGTGCAGGCGGCCGATGAGCGTCGGCAGGTATCCCGCCGCCCCCAGGGCATGGGCCGTGGTCGGAATATTAGAGGGCAAGGAGTCGCCGTTCGTCCAGCACTGCTGCCGGTACGGATACTTGCCGGTCAACAACGACATCCGGGCCGGCACGCAGATTGGTGAGGGTGTGTAGGCATTCTCAAATACGACCCCCGCCGCCGCGAGCCGGTCCAAATTCGGTGTACGAACAATATTGTCGCCGTAACAGCCAAGGACATTCGCCGCGTGCTGGTCGGATAGGATAAAGACGATATTGGGTTGCTCTGTCGACAACGAATATTCTCCATCAATAAGATCGCGGGAGTTTTCATCCTTACATGTCTGGCGCGGGCCGACAATTTACACCTGAAGCCGGATTGATAACCGCGTGGAATGGCTTGGTGGACTTATGTTCTCAAGGGCATTACGAGATTTCGCGCAATCATGTCCCCGCTGACGGCCTTCAATTCGTCGATCAACAACAACGCAGCGGGTGACAGAATGCTTGTCCGACGGTAGCTGATGCCGACGGTGCGCGTCAGTGTGATATCGGGAACCGGCAAGGCTTTCAGGCCGGTCTTTTTGCTGTTGCCGATCACCTGGGTTGGATGCCAACCGATGAGATCGCTTTTCCGGATGACGCTCACCGCAAACAATGTAGAGTTCGACTCGATCATCGGTTCCGGCACCGGCAACTTCTTCGCTAGATAGTAAGAATCCAGGTGACGGCGGCCGAGATTATCCTGGCCGGGCAAAATCCAGTCATATTCGAGACAATCGACCGCCGTGATTTTCTTCTTCTTGAACAAGGGATGTCCGACGCGGACGACCGGATGGGTCTGATCGAGATAAAGCGGCTCGTGAATCAATTCGGGATTGTCGTCCTGTTCCGGGACCATGGACAACGCCAGATCGATCTCGCCCCGCACGAGATCGGGGATCAGATCGTCGTACAGCTCCCCGATCATTTTGATTTCGACATCCGGGTGGCGGGACTGAAGACGAACGCAGGCTTCCGGCACCAACTCGAGCCTCATGCTTGAACCGGCGCCGACGACCACCCGGCCGGTATTTCCGTCCTTGAGCGCGACAATGGCGTCTCGCGCACGCGCTATCTCTCCTTGGATAAGATCCGCATGAGCAGCGAGCGCTTCCCCGTAAATCGTCGGACTGACTCCGCGCGGCAGCCGGTCCAATAGTTTGACGCCGAGGCTCAACTCCAATCGGCGAACAGCCTTGCTCAGCGCGGGTTGGGTCACGTGCAACTTGTCCGCGGCCTTGCCGAAGCTGCGGTTCTCGACCGTTGCCAGGAAATATTGCAACTGCCGGAGGTTCATGGCCGTGAGTCCTTAGATATTCCAAAAAGTTTTGGGTACGGCACCAGATATAATTAGCGGTATCCCTTATTCGGTGTCAACCTGCGAACCGCAATCGGTCCAAACGGCAAAGAACATCTGGAAAATGAGGTCTGATAAACCCAACATTCTTTGGTACTGCACCGATCAACAACGTTTCGACACGATCCGGGCGTTGGGGAATAGACACATCCGAACCCCGAACATCGACCGGATGGTTGCCGGTGGCACCGCGTTCAAGCGAGCCTATGTGCAAAGCCAGATTTGCACGCCGAGCCGGGCCTCGTTTTTGACTGGCCGGTATCCGGCAACGAACCACGTGCATCGCAACGGCACTGCATATTTCCCAGACTCCGAGGTTCTGGTCACAAAAATATTTGCGGATGCCGGTTACGATTGCGGACTAATCGGCAAACTTCATTTGGCCAGTGCGGCCGGCGGATCGGAACGGCGCACCGACGATGGGTACCGCCTATTCCAGTGGAGCCATCATCCCAGACCCGATCTCGACCCGGAACACCATGCCTATCATCAATGGCTGGTAAATGAAAAAAAAGTCGATCCGCAGGCGCTCTATTCATCAATCCGGACATTCTGTTGCGCCGGTGTGCCCGCCGAATATCACCAAACCACCTGGTGTACGGAAATGGCGATCCGGTTTATCGACGAAAATCGCGATGGACCCTGGATGCTGTCCGTGAACCCGTTCGATCCGCACCCGCCGTTCGACCCGCCGCAGGAATATTTGGACCGCTATGACCCCAAGGATATGCCTGGGCCCTTGTTTCGTGGTTCCGATTTGGAACGGCAAGGTATGTTCCGGAATGTCTGCCAGCAATCGATCACTGCCGTCGATCCATACGGCGAAAACCTTGATCCGCCCCCAGGCCAAAGCCACAAGGACACGGCCACATTGCCGCCGATATCCTTCGACGGATATCGGGTCCAAGCCGCCTACTACGCCATGATCGAACTCCTGGACGAACAGTTCGGCCGATTGGTGGATTACCTCGACACTATCGGCCAGTTGGAAAACACGATTATCGTCTTTCATAGCGATCACGGCGAAATGCTCGGTGATCACGGTTTGCTGTATAAGGGGTGCCGGTTCTTCGAAGGATTGGTGCATGTGCCGCTGGTGTTTTTCTGGAAGGGGCAAATCAAAGCTGGCTTGATGAGCGATGCGCTCGTCGAAATCGTCGACGTGGCGCCCACACTTCTCGAAGCCGTCGGACTGGAGATTCCCTATTACATGCAGGGCCGGTCGTTATTCGGAATGCTGAGGGGCGACGCCGATCCCGGTCATCACAAATCAAGTGTCGTCACGGAATTCAACGATGCCCTCGGCTCGGCAAAACACTCGTTGCCGACTCACGGCACAATGAATTTCGATGGGCGTTACAAAACCATCGTCTATCACGGTCTCGATCTGGGCGAATTGTTCGATCTGCAAGACGATCCAGGTGAATTCGTCAACCTTTGGGACGATCCGGAACACAAAGACCTCAAACTTAAACTCCTGCACAACCACTTGGACGCGGTCATGGCGACAAGTTCGGCAGGGATCGAGCGGGTTCATAGATTTTAGCGGAGATTGGTTACATTCCATACCGTTATGGATTAGGCATGTGGTTTGAATGTTTTTTTGGTCGATGATGTGAAACCATCTGCCGCAATTGCCCATGGAGGGGCCAAAAATGAGTTTGATGACAGGCAACATCAAACGCCTTTTCACCACAAAGGTGACAGCAACCTAGAACAAGGAGGCATACGCTAATGGCAAGTCGAAGGTGCTCACGGACTCCGCGGTCGCGGTTTCAAAGTCTCATCGTTTCCGCGTCGAGCGCGGTTGCGATCGTTGCGGTAAGCAGTCTCGCGCTGAGCGATACGGCCCGTGCGGACGAGGTCTGCCCGAAACGTGGCGGCATCCTGAAAACCGTGGATATGCACTACAAACTGGTGGATCCGTCGCAACGGGCCAACCCCATCTATTTCATGCGATTGGTGTATGATTCGCTCTTGGATATATCCGAAGATCTGAGCTTGACCCCGGGCTTGGCGGAATCCATGCCGCAGCAGGTCGATAAAACGACCTTCATTTTCAAATTGCGCAAAGGCGTAAAGTTCCATGACGGAACGGATTTCAACGCCGAAGCGGTGAAGTTCAATGTCGACCGCTTGATCGCCGGCGAGGTCAACTCTCCCTACACCGGCACCTGGAAGAAATTCACCAAGGCTGTGACTGTCGTTGATTCCTCGACGGTGAAGTTCGAGTTGAACGAAGAGTGGCCGTCCTTCCTTTGGGGTGTTGCAAGTTCTCTGGGAATAGCGTCGCCCACTTCAGTTCGGAAATTGGGCAAAGATTACGGGATCAAGGGTGCGGCCGGTACAGGACCGTTCATGTTTGAAAAGTTCCAGCCGAAAAAGCAGATCAATCTTTCCCGCAACCCAAACTATTACCGCAAAGGCGAGCCCTGCTTGGACGGGTTCCAGGCTCGGACCATCAAATCGGGGAGCGTCCGGATCTTGTCCCTCAAGAAAGGCGATCTGGACGTCATCAATACATTCCCGGAATCGCAGTTTCCGCAGTTGGACTCTGAGGACTCGGTCATCGTCGAAGAGGGCAAAGCCTCCACGTTGACCTTGTTGCCCATGAACACCCGGCATCCGGCCCTGAAGGACAAAAAAGTTCGGCAAGCCATTCAATATGCGGTCAACGGACAGGAACTGATCGATAACGTGTACCGCGGCGCCGGCGTCATGATCGAAAGCATATTTCCGCCCTGGCATCCGGGCTTTATCAAAGCCGATACGACGCCGATCCGCCAGAATATCGAAAAGGCCAAATCGCTGTTGAAAGAAGCCGGCTACGGCCCGGACGGTGAGAAACTGGTGTTGAAAATGGAAACCGGTTCAGGCGGGGCCCACGTTCAGCGCGGCGTGCTTATTCAAGCCCAATTGAAGGCCGTCGGCATCGATCTCAAAGTTGCGAATATTTCCGCCGGACAGATGTTCTCGAACATGCGTTCGGGGAACTATCAACTGGCCCTGTGGCAAATGCTCGGCGGCCCCAACATGAAGGATTATGCTTGGGACATGTATTCGGGCGAGGGCGGTAACAACGTCACGTACTACAACAAGGAAGGCGGATATCAGAACGCCCGAGTCAACGAATTGGCGAATGAAATCGTCAAAACCGAAGACCCGTCCAAAGTACAGGCACAGATCAAGGAGATGCAGAAACTTGTCTTTGAGGACGTTCCTTATATCTTCCTCAACTACCGCAATCACCGCACGGCGCGCCGGACGTATGTGAAGAACTTCAAGACCGGAAAACTTAAAGGCCGCGAAGATATCCGCCGCGTGTGGATGGATAAATAGTGCATCTCCCGCATCCCCCGTTCGGCCGAATTTCTGTCGCCGGCCGAACGGGATCTTTTTTGAGCACCTCTGTTCTGGTATTCAGATTGTTATGCTGACGACCGTCATCATCCGGCGACTTTACCTCTCTATTCCGACGATCCTCGGGGTCGCAACCCTGGCCTTCATTCTCGGGCACCTGTCGCCGGGCGATCCGGCGATCGCGGCCATGGGATTGGACTTGGAAGGATATTCGACGGTTGAGCCGGGCGAATTGGAGCGGGTTCGAAAGGAACTCGGCCTCGACAGACCCTTGCTCGTTCAATACGCACAGTGGCTCGGCAAGGCCGTTCAGGGCGACTTGGGCCGGTCCTATGTCAGCACCTCGGAAATTTCCGACTTGGTATTTGACGCCTTGCCGACGACGTTGATGTTGCTGGTCATGACCATGACATCGGCGGCCGTCATTGGCATTGCCCTGGGTGTTATTTCCGCCGTCAATCGCGGCAAGAGCGGCGATTACATCGCCCGGATGATCGCCATTATCGGCGTCAGCATACCCACATTCTGGTTCGCCTTGGTCCTGATGCTGGTGTTCGCATTCGCCATTCCCATATTTCCCATGACCGGCTCCGTCGAAGAGCACGGGCTGATCGCGCTCGTCCTGCCGACGGCGGCGATCGCGCTTCACCCCGCGGCGTTGATCGCCCGCATGATGCGCTCGAGCATGTTGGAAGTCTTGTCGCAGGATATGATCCGGACCGCCACCGCCAAGGGCCTGAGCAAGTGGCGGGTCATTATGGTCCACGCCTTTCGCAACGCCATCAATCCGGTGATCACGGTGATCGGATTCCAGTTCGCCAACCTCATGGGCGGCGCCGTCGCCGTTGAGTTCATCTTTTCCCTGCCCGGTCTCGGCAGCCTGTTGATCGAGGGGATTTACGAAAAAGACATATTGGTCATCCAGGGCGCGGTCTTGGTGATCGGCGTGGCTTTTGCGCTCTCCAATCTGGTCGTCGACCTGCTCTACATGATCATCGATCCGAGGATTCGGCTATGATCGCACGCGACGCTGACAAACACGACAATTGGGCGCTGTTCATAGAAAGTTTCAAACGGTTCCTTTCCAGCAAGTTGAATCGATTCAGCTTGGGCTTAACCCTATCGCTATTGTTGATGGCGATCGCCGCCCCCGTGATCGCGCCCTTCCCCTTCGATCAGGTTGACCCCGCGAACGGCTTGTTGTCGCCCAGTTGGGAACATTTGATGGGCACCGACAGCGCCGGGCGAGATATATTCTCTCGCGTCCTCTACGGTGCGCGTACGTCACTTTCCATAGGAATCATTACCGTCTTGTTCGGTCTCGTCACCGGTGTCTTCATCGGCGCGCTGTCCGGATATGTGGGCGGCATGGTTGACGAAGTGATCATGCGCATCGTCGAGATTTTCATGTCGATCCCCGGGATTGTCATGGCGCTGGCGCTCGTGAGCGTACTGGGCCCGAGCTTGCCGTTTATCATTCTCGCCCTATCGATCCGGCGTATAACGCAGTTCGCGCGGGTCGCGCGCGGCGCCGTCCTCAGCGTAAAAAATCAAGATTACATCACCGCCTGCCACGCCGTCGGCATGAGCGACCTCAGGATCGTTTTCGGTCATGTCCTGCCCAATTGCATCGGCCCCATCATCGTTCTGGCGACGGTGTTGTTGGGGAATGTCATTTTGACGGAATCGACGTTGAGTTTCCTCGGCATGGGCATTCAAGAGCCGACGCCCAGCTGGGGCACCATGATTGCCCAGGGAAATGAGTTTCTGACCTTTGCGCCGTGGTTGTCGATCTTCCCCGGCGGTTTCCTGTTTTTGACGATGGTCGCCTTCAATTTATTGGGCGACGGCGTTCGAGATCATCTCGACCCGCGCGGCGGTAGTGTTGTTTGAGAGGACCATCGGAATGACAAACAAACCCAACATCCTGCTCATAACGTCGGACCAGCACCGTGGCGATTGCTTCGGGTTCGAAGGCCGCAGTGTCAAAACGCCGCACCTGGACCGCATGGCGCGCGAGGGCATGCGCTTTTCAAACTGCATTACGCCCAATGCTGTCTGCCAGCCGTCCCGTGCGTCAATCCTGACCGGGTTGCTTCCCTGCACGCACGGTGTCAGCGACAACGGAATCGACCTGGAAACCGAGCAGGGCGAATTAGGGTTTGGACGCACGCTCGCCAATGCCGGGTATCAGAGTGGGTATGTGGGCAAAACCCATTTCTCGACCCACCACACGTTCAAGCCCACGGGCACGCCGGAATGCAGACACACCATCCCGACGATGCCCGAAGATTGGATGGGCCCGTACATGGGTTTCGATCATATGGAGACCATGATGCTCGGCCATTACGCCAATGGCCGGCCGACTCCGCCACCCAACGCCCTGCACTATGAACGCTGGCTCTACGCCGACGGCCGTGGGCCCGAGAAAATCAAACTTTGGGACACCCACCTTCCGCCCGATGTGGAAGCGCCGCAAACTTGGAATTCGGCCCTGCCCGCCGCCTGGCACCACTCGACCTGGGTCGGGAATCAGACGGTTCGGTATCTGGAACAGAATATGGACGAACCGTTTGTGATGTGGGCGTCGTTTCCCGATCCGCACACGCCCTTCGATTGCCCGGAACCCTGGAGCCGCCTGCATCATCCGGACGACGTGGAAATCCCCTATCACATGAAACGAGACTTTGACCGACGGCCCTGGTGGCACGAAAAAAGCCTGCACGGCACGCCCGATTTGCCCGACAAAGACCTACAGAAGCACCGGGAGACCTATTCCCGTGTGACGCCGCCTGGGGAAGCTAAACTGCGCCACACCATCGCTAACTATTACGGCATGATTTCCCTCATCGATCACAATATTGGACGCATTCTGACCGCACTGGACGAACTGGGATTGAGCGAGAATACCTTGGTGGTATTCACCTCCGATCACGGGGAATGGCTCGGCGATCACGGCCTGTTGTTGAAAGGCCCCATGCTTTACGAAGGTCTGCTGCGGGTCGGATGCATCGTTCGGGGGCCTGGCGTTGCAAAAGACCATGTATCCGACGCGCCCATCTCGACCCTTGATCTCGCCTCCACGTTCTATGATTACGCGGGGATAAGTGCGCCGGCCGACATTCACAGCCGGAGCCTTAGGGGACTGATCGAAGGCAACGACGAGGCCCGCGACTTCGCCCATAGCGAATGGGATCTACGGCCGTCGCGCAGCGGCGTTGACCTGCACCTCCGGACGGTTCGCACCAAGTCCGCAAAACTGACATTGGAGGAAATTTCCGGTGTTGGGGAAATGTACGATCTAAACACCGACCCGCACGAAATGGATGACCTGTTCGGCGATCCCGGGTCTGCGGCGCTGCAAAAAGAACTCACCGATATGATTCGATCGCGGCCGGACGATATGGTTCCGGCCAAACTCCCGGTGGGGATGGCCTAATCTTGAACCTTCACCCCCCAATTCTTGAATTAAGGGACCTTGAAACGCATTTCGAGACCCGCGACGGGACTGTGCGCGCAGTTGACAAACTCAGTTACACCGTCGGGGCCGGGGAGACCTTGGGCGTGGTCGGGGAGTCCGGGTGCGGAAAAAGCGTTACGGCGCTTTCCATATTGAGATTGATCCCGACCCCACCGGGCCGCATCGTCGGCGGTCAAGTTTTGTTCGAGGGCGAAGACTTGACACAGGTTTCCGAAGACCGTATCCGCCAGGTGCGTGGCAACGAGATCTCCATGATTTTCCAAGAACCCATGACGTCCCTGAATCCCATGATGACGGTCGGCAGGCAAATCGCTGAACCGTTGATCCGCCACCGGGGACTGTCGAAAACAGATGCCGCCCGGCGGGCCGAGGAACTGCTTCATTTGGTGCACATACCCGATGCAAAACGCTGGCTCAACGGTTATCCACACGAAATGTCCGGCGGCATGCGCCAGCGGGTGATGATCGCCATGGCGCTCGCCTGTGATCCGAAAGTCCTGATTGCCGACGAACCGACGACCGCCCTGGACGTGACCATACAGGCGCAAATTTTGGTATTGATCCGGGATTTACAGAAAAAGTTCGGCACCGCCGTCGTCATGATCACTCACGATCTCGGCGTTATCGCGGAAACGGCGGACCGAGTTGTGGTCATGTATGCGGGCCGCAAGGTCGAGGAAGCCGGTGTCGAAGACCTGTTCGCCAAGCCACGCCACCCCTATACGGTTGGATTGATGACGGCGATCCCGCGGCTGGACAAAATTAGGGCGGGTGTGTCGTACAACGAAAGGTTGACGGAAATTCCCGGCGTTGTGCCGCCGTTGCATGACTTGCCGGCGGGATGTGCTTTCGCTGGCCGTTGTTCATTTGCGACCGACCGCTGCCGCCAGGAAAAACCTGTTTTCGAAGAAAAATCGCCGGGCCATTGGGCCGCCTGTTTCGAGGAGATCGGTTGATGTCCTTGGACTCGCAAGACCCGTCTGCGCCCCTACTGGAGGTCATTGACCTGAAGACCCATTTCCCTATCCGAAAGGGCGTGCTGTCCACCATCCAAGGGTACGTTTACGCCCTCGACGGCGTCTCTATCACAGTGAACGATGGAGAAACACTCGGGCTTGTGGGCGAAAGCGGGTCAGGGAAATCGACGCTCGGAAAATCCGTGTTGCGGATCGTCGAGCCCACCTCGGGAGAAATAAGGATTCGCGGCAAAAATATTGTCGGACTGTCCAAGTCGGAGATGTTCGCCTATCGCCGCGAAGTCCAAATGGTGTTTCAAGACCCTTACTCGTCGCTCAACCCACGCATTCCCGTCGGCAAAATCGTCGCCGAGGTCATGCAGGTGCATGGTGTCGCATCGGGTCGTGAGGCCCGCGAACGGGTTAAAGACATCTTCGAGAAAGTTGGGCTCCAGCCATCGCAAACACGAAACTACGCCAACGAATTTTCGGGCGGTCAACGGCAACGGATCGGGATCGCCCGGGCCTTGGCGTTGAACCCCAGCTTGATCATCGCCGATGAACCCGTCTCCGCCCTCGACGTCTCCGTCCAGGCGCAGGTGATCAATCTGTTCATGGATTTGCAGGAAGAGTTCGGCCTCTCCTATTTGTTTATCGCCCATGACCTCGCCGTCGTCGCCCAAATCTGTCATCGCATCGCGGTTATGTATCTGGGTCGTCTGGTTGAATTGGCCGACCGGGATACGTTGTTCAAGCGTCCCGTGCACCCCTACACCCAGGCCCTAATGGCTTCGATCCCGATCCCAAATCCGAAAATCAAACCGACGGCAGAGCGGATCATTCAAGGGGACATTCCAAGTCCAAGCAACCCACCAAAAGGGTGTCGTTTTCATACAAGGTGCCCTCTCGCCGAGCGACGTTGTCGCGTCCATACACCTGAATTCAAGGAAATCGAACCCGGTCATTGGGCTGCCTGCCATTTGCTAAGCTAATTGGGCGCTATCGTTGGGAATAACGGTCGCGCAACCTCACGAGTTCGCGGCCTTGTCAGAGCAAAATGGCTTGAGCCTAGAGCGATTCCAGTTTGGTCGGACTCGCTCCTCGGCCGCGACCGCGGCCCGCCGGCCGTCCGGCGCGCCCGCGCAGGCGCGGACCCTCGGGTCCGCTGCCGCGA
>SMVA01303707.1_pt1 | contig 11076 bp, 4 predicted proteins | sample 2456451 | NCBI WGS metagenome assembly SMVA01 (sample SAMN11095933, study PRJNA526329) | marine sediment metagenome | biome: Marine sediment; feature: Surficial sediment; material: Deep marine sediment; isolation source: Hadal surficial sediment | place: Pacific Ocean | collected 2014-05 | depth 0-1...
AGGGCAAGTAAAATTGCAGGAAATACAAAGAGTTTGAATTTAGTATTCACTAACTAGAATTGAGTCTGACTTCCAATATTTACTCCTACTGAAGCACCGAGGCTTACACCAAAACTGCCAAACAGCCCTACACCAGCACTATTACTAGTATAATTGCCACCAGAAGGTGTAGTTATAGCATTTCCTGTTCCGGCACTAGTGGAAACTTCCACAGCTATTATTCCATTTCCTACCCCTGCACTTGCGTTGTAGCTGGTGTTTGCAAAAAATCCGTTGCAATCTACCACTAGGGGAAGCGGTTCTCCGGTGGGATCAAATGATAGCCCACCTCCAAGCCCGACGCCAAATCGGCCATACACCTCTAGTTTCCCATTTGAATAAGAGATACTTGCACCACCACCGTAACCAAAATAACCTTCTACGCTCACACTCCATAAGCCATTAAAATCCAAATAATTTATCGGGTCAGCCAAGCCATAACTATAGACATTAGTATCAGCACCTTGGAATATTATTGGATCTTTCAAAACCCATCGAGAACTTACTGCATCATAATCCCTCGCCCCAAACCTCACCAGTCCAGTATGCAAATCATAAATGCCCCCAGCAAATCCAAACGGCTGAAACCCCGGATTGGTATCGCTAGTGACATTACCCCAGGTATCATAATCAATCCGCTGAACCACAGTCCCATCAGCAATATCAACAACAAGCCGCGGGCTACCCAAATGATCACTAATAATCCGATAGGTATTACCACCCTTCTCCATATAGTCAGGCACATTCACCTTAGTTCCATAAATAAACCGAGAAACAATCTGATTACTCCCATCCAGCTCAGCAATAGGATTCAACTGGTCCTTATAAAGAAATCCCTGGGTCAAAACTCCATCGACCTTCTTACCTACCCGTCGATTCTGTCCATCAATCACATAATCAATCGTCACCCCACCCGGTAAAGTAACCTGGCGCAGGTTCCCCAGCACATCGTACTGGTAACCAGTGGTCACACCCGATTCGGTTTTACTCAGCAGTTCACCGTTATCGGTATATTGATAACTCGCAGCCTGATAAGTATTCAGCCGGTCCTGATCATCGTAGGTACCGACAAGCGTGCCGTTGATATGGGTACGGTTACCGTTAGCATCGTAGGTATAGGTGGTAGTCGTGCCATCGGTGGTTTCAGATACCAGCCGTCCAGCCAGGTCATAGGCATAATCGGTGGTCGAGCCGATGCCCTGGATGGTTTCCAGCTTTTGCGTGATGCGTCCGAGCTTATCCCGGATATAACTGGTATTAAACAGGCTGCTGCCATTGTAACTGGCATCGAAGCTCGCCATTTCGGCGAAGCCGTTATAGCTTCGGCTGGTAGTCAGAATACCTAGTGTGGTGCCATTGATCAGCCCGGCCTTTTGGATTTCCCTGGTAATAGTCAGGCTTCCGGCCAGGGTGAGCAGGCTATCACTGTCGTAATCGAAGCTGATGGTATTAGCGCCATTGATACTTCTTGAAGCAATACGGAAATCATTATCATAGACCCGATCGACACTGCCCGATACATCGCCGCTTTGGCTGCTATTGGTGATCAGGAAACCATCATAGCTATAACTCAACGAACCATTGTCCGGCGCAGTGATACCAGTCAGTTGCGCGCTGGTCGCGTCATACGCGTAGCTATAGGTGCCACTGGGTATCGTCATGCTGTCGAGTAATCCGCTGTTGGTGCCGTAGTTCAGCGTGACCAATTGTCCATCGGGACGCGTCACGCTAGTCAGTTGTTTATCCAGATTATAGTCGTAAATGGTTTGAGGGGTGGTTACACCGGCGATAGACGGCGGCGTGTACTGATTTTCCTGGTTCACACCATCGTAGTTGAATACATGCGCCGGTCGACCCGGGGGCGTCAGACTTTCGAGGTTGCCATTGGCGTCATAGCTATAAGATATCACCCGGTTGTCCGGCAGCGTTTGCCGGGTGACTCGACCGACCGCATCGTATGCAAATGTCGTCACCTGGTTTTCGGCATCGGTAATAGATTCGAGAAAACCAGCCATGGTGCCGAATTGATAGAAAGCGAGGGTCGTGCTGCGTTGTTCGGCACCACTGCCCTCGGTGACTACCTGTAACCTGCCCCGGCTATCGTAGGCATAGCTTGCGCTATCGAGGCCAGAAATCTGACTCAGTACCGGTTGGCCCTGGGCATTGATCTGGACCGTGGCGGTTCGGCTCTCGGGCGAGGTTTGCGTCCAGGTTTGGGTGGCTGCATCATAACTGCTGGTGCTAATCCGGCCATTGGTAGTGTCAGTTTCCGTGATGGAGGTGACTGAAAAAGGATCGCTTGCCGTGGCCAGCGTAACATTGCGGGATGAGGAAGCTGTGCGTATGATGCCCGTCGGTGTCCTGGAGGTGACCGAGGTATCGACCGGTACCTGCATGCCATATACCGGGTCGGGCCCGGTTTGGGTCGTAACCTTCATACCATCCGAGAAATTCTCCACCAGCTTACCGTCCAGGCCTCGAAGATTAGAGTAACTCGATCCGTCACTATTGGTGACCGCGAACGAACCGGTGGAACTGTCCGGTTCGCCGAGGATGTACTGTTTGACCCGGCCTTCCGCGGTGGTCATGGAGACTTCAAAGGTATCGGCATCGGTCCGGGTTTTAACTAACTGCCAGAACCCGCCTTCGGCATTGGTATCTTTAGTCAACTGACCAACGGCGTTGTACTCGAAGAGTGATGTATTTTGATTCTTATCCGTAAACGCAGTGAGCAGGCCGTTGGCGTCGTAACTCATGCCTATTTGATCGCCGAGCGGATTGGTCAGGCTTGCGAGGTACCCGTTAGCGTCCAGGGCCAGGGTAGAGGTCTGCCCATCCTGACTGGTGATATCGATGGGGGTACCCGTTGCATCGCGGTTGATGGTGGTGATATTGCCAAATGCATCGGTAACCGATGATAGTAAGCCACTGGCATCGTAAGCAAACTCGTCAATCGAGGTTCCGGTTATCGAATTAACCGTTTTCAAATGCTTTCCATCGGCATCAAATTGATAAACGGAAACCCCGTCTCTGGATGCAATGTTGTATCCACCATCCTGGAATCCCACGGGATAGCTCGGCACTACCCTGAACAACAAGCCGTTATACTCCGTTTTAAATAACATCGTTTGATCACTTAGAAAGGTCGGATTTTCAGGTTCCCCGATTAATCCAAAAGCGAGATTATTGGCCCCTATTGGGGGCTCGTTACGGAGAGGATGGTTGCCTGCGACCATTTTTAAAACGCCCTGATCGATCATGAATACCGCCGATGGTAAATATCGGGTGGCAACATGCACGCGATCCTGGGAATCAATACCAATTGATGCTCCTTTATTAAAAAAGTTTGCATCACTGGCTAAAATACCCGATACAGGGGTTAAGCTGCCATCACCGGCGATAGTCTCTAGCTCGCCATAGGGCGTAATTTTTTGAACCAGATTTTTGATGCCGGTGACAATATACAAATTATCCTGGCTATCGATCGTCATATCCTTAATGGTGGAGAACTGGGCATCGATAGCACTATTCGTATTGGTATCCGTACCCCCGCCGGCGTAGCGATGAATGGTGCCATCCGGACGGATGACGCGAATGAAGTGAATACTATTATTAGCCGCACTGGTGACCACAAAATACAAGCTGCCATCGGATCCGACGACCAGTAGTCTGGGGTTATTGAGTGAGGCGTCAACCGCCAGGCCACCATCACCGCTATTTACGCCCAGGATTGACTGTTCACCGGATACCGTCGAAATAATATTGTTTGTGTCTACTTTTCTGATGCGTCCGTTTGAGGCGGTTGAAAAATAGAGATTGCCACTGCTATCCTCGCCCAGTCCATCATCTGGACTAAAGTAAAAACTGCCAGATAGGGCGTCACCCCCATCCCCTAGCTCTGCACCGGTATAGTCATAACCGGAAGGAGCGGAGCCGGAACCCACTATCGTATATTGTGTATTGTCGAGTCCAATTTTCAAGATTCGTCGATAACCTCCTATATAAAAGCCACCCTCTGCAGCAGGATACGGCTTGCCATAAAACCTAAAAGACATGCTTGAAGGACGCAGGTTTTCGTTGTAGTAAATAGTACCCCCACCACCTGAGTAATCCAATACACTGCTGGTTCGTGCAGATTGCAGTTCTTCACCCGTACCCATATACAGGGTTTCTGACTTTGTGTCATAGCTGTGATGATTTGAAAGTGTCCATCCCCCGAGCCCGGCACTGGGTACGCCAGATTGACCCAGTTGAAACTGGAATTCTGATTTACTGCCGATGTTGCCGGTGTACCTGGCGCCCCCTAGTTCGTTATTGATATTGGGCAGCGTGGCCCAGCTCATTTCAGCCGCCCCGCTACTTTCATAGCGGGTGATCGGATAAATATACTCGACCGAAACGAATGCAGTAGCGGACCCCTGTACCACTCGGCCATAGGCGTCGATTCCATCCCAGGTGAACTCGTAGTTTTGATCGGGCGTGTTATCAAACTCGAGGCTTTCGCGGATGCCGGCGACATATATTTCGACTTTCACCGACTCCAGGCTCGCCGGTACGGCGGCTGATGTGACAGGTATGTTCAGTTTGCGCCCGGCGGCGAAGCCTTTTTGGTATTGGCTCTGATAGTATATACTCAAATCGGTACCCGCTATGGGCTCTACTTCACCCAGGGTCTGATTGCTAGCACCGATGATGCTACTGCAGGTCAGGTCGTTATTACCAGCGGTAGGATCATGATCTTCAGTATCTATCCCGCCCCCGTAAGGCTCTGCATCACCGGGCGGACCCCAGGGCCAGTTCAAGTCAATCACCGAGAAATGAGAGAGTTCAACACGCCACAGGCTTTGTCCCGCTGGGTACTCTAGCGCCAGTTGTGTTTGTTCGGCGACATCGATATTGAGTGTCGCGAGTGCCGCGGCATCGTCGGCTATATTATCGCCATCGATGTCGATTTCGGCCAGTCCAGCGTTGATCGCCGTGATCTGAATGATTCGCCCATCGTTTGATCCTGACCAGGCGGCTTTGTCAAAATCGTAGTAGCCCACGGGTATGGAAGCGCCATTCTTGTAACCGGGAAAATTCTCGACGTAAAACTTGACCGGCTGGCTAAAACTAACCCAGGTCGCGCCGGCTACTATGGCTTCGTCAATACTGAGATTAACCGCATAGTTGTAGCCACTGCTGGCGGGGAGTGGTCCAGGCATTTTATTCGGACCATTATCACCGACGGTATATTCGGTGGCGCGTACACTGATGCTGGTCAGGGGTTGGGTTGAGCCGTTGGCCATCGTCATCACCGCACTGGTGCCTTGACTGAACATCACCGCCGCTGTCCGTGATCCGTCAGAATCGGTTTGTGTGCTGCCCCTGGCTACCTGCACGGCCTGGGTGCTGAGCAGATTAATCGTCGTCACCGTTGAATCGAGTTGAATCATGACGATATCCTCGACCCATTGGTAATCGAGGATACGGCTCTTTAAGCTGCGCTGGACGGGCAGGAAACCGTCTTTCAAATAGCTGACAATAAACTTACCGCCGCCATTCACGGCCAGATCAAACATACCATCACTGCGGCTCAGAGTTTGTCCAAATTCAGGATAATCCTTAATACTAACTGTTACGGCCGCGAGTGGATTATTATTGCGATCCAACACCTTTCCGCGGATAACGGCGGCACGTGAATTAACAATTGTACCGGGTAAGACACCGGTTTGAATTGGATTAGCACCGGTGTACAAGAATGCCGTTGCATCGGCCAACGAAGTAGTCTGTGTGGTCTTAAGCGCGGGGGCTACACCTGCCGGGTCGTCCGGTACACTGCCATCGTCGACTTCAACGGCTTCGGATTGATTACCAGCCGTATCTTGAGCGAGAATACTATAAGTATCGCCCTGGCTGCCGTTGACCTCATCACTGAATGCGCCATTTTCATCGGCGACCACGATGGTCTCTTCACCGGTACGTTGATTGACGATGATCACTTCAGAGAAGGATTCAACACTGCCAGCCAGACCTATGATCGTCACCAGTCCGCCGGAAGAAGGCAGGCCAACCGTGATAAAACCAATGTCGGGAATCGGCGGTATTAAAGTATCAAGCGTAACCTGAACCGAGATCGAGGTTTGCTCGTTGAGCGCATCGATGGCCTCCAGGTCGAAGGCGTTGTTGCCTTCCGCCAGGATTTCGGGGTAGTTAAAACTGAGGTTTTCCTCAATCACCACGATCCGACCATTAATCGTCAGGGTTGCCGCATGGTTCAAGCTGCCGATGAAGTTAATGTCAGGCTGATTAGTGACCAGTTGATCGGGAGGTGAATCAAGCGTGATCGCGATGGCTTCTAATGGATTAACCCACAGCGTCATAGTCGCCGGTGTGCTGGCAAGTACGCCATCGTCGACGATTAGCTGGAATAGGTAGAGGCCAATTTCATCGGCGATGAACCCGGGTGCTTCAACCTGAGCATCGGATAAGGTTGCGATACTATCTTCGGGTTGACTGATGATCGCCCATTGCCAGCTCAAAACATCCCCATCCGCATCGTTCGAAGCGGAAGCATCGAGTTGCACAGGGTCACCAATGACGACAGTTCCATCGGCACCGGCATCGGCCGCGGGGCGGGAATTTAAAGTCGAGATTACCGTCTCATCGGGCGCGCTAATCGACTTGCCATCGTTTACGGTCAGTTGTGCGACATAGTCGCCGACAATATCGAGGACGAAACTCGGACTAACTATTGTTGGATCATCCAATGTTGCATTACTTTGCGCCGGGGTTGAGACCAACGACCAGCTAAAGCTTAGTGGATCATTATCAGCGTCGGCAGAAGCGCTGCCGTCGAGGGTTATCACGCTGCCGACGAAATTCGATTGATCCGGACCGGCGTTCGCGGTGGGTATCGTATTGGGTATCACCGCATTGATGATGACACTGTCCGGATCACTATCGTCTTCTCCATCGAATACGATTAACTGGGCAACATACTGGCCCGCGAGATCGGCGGTAAAGTTTGGTTTGATTGCTAGTTCCTCGTCGAGTTGCGCCAGGCTGGCCGTGGGGCGGGTGGTCAGACTCCACGACCAGGTCAGCGAGTTGCCATCAACATCGGAAGAAACACTGCCATCGAGTTGTACCAGGTCATTGGTGAATACACTTTGATCGGGCCCGGCGTTAGCGACAGGTTTGGTGTTCAGGATATCGATATTGATCGCGACGCTATCCCCGGGGCTATCGGCAGTGCCATCGTTGACCCAGAGATTGGCCACGTATAGACCGGCCAGGTCGGCGTTAAAGGTCGGCATCAGCGCTATCGGATCACTTAATTCTGCGGTGCTGCCGGTCGGTGTGGTGACCAGGGACCAGAGATAAGTCAGGCTGCCACCATCGGCATCGCTGGAACCACTGGCATCCAATGTAACCTTGTCCGCTACCAGCCCGGTTTGATCGACGCCGGCATCGGCAACCGGTGGAGTATTGGCAGATGAAATACTGATCTTCTCGGTATCCGGCGCACTGCTGCTCTCGGCATCCGTTACAATCAGTTGAATCACGTAGACACCCGGGAGGATTGGGGTGATCGAAGGAGTAACCGATTGCGCATCAGTCAATACCGCGTTACTGCCGGTGGGCGCGCCGGTAAGGTTCCATTGAAATTGCAGGGCGTCGCCGTCCGCATCGCTCGAAGCACTGCCATCGAGGGTAAGCGTTACACCGCTTTCAGCACTTTGATCCATGCCGGCGTTGGCAACGGGCACACTGTTGCCGATGTCGCCATCGATCAGTTGTTTAATGTGGATCTGGATATCTTTGGCTTGTGCTATCAGCGGGGCAGCGACAACAGGGTCCACCTTGCCGTGTTTTTTCTTGTTTCCATGGTGTGCTTTTTGCGACAGCTTTTTTATATACTTGTCCATCGCGTGTTTTAATTTTTTGTATTCCTTCTTGAGCTTCTTGCCGTCATCCTGTTGCAGGAAATCAATCACTTTATTCAATTTCCTGATGGTGCCCTCTAAATACTTATCGAGTTGTTTGGCTGGTTTTTTCGATATTTCCGCTGCTTTAGTCGCAACTTGCAAGACAAGGGTTTCAGCGATGATCTGCCGCGCGAATTCGATTTGCCCCTGATGAATAGTAGCGCGTAATGCGGTGACATAGAGCAGGATAAAGACAATGGATAAAGCCAGTGTGAACCGGGTGAAATAATTCAAATTCGGCAGTGCTTGCCATCTCAGAATATTCATCTGGGCATTTCCAGCGTCTGATTTACCCATGGCTGGATGCGATTCGGTGCAAATAGCAACCGGCAGGTTAGTGTTGAATCAACCAGTTTAGGCAGGAATAGGTTTATTCCTTCAAAGACGTGTGCGATGTTCAAAATGGCGTCCCTTTTCGCGATTTTATTATATCCTTAGTCCGAGAATCGCATAATTCGAAAACTAATGTCAATTGAAAATTGACGATGATAAAATGTCATATGCCGGAATTTATTCGCGCATAACATCATATAAGTTCTTTAATTTATTGATTTATAATCTTTTTATGATATGTGAAGTAGTTCACATTCGAGAAAAATGGATTTTGATTATTTTTCAAATTTACCCCAGCCGAGGTATGAAAATAGTGACGAATCTGGAGCAGGAATGTTGATTCTGAACGCTAATCAGGCAATGACATCGACCGGAATAATACTACAAATTGAACAACCGATTGGCATTCGTATAGGTCGTTTCTGCCAGCTGCTCCAGGCTCACTCCTCGAATTTCAGCCAACTTCCCGGCGACAAAACGGACCCGTCCGGGATGATTGATTTTGCCACGAAATGGTACGGGTGAGAGCCAGGGTGAGTCGGTTTCGATCAGCAATCGATCCGCCGGGATCTGCACCGCCATTTCGCGGACATTTCTAGCCTGATCGAATGTCACGATGCCCGATATCGAAATGTAGAATCCAAGCTCTATCGCCTGCTGTGCCATGTCCCAGTCTTCGGTAAAGCAATGCAATACGCCGCCGACGGCATCTGCGCCATGAGCGCGTAATAGATCGAGGGTATCCTGTTTGGCATTTCGGCTATGAATGATCAGCGGTAACTTGCATTGCCTGGCAGCCTCAATATGGGTGATAAATCGCGCACGCTGCCAGTCCATTTCATCGCCCGCCTCCCTGTAATCGAGCCCTGTCTCACCGATTGCGACTACTTTCGCATGGGTCGCCATCCGACACAGGGTTTCAGCGGTCGGTTCCTGCACTTTCTCATAGCATGGATGGACACCCGTGGAACAATAAATATCGTCGTAAGGCCCAATCAGGGCGACCATGTTTTCGAAGGATTCCAGGTCGACGCTAATGCACATCATCCGGGTTACCTGGTCGGCCCGGATGGTTTCGAGTAATTGAGGGAAACTATGGTTGTGGCCATCCAGATCGATACGGTCCAGATGACAGTGGGAATCAAAAAACATGCGCGAGTGAGAACGCTTTACATGGTGTGCGTGGGTCTATCCGCCTGTAGCGCTCCGGCTAGGTAGCCTTCAATTTTATTTCGGGTGGTACCGTTGTCCTGTTTACTGAACTGGACGCCGATTCCTGCTGCCTTATTCCCCTGGGCTCCCTGCGGTGTCACCCAGATTATTTTTCCTGCAACCGGCAAACGATCCTTGGAATCCATCAGGCTGAGCAGCATAAATACTTCATCGCCGAGTGAATACTGTTTATTGGTCGGGATAAACAGGCCACCATTTTTAACATAGGGCATATAGGCCGCGTATAGCGCACTTTTATCCTTGATGTTGAGGGACAATATACCCTGGCTGGGTGACGCCATCAGTGCTTACTCCGTTTAACGATTTGTTTCAGTGAGATTAGCACATCTTCGAGCTGAAGTTGGAAATTCAGATTATTTTCTTCAACCATTAATTGCTGATTTACCTGGCCAGACAGGGCAATTGCACTTTGTGCAGCCTCTTTTTGCAGGTCTGGTTGGGTATTATTTTTTGCGTTTAAACCACAGAGTTGGTAACAATAGGCATCGATCGCCATTTTTATCAGGCGCCGGACCAACGGGGCACCGTTTGAGACCAGTTTTGAAGCCAATATCGAGACGTCAATTTCATTTTTAAGATACTGGGTGAATTGCTGCTTAAATTGATTGACGACACCGGCATAATCTTCGCTCTTCAGTTTCAGGGCTAATTGAGGATCACCACCGGCGTACTCCAGGTACTGATCTATATCCTCTGTGTCCATGCCCTGCCCTAGCAACCAGTACTGCGCCTCTTCATTTTGCGGATGATCCAGCGGCCAAATCTGACAGCGGCTGCGAACCGTTACGGGAAGTTTGCCTTTTCTACTGGTCATCAGCAGAATCAATACCTGTGCGCCCGGTTCTTCCAATGTTTTCAGTAAGCTATTGGCACTTTCGATATTCATTTTATCGGCGGGATGGATCGCAAAAATGTTCAATTTATTGTATGAAGTGGTTAAATTTGCTTCATATATTAGTTTACGTATCTGTTCTATCTTTATGTTTTTATTAATTTTTTTCTTTTTATCATCGTACAACAATCTGACATACTTGAAATCGGGATAGGTATTCGCCAACATCAAGTGACAGGAGTGACATTCGCCACAGGGCACTGCGTCAGTTGCATCATCACACAACAGCAGCATCGCCAGGTGCCAGATAAATTCGGCACCACCTATCTCGCTGCTTGCATCAATCAGGATCGCGTGTGGCAGACGCTGTTGTTGTTTGAGCGAGAGTAATTGATTCAGCAAAGGCCGGTGCCATGGCAGGTATGCCGGCTCTATTTTCGAATTTTCATCGACTGGATCGATCATTCGATATCCTTATCTACTTTAAGTGATAATTGAAACTGCCGATTCACTGTATCGAATACCTGCATGGTTACCGCATCAATGGACTGGTTAGCGTCGATTACCTGATATAGCCTATTATCGGTGGCAGCAACCTGTTTAAATGCCTGCCGCACTCTGGCCTGGTACTCGGCCCCTTTCTTTTCAAATCGGTCCTCGCCCCCTCCC
>SMVA01430539.1_pt1 | contig 11074 bp, 23 predicted proteins | sample 2456451 | NCBI WGS metagenome assembly SMVA01 (sample SAMN11095933, study PRJNA526329) | marine sediment metagenome | biome: Marine sediment; feature: Surficial sediment; material: Deep marine sediment; isolation source: Hadal surficial sediment | place: Pacific Ocean | collected 2014-05 | depth...
CGCAAGTTCGCCAAGTTGGGAAGGCTCACCCTTGACGAAGTGGAAGCGGTCAAGGAAGGGCTGACTTGGGCGCACAATTCTCGCTGGATGGCTGAATCACTGGCCCCACGTTAGGCCATTGGCTCAACGGTTCACCGTTGGGCTGACTGGCTTAATGACGAGTCACACAACCGACAGGAGAACAGACAAATGACAACACCGAAGGAAGCAAACTCAAACTGGAAGCCCCAAGTTAAAGTCGATGGAACATGGTCAAGTAATAACCTTGTATTTGACACCGAAGAAGAAGCCAAGCAATCAGCGCAAGACCTTTTTACCCGTTGGCAGTTGACAACCGATCACCGCGCCATCGTGTCAGACGAGCCAGTGAATTACAGCTACAAAAACGGCCAGCTGACAGAACACACAGGCCCGTTTATCAGCATCAGCCCCAACGCACCGGCCTAAACGGTTAGGCCATTGGTCCCAAGGTCTTGATTGTTCACCCTTGGGACTGAGTGGCTTAATCGTGAGCCTGAAAGGAGCAACATGAAACGACAGAAACCGAGAGAAATCACAGTCGATGAAGCACTAAGCGGTCCCATCAAAGTGAGGGAGCAAGGCACAGCCCCGGAAGGAGTCAAGCTAGTTCAGGATTGGTGTGATTGCGACCAAAGCACTTTCCTATGCTACCCCGAAGATGGGGCGTGTAGTTGCGGGGAGTTCAAGCATCACGTTCATTGTATTTGTGGAAGGATCACACAAACAGGATAACGAAAGGAGACAACAATGGAAATCGGAGACAAAGTGGAGTTTGCTGGTGACTGGCTTAGAAACACAGAACAGCTAACGGGGGACGTTCCATTCATGCAGGGGGAAATCGTAGACCTGCAACCCCTGAACAAGCATAACCAAGTCGCAACGGTAGAGTTTAATTGGTTACGCGCCCACGGAGCCAACGCGCACATCAGCCCACCGCAGCGAGTGAAAGCCCTAACCTCAAACCTCGAAATTGTGGACCGGAAAGGAGCAAGCGAATGACTTACCGATTCATTACCGATCCAGGTCACGGCTGGCTAGAGGTTCCAATGGCTGAACTGGTGAAGCTGGAAATCGCGCACACCATCAGCCAGCACAGCTACATGAGCCGTGACGGAAAGATGGCCTACCTCGAAGAAGACTGTGATGCGCCCCGCTTTAACGATGCCAAAGGTGAGCCAGTGGACATTGACACCGTAGACCAAGCGCAGACTTTTGTGAGGACACTTCCACACTACCAATGTCCTGATTATGTGGACCCGGACCCGCCGAAGCCTTACCGCAGCGGGGGGGAAATCTTCGCCGGGAAAGAACCGAGCGACTCCGAGCAGCGGGAAGCCTTGCGCCTCAAGATCGAAGCCGAGCAGGGAACCGAAGAAGCCGAAGCGCGACACCTGACAGACGCAGGGGGGGCAGCAGCTTGACCCTTGAACGGCTGATAGAACTACTAACCGCCATGCTAATGGTGTGGCTAATCTTTTGAAAGGAAGAACCAAAATGACAGACCGCAAAGCAGTAATTTACGGAAGTGACCACGGTGTAACACCTGACGAAAAAGACGACCAGCTGTTAGCGCAGCGGGTGGAACATTGGGAAAGGTTCAAAGGTCCGAGAGTCGGGGATTATATCGAGTTTGCCGATGGAGTGACTCACCGATTCTCGCACGATCACGGCAAGGAGTGGGGAATCCAAACCAGTCCCATCGGCGGCAGTTTCTATATGACAGTCGGCGGGTACATGAGTTATTCAGGTGGGTTGGAGCCTTGCCTCAAGCATAACCTGATCTATGAGATCGGAGAGCAACGGATGGGTGGGGTTTGGTTCTTCCACCACGACCACGCCAGAGCCAGCAACGCGGTAAAGGCCAACATACCTTGCCGAGTGTTCAAGACTTCAGCCAATAGCGACCACTGGAAACCAACAGCAGCACAGAACGCCAACCAACAGCTAGACGTTCCTGAACTTGTGGAAGGGCTGGAAGCGTCAGGGCTGAAGGTCGAAGTGATCGACGAGCATACCGACTTCTCCAAGCTGTTAGGCCAACGGGAAGTGGACTAGCCAGCACGTTAAGCGCACAGCCTCACCCCCGGCAGCGGGTGGGGCTAGTGGGCTGAATGAATGGCCCGGAAAGGATAGGGATGAGCAAGAACAAGACAGACAGAGGAATCGACGACATCAAGGATCTAGCCAGGAGCCTGATCGGTGTGTGGGCTGATTATATTCTGCCAGCAAACAGGACCAAGCCCAACCATGTCAGTGACACGATCTCAGACCTGGAGAGCATTGGAGAAGAAATCAAGAAGCGGTCAACCGCGCTATGGGAGCAGGCCAAGATGGATTACCCCGAAGATGGGCAAGGGAGCTAACAACATGACAATCACAATCATAGATATGGCCCAGGTTCGGAAAGAGTACGCGCAGATATTAGCCACTGAGGAGAGGCTGAAACTTATCCAAGAGAAGCGCGACAACATGGACCTGGAGAACGAAGTTTGGATCGTCCACGACAAAGATACCGGAGAAGCGATAGCAGTTGCCGAGACTAAGACGATGGCAACCAAGAGAGCGTGTGCGGTTTTGATCTTCCCTGAGACAAAGGCCCGAAAACACGCATGGCTGGACATGGATAAATACTCGCTCAAACTGTTCAACTTGGAGAAAGCAGAATGAAGTGGAACAAGCCAATCTCAAGAGTTTTTCGGCTGGTGCTGGACAACAGGCCACAGGCGAGACAGAAGGATCAAGTGACGGTGACACTGTACGGCTGGCAGATCGGGTTCAGACCGTACAAGAGTCAGACCGAGCATCGTGTCTCGCTGCACTCCGTTTATCGGCTGGCATTGGAGCGCGGTGAACAGTGGAAGAACGGGAAGCCGAAAGGGAGCGAATGAGCGACAAACAAAGACTCAACAATTTACAAGCCTTGAAGGAGATCAGACAGAGCATGAGCGACAAACAAAGACTGAGCAAGTTACAAGCCTTGCTGGAGATCGGACAGCACTTTGATCTTATTGCGAAGGCATACAAGGCCGACAGGCCACGCTGTCAGGCGTTTACCCAGGCAGCAAAGATGGTGAGGGAATATCTACCAGCTGACAAGAGAAAATGTGTGTAGGTTGTGCTACAATACATGGATATATGGATAGGGAATATCGAGTGAGATCACACCAACAATCCCAGACAAGGAGCAGCATGGAAACAGCAGCTTGTGAGTGCGCTCACATTTCTCATTGTGACTTTAGCGCACGAACACCGGATGGACTTCAGGGGCATCGGTTATTCGACTTTATCCCCAAGGAACACATGACGGAAGTGAAGGTGGATGGAAGAACCGCCAGAGTGTGCAAGAACTGTGCTGGAGACTGTTTAAGATCGCAACGGTGAGTCAACCTTAGCCGGTGCGTCCTACCAACGGTTGAATGAAAGGGAGCTATCAAATGGGATCACGAATGACACTGACAGAGAAACAGTGGCTCAAGGGTAGAGTCACTCAAGAGTTTGAGCCTGTACTCACTGGCCTACAGGATCGTCTGTTGCCAGTGAAACAGAAGTTCACGGACCAGCTGTATCGGACAACTGGACTGGCCCAGGCCGAGAAGGAAATCCTCGCAGCGGTCAAGAAAATTCAGAGGCGCAGCTCGCAGTTCAAGGAAGCGGCAGGGGTGGAGTGCATCGAAATCACCATCAAGGACGGACCAGGAGTAGTGCCGACCTATGGTGGAGACAGATGGGCCGAAACTCCCTTTGCGCGAGAGGTCAAGGCCAAGGTGAAGGCATCGAAGGAAGCGCGTCATTTGGTTGAGGCAGAAATCAAGTGTCGGCAGCTGAAAGATCAGGTGATGCTGGCAGGGTTTCCAGAGCAGTTGGTGGAACTGATTGAGAAGGAACTGCCAAAGGCCACAGGTCGGTTCGCCAAGCTACTGACCAATGGCAACGGAAATGGGCATCAGCTAGGCGCATAACGCGCCGACAGGCGGGGGAGATCGGCCATCCTCTCCCCCGTTTGAAACCGGGGAATTGTAAGGAGAAAGAGAATGAGTGAAACCACAACGGTAGAGGGCGCAGCCAATCTGTTCGGGGAACTACCGACAGCACCAACGACCAAGAAAGCGAGCAAGGCGAAGCAGGATCGTGAAGTGATCGAGTTCAAGGATTTTGACGTTGTAGCAGCGTTGGGCATCTTGATGAAGGCTATGGAATCGGTGTTCAAGCAGAAGGTCGCAGCGGCCAAGGAATACGCGATTGATACCTTCGTGAAGAAGATGCTGAAGGATGGGATCAAGCCCGACAGTTTTACCGCAAGGGGTGAGCTAGGGACCGCGTTGGTGAGCCTTCGCAAGCGCGGGAGTAACTTGAAGGTGGACGAAGAAACCGCAGAGAAACTGATTGCCCAGGGGATTCACCTGGAAGTGATCGAGAGCGTACCGGAGAGGCTCATTATCAACCCGGAGATCCTAGAAGACCAAGAGGCAATCCAGGCTGTAGCAGAGGCGATCAAGACGCACCCAAAGCTGAAAGACAAGGTAGTGGTGATGAAGCAAGCAGCCGAGAAGCACTACGCGGTGAGTGAAATGACCATACCGCAGCTGGCAATCAAGGCCAAGGATGAAGCGGAGATCCGCGAAGTGATCGGCAAGCTATCCAGTGTGAGCGTGGGCCGTTTCGTCATTGAGGAGTGCGCCGATGGTGGAGAGCAAAAGAAGAAGGCTATGGAGATCCTGTTCGGAAGGGGCATCCTATAGTGGACTTCAAGGATTGGCGATACCTGTACCCACCCAGGCCAGAGTCGTCAGTAACGTGCGATCTGATAGCCATGTACGAGAAGGAAGGCTGGATCGCGCAGTACAAGAAGAATGGGACTTGCGCCGTGATCGGCGTTGGTCCCGACCACCAGTTCATGTGGATGAACCGTCACCGTGACAACCTGAAGTGGACACCGACCGAGCGGATAGCAGGGATGCTGTGGGAGATTTTCGGCAGCGGGAAGTGGACTGTGCTGGTAGGTGAGCTGCTGCACTCCAAGGTAAAAGGCATACGGAACAAGCTGTACTTGTTCGACTACATCGTGCTGGAAGGCGAGTACCAGCTAGGGACAACATTCAGGGAGAGGGAGAAGATCCTGCAAGACAGGTTCGAGCCGTATGTGGAATCGGAGTGCGAGTCACACTGGCTGGCAACGGACGATGTTTGGCTGGCTAAGACTCACACAGTCGGCCTGGAACCAATCTTCAGGTCAATGGGAAATCCAGAGGATGAAGGGCTAGTGCTGAAAGATCCAGATGGCAAACTGAGGGACTGTGAGCGAACTGGAACCAACGGACACTGGCAAGTGAAGGTTCGGCATCCCAAGGCAAATTTTGCGTGGTAAGTGGTAACGAAAGGATAGGGAATGATTCTGAAATCAAACGAAAAGAATTTGCTGGAAGACCTCCAGCACGACAAGGCGTTGCAGGATATGGCCCGTTTCGCGGGTGAGGAAGGCAGCGAGTTTGTTGACGCATGGGTGAGCTACTACGCTTGCCAGTACACAGACTCCATTGGCACAACCGATACCAGGGTGTTCGAGATCCTGAACGCCATCCTAGACGACGACGATTTTGAGTTTGAGGGAGAGGAACGGGAGCCGTATGCGTGGGAGAACCCCATGAACAGTTTTGAGCAGAACAAGCGCGAGTATCAGTTGAGCTACGGACCTGAAACTTCCTTTGAAGCAGGAGAGGAAGAATTATGATGCGACAAGCACAGATAGCCGAAGGGATGATCTCCAAGCTGCGACACTCGCTGGCTAAATTGAAGGATACTTGCCCTGAATACTCAATGACAGTGGGTGAATTGTTGCTGGTGGACGTTGCTGACGCTATGAGGGAGCTACATCGGTACGTTGTGCTGGTGGAGCGGAAGTGAGAGGAAGTGGAAGTCCAAGCGAACAGACGAAGATTCCACCCATTTTAATAACCAGGAAGGGAGCGTGAAATGAAAATGAAAGAGAAGACGTTTTGGAAAGTGCTGAAGGAAATGGGGCTGAAGTGGAGAGCCGGGGGCTTCCCTAATCTCAAGCTGGAGAAGCATGGGGTCGTCCGATCCGTTGTGGAAGTGTCATTTGGGATGGGCGTTAAGAGGCTCAAGAGTGTGTGTCCGATCACGGCTGTTTGCTTTGAGGAAACAGGGTGCTACTACCCTGTGATGCTGTGGCTGAAAGCCTCGAAAGACTTGGGGCTGGATGCACAGTTTGCTGATGGCCTTGTGTCGGCGGCGGATTCAAAGCTGTTGCATGATCCCCAGGTAAGGGAAACCCTGATGGCAACCGTGGGCCTGGAAGGTGAGCCGATATGACGGGATCGAATCTACCGCCAGGAGTGACAGAAGCAATGATCCCAGGGAACAGACCGTGGGACATTGAGATCGAGAAGCTGTTCGATGAACTGGATGGGATGATCGTGACCTTCCTGAACGACAGTGAGATCGTGGGCAAGGCCGACATACCCCAGGTGCTTCGAGACTTGCTGACACAGTACGAGCGAGAGCTACTCGCCAAGGAGCAAACCAAAGGAGAAGAAGAATGACTCTGGAAGCTGAGATCAAAGTAAACATGGACCTGGAAGCGGAGATCGAGCGAAAGAAGGAACGCGCCAAGATCAAGGCGATCACGAATTTGGGACGCTATAAGTTTATGAATTTCGGCTATTGGGCAGCTGTGTGGATTCACTTGAACCAGCTGTCGTTGAAGAAAGATCCAAACCCGTTCAAAGACTTCGTGGATCACGCCCGATACCTAACCAACAACAAAGGAGAAGACGAATGAACTTACTACACCGTGCGGTTTTCGCTGTCAGGCATTGCCTGACCAATGAGGAGAGTCGGTACGCTCTCAACCACATCAAGATCACAGCAGACGAAGCCCAGGCCACAAACGGGCATATCGCCTTGCGGGTGCAAACCAACGGGATCGAGAACGATGCGTTCCCATCCGAAGTGCCAGGGCTGACCGCGATCAAGCCAGTGGACAAAGACGTTGAGGAGATCAGGCTGTCGAAGCAGACCGCCGACAAGCTGTTCAAGGCACTACCGAAGAACGGACTACTTCCTGTTCTCCAGAACGCCTACATCGGCCAGGACGACGACAAGCCAGTGATTGCGGTGACGGACCTGGATAGCTGCCAGATATTCAGGACAGAGGAAGTGACCGGAAAATTCCCTGACCTGGATGCGCTCAAGAAGTCAGAGGAACCGAAAGCCAGGGTGTGCTTGGATGCCTACTACTTGAACGAAATGTGCAAGGTGCTGCGAGACTTCCACAGCCTCAAGCAAGGGGATTGTCCCGTCCTTTTCGAGTTGTGGGAGAAGGGCGATTGCATCGTTATGTCGGCCAGGAACGACACAGGCCAGAAGTTGAAAGCATACCTGATGCCGATGGATTTTGACGAGGATGAGTTTCGATTCAGGACTCCAGAGGAACTGGAAAAGGAAGCGGAGCGGAGAGCTAAGGAGCAAGAGGAACAGGACAAAGCTGAAGCATTACGGCAGCACGAACAGGCCGAAGCAGAAGCCCAAGAAGAAAACCCCGATGCCTTGAGCAACATTTACAAGGGTGACGATGTTATGACGACACCCCCGGAGAACGTCGGCCTGAAAGAAGAAGCCCCGGACCCTGCGACAGACGACGAAGATCCTGACCGTCCCGACAGGGGTCTCGCCTCCAGCCACCTCGATGACGAAGCTGAAGATGAATAGCTTTTGCGCTCCACCGATGGGTGGGGCGTGATGGCTAGTCAAGGTGATTAGTCAGTAACCGAGAAGAAAGGATAGGGATTATGTTCACAGTAATTTACAAAGGGCTTCGAGTAATCTGTGACTCGGCAGCGGAAGCAGTTGAGTTTACTGATGCTGCTGACAAGCCACAGGACCAGGCCACCAGGCCACATGAGGCGACAGATCCGGACCTACGATCCGCATCTATTGTAGGTCGGAAGGGCGTATCGCTTGCCGCGATTCGTCGGACAGCGACCAGGAGGAAGGCGACCAAGCCAAACAGGGCCGAGAAGGACCAGCGCAACGCGAAGGCGCGAGCCGATTACCTGGAGAAACATCCAGCAAAGGTCAAGACCACGACGACGACGACGAGCCGATTGGAGGCACTACCGTCGAAGCCTATTGGCAGAGGTCGAGGAAGACCCAAAGGTGATAAGAGAGCCAGGACTTCCCAGGCTGTGATGGACACCTTGAAGCGCAGCCCATCCCCGTTGACGCTGGATGAGATCGACACCGACCTGGAGAAGACTGGCTGGCCTTACAAGGGATCAGATCGGAAGGGCGCGATCCGGGCGACACTGGCACGGCTGAAAGCCAGTGGGACGGTGAGTACCTCCCTGCGTGGTACGGGCAACGAGGCCATGAAGATGTTTCGACTGGAACGGACCAACGGTGAAACGCCATCGCCAGTCGAGCAGGTGTTGAACGGTCCCACCAGTGAAGAACGAGCAGAAGCAGCAGCAGCAGCGGAAGCAGCAGCGGAAGCAGCAGCAGAGTCAGATCCAGCAGGACAGCTCCTCTAGTGGCAACTGCGCCCACCCCTCGGAAACCTCCGGGTGGGCGCGATGGCTACTGGATGGCCTGAAAGGAAAAAGAATGAAACCAATCTGTATTCCGTGTCAAAGATTCTTCAAGGTAATAAAGAACGACTACTACTTCACTGAGGGGAGTCCAGCTATCCGTGGGACGAACCCAGGAATAGAGGAGAAGGAACGCTGGCAGCCGTACAGGGTGTGGGCCGGGGACCAGTACAAATGCCCTGGTTGTGGTACTGAGATCGTGAGTGGGATTGGGGCAGGGCCACTGGCTATAAAGCACGAACCTGACTTCAAGGAAAAGCATGACACATTGGGCGCAGACAGGCTTCAAGTGAACGGATGAAAGTAAGAATTACTTACACCGTAGAGGTAGACAAAGAAACAAGGCAAGGTATATGGGCCTACCATAATTCAAACCCAGGAATAGCCTCCAGGGAGGACGTAAAACACTGGTTTTGGCTGTTTGGTCAATCCATGCGTGATGACATTCCCGAACCCAACAAAAAGGAGGAATGAATGGACAAAGAACTGATGCCGGGGATCAAGAGACCTATTGATTGGTGGTGGAAAGACAAGTCCTGGTGGCTCTCGGAGAAGCTGTGGAAAGCTCTACTGAAGCCCATCGTGGAAGAGTATCTCCGCAACAACGACCCGGAGAAAGATGATCCGCTGTACCTTGAGGGATTGATGAGCGAGTTTGATTTCAGGGCCCTGGACACGAAGCTGATCGAGTTGTTGCAGTTCGCAGATGAGGCCCAGGAGCGCAACGCGGGGCTGACGAAAACGGAAGGAGAGTGAGGATGCCACCAGTTTATTGGGAGGAAGATGAGGACGGAAAGGAACGGGTCAGGGTGGAGTTGTACGAGTCTCCAACACCACCACCGAAGCGCGATTTTGGACGGTACATTTTGATGATGGTCACAGCTGCGCTGACAGCACTCATTGTTAGTTGCTAAAGGAGGAAACGAATGAAGAAGTCAATTCAGATCACAGTGGAGAAGAAGGTGCTGCTTCGGGCCAGGAAGAAGGCTATGGAGAAGGAAACGGTTATCAGCCACATCATTGAGGACTTCCTTAAGTTATGGGTGGACGGCCATTTGCAAGATCCGGAGATATTGAGGGAGATCGTGGAAGAAGCATTATGAAACGAGCGGTGATCTACGCCAGGGTGTCCACGCTGCGTCAGGACGAGTCCATGCAGCTGAACGATCTCCGGGAGCTGGCAAAGCGACACGAGTGGGACGTTGTGACTGAGTACATCGACAGGGGTGTGAGCGGGTCCAAGGAGTCCAGGGAAGAACTGGACAAGATGATGAAGGATGCCACCCGCAAGAAGTTCGATGTGGTGATGGTGTGGAAGTTTGATCGGTTCGCCAGGAGCATGAAGCATTTGGTCACAGCCCTGGAGCAATTCCGTATCTTGGGGATTGATTTCGTGTCTCACCAGGAAGCCGTGGATACAGCTACGCCGATGGGTACAGCCATGTTCGGAATGATTGCGGTCATGGCTCAGTTCGAGCGAGAGCTGATCCGTGAGCGGGTACGGGCAGGGCTCGAGAACGCCAAACGGAAAGGAGTGCAACTCGGCCGGCATGAGACACGGTTCGATGTGCAGGAAGCGATCATCTTGAGGAGAGAGGGTGTTTCGTGGGGGGAGATCTCCAAGCGGTTGGGGGTTTCCAAGACTGTGGTTTACAGACGCTTGCAAGGGGAGGGGTGATGCCGTTGAAAATTGAGAGAATATTCGCGTTTATTGCCAAGGACGATCAGGGCAACGAGGGTGTGTGTGGATTCCAATCAGATATGGGGTGGATGGCGATGGTGGGAGCGGATCAGGCCATGATTGACAAGCTCAAACCGATGGCGCGAAGCATTGCCAAGAGTTCGGGAAAGACAATCACTATTTGTCGTTTCTCGATACGAGAGGAAATCGAAACCATAGATGGCTGAAAGTGATCTTCCGCTTGTAGAAGCGCAGTTTAGGCATCCGTACTGCGAAGAGTGCGGCCTACTCAAAGACGATTGCGAGTGCGAAGAAGATGACAGGAAGTGTGTTGAGTGTGGTCGCACCTTCTCGTCGAGATATCCAGGCCACATCATTTGTTCGATTAAGTGTTTAGGAAAGTGGGTTAAATGAAATTTTACCAAGGCCAAAGAAGTATGAATGAATTATCAGTCTGCGTGAATGGACGAAGGGATCTACCGCTGAGACACATCAACCTCCATTCACCGGACGGATTTGAGTGGGGCTACGGGGGCAGCGGTCCTGCGGATCTGGCTCTCGCTATCCTGGTGGACTTCCTGGAAGAAGATCCGAAAAAAGTCCTAGGGGGCCACGGAGGGGAAAAGTCAGCAGCGGTCCATGCTCACCAACGGTTCAAGGACAAATTCATCGTGGGATTGCCGAGAGAACACTGGCGGCTGACAGAAGATGAAATCAAGAAGTGGTACTACGATGTGATCGGTGCGCTGTGTAAGGACTGTGGGCA
>SMVA01094740.1_pt1 | contig 11073 bp, 6 predicted proteins | sample 2456451 | NCBI WGS metagenome assembly SMVA01 (sample SAMN11095933, study PRJNA526329) | marine sediment metagenome | biome: Marine sediment; feature: Surficial sediment; material: Deep marine sediment; isolation source: Hadal surficial sediment | place: Pacific Ocean | collected 2014-05 | depth 0-1...
CGGGAGCCAATGGAGAAACCACTGTCTCGTCGGGCGACGGAGAAAGGATAGTTTCATCTTCTCCTTCAACTTCAAACTCGAAAATACAGGGACCAAAGCGCAATTCGTCGCCGCGCCGTAACTCCCTAATACCATCTAGACGCTCGCCCTGAATGAAAGTGCCATTCGAGGACTTCAGATCTTCAATGGATACACCCTTGTCAGTCACAAAAAATAGCGCGTGGCGTCGCGACACTTCCGAGCTGTCGAGGGTCAGATCACAATTGGATCCCCTCCCCACTAATGTGTCGTTCACTACTTCTATGGACTCTCCCGATTGAGACACCAAAAAGTATCGATTATCCATTTTGATCTTCACCAATGAGGCCCTGTCGGCCTAATAGTCTACAACCTCTCAAGTGTAGTATAAGATCGCCGGGTATAGTAGAAATAATGGCCCACCCCTGCAGGAACGGGTAGCACCTGGGTTAAGGCGTTGATGGAAATAGTAAGCCCGAACCTCTGCATTCAATTTGTTGGGGCTAAATATTGTTGAATGTGGCGATTGTTGGCTATACTTTGTCAAGACCCCCGTGGTCGAATGACACAAAACAGGAAATATTGTACGCTTGTGGTACGCTGCGAAGCATGCTGTCGACGGCCTTATCGTCGGGTCCTCGCTGCAAAACCAGGCTATGGCGGCACCCCTAGGGAGAACAGGGTTGATGGCGGGATACAAGATTGCGATTATCGGCTCCGGACCTGCAGGGCTTTCTGCAGCGGGGCGCGCGGAGGCCATGGATCGCGATGCTGGCCGTACCGAACCCAGCTATGTCCTCCTCGAATCACGTCTACAGCCCTCGGAGACAATTTTCCGCTTCCAGAAGGGCAAACATGTTATGGCGGAGCCCGGCTACCTCAAGCTGCGCAGCGACCTACCCTTCGGACCCGGCAAGCGAGAGGCTATTATAGGTGAGTGGGACGCCCACATCGCTTCTGTCGGTTTGAATATTCAGTTGAATAGTGAAGTGACTGGAATTTCCGGCGAATCAGGAGCCTTCAAGATTGCCCTTGCCAGGGGCGATATAATCATGGCTGAAAATGTTGTTCTCGCCATTGGCCTGCAAGGCAACCCGCGCCTTCTTGATGTTCCGGGCGGAACATCAGAGTGGGTTCAGTATACCCTGGACGATCCAGAGGAGTATGAAGACGAAGAAATTATCGTTGTCGGTTCAGGCGATGCTGCAGCTGAGAACGCCCTGGGTTTGGCAATACAGAATAACGTCACGATTCTCAATAGAAGAGACGAATTTGCCCGCGTTAAAGATGGCAATCAGACCGCCTTGCTCGAGGCGTTTAACAACCCACATAAGTCACTCAGCTGCCGTTACACCACCCATGTAGAGAAAATTGAGGTGCTGGAGGACGCAAAGACACGCCTGCAGGTTTCCTTGAATACGCCCGACGGCATCGTCACCGTTGGCGCAGACCGTATCATTGCTCGCCTCGGAGCAATCCCCCCCCGTCAGTTTCTGGAGAAATGTGGTATTTGTTTCCCCAGCGATGCACGAACTGCCTTGCCTGAACTTAGCGAGCGATATGAGTCCAATGTTCCCGGCCTTCGCATAATCGGATCACTGGCTGGGTATCCATTAATCAAGCAGGCCCTGAATCAGGGACACGATGTCGTTGAATTCATTTTTGGAAATTTGATCAAACCTGCTGATCACGAATTGTTGGCCTACCAGTTCGAGGGGCTGCCCTGGGAGGAGGAGGTGGAGGCGTGTATCAAAATGATGATGCAGCGCGTGCCAATGTTTCGCCAACTCAATACACTGGCCTTTCGCGAACTGGTCATTGAAAGCCACCTCTACGCCAACTACGCCCAGGCCAGTGCGGCAGAAAATTCTGCCAAAGACATGGCTTTGCTTAATGCCAGGATCGCCGAGGAATATGCCAACGAAAAGGCATTGCCCAACACCACCAGAATCGTCGAAATGGGACAGCTTCTCTACGAAATGGGCGATCGCGGTGTCTCGTTTTTCACCGTCCTCGATGGCGAAGTAACGCTGGAGTCTCCACATATCCCCGGCGGAAGCCGGACACTCAGGCAGGGCGAATTCTTTGGTGAGATGAGTTTGATTGCTGGTCAACCACGGCCAGAAACCGCGCGGGCCGGCAGAAATTGCATTGTGATGGAAACGCCACGGCGTACTATTTTGAAGTTAATGAATTCCAATCCTCTGGTTCGCGATGGAATCGTGTGGATTTATACCGTTCGCGAGTTACAACGCCATTTTGTACCCAACGCTACCGTTGATCAATTACATGAAATTACAGAGGAAGTTATACAGCACACCTTTTCACCCGGAGAAGTACTATGGAAGGAAGGTACAGAGGCAGGCAGCGTGCACATCATACAAAATGGCACCGTGGCGCTCTCCAAGGTTCGCGAAGGCGAAAATTTGGTCGTAGCCCAGGTGCGCGGAGGTGAACTGCTGGGAGAGATGTCGGTCTTTGGTGATGCTACGCACGACGAAACCGCCACTGCCAAAGTATTCACTGAAACCCTGGAGATTTCCCGGGCACTGTTTCGAAAGATTATGCGTTTTGATGTGGATCAAGTCGAGCGCGTTCAGGAAATAGCAAGCAACCGATTACTCTCGCGAGCGACCTGGGAGGTACAGCCTGAGTCAAAGGGTCTCCTGCAATTTCTCCTCGACGACGGCCTGGGCGAAGCGACCAATGTCCTGTTTATTGATGAAAACCTCTGCGTGGGCTGCGACAACTGTGAGAAGGCCTGTGCGGAAACACACGATGGTATTTCACGTCTCGATCGAAAAGCTGGCAATACCTACGGCGGGCTGCTTGTGCCCAATGCCTGCCGCCACTGTCAGCAACCCTACTGCATGAAGGATTGCCCGCCGAACGCGATCAACCGGTCCTCCACCGGTGAAGTCTATATTGATTCAACCTGCATCGGATGTGGCAACTGCGAGGCCAACTGCCCCTACGATGCGATTAAGCTCACTTACGATGCGCCGGAGAAACCGGGTCTGTTCAGCTGGTTATTGTTTGGTGCTGGACCCGGACCCGGTGAAGATAACAGCGACACACACAGCACACCGGATTCGGCTGCACATGCGGTTAAGTGTGATGCCTGTTACACCTTGCCCAATGGTCCCGCCTGTGTTGCAGCATGCCCAACCGGCGCTGCTTTTCGCATTGCGCCTGATCCTGTCAGCGAAGTGATCGGGCGATCAGCATGATTAGTACAAACATGTTGTTGTATCGCAGTGGGCGCTATGGCTGGCTGGCGTTGGCGTTGCTTATCGGGGCTGGCATCCTGTTTTCTACACAGGACGCCTCCGCACCGCCTGGAGGCAGCACCTGGCAGGGTTATACTCTGGGAAGTGTTTGCGCGCTGTTGGTTATTTGGCTCACCATGCTGGGCATTCGGAAGCGCAGCTATCATGCCAGCGGACAGGTTCGGGGCTGGGTGTCGGCACATGTCTATCTCGGCACCTCACTTTTGGGGGTTGCCACGTTTCACTCCGCGGGCCAACTGGGGTGGAACATACACTCCGCCACCTACTGGTTGCTAGTGACGGTGGTTGTCAGCGGAATGACGGGCACATTTTTGTATCTGGTGTTACCCCGTAGAGCAGCCGAAAACAAGAAGGATCGAAGCAGGGAAGATTTTTTCAAAGAATTGGGAGTATTGAATGCTTCCTGCTTGGAGCTGAGTATCCACTGTTCTCCATCCACCGAACTCGCTATACACAGTAGTATATCGGGCACTGTCGTTGGGGGCGGCCTCTGGAACCAGCTACTGGCGATCGACCATTCAACTTTCTGTGGTGCCAGTGATGTTCACGAAGTTGATTCTTCGCGGCCAATTGCCAATCGCGGCCAGAGTCAAATTTTACAGTTTGTTGCATCGCGCGCGCCCCGGGCGAGTACTACAGAAGAGGCAAGCGCTATGACCGAACTGGTGTCACTGATCGCCCGCCGACAAGAACTATTGCGGCGTATTCGTAAAGACATTCAGTTTCAGGGTTGGCTGAAGGTTTGGTTATTTGTGCATGTACCGGTGGCAGTAGCCTTGCTGGTTGCCCTCTTCATCCACGTCTTTGTCGTATTTTTCTACTGGTGAGTAGTATTCTCATAAGACGGTCCGTATTTCGGGGAGACACCAGGACTTACCACGACGTGGAAATAGATACGTCGAAAATAACAATTGGTGCAGACGCCAGCAATACAATTAATCTGCGTGGTGCAGGGGTTGAGCCCAGGCATGCAGCAATCGTTGTGGCCAGGGACGGAAGTGCGCACGTACGAGGCGTAGGCAAGTATAAGGTCGCCGTTAATGGCGAACAGATGAGTCGCTCTGCACTCACCGCGGGCGATAAAATCACCATCGGGAAAAATGTGATTCTGGTGCTGCCCACACCTCCCGGATTTTCACTCGCGCTGCAGGTTGACGATGCCGATTCCCCGCAGGAAGAACACCTGGAGACCAACTATCGAACGGATCTTCTGCAAACCAAACTTGGCAAACGGAGGCCCGCCTGGATACTGTCAATACTGACACTGACATTTTTCCTGCTGCTCCCTCTGCTTAGTTCACAGTTTTTCAAGACTGAAAATAGTTCTCTCCCAATGGTATTTACCGATGCCATATGGGCGGCGGGGGAGGTTCACCCGGCTCACCGCCTGGCCACCGATGGCGACTGCTCGGCGTGCCACAACAAGCCCTTTTCACGAGTTTCAGAAGACGCCTGCACCGCGTGCCACAAGAATGTTTCTGGACACGCCACGCCACATCAGATGGCGGAACGCGATCTGTCTGAAGAGCGCTGTGGCGGATGTCACCGCGAGCACAACAGGCCCGAACTGCTGGCGGTACAATCCGCGTCCGATTGTGAAAGCTGTCATGCGGTCAATAGTTTGGCAGTAGATCATCCGCCGTTCATCAATTATCCAAACCCCGAGCGGCCGCAGATTATTTTTGATCATGGCTCTCATGAGGACAAGCATTTTGGCAAGACAAAGAGGGCCTTCGAGTGCAGTAGTTGTCACGCATTGGACCCCGCTGGCCAGCATCAGATCATCGCGTCCTTTGAATCCATGTGCGTGGATTGTCACGGCGACACAGGCGGCGACCAGCCCAGCAAGATCTTTCACCATGGCGACCAGATTGTCTCCGCAGATCCAGTTTCCGTTTTTACACTGCCACGTCTTGATCTTAAAACCCTCAGCAAAATACCGGCTCTGGGTGCCTGGCCCGAGAGCACCAGAGGTGCGAGCCGGGAAGGTCTAACGCGCCTGGGTATTACACCCTTTACAGAGCTGTTGTTATCTACTGACCCCCAGACCGCCGCTGCACTCAGTCGGCTAAGACAGGGCAAAGTTAAAATGTCATCCCTGAAAAAGGCTGGAGAAGATCAAATTGCTGATGTAGTGACGGTTATCTGGGGCCTGAAGTGGTTGTTGGTCGATCTTGCCCTTGACCCGGAGCAGGCGGTGGCGGGTCGTATGAACCAAGTACTTAAAAATCCCCTCAGCAATCGCGAACTGGCCGCCCTCACCGGTCAAATGCAAACAGAATTTGTCCAAAACGTCGTCGCTAGCTGGTTTTACGACGAAACCGGCACGGCATTGGTCGAGGATTTGAAAGATGGGCCAGTTGCACTAACCGACTATTTGGTCGATAAAATATCAAGTGGATCTGTACTGAGCGCGGATGATCTGCCGGGGGCCCCGTGGGTGCGCACCGGCCTGTGGCAGGAAAAAAAGTATTCCATGCAGTATATCCCCCCCGGCCATACCGACAGCTTTCTAAAAGCGTGGCTTGATCTGTCCATGGATTTACAGCAAAGTGCCCGACAATCCCCCAACATTGAATATGGTGTCCGCGAAGCCGCCGCCGCATTGTTTGAGGAATTGGCTGACAGCAAGGCAAAGCCCGGAAAAGCCAAGGGTGCAGGTCGCTGCAGCAAATGCCATAGTCAGATCACCGATGAGAGCGGCCTGCGTAGCCTCGCCTGGACTAGTTTACAGGCCAACCCCCTGGACCGGAATTTCACCCGTTATCGCCATGTTGATCATATAGGCCCCGATAAGCAGGAAGTCTGCGTAGACTGTCACGTTCGGGCCGAGGATAACGACGTCTTGTCAGCTTACCTCATGGATGCTGATACGGCTGAGTACGTCAGCAATTTTGAGCCCCTGGAGATCGAAACTTGCACCACCTGCCACGCGCCACAGAATCAGGCAAGTGATCAATGCCTAACCTGCCACTACTACCACGTATCACCGCTGGCAGGGCCATTACAGGCGCAAAGCATGCCCGCAGAGCACCCTTGAATATTTTTATTGGAGTGCATGATCTAAAAGTGTTCTGTGTTGAATATATTCGTGCAGATCGAAAAATATCGACTAAACTACAGTGAGAGCCTGAAATTATAAGTGGTGTAGGGATGAGAGTGATGGTCGGAGAGCTGGCAAATGGGTAGCTCTACATGGCTAGTTGTCAGGCTTCTGGCTTATGCGGTTCTGTTCACTCTCGCGCAGTTCAGTTGGGCCGAAGAAACAAAGCAAACTGCCGCAGATAAAATGCACGCCGATGTACTGACTAGTGATCGCTTCCCTTCGGCTACCAAATGCGCCGCTTGTCACCCGGTACAATACAGGCAATGGAGTGTCTCCCAGCATTCCTACGCGCAATTGAGCCCTATATTCAACGCCATGCAAGGCGCCATCATACATCTCACTAACGGTACAAACGGCGACTTCTGTATCCGCTGTCACACGCCAGTTGGCATGAACCTGAATGAACCCCTTTTAATGTCCAACATGGATCGCGACCCCACTTCCAGAGAAGGTGTCACCTGTATCGTCTGTCACCGTGTCGACAAAGCCTACGGCCGCATCAGCGGGCGCCTGGCGATGGTTGAAGGCGATATTTATGACCCGGTGTTCGGGCCCACTGGAAATGTCGAAGTAGAAAATTGCCTGGCGGACGATGCCTGCCGGGTCAACGCCGAGAGGGGCAAACGCGGTCGTGCGATTCACGCCGAGGCTGTGGAGTTTCCCCGCCTGACCGAGCCCGAGTTTTGTGGCACCTGTCACGATGTTCGGCTGCGCAATGGTTTCCGGCTCGAGGACGCCTACAGCGAGTACAACTATTCTCCAGCCGCCGCCCGGGGTGAAACCTGCAACGACTGCCATATGGCAACAATCCCGGGTGTGGTATCGGATTACGCTGTGGGGCCCGCCGCCATAATTGGGGGATCACGCGGCGAACCGTACAAAAGTGCCGACCGCAAGTTGACCAATCATACCTTTGCCGGGCCCGACTATTCTGTGATACACCCCGGATTATTCCCACACAATACCGATGCACAAAAACTGGCTGACATGGCTCAATGGCTGGAATTCGAGTGGCGCGACCCGGTAACCAAGAACGAGGAGTGGTGGGGTACGGCTGAATTTGAAGCCAAGGTAAAGGCGAACAAGGCAGACTACACTTTCCCCAAAATCTGGAAATCAAAAACTCGCCGCAAGCGGGGGCGCGGTATAATCGATGTACAATTAGCCCTATTGAAGGAAGTTGAAGTCCAGCGGCTGGCAATCCTGCAAGCCGGTTACAAACTGGATGCCATCCAACCCCTGGCGTCAAATAGTGACCACATCGAGTTCAGGGTGCAGGTGCGCAGCGGAACCGATGGCCACGGCGTACCCACCGGGTTTGATGCTGAACGCCTGGTCTGGCTGCGGGTGGTACTCACCAATTCGGCGGGCGAGGTGGTTTACAAATCGGGAGATCTGGATCCAAATGGCGACCTGCGCGATTTGCATTCACTGTATGTTCACAATGGTGAACTCCCCCTCGATACAGACCTGTTCACCTTGCAAAGCAGGTTCCTGACTCGACTTATCCGCGGCGGGGAACGAGAGGAAGTAATCCCGGTGAATTTTTCTCCGGACCCTCTGCCCTTCGTACGCCCTGACATTCGGCCCACCGGTCTCTACGGTGCACCAGGTGGTGCACGCAAACACAAGAAAGTGCTTCTGCCGGGCCAAGGGCGATGGGCAAGTTACAAGATTGACGGAGACATGCTCACAGGTGCGGGGCCCTTTACAGCGAAGGTTGAACTGGTATCAGGTATGATTCCCATCAATCTATTAAACGTAATCCAGGTCGTGGGCTTCGACTATGGCATGAGTGCCAAACAAATTGGTGACGCGATAGTGGAAGGACATCAAGTACTGTGGACACAACAGCATGTATTCAATGTCCACTAAAAAAACCAGTCTACCGGGTCGGGTGAGCTTACATCTCACGGGATCAAAAGCCGTGCGCACAGCTGCTGCGATATGCTCATTTATACTGGCGTCATCCAGCCCCATCGCCGGGTGGGCAGCGGGCGGAGCCAGCGAGTTGTCCACTGAAGCACTGCCATTGCAACTTAAGCTGGTGCCGGGGCGAACCAAGCCCCTGCTTGAGTTTGGCGACACTTTTTTAGGGGCAGGTAATATTTCTCCGGGATTCACCATTCCGACTGGCGCGGTTTGGCAGCCCAATTTTTTGTTGTGGGGGAGTTTCCGCAGCGCCTTGAATCACATTGACGATGAACGTGTAACAGGAGATGAGTATTTATCTGAATGGGCCAATCGGCTGGATTTATTCGCCCAGGTGTCGTTGTCACAGACTGAACGCATTGTCGTTGGCGTCAGGACTTTCGATGAAGATAGCGGCTTCGCCGGCTATCGATTTCATCCGGATGAAGACTGGATCGATCCGGAAGTGGATATTTCGGTTGCGTTTCTGGAAGTCAACCTGGCGGAGCTTTTTCCAGGTTCCACTACTGAGCCCGGGCAAAGCCAACGTCGCAACCTCGATATCGACCTGTCTGTGGGCCGCCAGCCTATTCAGTTCCAGGGCGGCACCATAATCAACGACCTCATGGACGCGGTGGCCATTACCCGAAACAATATATCCCTGCTCCCAGGTGCAAGTAATACGAGAGCGTCCTTTGTCTACGCCTGGAATGAAGTGAACCGCGGCAACAACAAGGAAGACGATGACGCTACTCTGTACGCCCTATTCACAGAATCCGACTTCTCTATCAGTACCGTTGGTTTTGACTTGGTGGTGGTTGAATCCGACGCGACCGGTGATGGTTTCTACGCCGGAATAAGCGCGATACAGCGGCTCGGTAAAATCAACACGGCATTCAGGCTGGTTCATTCCGAACCCACCGATGGCTCAACCGTGGAGACAACCCGCGGCACAATCCTTGTTAGCGAAGCCTCCTACAGCCCGGCATACACGCACAACAATCTCTACGCCAATTTTTTCTGGGCGGAAGATCAGTTCAATTCGGCATCACGGGATTTTGGAACCGGCGGCCCCCTTGGGCTCATCGGTATACTGTATGCATCTGTCGGGCTGGGTAACTATCCGGCGCCTCTCGGAAATAATGCCATCGACTCCTATGGCGGTGCACTGGGCTACCAGATGTTTTCCTCCAACTCCCGGCGACAGTTGATTCTAGAGGCCGGCGCTCGAACCGATACTGACCATAGTGAGCGCACCCATTACGCGGGTGGTGCCCGTTTCCAACAGGCAATGGGAAATCACTTCGTCTTCCGACTCGAGGGCTATATATCCAAGCTTGAAAATTTCGACTCTGGCTGGGGTGTACGGACTGAACTTCTGGTAAAATTCTAAATTTCAGGTGCTGAGTGCGCCAAGGAATGTGTGGGGAAAATAATGAACAAAAACAAAATCTTTTCTGTGGCCAGTTTAGCTAATGTGGCAGCTATTGCTGTGCTGAGTGTGATTTGTGGTGGGGCCTACGCCATCGATCCGACCCTGACCCTGGGTGCGGATGCCTGCGTGGACTGCCATACCCCAGCCTACGATAATTGGAGTGAAACAACCCACTTCAAGACCTATGAAGAACTGTCTTCAAGTGACCAGGCGATTGACATTGCCGATGCCCTGGGCATCGATGATATCGAAGATCCAGCGGGCACCTGTGTCAGCTGTCATTTCACCCTTGTGGGTGACACACTGGAGGATTCAGAGCCTATCGCAGGCATTTCCTGCGAATCATGCCATGGCGCGGCGGCTGACTGGGTGGATTCGCACGGCGAATATGCCAGTGGTGATGCCGAGAGTGAATCGGCTACAGAAAAGACCGCCCGGATCGAGGCGGCAGCGGCCGCAGGACAGATCAGGCCGGCACAAATTAACAAAATTGCCGCCAATTGCCTGGGTTGTCATACAGTGCCCAATGAGGAATTGGTCAATGTAGGCGGACACACTGCGGGCAGTGACTTTGAGTTGGTTGATTGGTCCCAGGGTGAGATGCGGCACAACCTGTTCTGGAGCAATGGCGAGACCAATAAAGTCGCAACACCGGCGCGTAAGCGTGTACTGTTTGTCGTAGGACACGCCACAGACTTGGAGTTCAGCCTGCGGGCCCTGAGTCAATCCTCCAGTCCCGGGGATTACCGCACGGCGATGGTCGAGCGTGTCAAGCAGTCAACCGCTCATCTAACGGCGATAAACGGAAAAATCAATTCACCCGATGTATCGAAGGCCCTGGTGGCTGCAAGTAGCATCGACCTCAGCGCAGCACCGGATGCCGGCAAGATAAACGCCGCTGCCGACAAGATCAAAACGGCCATCGCGTCGTTCACGAAATCCAACAATGGCGATTCACTCGCTGGGCTGGACCCATTATTACCCACCGGAGATGGGCGTTTCAGCGATAAGTACTAGTACCCCTTCATGGTGATTTAGTAGGGCCCAAGGATGAAGTTGCCCGCGCATGCGGGCCCTATTCCGAGCGAGTACCGCCCTTATACTCCTCGACCAAACGGCGCTTGTACATCTTGCCATTGTCCATGCGCGGAAGCTTTTCATTAAAATGCAGCGAGCGCGGCACTTTCACTTTTGACAAACGCTCCCTGACCCACTCCATTAATTCAATGGCCACTTCATCGGTGGCATCCACCCAGTTCATGGGCTGGACAACCGCGTGTACCGACTCGCCAAATTCCGGATGGGGAATACCG
>SMVA01190987.1_pt1 | contig 11073 bp, 13 predicted proteins | sample 2456451 | NCBI WGS metagenome assembly SMVA01 (sample SAMN11095933, study PRJNA526329) | marine sediment metagenome | biome: Marine sediment; feature: Surficial sediment; material: Deep marine sediment; isolation source: Hadal surficial sediment | place: Pacific Ocean | collected 2014-05 | depth...
CATGGGCGAGTGACGCGCCGGCTCCGTCGCTTTGGATTCGATTGCCGGGGGATGACGACGGAGGAAATCGGCGAGGAGATCCCGCGGCTCGGGTTGAGCGACCCCGCTTCGGCGGTGGAGGTGCTCGCAGAGTATAGCGCGTCGCGTTTCGGCCGCCGAGAACTCTCTGCGGCGCGGTGCAAAGACCTGTGCCGCCTCGTGCGCGGCTTGAAAGTCGTAGCGCAATAACCCGGCGTTCTCGACTTACTTGTTCAGTAACAGCGCAACCATGTCTGCGTCCCACAGCGCGACCGCGAGGTCGGGTTTTTCGTCTTGGTTGAAGTCTCCGACGCACAGGGCGTGCGGTTCCCCATCGTCGTAGCGGTACGTCTCCTGTGAGAACAATTGGGGGAGACCTGTCCCCTTCGAGACGTTCTTAAGAAGGACGACGCTGGAGGCCTCGGGGCAGGCAAGAGCGATGTCGGCCCGGCCGTTGCCTGTGAAATCGGCGGTGACGATGTCGCGGATGCGGAATTCCAGCTTCTGGCGGTCCTTTCCGAGGGTGATTTCCTGTGAAAGAGGAAAGGAGAAGCTTCCGTTTCCGTAAAACACCACGAGGGAGTCGTCCGCGTGGGTATGGGTCACGATCAGGTCTGTCTCGCCGTCCTTGTTGAGATCGAGTACTCGAATTTTATGCGGCAGTTTTCCGCGCGATTCGAAGCGCTCGCGGAGGCGAAAGGCGCCCGAGCCGTCTCCTTGCAGCAGCGCAATTTCGTTGGTGCTGTAGAGCGTTACGGCGAGATCGATTTCGCCGTCCCCGTCGAAATCGCCCGTCGCTACGTCGCGAGGCCCGCCCGCGAGTGTCGTGACGACGGGTTTGCCGAAGTACGCCTCCGACTCGCCGGGGAAGAAGACGAGGACGTCGGCGCTCCATCCCGTGACGATGGCGTCTCGGAATCCGTCGTGGTTGAGGTCCTCGATCACCAGCGAGGTGAGGCCCGGCGTGGAGTAGACGGGTTGGTTGTCGCCGTCGCGCATTCTTGCGTAGTTGAGCTTGTCGTCCGGTATCGAGAAGTGCCTCGGCTCGAAGAGATTTTCGCCGATATTTCGCAGCAGGGTAAGGTCGCGGTTGCGCACGGCGTGAAAGTTTGCGATGACGATGTCGGGCGCTTTAAGCGCGTCGATGTTTGCGACCACGAGTTTGTAGGGGCCGAATCCGGTGCTGAGGGGCGGCTGTGAGCGGTACTGCAGGGGCTTGTCTGCGACGAGGTAGGAGACGGTATTGCCGGCGGGCCGTTCGTCGCGAATGTCCGTGAGCCGGCCGCGGTTGGACGTAACGATCTCGAGGAGGCCGTCGCCGTTGAGATCGGCGGCGGCGATGGAAGTAGGGTTGGGTCCCACGCGGAAGGTCTCGGGGTGGCGAAGGAAGGTGTCGGCGTATGCGCTACAACAGGCGAGTCCGGTCAGGGCCGCAACGATCCAGCGGCTCATGGGGCGACTCGCGAGGGGGCGCTAAGCAATTGCGCGGCAAGGAGTATGGCGGCCTTCAGGCTGTGCGCTCTGGCCCGGCCTCGGCCGGCGATGTCGTAGGCGGTGCCGTGGTCGACGGAGGTCCGCACGATGGGGATCCCGAGGGTGACGTTGACGCCTTCGTCCATCGCGACCAGTTTAAGCGGGATATGGCCCTGATCGTGGTACATCGCGATGACCGCGTCGTAGCGCCCGTCCAGCGCCTGCTTGTAGACGGCGTCGGGTGAGATCGGCCCTTCGCAATCGATGCCGTGGTCTTTGCAGGCCGCGACCGCCGGGGCGATTTCGTCGCGCTCCTCGTCTCCGAAGGCCCCCGCTTCGCCTGCGTGCGGGTTGAGCCCCGAAACGGCGATGCGTTTGCGTGGTGTATTCAGGCCGACGAGGGCGTCGTGCGCCATGTGAATGGTTTCAACGATCCGGTCCTTTTTCACGAGGGTGAGCGCGTCTTTTAGAGGCAGGTGACCTGAGAGATGGATGATCCGAAGCGTGTCTGTGAAGAGGCACATGCGATAGGACTTTGCGCCGGTCATGTTCGCGATAAAATCCGTGTGCCCGCGAACCGTGTATCCGGCGGCGTGAATTCCTTGTTTGTTGATGGGGCAGGTGACGATACCGTCGACCTTCTCGTCCATTGCGCAACGGACCGCGTACTCGAGCCATTGCATCGCGCAGCGGCCGGCACGTGAAGAGAGTTCGCCGGGGCGGTAGGGCGGCGCTTCGACGTCGCATTCGAGGAAGGGCAGGGCGTGCAGCGGAGCGGCGTGTAGATCGTCCAGCGAGTTTAGGATGAAAGGTTCCGGTGTGTCTTGTAGGTTGATCTTGGCGGCGGCGTAGATCTCCGCGCTTCCGAAAACGACGGGTGAGCAGATTTTCATCAAGCTTGGATCTGCAAATGCCTTCGCGACGATCTCGGGACCGATGCCGTTTACATCGCCCATGGTTATCGCGAGAGTTGGTTTCATCGTATGGTATAAACCTGTCGATCTCGGTGCGGTGAAGGTGCCGGCGGAGCCTCCGAAACGCGCGCCGTGTCCGCTTCCGTCGTTTTTCGCCGCGTAGTATCCCTTCGGAGAAGGATAAGGGATCGCGAAACCGATTTCCAAAACCGTGCAACTCGTTTACCGAAGCTTGCTTAACCTTGGCCTTGGGTAATTTGATTTTATGCTTGCGCATTGGCGTATCCGGTGCTATACTCGCCAAATCGTTTCGAGATGAACATTAGAGCGTCGCTTTGGTCAGTTCATGGCGTGTTGGGAACGAAGGGTTCGCGCTTCCTCGAAACTCTTTCTTGCATTACGGTGGAATCTGTTGGGAGGAGAGGTGTGTCTGGAGGTCTCCGTTTCGGGCCGCGCGATCGCGGATCGTCCCGGGATGCCCGTGGGCACCCGAGATAACGTGATGGCGGACGATGCGCTTGCCAAAGCCCTGGCACTACAGGCGGAAGCGGCGGGTCTCGGTTTCGATTGGCCCGATATTTCGGGGGTTCTCGAGAAATTGGAGGAAGAAATCGCTGAGCTTCGCGAGGCGCTGAAGGCCGGGGATGCGGCCCAAGCCCGTCGCGAATTCGGCGATCTGATGTTCTCGGTTGTGAATGTGTCGCGATTCGTGGAGGCGTCTCCGACAGAGGAGTTGGAGGCCGCGTCACGACGCTTTCAACGGCGGTTTGACGGCCTAAAGTTGAAATTGGAGGCGGAGGGCCGCGCGATACGGGAGTGCACGCTGGAAGAGTTGGATGACGTTTGGGAGCAGGTGAAGACGGAGCTTGGGAGTGCCGGCGGCTCGAAGGTGGTGTGAGGCTTGAAACGAGGAAGGGAGGAGACGAAAAGAAGGGTACCGCGTGGAGAAGGTAAATCGTGAAGCGTGTTTTTTGATTTCTGTATTCGTATCCATTTTTTGAACTCATCAAAAGAAATCAAACCCGGGACGAAATCGCGCCGCGGAAGGGACCGTGGCGCGTGGGAATGTTCTGGAGGCTGATTGAAAAGGTACCGGAGATACCATGACATCGGAAAATGTGAACCCGTGGATGCTCGCGCAGGGGCATCTTAGGAAAGTTTTGGATGATCACAGTTATGAAAATTGGTTTTCGCAGACGCGCTTCGAGTCTTTCGAGGACGGCAGCCTCGTGGTCAAAGTGCCGAGCCAATTCTTCGCGAATTGGTTGCGGGACCATTATCTGGAGGCGGTGAGCGCGTCTCTTCGGGAGGTCATTCCGGATTTTAAGGAAGTCCAGTTCGTTCCTACGAACGATTTCGGCGATGGGCCGCCTTCGGCGCCGTCTACCCCGTCCACCTCGTCGGCCCCGGTGCCGCCCGCCGATCGACTTCGGGACGCGGCACAGCAGTCGAAGCGCAGGGCCTTCAAGTTCAAGCTGAAGCGTCATGGTTTCAACCGGCGGTATTCTTTTGACCGTTTCGTGATCGGGGCGGGGAACCGCTTTGCGCATGCCGCGGCGAAAGCGGTGGTCGAGTCGCCTGCGCGCGCCTACAACCCCTTGTTTCTTTATGGGCATACGGGCTTGGGCAAGACGCACTTGATGCAGGCGATTGGGCAGGAGCTGATGCAGCGCGACGGGGACTTGAACGTCGCGTTTATCACCTCGGAGTTGTTCACGAACCAATTGATCGAAAGCATCGCGAAGAAATCGACGCAGAAATTTCGGGCGAAGTACCGCAAGGTGGACGTGTTGCTGATTGACGACATCCACTTTATCGCGGGGAAAGAGGCGACGCAGGAGGAGTTTTTTCACACCTTTAATGAGCTTTTCGATATGCACAAGCAGATTGTGCTGTCCAGCGACCGGGGGCCGAAAGAGATCCAGGGGCTCGAGGACCGTCTGGTGTCCCGCTTCGAATGGGGGCTCGTGACGGACATTCAGCCGCCCGATTTCGAGACGCGGATGGCGATTCTACAGAACAAGGCGGGCGAGGAGAACATCGGACTGGATGCGGAGGTGGTCCGGTATATCGCGACGTGTGTGACGACGAATATTCGGGAGTTGGAGGGGGCGCTTGTGACCGTGCTGGCCTACGGGCGGTTGACGAACCAGCCGGTGGACCTTCCGCTGGCGGAGCAGGTACTGCGCGACCTGGTGGGCAGCGCGAAGCTCAAGCCGATTACCTTCGAGGGGGTGCAGCGCGCGGTGGCGGAGGAGTTCGACGTGCGAATCTCCGACTTGCGCGGACGAAGCCGTCAGCGCCAAATAGCGTATCCGCGTCAAATCGCGATGTACTTGTGCAAGTCGCTGGTGCCGACCATGACCTTGAACGCCATTGGCGAGGCCTTCGGGGGGAAGGACCATACGACGGTCCTGTACGCGTGCCAGAAAATCACCGATGAGGTCGAGCGATCCGAGTCGGCACGCCAGACGGTAACGCGTTTGGAGAAGACGATTCGCGAATAAGGGGAACGCGATTCCCGTTCCTCGTTGAGTCCGCTGCTGTGCTGTGCTACGATCGATGCCTCGAGGAGCACACGCGGTGGCGGCCAAGCGCATTCTATACTATCCCGATGAACCTCTGACGTTGAAGGCGAAACCGGTGGAGGTTTTCGGCGCAAAACTCGAGCGCCTGGTCTCGGATTTGTTCGAGACGATGAGCGCGTACGAGGGTGTAGGTCTTGCCGCGCCGCAAATCGGAGTATCGAAGCGGCTCTTCGTGCTTCGTGAGCCCGAAGGCGAGCCGATGTGTTTCGTCAACCCGGAGATTCTGGAGCGGGAGGGGCGCGAAGAGGGGGAAGAAGGCTGCCTGAGTATGCCGCGGGTGTTTGGGATGGTCCCGCGGGCGACGCACCTCGAGGTCCGCGCGCAGGATGTTAAGGGCGAGGCTTTCGAGGTCGAGGCGGACAGTTTTCTCGCGCGGATCATCCAGCACGAGGTCGATCATTTGGACGGCATCCTGTTCCCTGAGCGTCTCGATATTATCACCCGTCAGGAAAAACTCGAGGAATGGGCGGAGATCCGCCGGCAACTCCAGGCCGAAGACGAGGAAGAGAAGCATGCTACTTGATTCGCCCGCGGTGGAGCGGCTTATCGAGGCGTTTCGGCGGCTTCCGGGGGTGGGCAAACGGTCCGCAGAGCGTTATGCGCTGCATTTGCTCGGGGCGCCGGACGAGGATGCGGCGGCCTTGAGCGACGCGGTGCGGGAGGCGCGCGCGCGTATCGCGAAGTGTTCGGTCTGTAGGAACCTGACCGAGAGCGACCCCTGTCGAATCTGCACGGACGAGCGCCGCGATCGCGGTGTTATTTGCGTGGTGGAGCAACCCTCGGGGGCGATGGCGATCGAAAAGGGGGGCGCGTACCGCGGTTTGTATCACGTTCTTCACGGCGCGCTGAACCCGCTCGAAGGGATCGGCCCGGACGAACTCGAGTTCGATCGGCTGTCTCGCCGTTTGGAGGACGCATCGGTAACGGAAGTGATCGCGGCAACGAACGCGACGGCGGAAGGCGAGGCTACGGCAATGTATCTGCTGCGTCAACTCGGCCGGGACGGTGTGAAGGTGACGCGGATTGCGCACGGCGTGCCGATGGGCGGCGGTCTGGAATTTACGGACGAGGTGACGCTGGCGCACGCGATCGAAGGCCGGAAGAACATGTAGTTTCGTCCCCGGCGAGCTTATTCGGACTGCCCGAAGAGTTCGCCGTCTATCGCGAGGCGGAGGGCCTTGCTCGCGCCCTTCAGTCGATAATGAAAGAGCATAACGTTTTCGTCCCAGTCGCTTTTCCCTTCAAAGGCGATTTCATGATCGGCCAAGAGCGTTTCGCCCCATCCGGTCAGTAACTCGTCGATGCCGACTTTCAAGTTGATCACGCCTAGGCGGTTCACGGCGTCGGGCCGTATCTCGATAGCGAGCCGGAACACCAGGAAGTCGGGTGGGGCGATGTCGATGGACACGCGGGCTTTGATGACGAATTTGAGTGAGCTGAGCGAGATGTCGGTCTCGCCTTCGTTCAAGTCGATGTCGAAAGCGTGCAGGATGGAGGCGACCGCGAGGTAGGCGCCGCCGTCCCGGTTGTCCATGACGACTTCGATGAAATGGGTGCCTTGAAAAGGGATGGCGGCGGGCTTGAAGGACTGTTTCCACAAATACCATGCCGCCTCCTGCGCCTCGGGTTCCATGGGCACGGTGCCGGACGCGCTCAAGACACCGGGACCCCGCTCGACGACGCCTTCCGGGGCCCACTGAATTTCGGGGAGGCTGGATTGCAGGCCGATGGCGTTTATGCCGCGCCGGATGGGTGGGCCGAAGCGGCGCGGATTGAGAAATAGGGTCAGGCCGACCTCGGCCTTGTCGTAATCGGAGGCGGTCACGATGGTCGCCCCATAGGGTAGGACGCGCCGGACGATCCAATCGGGCACGGCGAAGCCGGCACGCTCGTTCAGCAGGGGCCTTAACTGATCGATGGCGAGTTCTGGATTGATCACGGCGACGATGCTTGAATCTTTGGCGAGGCCGGCGAGGTCGACCTGGGGCGAGGTCCTGAGAAGGGCGAAGCGCAGCTCGAAATAGACGACCGCGCCGGCGAGCGCGATGAGGAGCGCGATCGCTGCGATGCGAAGTTCGCGCCTGAATTTTGTGATTAGGTTTCTCATACGATGCCGTGACGGAGAGTCTGCACGGCCATCGTAGGGCGGGAGGGAAGGGATTTCAACACGTCGGATCGGGCGCGGTGTCTGGTCAGCCGATGGTCAGCAGTTCGCGCAGGCGCTCGCCGAGGGCATGGAGTGCGGCTTGATTGTCTTGAACGAGGAGCCACGTCAACCGGATGTAGAAATAGAGCGCCCCGCCGAATATCCATAACGCGGCGGCCCAGTGCCCGCTGGATTCGAGGCGGCCGGGCAAGGGCAGGAAGGCCGGTTTAGGCATCGCCGTGGGATTCCTCCAGGCGCTCGAGGCGGTTTCCGAGCAGGGCGACTTCTTGTGCCAGGCGCCGGTTACGCTCGGTGAGCCTGGAGATAATGATGCTGAATCCGAGTACGATGCCGAGGATGTAGAGGAAAGAAATGACGAACAGGATCGTGATCATCTGGAAATGGAAGATGCGGGCGAATTGGCCGATGAGGCCCGGAAGGATGCCTATCACGAGGCCGATGGCGGAGGTGGCGAGCCACAGGAGGGCGTAGCGCTCTTTGAGGAAGTCCCTGCGTACGAGTTCGAGCACGAGGGCGAAGAGGACGACGCTCAGGATGGTGATCGCGAGGCGATGCGAGGGCTGGAGCGCGAATTGGTGGATCTCTTCCATCATTTAGTTTCCTCACGCAATGCGGGTGCGTTCACGACTTCCGGCTCGTCGGCGCATTCTCCGGGGGCGTGCGTAATCTTTTTGAACACGCCGATGAAGATGGCGAGGCTGACTTTGACGATGTAATAGGCGGCGCGCCCCGCGCCAATCGAGCTGCGGCCGCCTTGTCGCGGCAGCATGTCTACGGGAATCTCGACGGCCTTGAGGCCGTGCTTGTGCATGATGACCAGGGCCTCGGCCTCGGGGTAGTCGTCGGGGTAGGTGCGGGCAAAGGTTTCGATGACGGCGCGGTTGGCCGCGCGGAAGCCGCTCGTCGTGTCGGTGATGCCGCCGCCCACGACCGAGTCGACGATCCGCGACAGCAGGGACTTTCCGACGCGCCGGCTGAAGGAGGGCACGTAGTCCGTATCCGTCACGTAGCGGGAGCCGATGACCATATCGGCGTCGCCTTGTTGGACGCGGTCGATGAGCTTGGCGATTTGGTGGACGGGATGTTGTCCGTCGCCGTCGCATTGGACGGCGATGTCGAAGCCATGCTGGTGGGCGTATTTGTAGCCGGTCTGCATGGCGCTTCCGATGCCCATGTTGTAGGGCAGGTTGATGAGTTCTACGCCGTGGAACCTGCGGATGACTTGCTCGGTGGCGTCGGCGGAGCCGTCGTTGACGACAAGGATCGAGTAGTCGGGCACCTGGTCCTTGAGGGCCTGGACGACCTTCGCGATCGACTCGGCCTCGTTGTAGGCTGGAATAATCACCAATACGCGCGGCATCATTATGCCCCCTTAGCAGGTCGCAGGACGAAAAACGTCCACACTCCCCCGATGAGACCGATGCCGCGCGCGACGTCGCGGAGCATGGTCATGGAACGAAATACGATACCGGCACGGGTCCCTACCCGGCGGGCGATGTCGCGGTCGAACTTCGCCGTCAGCGTGCCGTAATACAGGGCGAAGACCACGACGGCGAGACTGAAGTAGGTCTGGTCGATGAAGGGCAGCGCGAGAAGGCCTGCGACGAGGAGTAGCGAGAGCGGCGGGCCGAGCAGCTCGCCGAGGCCTGCGTAGCGATCGCCCGTGCCGCGGCGTGGGTGCTTCGCGTAGAGTTTCATGCGCCAGTACCCGTGGCGCGCTTGGGTCCTGAGATAGGGCCACAACTTCGTGGGATGATAATGCGCGACGCGTGCCTCCGGCGCGAAGCGGAGGACGCCGCCACCGTCTTGGAGGCGGTAGGCGAGGTCGTTGTCTTCTGCGGACGCGACGAGAAACGACTCGTCGAATCCGCCTGCGGCGTCGAAGGCGTCTTTTTTGTAGGCCACGTTGAAGGAGGCAAGGAAGTCCACGGCACCGTCGAAGTTCTTGTGGCGCAGGACGATTTCCTCGTGGATCAGACGCGCGAGGAGATGGGATTCGTTGCGGATGCCGTAGGTGCCGCCGACGGCGACCGTGTCTTCGTCGAAGCCGCGCAGGAGATGCTCGATCCAATCTGCATCGGGGACACAGTCCGCGTCGGTGAAGGCGATGATGTCTCCGCGGGCGATTTTTGCGCCGTGGTTCCGGGCCGCAGCCGGGCCGCGGTTCTCCTGGCGGACATAGCGGACCGGGAAGCTTTTACAAACGGCGTGCGTATCGTCTGTGGAGCCGTCGTCGACGACGATGACTTCCGTCGACGCGTGGCTCTGGTCCAGACAGGCGCGCAGACATTCAGCCAGCGTCGCGGTCGCGTTATACGCCGGCACAATGATGGATACCAGCATGATCCCCCGCTTTCCCCCGAAAGTCCGGGTTACTCGACCGAGGCGAGGCCGAGTAACTCTTTGAGCGTGATTATCATACCAATATGGAGGCCCTCATGGAAACAGTGGAACGCGACGGCCTCTTCGACGGAAGCGATGGTGTCGCCGGGGGTGATTTGCAGGGCTTCGTAGTTTTTGAAGTTGCCCGCGAGGTAGTCGGCCTCGATTTGGGCGGGGAGGGCCTTGAAGCGTTCGAGGACCTCGGCGGGGTCGGGGTCCCCGGTCCAATTTTGGGCCGAAGTGCCCTTGCCGAAGAGTTCGAGGTAGCGCTCGGGGATGGGCAGGGGGTGGCCGCTGAAGACGTAGGTTAGGCGCGAGAGCGAGCAGAGGAGGTGCCCGACGTTCCAGAGGACATTGTCGTCGCGGCCCTCCGGGATGACGAGCATGTCTTCGTGGCTGAGACCCTCGAGTTCGCGCAACATGTGATGGCGCGTAATGCGGAAGGTCTTGAAGGCGAGCGGAAGTTCCATGGAGTGCTCCTTGGCTGCCGCGGCGCGTTACGTCGAGGCGTGGAAGACACAGGATAGCAGAAGGACCTACTGCGCGGGAGAGGGCAGCTACTTCATGCTCAGGCCTTCCTCGATGGCGGAACGCACGGCGCGGATCAACTCGTCCTTGGCGGGGGCGTAGTTTTCGTGGCGGGGAGGGGGATTCGCGCAGGCGTCTTCGAGGTCGCCTATTTCGGTGACGACCCGGCCCCAGCCGCGGCGCTCGACGGCCCCGGCGAGGTCGAGCTGGTGATCGTTGTTGTGTTCGCCGAAGCGTTTGAGGCGCGGGACGACGACGAGCGGGCGGCCCGCCTTGAGGGCGTCGATGACGGAGCCGATGCCGGCGTGGGCCACGATGACGCGCGCCTCGCGCTGGATCGCCTCGACCTCTTCGCGGGCTTTGAAGTCGAAGTGCTCGCAATGTTCCGGAAGCTCTTTGTCCAGACCCGTTTGGACGATAATTTTTTCGTCCGTCGCGCGGGCGATTTCATCCATCTTCCGAATAAGCCGCGCAAAGGGGAGATGCATGGTGCCGATGGTCACGTAAATCATGACGGCTCAGCGTGCCGTGTCGGATCGGTGCTGGGCGTCTCGTCAATGAGGCTACCGGCGTAGGCGGCTTTTTTGCCGTAACGCGCGGTCAACTCGGGCCACTGCACGTAAAAGGTGCCGGCCAGATGGGCGAGGAGGCGTCCGGTGATCGAGGGCGTCGTCACCTGCGCGCCGCATTCGATGTACAGCGTCGGGATGCGTTTTAGTTTGGCGAGGATGAAGGCGGGAATCGCGATCTCCGCGCCGGTGGACACGATGAAATCGGGCTGTTCGGCGTTGAAGATGCGCCACAAGCGGACGAAATTTTTCGCGATGTGGAAGGGGCTGTAGGGACGGTTGGGCGTGAGATACGCATGCTCGAGCCGCCGCGTGGTGTCGGCGTCGTAACAGAAATAGAACGTGTCGAAGCCTTCGAAGGCGGGTTGCAGTTCGAGGAGTTCCGTCAGATGGCCGCCGTGTGAGCAGACCAAGCCGATCTTCGGCCTTGAGCG
>SMVA01091631.1_pt1 | contig 11072 bp, 11 predicted proteins | sample 2456451 | NCBI WGS metagenome assembly SMVA01 (sample SAMN11095933, study PRJNA526329) | marine sediment metagenome | biome: Marine sediment; feature: Surficial sediment; material: Deep marine sediment; isolation source: Hadal surficial sediment | place: Pacific Ocean | collected 2014-05 | depth...
CATAGCTGTCGTCAAAGAACGTGCCGCTTGCACCCGCGGCCTCGAAGACCTCGATCGTCTCGCTGAATTTGTCTGCATGGGCGTTGCCCGCACCGAGCATGATCGCCGCGCAGGCCAGCCCGTAAACGAGTGATGACACGGGGGATGAAACAGGCTGAATACTCCGATTCATGGCGGTCGTCCTTTCAATGTGCGAGATGTTCTATGCTACTAGGATTGCCGGGACCCGCGCCAATCGAAGGGACGCCATGAACGAAGAAGAGCTGCAGCAGATCCGCGACGACGCTCGCTGCGACGCGGCGGTGCAGACGCTGAAGGACGTGCTCTGGCGATTCGAAGACACCGGCGAAGGCAGCTACAACTTGTACACGGTGCTCGGCTATCTGTTCGAGGACCTCGTGCGCGAGGGTTGTTGCGGCGCGTGCCTCAGCGAGACGCTCGCCGCCGTGTTGACGGAACTGGGCGTCGATCCATCCGAACACCGCGACGACGGCAACGCGGTCCTCCACTGAGGCCGATCTGAATCAAGCCGGCCGCGCTAGGCGTCCATGTACCGGTCCAGCCACGTGTGGTAGTGCTGCACGCGGTTTTCGTCATCGTTCAGCCAGGCCTCGCTGAAGCCACGCGAGTGCATGCCTTTCTGCACGTCACGAATGAAGTGAATGTCCTGGTCGAGCGTGATGGTCATGGTTTTATCGCCGGCGATGATGTCTTCCTGGGTGAACTCGTCGTGTTCCGGGCGCTCGGTCTCTTCGGGCAGCTCCTCCTGATCCAGATTGAAGGAGATGTTGGCGCTCTTGCCCACCTCGGGGTCCGGCAGCATGCGCAACGCCAGCTTGTCCCAGTAACACTTGTTCGGGTCCGTGGCGTGAGGCCGCGACCGGAGAATCCACAGCTCCTCGGGCTGCAGCACCAGAATCGAATTGGGGAAGATGTTGTATTGCACGATGTCCGAGAGTTGCTCGTCACTGAGCAGGTCGTAGTTGTAGCCAAGCGATGCACCCAGCTCGCGCTTCTTGATCTGGACGTCCCGACGAACATCCAGCACCCGACCTTTATAGTCGTCCTTGTCCATGCCCAGTGCCTGAAGTTGACCCCACTGACTGGGAGGGACTTCCTCCGGGATCGGTAACCGGGTATTGACGGTGAATCCGTCGATCAGCACCCGGGTATGGCCCCCGTCCAGGAGTTCGGCCACGGACGCCGGGCAGTCGAAAATCGTTTCATGCTGGGGGTGGATATGCTCAACGTGATACAACTCGCCGAAGTTGTCGAACACCGCTTTCCAGTTGCAGTCCAGGCACACGGTCTGATCTTCGATCAGCCGCATGTCCTGTGGCCGGAACGGCGCCACCATCTCCTTGACCGGCCCGAGGAACTCATCGAGGCTCGGTCCATCCGGGTCCATGCAGATCCAGACGACGCCGGCCCAACTCTCGACCCGCACCGGCTTCAGCGAAAGCTGCTCACAGGGCACCCCACGGCTGAAGCGATCCTCGTCCGGGACGTGGATCAAGGTACCGTCGTTGGCATAGGTCCATCCGTGGTAGGGGCATGTGAACTTGTCCATCGCGCCGCGATCGGAAAGCAGGATGCGCGTCCCGCGGTGCTGACAGGCGTTGTAGAAGGCGGCCAGCTCGTTGTCCTGGGTACGCGAGACGATGATCGACTCGGGCTGGAGGTCGAACACGAAGTAATCGCCCGGCTCGGCGACGTCCTGGGCAACGCCCGCAACCAACCACACGTTGGTCCAGAGCTTCTGCCACTCCCGTGCCAGGTAGTCATGTGAAATGTACCGTTCGGCCGTAATCGGCGTAACCGGTATCGTGTTCGCGCCGCTAGTCCTGGATGCTTCCGCCATGGGTTCTGCTCCCTTGCTCCCTATTCCCTCGCCGCAGCCTATATTGTGTCTGCCATTGGGTCCTTTTCAACCCTGGAATTTCACAGTAGTGCCAACTGACCGCCGTCAATCGGGATCGAATGGCCATTAATCATCGAAGCCGCATCGGAACACAGAAACGCCACGGTCCGCGCGATTTCCTCCACCGGAACCAACTGTCCCGTCGGATTCAACGCCGCCAGCAGCGCCGCAACCTCCTCGGCCGGCCGCTCCAGCAGCGGTGCGGTCGCCTCCGTCAAGGTCGGGCCGGGTGAGACCGCGTTGACGCGTATGTTGTCCTTCACATAAGCGATCGCCGCCTGCCGCGTCAGGCCGATCACGCCATGCTTTGCCGCCGTATAGGCCGGGCCCGATTGCCCACTGCCCCGATGTCCCACGGTGGAGGCATTGTTAACGATCGCGCGGGGACGACTGTCCGCCGCCGAGCCCGTGCGCATGGCGTCGAGCTCATACTTCATGCAGCGGTAGACGCCAGTCAGATTGATGCTGATCACCTCATCCCAGTGGGCGTCATCGTACTCATGCCAGGCCGGTTCCGGGCCGAAGGTTCCGGCGTTGTTGAAGGCATAATCCAGCCGGTCGTAGGTGCTCAGCGCCGCATCGACCATCGCTTTGACGTCGGCATCCGAGCGCACGTCGGCCGCAACGAAAATCGCCTCACCCCCGGCTGCCTCGATCGCCTCGATCAGGACCTGGCCCCGTTCTTCGGACCGCGCCGTGGCCACTACCCTGGCGCCCAGACCGGCACAATGCAGCGCCGTCGCGCGACCGATACCCGACGTGGCACCGGTGATGAGAATGACCCGATCCCGCATCGCGACCCCCAGCGATTCTAGTTCATCGGCCCGAAGCGCGGCTTCGGCGGCTGATCCTCGACGCCCACCGCGACATGAACCTTGCCGCGTTCCAGCATCACTTCATACGTGCTGATCGGTTGGGTGGCTGGAGCTGCCAGGCACCGGCCATCGCGCACATCGAAGCGGGCACCATGCAGCGGGCACGAAACCACATAGCCCTTGAGTCTGCCCGCCGCAAGCGCCTGGTGTGCATGGCTGCAGTGATTGGAAACCGCATAGTGTTGCCCGGCCACTCTACACAGCAGGACATCGACGCCGTCCACGTTACACGCAATCATTTCGCCATCCGCCAACGCCGTCATTGAAATCACCGGCTTCACCGCTTCCCCCTAACTCCGGTGCTATTGGGCCTTGCTGAACTTCAGCTTGAGCTCCAGCGTGCCCAGCATGATGCCCGGTTGGTGCAGGAACGTATTGCCCGGCGCGTATTCGAGGCGGTCGATGCGATCCAGCAGGCGGTTCCAGGCGATGGTCTGCTCCAGACGCGAGATGCCCGCGCCGGGACAGACCCGGGGGCCCGCCGAAAACGTCAGATGGCGCGTGACGGCTCGGCGATCCAGTTGCAGGTCGCGGGGACACTCGAACTCGTCCTCGTCAATGTTCGCGGCCGCCCAGCGCAGGTGCAGTTGCGAGCCCTTGGGAACCTTCACCCCCTGGAACACCTCGTCCTGGCTGGTGGTGCGCGTCGAAAGCCCCTGGGTCGGCGAACGCAGACGCATGCACTCTTCGGTGAACCCACGAATCTTATCGCGATCGTTGCGGATCTCATCGAACACGCCCGGGTTCTCGCATAAGAGCTGTGCCTGCTCTTCGAGCGCGTACTGGGTCGTCTCCAGACCCCCGATCACCATCGCATACACCACCCCATTGATCTCCATGTCCGTCAGCTTGCGACCCAGCGCTTCGTAGGTCACTTCGGTCAGAAAGCTGATCATGTCGTCCTGGGGATTGTTGCGCTTCTCCTCGATCCGTTCCTGAACGTAGTCCTTGTGGCGATCGAGAATCTCGAACTGCTCGAGGGTCTCTTCCTCGGTCAGGATGTTGCGGTGGCCCTTGCCATAGACGAATGCGGCCACCTGGGCGGTGCCCCACTCGGCCAGGCGCGGTATGTCTTCCAGCGGGAAGCCGAGCACATTGGCCATCACCATCTGTGGCAACGGACGCGCAAATTCCGAGATGAATTCGACTTCGCCTTTGTCGATCCAGTGGTCGATCAACTGATCGGCGCAGGCGGTGATCATGTCGGTGTTTCGGACGGCACCGGGGCCGACCCAGGGGTCGGTCAGTTCCTGTCGATGGCTGCGCCAGAGTTCGATGGTGGGCCGCAGGGTCATCATCGAGGCCATCATTGAATTGGTCAGAGGCATGTCCTCGGGTGCGGCGCCGGAATCAATCATCGCGTCAACCGTAACGGACAAGCCGGGTGGAAATCGCACCGGGTCGCGTACCACGCTGGCGATGTCCTCGTACTTGGAGAGAATGAAGCCGTCGGTGCCGGGTGCGAACCCCTCGCCCGGAATCCGGTGCACCGGGGCTTCCCGGTGCAGGATTTCGTAGGCCTCATACCAGTGTTCCTGGGCACCCGGGCCGAACAGGTCGACGTCATCCAGGGTCACCGGGCATTTCATTTCGCTGAGATCGTGATTCGGGGTCTTGGCACTCATTGGATCATGATACATTTTTCCCTCGCCGATTATGGCGAATCCTTTCCCTTCAAGGAAGCCGGCACTAGACTTTCAATCGACGCAGCCTGAATCGGTCGATAGATCGAACAGGTCCGAGAGGTTCAGCCCCGAAGGAGCCGCATGCCAGCAAATCAGCCCACCGGATGCCCCTACGCAACGGCTGCCGAGATCGACTTCATGGACCCGCTGGTCCAGGAGAACTGGTTCGAGGCATACGACGTGCTGCGCGCTGAATCGCCCGTTTACTACATGCCGCAGCTTGGTATGTACGTGTTGACCGGATACGACGATATCGAATTCGTGCTGAAGCAGCCGACCCTGTTCACCGCAGGGCCCGATGTCACCGACACGGAGCCGCTGCTCAAATTCCCCGAGGCCCTCGCGCTGTACCAGGAAAAGGGCTGGCAGCGCTACACCCCGCTCGGCGAAAACCTGCCCAAACACGCCCACTACCGCGCCCTGGTCGACCCGGCCCTCACGGCCTCCGCCGTCAAAGCGCGCGAGGGGTTCATTCGGCAGACCATCAACGAACTGATCGACGGCTTCATCGAGCGCGGCGAAATCGAGTTCATCAAAGATTTCGCCGAGCCGCTGCCGATGATCGTCATCGCCGAACTGCTCGGCTTTCCGCGCATGGACCTGCCGCAGTTGAAGCGGTGGTCGTCGGCCTGGGTGCTGCCGTTCTCACGCGGCTTGACGCTGGAGCAGGAACTCGACGCCGTGAATCTGCACATTGAGCTGCAGCACTACATTTTCGAGACCATCAGGGAAAAGCGCCGCAAGCCCAAGGACGACATCATCACCCGGCTGACCCGGATCGAACTCGAAGACGCCGACCAGCGCGGCAAAAAGCGCCCGCTCACCGACACCGAAATCATCGGCATCACAGACCATCTGCTGATCGGAGGCAACGAAACCACTACATTCGCCCTGTCCAACGGCATGTGGCTGCTGTTCCAACATCCGGAGGTCTATCGGCAGATCGAGGCCGACCCAACCAGAATACGGAGCTTCGTGGAGGAGGTTCTGCGGATCGAGTCGCCTACCCAGGGGCTCTATCGTTTCGTCACCCAGGACACCGAGATTGGCGGCGTCTCAATACCCAAGGGCGCCACTTTGAGCATTCGTTACGGCGCGGGGAACCGCGACCCGGAGCGCTTTCCGCAACCCGGGATACCCGATCTCGACCGCAAGAACGCCGGCCGGCACCTGGCGTTCGGCATGGGGGAACACGTCTGCCCCGGGGCGACCCTCAGCCGCCTGGAGCAGCAGTGGGCCTGGGAGATCCTGCTCGCCCGGCTGCGCAACCTGCGCCCAGCCGAAGGCAAGAACGACTACAGCCACATCGGCGGCATGTGGGTTCGGGCCCTCAAGCACCTCCACCTGCAGTTCGACAAGGCTTGACTAAGGAATTGGACATCCACCATTGGTTGTTCGGGCTGACGCTTTACGCGGCGGGCACAGCGGCCCTGGAGCTGGAGCTGCCCGCGCCCGGTAGCAGCGTCGTCGGCGCCACCTACCAGGTGGCGGCCCGGTACGAGGACACCCTGGCGGGTCTGGCCCAGCAGCACGACGTGGGATTTCAGGAGTTACTCCAGGCGAACCCCGAGGTCGACCCCTGGCTGCCCGGCGAGGGTACGATGCTGACGATCCCAGTGCAGTTCGTGCTGCCGCCGGCGCCTCGCGAGGGAATAGTCATCAACCTCCCCGAGTTCCGGCTGTACTACTTCCCGCCTGAGGGCAACACCGTGGTGACGTTCCCGATCGGCATCGGTCGGGCCGAATTTCGAACCCCGCTGCTCGACACTCATATCGTCACCCGGATTGAGAACCCATCCTGGACCCCAACCGAATCCATCCGGCGGGAACATCGGGCAAACGGCGAAGAACTGCCGCGGGTAGTACTCGCCGGGCCGGATAACCCCATGGGACATCTGGCCATTCAGCTGGCCTCTCCTGGGTACTTCATTCACGGGACCAACAAGCCCTTCGGCGTGGGACAGCGCATCAGCCATGGGTGCGTCCGGCTGTATCCCGGCGACATCGAAAGGCTGGTGGCACTGGCGCCCAACGGAACACGTGTCCAGGTGATCGATGCACCCCACAAGGTAGGTTCGCTCGACGGGCGGGTCTACCTCGAATCCCACCCCGGACTCGACGGCAAACTCCAGTTGACCGGCATGGTCAAGGCGGTGATTCAGGGCACACCCGAACCGGAAGACTCAAGACACCCCATCGCGATCGATTGGCAACTGGCGGAACGAATGGTCCGGGCGGGTCGGGGCCTGCCCGGACCTATTTCACCGGCGAGCTCACCGGCGAACTAGCGTTATTTGCGCGCGCAGCAGGTGTCGGAGATCCGCTTGGCGCGTTCTGACGCCTCCTCGGCTGCCTGCAACGCACGATCCGCGGTCTGCTGGGCCGTGGTGATCCCCCGCGTGGCATTCGCCGCGTCGGTCTGGGCCTGACGTGCCGCTTCCTGTGCCGCATTCGCCGTTCTTTCAGCAGCGGCAACACGATTCTCCAGCGCGTCGATCTGGGAGGTCGACACGCAGCCCGTTGCCATGACCATCACGAGCGCAGCCAGCAATACCCGAAACTTCATAGAAGCCTTCCTAGATTCATCTTAGGGGTGAACCGCAGAGTACACGCCCGCGCGCCGGATGATAAGCGGCAGGCGTGACCTCAACCTGAACGGGGAAATGCAGTACCCTTCCCGGATGCACGCGATCACGATTCTCGACGGTGGCACCGGGGGAGAACTCGCCCGCCGCGGCGCGGGTGGTCGCACCGAACTCTGGTCGGCCCAGGCACTGCTCGATGCGCCCGACGTCGTGGCCGAGGTGCATCGCGACTATGTCGATGCCGGTGCCCGAATCATCATCACCAATTCCTATTCGACGATTCCCAGCTATCTCAGCAAGCTGGACATGGCGGCACGCTACGAAGAGCTGACCAGGCTGGCCGGACAGATCGCTCGCGAGGTTGCCGACAGCGTGGAACCCTCAGTCAGGGTGGCCGGCTCCATGCCGCCACTGGACGAAAGCTATCGCGCCGATCTCGTGCCCGACGCGGTGGCGGCGCTGCCGATCTATCGGCGCCTCGCCGCGGCGCTCAACCCGTACGTGGATCTGTTCATGTGCGAAACGATGTCCACCGCCCAGGAGGCGCACAACGCAGCCGTAGCCGCGCTCGAGGCGAGCGCGGGCCGCAAACCCGTCTACGTATCGTGGACACTCGCGGAGCAACCCGGCCAGGGGCTGCGGAGCGGGGAATCTATCGCCGACGCTTTCGGGGCGTTGGCCGATCTCGATATCGCTGCATTCCTGTTCAACTGCACCACGCCCGAGGCCATCCGCGAAGCACTGTGCGAACTCAATCCGCTGACCGACAAACCAATCGGCGCCTATCCGAACCGATTGCACATTCCTGCGGGATGGACCCTGGACAACGAGATTGCCAGCGAACGACTCGAGCTCGGCATCGATCAATACGTCACCGAGGCGCTGCGCTGGACGGAACTTGGCGCAACGATTATCGGCGGTTGCTGCGGCATCGGGCCGGAATACATCTCCGCCCTGGACGCCACCCTGCGCGCCAGCCGCCCTGCCCCAGGATGAATCCGCGGCCGTCGCAGGACCGTAACAGGTGAGTTCTCGGTGATCACCTCGAGCTTCTGCAGTCGCGTCGTCATGAATCGACATGCGTAGCTTGTCGGCCGTGGTACCGTGCATCGAGCGCGCGCTGGCACGCAGAAAGGAGGACCGCCATGACCTACGCACCGGACCATCGTCCGTACTACGACGCGGACAGCCACATCATGGAGCTGCCGAACTTTCTGAAGGCGTACGCTGATCCCAAGATCCGCGACGAAATTCCCGAGGTCAGCTACAGCGCCTCGCTGGTCACCGACGAAGAAGTGGCGGTGATCATGGAACAGGGCGGGAAGCACAGCGAGGCCCACGTCCGGGAAATGGTCGAGCTGGGCGACAAGCTGATCGAAAGCTCCAAGGAGATCCAGGCCCTGGGCGCGTTCAACTCGGCCGATCGAACGACCGCCATGGATCTGCTGGGGTTCAAGAAGCAACTGGTGTTCGCCACCCACAGCGTGGCCTTTCCGTTCCATCCAAGCTCTAAGAAGCCTGCGAACCTGCGCTATGGCGCGACCCGCGCCCACAACCGACACATGGCCGAGTTCTGTGCCAACGACGATCGCCTGATGGGAGTCGGCATCGTGCCCCTGGACGATCCCGAGCACGCCATGGTGGAACTCGACTTCGCCCTGGAATCGGGGCTGGAAGCAATCTGGGTGCCGCACCGGGCGCCCATCGAGCGCTCCCCGGGCCATGTCGAGCTCGAAGGCTTCTGGGCTCGACTTGCGGAGGCGCATGTTCCCTTCGTGCTGCACGTCGGCGGATCGCCCCTGCAGGCGCTGAAGAACTGGAGCAACAACGGGCGCGCGCCCGTCAAAGACTGGATGGGCGGCGGCGAGAACGTGCGTACCAAGGACGCCGCAGTAATGCACCAACCCCCCGAGACGTTCATCAGCATGCTGCTGCTGGACGGCGTGTTCGAACGCCACCCAGCCCTCAAAGGCGCTGCCGTGGAGCTCGGCGCGGGCTGGGTTCCGGAAATGGTGAGGCGTCTGGATTGGGTCACGAAAATCTACGGGCGGGTCGACGAATCCGTGCGCTTCGATCGAACCCCCTCACAACAGCTGAGCGAGCAGATGGGATTCACCCCGTTCCCCCACGAAGACGTGGCCAACCTGATCGGTCAATCCAATCCGGACCTCTATCTGTTCTCCAGTGACTATCCGCATGTCGAAGGGGGTAGAAACCCGATCAGAAAGTTCGAGACTTCGTTGACCGAGGCCGACGAGACCATCAAGACCAAGTTCTTCAGTGAGAACTTTCTGCGGCTGTGGCCGGAGGCTCGCGTCTGACAGGCTCGTGCAGATCCCTCTGATGGGTCTCGGCGAGTAACCACACCGAGACCAGGGTGATCCCGCAGGCGATCGCGATATAGACGGAGATTCCCCAGGTGCTGCCCGTGGTCACAAGGATGGTGGTGGCGATGATCGGTGCCATTGCGCCGCCGAGGATCGCACCCAGCTGATAACCCAGTGATGCGCCGGAGTAGCGTACGTGGGTGCTGAACAGCTCTGTCAGCAACGCGGCCTGGGGGCCGTACATCAGACCCACCAGAATCTGCCCACCCGACAACGCCAGGGTGATCAGCAGAAACGAACCGGTATCGATCAGCGGGAACAGAACGAAGCCCCAGAAACCCAGCAACACCGCGCCCGCCATGTAGATGCCCCGGCGCCCGTAGATATCGGAGACGGCCGCGCTGATGAACAACACGGGAATCTGCACGAACGAAGAGATCAGCACGGCGGTGAGCAGGGTCGTGCGCGGCAATCCGAGACCCGCCGGGTTGGTGCCATAGGCCACCACGAAGGCGATCAGAATATAGAAAGTGACCTGCACCGCAAGAAAGGCGCCGGCGCCCAGCGCTATTTCACGCGGGTGGGTACGCAGCACTTCGAGCACCGGCGAGCGGTACACACGAACAGCCGCCGCGGGTTCGTTCGTGCGCGAATCTGCCTGCGCCCTCTTCAGTTCGCGGAACGCCTCGGTGTCCTCCAGGCGCAGCTGCACATACAAGCTGAGGCCGATCAGCAGCACGCTGAGGACGAAGGGAACGCGCCATCCCCAGGACATGAACGCCTCCTGGGAAACGTTGGCCGTCACCAGCAGAAACGCCAGATTCGCGAGTATCAGCCCAACCGGTGCGCCCGCCTGGGCGAACGCACCGTAGAAGCCGCGCCGCGCCGGCGGGGCGTTTTCCGTCACCAGCAGCATGGCGCCACCCCACTGGCCCCCGACCGCCAGTCCCTGGACGAAGCGCAGCACAATCAGCAGCAGTGGCGCCAGCCAGCCGACCATCGCATAGGTCGGCAGGCATCCGATCAGCGTCGTCGCCACGCCCATCATCAGCAGCGCAATCACCAGGGCTTTCTTGCGGCCGACCCGGTCGCCGAAGTGGCCGAACACCATGCCGCCAATGGGACGGGCGAGGAATCCGACGGCAAAGGTACTGAATGACGCGATCAGGCTCATCAGCGGCGGCATGTCCGCGGCGAAGAACACCGTGGGGAACACCAGCGCCGCCGCGGTGCCATAGAGAAAAAAGTCGAACCACTCGATGCTGGTCCCCGCCAGCGCCGTGAGCGCCACGCGGCGCATGGAGCCCGGCCTTACGGCAGCCGTGGTTGAAGACACGTGCCCGCAGTGCTCAGGTGATGTCTTCCGAGTTGAGGATGTCGTAAACGCGCTTCTTGAAGAACCAGCGGCCGTCGACTTTTACGTAATCGTCTTCGTACTTACCGGTGATGTAGCGCTTGGTGCCGTCAGTGCCGTGCAGAAATTCCTGCTGGTACCAGGTGGCATGCGCGGTGTCGCCATCGACCACGATCGGCCCCGCCGAGGCGAAGAACCCGACGAACGAAAAACCCGCCATAGCCTGCTGCCACATGGGAAAAAAGTTGTCTTTACCGGTGATCTCGCCGGCGCCCGGCAACACCCACGTGGCATCATCGGTCCAGTTCGCGGCCCACGCTTCGCC
>SMVA01124655.1_pt1 | contig 11072 bp, 8 predicted proteins | sample 2456451 | NCBI WGS metagenome assembly SMVA01 (sample SAMN11095933, study PRJNA526329) | marine sediment metagenome | biome: Marine sediment; feature: Surficial sediment; material: Deep marine sediment; isolation source: Hadal surficial sediment | place: Pacific Ocean | collected 2014-05 | depth 0-1...
GCCACTCAGTGGCAATACACCAACGGTGTGCGCGACCAGGAAACCATCAGTCCCGACAACTGGCATGTGGCCCAGAGGTTGCTGGATCGCCCCGGTAACGACGCCATCCAGCTTCAGCTTTTTTATGACTATGGGAGCAACCCACCGCTCTATCCCGAGTGGCAGGCCTATTTTCGGGAACACCAGCCACCAACGCTGATTGTCTGGGGCGCCAAGGACGAGATCTTCCCGGCCGCCGGCGCATCACCCTACAAGAGGGACCTGAAAAACCTCGAATTCCATCTCCTGGACACCGGCCACTTCGCCCTCGAAGAGGACGGTGACATCATCGCCGATGAGATCCGCGAATTCCTGACCCCGACAAAAAAGAAGACGTCTTGAAGTAAATCCATCGGTCACAGAGTATGAAAAGAGCCATGGCAGCCATGCCATGGCTCTTTTCGTTTTCTCCTGCGGAGGGTCATAGTAGTATGGCCCGCGCTATGGGCGGCATGCCATGGAGTTCGAGCGCGACACCGGCCCCGCGGGGCCGGGTGGATTTTGTCGTCCGTCTAACCATCGCCTTACTTCTGACACTGGCGCTGGTACCGGTGGTGGCCTTGGCATTGCCCGGGGTTGCGTTTCACCGCCTGCTGACCCGCACCCTGCTCATCCTCATCCTGGCCATCTTTCTCCTGGGGCACCGCTCACCTCGCACCTGGGGAGAGAGTCTGCGAGCCATGGGCCTGCGGGGACCGCGAGGTGCACCTCGTTTCGTCCTGGGTGCCGCCGTCTCCATTGTCCTGTTCGCCATCATCCTGGGGCTGTCCTGGGTATCCGGGGGCCGGCCCCTGGAGTCGCCCATGGCTGCCACCTGGCCCCGAGACCTGGCCGTGGCGGCCGCGACCGGTGTGGGCGTGGGCATTCTGGAAGAAACACTCTGGCGGGGGTACCTGCGCGGACTCCTGGGTGCGGTCGTCAGTTCATTCATTTATGCGGCGGTCCATTACTTTCGTCCGCTGGCTGGATCCCCCGTTGCACCCGGCCCCTACGACCCGTTCATGGCCGTGCGCAGGCTGCCCGAGATGTTCGAGTCTCTGAGTGAGCCTCGCCACCTGACCCTGGGTCTGCTCAGCCTCTTCCTGTTAGGAATGGCCCTCTGCAAATTGCGGGAGCGCACCGGCACTCTCTGGCTGGGTATCGGTGTGCATGCGGGGTTTGTTCTTGCCATCGCTGTTTATCGCGACTTCTTCGTCGTGAACGCCCAGGGCAGTCCCTGGATATACGGCGGCACACGCCTTCACGACGGCCTGCTGGCAACCGTGGCGCTGGCTCTCCTCTTCTGGCTGACCAGCCGCGGACCGCTGCCTCGATCTTTTCAGAAATAGAATTTCATGTAGAGCATCAGCCCGTTGTGACTGGTATCGAATTCCCCGCTCCAGTCATCATCTTCGAGTTCCATTTCGATCAGGAAGGATGTGAGTCCCCCACCGAAGCCGATGTGGCTGAAGGTGTTGTGCTCCAGCAGGATCAGGGTCTCCTGAAATTTTCCCTCATAGTCCCCGTATTCGATAGCGAAAATTTCCCAGCGGAGGCTTATCTGGGTTTTTTCGGTGAAGTTGTACCTGCCGCCGAAGTTGAAGGTGGGCAGGGGGATGAGGATATCCTCATCTTCCACCTGGGTGACCGTTCCCGTCTGTCCCACGAACCTGAACGAAGTATCGCGAAAATTCAGTCCGGAGCCGACATAAAATTCGTACTTTCTGACATTGATGAACGACCAGCTATAGCCGATCTTCACCACGGTCGACCTGAATTCGGTCTCCATCCGCGCTCCGATGGGGAATATTTCATCCCCGATCTCGAGCTCTTCCAGGATTATGGCTGAACCGTTGCGGTTCGAATCGTACCAGGTCCAGTCGATCCGATGACGGGCGTTGAAGCGGTAGAAACCGTCCAGCCGGAATACCGACAGATCAGATTCAACATCCAGTATGTCCTCGAGGTCGATGATGGTGCCAAGATTGATATCCGTGTTGTCAACCCGGATGGTCGTCTCGATATTGTCCTGGCGAAATCCACCGACCCGGATCTGGAACTTCTCGCGCGGCTCGCTCCCGTCGTAGCGCTCCTGGGCCTGAACCGGCGCTGCCAGACCGGCAAACAGAAGCGCCACAATGGAGAAGAGAAAAGCGCGGCACAGAAACGCCTTTCGAATGCCAGGACCGTACCAGGAGTTTGAACTGACCATGCGGGAACCTCCTTCGTTCTGATTCATGAACAGGTAACGGGATGGTACCATACGACTTATCGGTCCAATGGCCTCGGACTCGCGCCTCCAATTGACGCGCCTGCGAGCCACGATAGGGCGGACAAAGAGAGGCCTGAATGAAACGGTGCGCACGGGTTCTCGCTCTCGGATTCTTGTTCCTGGCCTTGTTGAGCCCTGGTTCCGCTCTTCCCCAGGACCAGGAGACCTCGGAGAGCCGTCTGGAGATCACCGAGGTCCAGCGGCTGCAAGAACAGACACTCACCCATGTCGATCTGGAAGAGGACCTCCGCTCGCGCATCCAGACCCTCTATGACGAGGCACTCGGTTTCCTGCAGTCCAGGGTCAACCGTGAGGCGGAGAAGACGCGGTTCGAGCGTGAACAGGCCGATATCGACCTGCAAGTGGAGTCCAATCGGGCCGAGTCTGGTCTGGCAGACCCTCTCTCCAGTGCTGACCTGCCGGAGTACCGCTCGGTGGAGCGGGCAGAGGGCGCCCTGGAGCGGGAGCGATCTCGACTCGAAGCCTACCGGTCGGCCCTGCGTGAAGTGGAAAGCCTCGCCGAGGAGCAAGCCGGCGCCCGGAACGAGATCTCCCGCCGCCTCGGTGCTCTCGATCAGCAGATCGAATCCATCGGGGACGAGCTGAGGGCAGCCCGGCAACGCAACACCCACCCCGACCTGAAGCTCGCGATCCGGACTCGCCTGGTGGCACAACGAGAGGCGGCGCTGGCAAGCATTGATACTCTCCGGGCAGAGCGCGGCCTTCTCGACTCCCGTGGCACCCTCCTCCCCTTGAAAATCGATCTCGCCCAGCAACGGGTTGCCCGTACCGAGCGACTGGAAAAGCGGATCCAGACCGTCGCACGGGGTCTGCGCCGCCGCGAGGCCGAATCGTCCCTGAGGAGCCTCCGCGTCCTTGCTGAAGGGATCGGGGAAAAATGGGACAGGATGGCCAGGATCGCCTCCGAAACCGAGGATCTGGCCGAGTCGATGTGGGGCCCGGACGGCGTCCAGGCCCGGTCCGAAGACACCGCAATGGCGCTGCTGGACATACGCAAACACCTGGGCGACCTGGGACGTATTTCAGATCTCACCCGCAGAAAATTCGCGGCGTTTCGCTACAGCGGCAACGTCCGCCGCTGGTGGCCGGAATTTCCCACCGGATTTCCCACCAGGGAGGATATCAACGAAATCCTCCTCCGGCTCGACCGGGTCATTCCGGAAGTGCAGTACGATCAGATCCAGTTGGAACAACTGCGTTCCCGCACCCGGGAACGTGAGAACGAGATCCTGGACAAGCTCCGGATCGCCCCCCAGGAGAAGGCCGGACCGGAACTGCAACGACAGGTAGCGAATCTGCTCACTGCGCGCAGGGACATCCTCGATGATCTGATTCGGGCCAACGGTCGATACTCCAGCCGGCTCGTCGAGTTCCGCTCGGTCTCCCGGAATTTTCTCAACCAGGAGGCGCAGATCATCGCCTTCATCTTCGAAAGAGGCCTCTGGGTGCGGAGCGTACCCCGGCCGAACATTCCCATGCCGGGTGATATAGGCAGGGGTTTCCTCTGGCTGGTGTCCTATGAAAACCTCAGCGAGATCGCACGGACAGCCTGGAACAATCTCCTGGCGCCGTCGAAGACGGTGCTGGCGTACTTGATCCTGCTGGGTGTCGCACTGGGAGCACGACCATGGAGCCGCCGACAGCTGAAACTCCTGGCTGAAAAGGTGGCGATGCCGGCTACCGACTCGTTTCGAGCCACGCTCCAGGCCCTGCTGCATACCGTATTGCTGTCTTCCCTGTTGCCCCTGGCCCTGATCCTCGGGAGCGAACTCACTGTCCAATCCAGCCCCTCCAGTCACCTGGCTGCCACGACCACCGCGCTCTATTACCTGGCCTGGATCGCCGCCCTCCTCTGTTTCAACCGCTTCCTGTTCGCATCACGAGGACTCGCCGTTGCTCATTTCGGTATCCAGGAAGCAATCGCCCGGCCGATTCGCAGAACCCTCCAGCGAGCCGAGTTCTACTTCCTTCCACTGGCGTTTGTCGCCATCCAGTTCGCCTCCGCTGGGCTCCGTATTGTCAACTCGGAAGAGCTGCAGGTTCAGAACAACGCCCTTGGCCGGATCGTATTTGTGGTTGGCATGCTGGTTCTCGGTTCGGTGCTTGTGCGCCTGGTTCCCCTGAAACGCTCTCCCAGGAGCCGGCTCCCGGGCCAGATACCCTCCGGCCCGCGCCCGGTGCATCTCTGCACCTACCTGATCATTGCACTGGCGACGTACTTGCCGGCGCTCCTCGCCATTTTTGGTTTCTACATCACCGGATATCTTCTCGGCTACCAGATGCTCCGCTCTCTCACGGTACTGGTGGCTGTCGTGCTTCTGGGGAATCTCCTCCTCCGTTGGCGCTCAGCCGGCCGGGTGGAAGCCCCCGGCACGACAGCGCCCACCGAGGAAGAAGCCGCTCATACAGAACAAGCGCTGGTGGTCGAGGCGCAGATCGGCAAGTTGTTCCGGTTCGTCGTGATCCTGATCGGAGTGGTCGGCCTCTACGGCATCTGGGCGGATGCCCTGCCCATGCTGCAGATCGTGAAACGAGTGCAGATCTGGCCGCAGGTCACCCTGATCCGGAGCGCGGAGATGCCAGCGCCGGGCTCCTTCGACATGACCACCACCCCCGATACCGGCAACAAGCCCGTGGAGGAAGCCGCAGACGAGACCGGGACAGCCCTGAAGATTCCCGGACTGCCGGGCGTGGGATCGGTGGGGTCGGCGGAGGCGGACAAGACGACGATCTTGACCCTCTGGAATCTTATCGCCGCCTTGCTGGCAGGAGCGATCACTCTAGGCCTTGTCCGGAGCGTGCCCGGCCTCATCGAGTTGATCCTGCAAGCCCGTCCCTCCATCGAGATGGGCTCGCGGCTCGCCACCAGCACACTGGTTCGATATACCATTCTCATCCTCGGGGTGAGCATCTCGTTCGGCCTGCTGGGAATCTCCTGGTCCAAGGTGCAATGGCTCGCCGCCGCACTCACCTTCGGTCTCGGGTTTGGATTGCAGGAGATCGTCGCCAATTTCGTGTCGGGCCTGATCCTCCTGGTGGAACGGCCGATCCGGGTAGGTGATGTGGTCACCATCGGAACCCTGATGGGGAAGGTCTCGAAGATCCAGATAAGGGCGACCACCATCAAGCTCTGGGATCTGAGCGAGATGATCGTTCCCAACAAGGAGTTCATCACCACCAAGCTGGTCAACTGGACCCTCTCCGACTCAAAGCGGCGCCTCACCATCCCCCTGCGGGTGGCGTACGGCACCGATCTGCAGAAGGTGAAGGATGTCCTCCTGGAAGTGGCATGTGCACATCCCCTTGTTCTTAAAAATCCGAAGCCCTACACGAATCTGGAGGACTTCGGGGACGACTCGGTCCACTTCGAGCTGCGCTGTTTTGTGGAATTCGGCCACGGCCTGCAGGCCAAGGACGAACTGCAGATGGCCATCGATGCGGCCTTCAAGAAGTCCGGCATTGAATTCGCCATCCCGAAATTGAACATCCAGGTACCTGCGGACTTCAAGAAGTGAGATGGAAGCCCTCTGACAACTGTCATCTTCGATGATTGACAATGAGATTGACAATCCCAGGGATGATAACTGTTCTATCCTCAAAATGAGTTGTCAATTATTATTTATATACGTTGACAATTAATTGACATTACCCTATATTATTTCCATGGTGCCTGCAAAAATAGGGATATTAGAACATTTATCAAATTGCGACGAGGCTTCCGGAAGAGAACTGAGGGAAGTTCTCGGAATCAGCCGACAAGCTCTCAGCGCCCATCTTCGCACCCTGATCGCACGCGGCGAAGTGATCAAGTCCGGATCGACCCGGGCGGCCCGTTACAGCCTCGCCTCACGGGCGCCCTCCGCGAGGGTCCTGAAGCGCGATCTTGGCCTGTCCGATCTGGATGAGGCAGATGTCTACCAGGATTTTGCTCTTTCCCTCAGCCTGAACTCACAACTCCGGAAATCGGCCGAAGCCATCATTCGCTACGGATTCACCGAAATGCTGAACAATGCCATCGACCACTCGGAGGCAGATCGTTGCAGTATCCGTTTCCAGCTTGACGACGGCGCTATTTCATTCGAGATCCGAGAGCGTGGCATCGGCATCTTCCACTCCATCGCCACAAAACTGGACCTGGAGGACCAGCAGGCCGCCATGATCGAACTGCTGAAAGGCAGGACCACCACCATGCGGGAGCATCATTCCGGAGAGGGGATTTTTTTTACTTCCAAGGCCGCGGATCGGTTTGTCCTGCGTTCACACAGAATCCAGATCGAGTGGGATACTCATAAAGATGATGTCTTCGTCTCGAAACAGCGCTTCATCGCAGGAACCCGCGTCAGCTTCCTTCTTCGCCGGGGGACGCGCCGCAAGCTGGAAGATGTCTTTCGCTCTTTCGCCCCTGCCGAGTATGACTTTCAATTCCAGAAGACAAGGCTTCATGTGCGCTTGCTCCAGAGCGACTACATCTCCCGCTCGGAAGCCAGAAGGCTGCTCACCAACCTGGAAAAATTCAAGGAGGTCCTCCTCAATTTCAAGCATGTCCAGACCATTGGGCAGGGATTCGCTGACGAGATATTTCGTGTCTTCGCTACCAGGAATCCGGGTATTCTGGTGCGCACTGAAAACATGAACGCCGTTATCACCGCCATGATCCGACATGTGCAGATAGCGGCGCGTTCAAGCGAAAGATAGTCTCCACGCACAATCATCTCTCGATGCCCAGCAGGATTTCGGAGTTCCAGGGACCCGACACCTTCGGCGACGATCTCCCGAACACCTTTGGCGACGACCTCAGCGTTTCGGAAATTGAGACCCTTGAGGGAAGCCTTGAGCCGGAATTTGTGGACGACCTGGAGGAAGAACTCCAGAAGGGCGAAGACCTGGACCTCTACGCCAATCTTGAGATGAGTGTCCTTGATGTGGATCTGGCCCCATGTCACCCTGATCCGGAGCGCGGAGATGCAAGAGCCAAGTTCCTTCGACATGGCCACCGCTCCCGATGACGGTGGCACTGCCGGTGAGGGCGCGACAAAAGATCCCGGGGAGGCCGTGAAGATCCCGGGCATGCCGGACGGTGAATCAGCCCGACCCTCCGCAGTGGCCAAGGCGAATACGCTCACTCTATGGAATCTCATCGCCGCCTTGCTGGCAGGCGCCATCACTCTGGGTCTGGCTCGAAGCGTTCCCGGGATCATCGAGCTGCTCTTGCAAGCTCGCCCCTCCATCGACACTGGCTCCCGGCTCGCCGCCAGCACCCTCGTTCGATACACCATTCTCATCCTCGGGATGAGTATCTCCCTCAGCCTGCTGGGGATATCCTGGTCAAGAGTGCAGTGGCTCGCCGCAGCCCTCACCTTCGGTCTCGGGTTTGAACTGCAGATGGCCATCCATGAGGCGTTCAAGAAGAACGGCATCGACTTCGCTCTGCCAAAGCTGCATATCCAGGTTCCCCCGGAATTCAGAAAATAATTTCAATGAACGCTTGACATTGCACCTAGGTTCAGGCCCTAGACTCTATTTGGCCCTACAGGATCCTCCGGCGAAAGCCAGGGGGCTGAAAACTTCACGGTCGAGCAGAGTTGATGAAAGGCGATGATCATGAACACTCTTCTATTTTGTGGGACGGCCTGTTGTGCCGCGAGCCTGGCCCTGGCAGGAGTTCTGGGGTTCGGCGTGGTAAGTGGCGAAAGCCCCCGGGAGACCGTCCATCAGATTGCCCATGCGGTCGGAGCACCATGTTGCAATCCAGAGGATGCCGACGGTAAGGACAAAGCCTCTTCAACATCCGCAGAAACCACCTATGGCGACCCGGTGTCTGCCAGCGAGGCGGTGGCTGCTGCGGAGGGTCCCTCGTGCGCCCCAGCTGCCGCTGCGACGGCGGGAGAGTTGGAGATCACCGAGGATGAAAAAGCGTTGGTAAATTACATTGCCGACCGCCTCATGGAGGGCAATCCGCCCGCGTTCGAAGCAGATGAAATCGAGGCCGCAACCGGAGTCTCCATTGCGGACATCGATGAGGGCATCCTGCGCACCGCCGTGGTCCAGGAGTTGAATCGCCGGGGTGTCGACCTCACCCAGCTCTTCGGTGAGAACACGTGCTCTCAGCTCAGCGCCTGTTCCGTCCACCGCAACCTGGCAGGAGCCCAAGGAGAAGAACTGGAAAAGTACCACCAGGAGAAGGCTCTCGACGGCAAGACATACGCCAACTGGACGGCTCCTGAGTTCAGCCTGCCCAGCACATCGGGCAAGGTCATCTCTCTCTCTGACACCAAGGGCCGTCCTGTGGCCGTGGTTCTCCTCTCGGGGCACTGTACGCACAGTATGGATACTCTGCCGATCCTGGCCAGGCTGCGTGAGAAGTACGCTGCCGAAGATCTCGCCATTCTGCCGATCTACGTGAACAGCGGCACAGTCGACGATATCTCGTCCTGGGCTTCGCGCATGAATCTGAACTACCCGCTGCTCGTCGACGAGGGCAAGAACCTGTCGGATGAATACGAAAGCTACCTGGTGCCGAGCACCTTCCTGATCGACAGAGAGGGCCAGGTCACGAAGAAGCTGGTCGGGTTCAAGGACCAGGAGACGCTGGACCAGGCATTTCACGACCTGATCAGCTGAAATACTGTGGGCCGGTCGCAAGGCCGGTCCCCCATTTCCTGTCAGCCGCTCGCGAGGGACAGACGGAACGCGACCATCTCCTGGCCGTTACGAACCAGCAGGATGTCGCCGACCAGCACCGGGTGGTTCCAGGTCTTGCCCTCGATCGCCGGGAAGCGCGCGAGCTCCGTGAACTGGTCGATGGCCGCTGCGACCAGAGCCAGCTCACCTTTCTCCGACACCACCAGCAGCAAGTCCTGATCGGGCAACAGCAGGAGCTGGCCGCTGCCGTAGCGTCCGCCCTTCCACTTGCGCTTGCCGTCCTGGAGCTCGATGCATGCGAGAATTCTGCCGTCGAAGCCGAAGGCGTGGCCATTGTGGACGACGAAGTCGCTGAAGTTGGGCTTCAGCCGGGTCGACGTCCAACGCTCCTCAACGGTCCAGCCGCCGGGCCCGTGCGCGATGGCGATGCGGCGCAGCCCTAATCCCCCGGTCATCCCGACACCGCTGAGCAGGAGATCACCGTCCGCGGTCTGCGCCGGCTGCAGAATGCCGCCCGGCCCCGCGTACTCCCAGAGAAGCGTGCCGTCGGCCGGTTCGACGCTGGTCGCGCCGGCTCCGCTCGACAGCAAAATCTGCTCCATTCCGTCGATGGTCAATAGCTGTGGCGAGCTGTACCCGTCGCCGCCGGCCGGACCAAGCCAGCGCAGGTCGCCGGTGGCGAGGTCGTAGGCGACGAGCTGGCCGGCGGCAGCGATGATGACGACGTCATCGACGACCAACGGTGAGCTCGAGAAGCCCCAGGACGGGACTTTCACGCCGGTGTCGGACACCACGTCGCGCGACCACACGATGGCGCCGTCACCGGCGGCGAGCACGTTCAGGATTCCGGTGGCGCCAAATGTGTAGACGCGACCGTCGCTGAGGGTCGGCGTCGCCCGCGGACCGGCGCCGGCATTTGACTCCCAGAACCGGGCCGCGTCGCGGTGTCTCCACACCGGCTCACCGGTGATCACGCTGTAGCAGCCGACGATCTCGTCGTCGCCGCGCTGTTCCTGGGTGTAGAGGAGGTCGCCGCGGACCGCGAAGGACGACCAGCCCGGTCCGATCAGCCGGCGCCACAGCTCGACAGGCGGCGACAGGGACCAGTCGGTCTCGATCCGCATGGCGCCGCGGATGATGCCGTCGCGATCGGGTCCGCGAAAGCCGGGCCAGTCGGCGCCGGTCTCCGCCGCTGCGGTGGCCGGCTGCAGCGCCATTGGCTCATCGCCGACTTGAGCCAGGAGCCGTTCCTCGGGAGTTTCCGACCACCGCCACGCGAAATCCGACCCGACGCCGAGGGTGCCGCCGGTTCTCAGAAGCGCAAACACTCCGCACGAGAGCAGGATGGTTGCGACCATCGCTGTGCGCCGAGGTCCATCAGGGAGGTAACGGCCGGCCACCGCCCAGACGACGAAAGCGAGACTCAGAACCGGGATGGCATTGATGAAGAACAGCATCCCCATTCCCCCCATGGCAATCGACTCGTGGAGGATGCGAGGTGTCAGGGCCAGCGCGACGATCATCAGGATGACAGCGCCCCAGCGCTCGAACCAAGGCGCCCGGCTGAAGAACGCCCACCATACGACGATAGCCAACCCGCCGAAGAGTCCGCCGAACACACCCAAGATCATGGCCTCTGGCACGAAAATCGGGACGACAAACCAGCCCAACGACTGTAGCGCCACGATGACCACGCCGGGCCACAGCCTGAGCGGCTTCCGCCGAGTCGGTTGATCTGTCTGCGCGCTGGCCATATCTGATTCTCCCTTTTTGAAAAGCTGGTGGGCCCACCTGGATTCGAACCAGGGACCAACTGATTATGAGTCAGCTGCTCTAACCGCTGAGCTACAGGCCCTTCAACGACTTACGGGTGGTGCTATCGATGGTGGTAGACGATGTTACCAAATCTGTTACCACTGGTTGGTTCACAAGCGCTTCCACCGCACTCTTCAGGTGGGAATCGGTGGGATGGGAATAACGCTGGAACATGGCCAGCGATTTGTGTCCGGTGACAGCCATGATGGTCCGGATGTCAACTCCAGCCTCGAGCATCCGGGTCGTGAATGTGTGCCGCAGGTCATGGAATCGAACGTTTTCTACCCTGGCGCGGCGGCAGAGA